>Ga0196972_1000050_pt1 | contig 106896 bp, 105 predicted proteins | sample S1v_2013CmetaG_FD_148618 | JGI IMG/M metagenome (GOLD analysis project Ga0196972, IMG submission 148618) | Soil microbial communities from Anza Borrego desert, Southern California, United States - S1+v_20-13C | ecosystem: Environmental > Terrestrial > Soil > Desert | place: USA: California...
CGGCGACGCGTCGTAGCGGTGCTACGGCAAGGAGCCGCAACACGGCAGGCGGCCGGTTTCCGGGACTGCCCGGAGGGTTCGGTCGAGAAGGGCGCATCGCGGCGTTGCGGCACTTGCACAGGGGGCCACCCTGTGCGGCGCGCCGCGCCTGGCGCTGCATCCCTTCTCGACCGAACGTGCCCCCTGTTTGAGTTCATAACAGCCTCTGGCCGAACGGACAGGTTAAGTATTCCTACGGTAGTGCATTTTCAGAACCAAGGCGTAAACTTCAGGTCATGAATCCCCTCCACATCACGACTCCCCTGCTGCGCCATGCCGCGCTCGCGCGCACCCTCGGCAAGGACGTGTTGCTGAAGATGGAAAACCTGCAGCCGGCCGGATCGTTCAAGCAGCGCGGCATCGGCACGATGTGCGCGCGTGCCGCGACCGACGGCGTTACGCACTTCGTCTGCCCGTCCGGCGGTAATGCCGGCTTCGCGGCCGCGGTGGCCGGCGCGGCGCTGGGCGTGCGCACCACCATCGTGGTGCCGCAAACGACCTCCGAGACAGTGCGCGGAAAGATCCGCGCGATCGGCGCCGATGTCGTCGTGCACGGCGCCGCCTGGATCGAGGCGAACGAAGAGGCGCTGCGGATGTGCCGGGCGCCGGGCACGCTGTATGTCCCGCCCTTCGATCATCCCGACATCTGGGACGGCAATGCAACCCTGATCGACGAAGCCGTCGCCCAGGCGCGCGAGAGTCATGCGGGCTTCGATGCCGTGATCTGCTCGGTCGGCGGCGGCGGGCTGCTGTGCGGCGTGCTTGAAGGCCTGCACCGCAATGCGCTGGCCCATGTGCCTGTCATCGCCGTCGAAACCGAGGGCGCGGCATCGCTGCATGCCGCGGTGCGGGCCGGCGAAGTCGTGACGCTGCCGGCGATCACCTCGATCGCCACCACGCTCGGCTCCAGCCGCGTGGCGCCGCAGGCGTTCGAATGGACGCGCCGCCACGACCTGCGCAGCGTCGTCGTCTCGGACCGCGATGCGGTCGAAGCCTGTCTGCGCTTCGCCGACGACATGCGCATGCTGGTCGAGCCGGCCTGCGGCGCGGCGCTGGCGGTCGCATATCAGAACCTGCCTGCGCTCGCCGACATCGAGCGTCCATTGATCGTCGTTTGCGGCGGCATCGGCGTCGATCTCGAAAAACTGAGCGAGTGGCGCGCCCGCTTCGCAGTCTGACCATGCGCGCCGCCTTTCCCAAGCTGCTGTCCTCGCAAATCGCGTTCGATATCGCGCGGACGATACTCGACGGTTTCGACAAGCACTATCGCCTGTTCCGCGCCTCGAGCCAGGACGCGCGCCGCTATTTCGAGCAGCGCGACTGGAAATCGGCGCAGACCAACCAGCGCGAACGGATCGCGTTCTACGACACGCGCGTTCAGGAATGCGTGCAGAGCCTGGAGGACGAATACGAGCGCGAAGACCTCACCGACGACGTCTGGCGCGAAGTCAAGCTGCATTACATCGGCTTGCTGACCGACCACAAGCAGCCGGAGTTGGCCGAAACCTTCTTCAACTCGGTCTGCTGCAACATCCTGCACCGCACCTATTTCCACAACGATTTCATCTTCGTGCGGCCGGCGGTGTCGACCGAATACATCGAACCGGAAGAGATCAACCCGACCTACCGGGTCTACTACCCGGCCAAGGACGGCCTGACGTTCGCGCTGAAGCGCATCATCACGAATTTCCAGCTCAACGGCAGCTTCGCCGATCTCGATCGCGACATCGGCTTCGTCGAGAAGCGCCTGCGCCAGATGTTCGGCAACGAGGCGCTCGAACCGAATCACCAGATCCGCGTCCTGTCGAGCCTGTTCTTCCGCAACAAGGGCGCCTACGTGGTCGGCAAGGGCATCAACGGCAACCGCGAATTCCCGTTCGTCGTGCCGATCCTCTATAACCGCAAGGGCGAACTGATCCTCGACACCGTCATCTTCGACCCGGCGCTGATCGCCGTGCTGTTCTCGTTCACGCGCGCCTACTTCATGGTCGACATGGAAGTGCCGTCGGCCTATGTGCAGTTCCTGCGCAGCATGATGCCGAACAAGCCGCGCAGCGAGATCTATACCATCCTCGGCCTGCAGAAGCAGGGCAAGGCCGGCTTCTACCGCGACTTCCTGCAGCATATGCGGCATTCGTCGGACCGGTTCGAGGCGGCGCCCGGCATCCGCGGCCTGGTGATGATCGTGTTCGCGCTGCCTTCCTTTCCCTATGTGTTCAAGGCGATCAAGGATGTGATCCCGGCGCCGAAGGAAACCACGCGCGCCCTGGTCAAGGAAAAATACCTGCTGGTGAAGTACCACGATCGCGTCGGCCGCATGGCCGACACCCTTGAGTATTCGAACGTGGCCTTCCCGCGCAACCGCTTCTCGGAGGAATTGCTGGCCGAATTCAGGGAGGCCGCCCCGTCCATCCTCGAAGAAGAGGAAGATCAGATCATCATCAAGCACCTGTACATCGAGCGCCGCATGACGCCGCTCAACATCTGGCTGACCGAGGCCGAGCAGCGCGGCGACGACACGGCGCTCGAGCACGGCATCGTCGAGTACGGCAATGCGATCAAGGAACTGGTCGCCGCCGACATCTTCCCGGGCGACATGCTGTACAAGAACTTCGGCGTCACGCGCCACGGCCGCGTGGTGTTCTACGATTACGACGAAATCGAATACATCACCGACTGCAATTTCCGCGCGATCCCGGCGCCGCGCAACGAGGAAGACGAGATGGCGGCCGAACCGTGGTACCCGGTCGCGAAGAACGACGTCTTCCCGGAACAATTCGCCACGTTCCTGCTCGGCAATCCGGCCGTGAAGAAGTACTTCATGAAGCATCATGCCGACCTGCTGACGCCGGAATACTGGCAAACACGCAAGCAGCGAATCCTCGAAGGCGTCATCGAAGACGTTTTCCCGTATCCGCAGGAGATTCGTTTCTGCTATCACGCTCCAACCATAGTGACAGCGCAAGCTGCCTGACTTTCACTCTCTCACACAGGAGACCAACATGAATGATCCTATCGTCATCGTCGGCGCCGCCCGTACTCCCATGGGCGCGTTCCAGGGCGATTTTTCCTCGTTGTCCGCCAGCGATCTCGGCGCCGTCGCGATCCGCGCCGCCGTTGAACGCGCGGGCGTCGAGCCGAATCTCGTGCAAGACGTCATCTTCGGCAATTGCCTGATGGCGGGCCAGGGCCAGGCGCCGGCGCGCCAGGCGGCGATCAAGGCCGGCATCCCGGTATCGGCCGGCGCCGTCACGCTGTCGAAGATGTGCGGTTCGGCGATGCAAGCCACGATGTACGCCTACGACTCGCTCGTCGCCGGCACCAATGATGTGGTCGTCGCCGGTGGCATGGAATCGATGACCAACGCCCCCTACCTGATCCCGAAGGCGCGCGGCGGCTATCGCATCGGCCACGGCCAGATCTTCGACCACATGATGCTCGACGGCTTGGAAGACGCCTACGAACGCGGCCGTTCGATGGGCACCTTCGGCGAGGAATGCGCCGAGAAATACAGCTTCACGCGCGAAGCGCAGGACGCCTATGCGATCGAATCCGTCAAGCGCGCGCAAGCCGCAACCGCCGACGGTTCCTTCAAGTGGGAAATCGCGCCGGTCACGGTGGCCGGCAAGGGCGGCGACGTCGTCATCGACAAGGATGAAGGCCCGCTGAAGGCCAAGCTCGACAAGATCCCGGCGCTCAAGCCGGCGTTCAAGAAAGACGGCACGATCACGGCCGCATCGTCGTCGTCGATCAACGACGGCGCCGCGGCGCTGGTGCTGATGCGCGAATCGACGGCCAAGAAGCTCGGCTGCACGCCGATCGCCAAGATCCTCGGCCATGCGCGCCATTCGCAGGCGCCGAATCTGTTCACGACGGCGCCGGTCGGCGCGATCGCCAACCTGCTCAAGAAGACCGGCTGGACCATCGGCGATGTCGATCTGTTCGAGATCAACGAAGCCTTCGCGGTGGTGCCGATGGCGGCGATGAAGGACCACGGCATTCCGCACGGCAAGGTCAACATCCACGGCGGCGCCTGCGCGCTCGGCCATCCGATCGGCGCTTCCGGCGCCCGGATCATCGTCACGCTGATCGGTGCGCTGAAGAAGACCGGCGGCAAGCGCGGCATCGCCTCGCTGTGCATCGGCGGCGGCGAAGGCACGGCGGTCGCGATCGAATTGATGTAATGCGGCCTGCCTCCCCTGCGTTCCGCAGGGGAGGCATTCTTCGAGAAATGCATGAGTACGGCTCTCATCATCGGCGCATCGCGCGGCATCGGTTATGAACTTGCGCGTCAATACCGCGCCAGCAAGGCAGCCTTGAATTCGCTGCTGGTCGATGCGGCGCGCGTGCTCGGCCCGCGGGGCGCGACTTGCGTGAGCTTCCATCCCGGTTGGGTGCGGACCGACATGGGCGGCGAGGATGCCGACATCGCGGTCGAGGAAAGCGTTGCCGGCATGCGCCGCGCTGGCCGGATTGGCGCGGCAGGACAACGGTAAATTTTTCAACTACGACGGGCATCCCCTTGCGTGGTAAGAACGGTCCGGTCCATGAGACCGGAGATATTTCAGGGAAGCGAAAACATATGGTCTTATCCGAACAGCATGAAATGATCCGCGACGCGCTGCGCACCTTCGCGCAGGAGCGCCTGGCGCCGAACGCCGCGCGCTGGGACAAGGAGCATCATTTCCCGAAAGAAGAGCTGAAGGAGCTCGCCGCGCTCGGCGCCTTCGGCGTCGCGGTGCCGGAGCAATACGACGGCGCCGGCCTCGACTACGTGTCGCTGTCCCTGGTGCTGGAGGAAATCGCGGCCGGCGACGGCGGCACCTCGACCGTCATCTCGGTCAACAACTGCCCGGTGTGCAGCATCGCCATGATGTACGCGAACGACGAGCAGAAGGAGCGCTTTCTGAAACCGCTGGCGCGCGGCGACATGCTCGGCGCCTTCTGCCTGACCGAACCGCATGCCGGCAGCGATGCCTCGACGCTGCGCACGACGGCAGTGCGCGACGGCGATCATTACGTGCTGAACGGCGTCAAGCAATTCATCACCAGCGGCAAGTACGCGGATGTCGCGATCGTCATGGCGGTGACCGACAAGGACGCCGGCAAGCGCGGCATTTCCGCGTTCTGGGTCCCGACCGCCACGCCCGGCTACATCGTCGCCCGCCTCGAAGAGAAGATGGGCCAGCACTCATCGGACACGGCGCAGATCCTGTTCGAGAACTGCCGCATTCCGGCCGCCAACCTGATCGGCGAGGAAGGCCAGGGTTACAAGATCGCCTTGTCCGGCCTAGAAGGCGGCCGCATCGGCATCGCCTCGCAAGCGGTCGGCATGGCGCGCGCCGCGTTCGAGGCGGCGCTGTCCTACGCCAAGGAACGCACCAGCTTCGGCCAGACGCTGTTCGAACACCAGGCAGTGCAATTCAAGCTGTCGGAAATGGCGACGCAAATTGAGGCGGCGCGCCAGTTGATCTGGCACGCGGCCAGCCTGAAGGATGCCGGCAAGCCCTGCCTCAAGGAAGCGGCGATGGCCAAGCTGTTCGCGACCGAAATGGCGGAGCGCGTCTGTTCCGATGCGATCCAGGTCCACGGCGGTTACGGCTACGTCAGCGATTTCCCGGTCGAGCGCATCTACCGCGACGTGCGCGTCTGCCAGATCTACGAAGGCACCAGCGATATCCAGAAAATCCTGATCGCCCGCGCGCTCGGCTGACCGTTCCGGCGCATCGGTTTGGCTAATTCACCCGGTCAACGGGTCACTCTAGGAGAAGGCATGGCAGCTCCCATCGATTTCTATTTTGACTTCACCTCGCCTTACGGCTATTTAGCGGCGACCCAGATCGAACGGCTCGCCGCGACATACGGCCGCAACGTGAAATGGCATCCGATCCTGCTCGGCGTGGTGTTCAAGGCGACCGGCGCGGTACCGCTGACCAGCGTTCCGATGAAGGCCGAATACACGCTGCGCGACCTGGAGCGCACGGCGCGCTTCATCGGCGTGCCCTACCGGCATCCGAGCACCTTTCCGATCGCGACGCAGGCGACCGCGCGCGCGATGCTGTGGATCGCCGACACCCATGGCGAGGCGAAAGCGGCGGAGTTCGCCAAGGCGGCCTATCGTGCCTTGTTCGCCGACGGCGTCAACATCGGCGATGCCGCCGAAACGGCGAAGATCGCCGCCGGCCTCGATGTCGACCCGGAAGCATTGGGCGCGGCGCTGGCCTCGGCCGAAGTGAAGGAGCGCCTGAAGGCCGAGGTGGAGCAGGCGATGGCGCGCGGCGTGTTCGGCTCGCCTTTCGTCATTGTCGACGGCGAGCCGTTCTGGGGCTTCGATCATTTTCCGCAGATCGAGGCCTTGCTCCGGAACGGCAAGATCTGAGAGGCAGGGCATGGCGCCGAGACAGGGGGGCAAGACGCCGGCGGCCGCGGCGATGCCGCGGATCAGGATTCGCGGTGTCGAGTCGGCGCGCGCGAAGCACGGCGGTCCGGCCGCGCGGAAGGACGCGAGGCCCAAGTGAAGAAGCCGCTCGACAAGCAATGCCCGTGCGGCGGCGCATCGTATGCCCGGTGCTGCGGCAGGTTCCACGCTGGCGCCACGCCGGAAACGGCGGAGCAATTGATGCGTTCGCGCTACAGCGCCTATGTGCTCGACCTGACCGATTACGTGCTGCTGACCTGGCATGCGAGCACGCGGCCGGCGCGCGCGGAATTGACGAGCGACCCGGCGGCAAAATGGCTCGGGCTCGAAGTGAAGAAACATGTGCCCGGCGGCGACGAAGCGACGGTAGAATTCGTCGCGCGTTACAAGGTGGGCGGGCGCGCGTATCGCTTGCATGAAACGAGCCGCTTCGTGCGCGAGGACGGCCGATGGTTTTACGTGGTCGGGGAATTTCTTAATTAATATTTCTGGAAAAAATCCGCCATGCAGGTAGGCTGATTCTCCGGGCGGCTCTTGTTTCTTGTATTCAACATTCCAAAGACAAATGACAATCATCGAATCGAAATTGAACCCGCGCGGCGAGGACTTCAAGGCCAATGCCGCGGCGATGCAAGCCGTGGTCGACGACTTGAAAGCCAAGGTCGCGAAGATCGCCCTGGGAGGCGGCGAGGATGCGCGCAACAAGCATACCGCCCGCGGCAAGCTGCTGCCGCGCGACCGTGTGCAGATGCTGCTCGATCCGGGTACGCCCTTCCTCGAATTCTCGCAATTGGCCGCCTACGAGATGTACCACAATGCCGCGCCCTCGGCCGGCGTAATCACCGGCATCGGCCGCGTGGCCGGCAGGGAATGCGTGATCGTCTGCAACGACGCCACGGTCAAGGGCGGTACCTATTACCCGATGACGGTCAAAAAACATTTGCGTGCCCAGGAAATCGCCGAACAGAACAACCTGCCGTGCATCTACCTGGTCGATTCCGGCGGCGCCAACCTGCCGAACCAGGATGACGTGTTCCCCGACCGCGACCACTTCGGCCGGATCTTTTACAACCAGGCCAATATGTCGGCCAAGGGTATTCCCCAGATCGCGGTCGTGATGGGTTCCTGCACCGCCGGCGGCGCCTATGTGCCGGCGATGAGCGACGAATCCATCATCGTCAAGAACCAGGGCACGATCTTCCTCGGCGGCCCGCCGCTGGTGAAGGCGGCCACCGGCGAAGTGGTCAGCGCGGAAGACCTCGGCGGCGGCGACGTGCATACGCGCCTGTCCGGCGTGGCCGACCACCTGGCGCAGAACGACCTGCATGCCTTGTCGCTGGCGCGCACCATCGTCTCCAATCTCAATCGCCAGAAGCCGCAGCAGATGGTGCTGCGCGAACCCGTTGAGCCGAGATACGATGCGCGCGAGCTGTACGGCGTGATTCCCGTGGATACGCGCAAGCCGTTCGATGTGCGCGAGGTGATCGCCCGCGTCGTCGACGGCAGCGAATTCGACGAATTCAAGGCGCGCTACGGCACCACGCTGGTATGCGGCTTCGCCCATATCTTCGGCATGCCGGTCGGCATTATCGCCAACAACGGCATCCTGTTCTCCGAATCGGCATTGAAGGGCACGCACTTCATCGAACTGTGCTGCCAGCGCAAGATTCCGCTGGTATTCCTGCAGAACATCACCGGCTTCATGGTCGGCCGCAAATACGAGAACGAAGGCATCGCGCGCAACGGCGCCAAGATGGTGACGGCGGTGGCGACGGCTTCCGTGCCGAAGTTCACCGTCATCATCGGCGGCAGCTTCGGCGCCGGCAACTACGGCATGTGCGGCCGCGCCTATTCGCCGCGCTTCCTGTGGATGTGGCCGAACGCGCGCATCTCGGTCATGGGCGGCGACCAGGCGGCGAGCGTGCTGGCGACCGTCAAGCGCGACGGCATCGAAGCCAAGGGCGGCAACTGGAGCGCGGAAGAGGAAGAAGCGTTCAAGAAGCCGATCAAGGAGCAGTACGAGCACCAGGGCCATCCGTACTATGCCAGCGCCCGCCTGTGGGACGACGGCATCATCGATCCGGCCGATACCCGCATGGTGCTGGGACTCGGCCTCTCCGCGGCGCTCAACGCGCCGATTCCGGAGGCGAAGTTCGGCGTATTCCGGATGTAAGGAGGCGGCATGACTTATCAGACTCTCGCGATCGACATCGCCGACCGCCTGGCGACGGTGACGCTGAACCGTCCCGACGTGCGCAACGCGTTCAACGAAACGACGATCGCCGAAATCGCGCAGGCATTCCGCGAGCTCGGCGCCGCCGCCGGCGTGCGCGCCATCGTGCTGGCCGCCAACGGCCCGGCCTTCTGCGCCGGCGCCGATCTGAACTGGATGAAGAAGATGGCCGGCTACACGCACGAGGAAAACCGCGCCGACGCCATGCAGCTGGCCGAGATGCTGCGCACGATCTACCTGTGTCCGAAGCCAGTGGTGGCGAGGATCCAGGGCGATTGCTATGCCGGCGGCATGGGCTTGGTCGCCGCCTGCGACATCGCCGTCGCGGCCGAGGAAGCCAATTTCTGCCTGTCGGAAGTCAAACTCGGCCTGATTCCTGCGACAATCTCGCCTTACGTCATCAAGGCCATGGGCGAAAATGCCGCCCGGCGCTACTTCCTGACAGCCGAGCGGTTCCCGGCGGCGGAAGCGCACCGGATCGGCTTCGTGCATGCGGTCGTGCAGGCAGATGCGCTCGATGCCGCGGTCGGCGATCTCGTCAAAGCCTTGACGACCAACAGCCCGAACGCCGTCAAGGAAGCGAAATGCCTGGTGCGCGACGTGTCCGGCCTACCGGTGACCGATGCCCTGGTCGCCGATACGGCGGAGCGCATCGCCCATATCCGCGCTTCCGACGAAGGCAAGGAAGGCGTGCGTTCCTTCCTCGAGAAGCGCAAGCCGAACTGGCTCTGACGGATCGAGGCCGGCCGAAGAGGAGAAACCGTTTTACGTATGCTGAAGTCTTGAACAGGCCCAGCCAGAATTTCGGAGCAGTTTTGGAATCCACATCACACAACGACTGGATCGCGCGCAGCCTGAAGAGCGTCTGGCATCCGTGCACGCAGATGCAGCATCATGAGACGATGCCCCTGGTGCCGGTCAGCCACGGCCGCGGGCCGTGGCTGTACGATGCGAACGGCAATCGTTATCTCGATGCGATCAGCTCGTGGTGGGTGAACCTGTTCGGCCATGCCAATCCTCGTATCAACGCCGCCTTGCGCGAGCAGCTCGATCTGCTCGAACACGCGATGCTGGCCGGCTTCACCCATGAGCCGGTGATCACGCTGTCGGAGAAGCTGGCGGCGCGCACCGATGACGTGCTCGGCCACTGCTTCTATGCCTCCGACGGCGCCTCGGCGGTCGAGATCGCGCTGAAGATGAGCTTCCATGCCTGGCGCAATCTGGGCGCGGCGGACAAGCGCGAATTCGTCTGCCTGAAGGGCAGTTATCACGGCGAAACCATCGGCGCATTGGCCGTGACCGATGTCCAACTGTTCCGTGATGCCTACGGCCCGCTGCTGCGGAACGTGCACGTGGTCGAAACTCCCGACGCGCGCCGGGCCGAGGAAGGGGAGACGGCGGCCGCCGCCGCTATCAATGCCGCGCGCCGCGCCGCGCAAGACCTCGAAGCCTTGTTCCAGGAACGCGCCGACAAGATCGCCGCGATCATCGTCGAACCGCTCGTGCAATGCGCGACTGGAATGGCGATGCACCATCCGGCGTATCTGACCGAAGTGCGCGCGCTGTGCGACCGCTACCGGGTGCACATGATCGCCGACGAGATCGCGGTCGGCTGCGGCCGCACCGGCAGCTTCTTCGCCTGTGAACAGGCCGGCATCTGGCCCGATTTCCTGTGCCTCTCGAAAGGCATCTCGGGCGGCTATCTGCCACTGTCGCTGGTGATGACGCGCGACGCGATCTACGACGCGTTCTACCATGCCGACATCACCCGCGGCTTCCTGCATTCGCATTCCTACACCGGCAATCCGCTCGCCTGCAAGGCGGCGCTCGCCACGCTCGCGATTTTCGAGGAAGACCAAGTGCTGGACGGCAACCGCGAGCGCGCGGCGCGCTTGACCGCAGCCTTGCAACCGCTCGCGGCGCATCCGAAGGTGAGGCATTTCCGGCGGTGCGGCATGATCTGGGCCTTCGATGCCGTCACCGACGATCCGGCGTTTTCCCGGCGCTTCTTCAGCGCCGCGCTGGAGCATGAATTGCTGCTGCGCCCGATCGGCCGCACGGTCTACCTGATGCCGCCCTACGTGCTCGACGACGGCGAGATCGAATTGCTCGCCGCGCGCACCATCGCCGTGTTCGAGCAAGTCATGGGAGCCACGGAATGAAATTGCTTGCCGGGCTCGAACGGGAATTGCGGGACCTCGACGCGCGCAGCCTGCGCCGCCGCCGCCGTATCGCGGAAACGCCGTGCGCGCCGCGCACGACGGTCGACGGCCGCGACCTGCTGGCGTTCTGCAGCAACGATTATCTCGGCCTGGCCGCCCATCCGCTGGTGGTCGAGGCGCTGCGCGAGGGCGCGTTGCGCTACGGCGTCGGCAGCGGCGCGTCGGCGCTGGTCAGCGGGCATGCGCGCGTCCACGAAGAATTGGAAGAGCGGCTGGCCGCCTTCATGGCGCCGCATATCGAGTCGCCGCGCGCGCTGTCCTTCTGCAGCGGCTACATGGCTAATCTCGCCGTGCTGTCGACGCTCGGCGGCCGCGACGCGGCGATCTTTTCCGAAACGCTCAATCATGCGTCGCTGATCGACGGCGCGCGCCTGTCGCGTTCCGCCGTGCAGGTCTATCCGCATCGCGACGTCGAGGCGCTCGAAGCAATGCTGGCCGCGAGCGGCGCCGAGACCAAGATCGTGGTCACCGACAGCGTGTTCTCGATGGATGGCGACATCGCGCCGCTGCCGCGCCTGCTGGCGTTGTGCGAAAGGCACGAAGCCTGGCTGGTGGTCGACGACGCCCACGGCTTCGGCGTGCTGGGCGAGCACGGACGCGGCGCGCTCGAGCATTTCGCCTTGCGCTCGCCTTGCCTGGTCTACATGGGCACCTTGTCCAAAGCGGCCGGCGCGGCGGGCGCCTTCGTCGCCGCGCACGCGACCGTCATCGAATGGCTGTTGCAGCGCGCGCGTACCTATATTTTCACCACCGGCGCGCCGCCCGCGTTGTCGCAGGCGCTGCTCGCCAGCCTCGACATCATCGCCGGCGAAGAGGGGCGGGCGCGGCGCGAGCATCTTCAATTCCTGGTCCGCAGGCTGCAAGACAGCCTGGTGCTGCGTCGCTGGTGCCACGCGCGCTCGGATACCGGCATCCAGCCGATCATCATCGGCGCGAACGACGATGCGATGCGCGCATCGACGGCGCTGCACGAGCAGGGTTTCTGGATTCCCGCGATCCGTCCGCCGACCGTGCCGGCGGGCACGGCGCGCTTGCGCGTGACCTTGTCGGCTGCGCATACGGCCGACGATATCGCGCGGCTGGTCGATGCGCTGAATGCCCTGGAAGAGCGGCAAGCCGACGCGCGGGAAGCGGAGTACGCATGAGCGCGTCGGTCGGCTATTTCGTCACCGGCACCGATACCGAGATCGGAAAGACGCTGATCTCGTCCGCCCTGCTGCACGCGCTCGGCGCCAGCGGCGTGCGCGCGGCCGGCATGAAACCGGTTGCCGCCGGCGCCGAGTTGCGCGACGGCGCATGGTGGAACGAAGACGTGGCGAGCATCGCCGCGGCGGCCAACGTCGTGCTGCCGCGTGAACTGACCACTCCCTACCTGCTGCGCGAACCGGCGGCGCCGCATATCGTCGCCCGCCAGGAAGGCGTGACGATCGACCTGGACCACATCGTCGAGTGCTATCTCCGCGTGGCGCGGGAAGCCGATGCCGTCGTGGTCGAAGGCGTCGGCGGATTTCGCGTGCCGCTGGCGGAAGACGCCGATACCGCCGATCTCGCGCGGCGCCTCGGCTTGCCTGTCATACTCGTGGTCGGCCTGCGGCTGGGTTGCATCAACCATGCCTTGTTGAGCGCCGAGGCGATCGCCGCGCGCGGCCTGACGCTGGCCGGCTGGGTCGCGAATTCCATCGAACTCGGCATGCGTCACGCGAGCGCCAATATCGAGGCGATCGCCGCGCGCCTGCCGGCGCCCTTGCTCGGCTATCTGCCGCGCCTGGACCGGCCGACGGCCGCGCTGGCCGCCGCGCACCTGGATTTTTCATGCCTTCCGGGCTGGCCGCGGCCAACCGGCGGGCTCATGTAGAAACGATTCGATCAGAGAGGAAAGCTGCCTATGTCGTCGCAAACCGTCACCTTCCACGCGATTTCGCGCACCAAGCCCGCACCGATCAAACCGGATGCCTGGTCGGTGGACGATATCGTCGCGCTGTTCGAACTGCCGTTCTCCGATTTGCTGTTCCGCGCGCAACAGGTGCATCGCGAACACTTCGATCCGCGCGAAGTCGAACTGGCGACGCTGATGTCGATCAAGACCGGCGGTTGCCCCGAGGATTGCGGCTATTGTCCGCAGGCCGCGCGCTACGATACCGGCGTCGAGGCGCAGAAGATCCTGCCGCTCGACACCGTGCTGGATGCGGCGAAGGCCGCCAAGGCCAGCGGCGCGACCCGCTTTTGCATGGGCGCCGCTTGGCGCGCCCCGAAAGACCGCGATCTCGATCACGTCGAAGCCATGGTGCGCGAAGTGAAGGCGCTCGGCCTGGAAACCTGCGTCACGCTCGGCATGCTCGGCGAGGGCCAGGCGGAACGCCTGAAAGCGGCCGGCCTCGATTACTACAACCACAATCTCGACACCGCGCCCGAGTTCTACGGCGACATCATTTCGACGCGCGACTACGACGACCGGCTGGACACGCTCGAACGCGTGCGTAATGCCGGCATCAAAGTGTGCTGCGGCGGCATCGTCGGCATGGGCGAATCGCGCCGCCAGCGCGCAGGACTGATCGCGCAGTTGGCGAACATGGAACCGTACCCGGAATCGGTGCCGGTTAACCACCTGGTGCAGGTCAAGGGTACGCCGCTGTACGGCATCGATCCGCTCGACCCGCTCGAATTCGTACGCACCATTGCCGTCGCGCGCATCACGATGCCGAAGGCGCGCGTGCGCCTGTCGGCCGGCCGCCGCGAAATGGGCGAAGCCGTGCAAGCCTTGTGCTTCGCCGCCGGCGCCAACTCGATCTTCTATGGCGACAAGCTGCTGACGACCGGCAATCCGGAAGTCGAGGCCGACCGCGCCTTGCTCGACAAGCTCGGCATGACTTCGCGCCATACCCAGATGGATGCGAAATGCGCGGTGACGGAATAAAGAGAATTCTTCGTTAAGGGCAAGAAAATGTTCACAAAGATCCTGATCGCCAACCGCGGCGAAATCGCTTGCCGCGTCGCCGCCACCGCGCGCCGCATGGGCATCAAGACCGTCGCCGTCTATTCGGAAGCCGACGCCGACGCCAAGCATGTCGCCGTGTGCGACGAAGCCGTGCTGATCGGTCCGCCGGCCGCCAAGGAAAGCTATTTGCGCGCCGGCAAGCTGATCGAGGTCGCGAAAGCCACCGGCGCGCAGGCGATCCATCCCGGCTACGGCTTCCTGTCCGAAAACGAAGAGTTCGCGGAGGCCTGCGCCGACGCCGGCCTCGTCTTCATCGGCCCGCCGGCGAGGGCGATCCGCGCCATGGGATCGAAGTCGGCCGCCAAGAGCTTGATGGAAAAGGCAATGGTTCCGCTCGTGCCTGGCTATCACGGCGACCGGCAGGACGCCGGTTTCCTGCAGGAGCAGGCCGACCGTATCGGCTATCCGGTGTTGCTGAAGGCATCTGCCGGCGGCGGCGGCAAGGGCATGCGCATCGTCGAGAAAAGCGCCGATTTCAAGGCCGCGCTGGCCTCGTGCAAGCGCGAGGCGATCAATAGCTTCGGCGACGACAAGGTGCTGGTCGAGAAATACCTGACGCGTCCGCGCCATATCGAGATCCAGGTGTTCGCCGATACGCACGGCGACTGCGTCTACCTGTTCGAGCGCGACTGCTCGGTGCAGCGGCGCCATCAGAAAGTGCTGGAAGAGGCGCCCGCACCCGGCATGACGCCGGAACGCCGCAAGGCCATGGGCGGGGCGGCCGTGGCCGCCGCGCAGGCGGTCGGCTATGTCGGCGCCGGCACGGTCGAGTTCATCGCCGACCAGGACGGCTCGTTCTACTTCATGGAGATGAACACCCGCCTGCAGGTCGAGCATCCGGTCACCGAAATGATCACCGGCACCGACCTGGTCGAATGGCAATTGCGCGTCGCCGCCGGCGAGCCGTTGCCGAAGCGCCAGGAAGAACTCGCGATCAACGGCCACGCGATCGAGGCGCGCGTCTATGCCGAGAATCCGGAAAAGGGTTTCCTGCCGTCGATCGGCACCTTGCATTACATGCGCGCGCCGCAAGCCGTGTTCTTCGAGCAGGGCGGCGGCGCAGCGGCGCCGGCTGCCGTGCGCGTCGATTCCGGCGTGCGCCAGGGCGATGCCATCTCGCCGTTCTACGATCCGATGATCGCCAAGCTCATCGTCTGGGGCAAGGATCGCAGCGAAGCGCTGGCACGTATGGCGCAAGCTTTGTCGGAATACCGGATCGTCGGCCTGACGAGCAATATCGCCTTCCTGAAACGCCTGGTCGAAAGCAAGCCGTTCGCGACGGCCGACCTCGATACCGGCCTCATCGAGCGCCACCAGGAAATCCTGTTCCCGGCAGCGCGGCCGGCATCGAAGCAGGCGTTGGCCCTTGCCGTCGCGTCCCTGCTGGCATCCGAGCGCGACCATGCGGCCGCCGATCCCTGGGCGCAGACCAGCGGCTGGCGCATGAATTCGGTGATGGAACGCACGCTCGCGTTCGGCGATGAAGCGAACAAGTATCCGGTCGTCATCGCTTACGAGCGCGGCGGCAGGGGCGATAGCTGGACGCTGCTGCGCGACGGCGCGAGGTCGACGATGACGCTGGCGTCGCATGACGCGACCGACCTGGTATTGAAGCTCGACGACGCTACGGTGCGCGGCGCCGTCGTGCGCGAAGGCGAGGTCTTCCACGTCTTCCACGACGGCACGCACACGATCCTGAACTACAACGATCCGCTGGCGCATGCCGGCGAGACGGAAGCCGAAGGCGGCCGCCTGACCGCGCCGATGCCGGGCAAGATCGTCGCGGTGCTGGTCGAGAACGGCAATGCCGTCGAGAAGGGGGCGCCGCTCCTGATCATGGAGGCGATGAAGATGGAACACACGATCTCGGCGCCGGCCGACGGCACGGTCGAGGAGATGCTGTACGCGGTCGGCGACCAGGTCGCCGAGGGTGCGCAACTGCTGGTTTTCAAGGCCGCTTGATCGTACCCGGGGCCGGACGGAGACCGCCGATGCGCATCCTGTTCTACACCGCGAGCTGGACCACCGAGTCGTGGCTGCGGAATCTCGAGGCGGTTCTGCCCGGGGCCCAGGTGCGCGTCTGGCAGGAAGGCGACAACGACCCGGCCGACTACGCGTTGGTATGGAAACCGCCGGCCGCGATGCTGCGCGGGCGCCGCGATCTGAAAGCGATCTTCAGCCTGGGCGCCGGCGTCGATGCGATCGTGCAGCTCGGCGACGCCTTGCCGCAAGGCGTGCCCATCGTGCGCCTGGAAGATGCAGGCATGGCGATACAGATGGCGGAGTACGCGACCTACGCCGTGCTGCGCCATTTCCGGCGCTTCGACGAATATGAAGCGCTGGCGCGGGCCGGTCGATGGCAGCCGCTGGAGCCCTACGACAAAGGGGCGTTCACGGTCGGCATTCTCGGCCTCGGCGTGCTCGGCACGCGCATCGCGCAAGCGCTCGCGCATTTCGGCTTCCCGTTGCGCGCCTGGAGCCGCGGCGGGAAAGACATGCCGGGCGTGAGCTGTTACGCGGGCAAGGACGAATTCGACGCCTTCCTGCACGGCACGCGCGTGTTGATCTGCACCTTGCCGATGACGCCGGAAACGTCCGGCATCCTGGACCGGACCAATCTTTCGAAGCTGCAGCGCGGCGCCTACGTGATCAACGTCGCGCGCGGCGCGCATCTCGTCGAAGAGGATTTGCTGGCGCTGGTGCGGGAAGGCCATGTCGCCGGCGCGACGCTCGACGTGTTCCGCGAAGAACCGCTGCCGCCCGGACACCCGTTCCGGGCCGAGCCGAGGATCGCGATCACGCCGCACATCTCGGCCCTGACCTTGCGCGAGGAAAGCGCGCGCCAGATCGCCGACAAGATTTTCGCCATCGAACGCGGCGAGGCCGTCACCGGCGTCGTCGACCGCACGAAAGGATACTGAAATGACACTGCCATCGAAAGTCAAGATCGTCGAAGTCGGCCCGCGCGACGGTTTGCAGAACGAGAAGGAAACCATCGCGGCCGAGGTCAAGATCGAACTCGTGAACCGCCTGACGCAAGCCGGTTTCTCGAATGTCGAGGCGGCGTCCTTCGTGTCGCCGAAATGGGTGCCGCAGATGGCGACCTCCGCCGAGGTCATGGCCGGCATCGCGCGCAAGCCGGGCGTGATCTATTCCGCGCTGACGCCGAACATGAAAGGCTTCGAGGCGGCGCTGGCCGCCAAGGCCGATGAAGTCGTGATCTTCGGCGCGGCCTCGGAAGCGTTCTCGCAAAAGAACATCAATTGCTCGATCGCCGAATCGATCGAGCGTTTCCGCGATGTCGCCGCGGCGGCCAAGCAGCACGGCATCCGATTGCGCGGCAGCATCAGCTGTTCGTTCGGCTGCCCCTACCAGGGCGAAGTCGCGCCGGAATCGGTGGCCGACGTCGTGCGCCGCCTGCGCGAGCTCGGCTGCGACGAGATCGACATCGCCGATACCATCGGCGTCGGCACGCCGAGGAAGGTGCAAGCCGTGATGGAGCGGGTGGCGAAGGAATTCCCGATCGAGCGCTTGTCGGGCCATTTCCACGACACCTACGGCCAGGCGCTGGCGAACATCTACGCCAGCATGGAAGTCGGCATTTCGATCTTCCATTCCTCGGTCGCCGGCCTCGGCGGCTGCCCGTATGCGAAGGGCGCGACCGGCAACGTGTCGTCGGAAGACGTGCTATATATGATGGACGGGCTCGGCGTCGCGACCGGCATCGATCTGGATGCGGTGGTCGATGCGGGGCAGTTCATTTCGCAGCACCTCGGGCGCAAGGCGGTGAGCCGGGCCGGCAACGCGATCGCGGCCAAGCGCACGAGCTGAAGACAGAGGCGGGAGCACCCGTGAAGTTTTCGCAAGTCCGGCGCCATGCGTTGTCGCTTCCGGAGGTGACGGAGGAGCCGCACTTCCAGTACGCTTCGTTCCGGGTGCGCGGCAAGATCTTCGCGACCGTTCCGCCGGAGGAAGAATATATCCATGTGTTCGTGCCGGAACAGGAGCGCGAGCATGCGCTTGCCATGCACCCGGAGTTCATGGAAAAGTTGTTGTGGGGAGGAAAAGTCGTGGGACTCAGAGTGAATCTTTCCTTGGCGGATGCCGCCACGATCAACAGGCTCCTCGATCGAGCATGGGAATCCAAGGCGCCGAAGACGCTCCTGGCAAGAATCGGCGCCCGTAATACCGATTAGCAACCGCCGCGTGTTGAGGCAACGATTCCATGAACGAGACCGCATTGACAGCCAAACTCCCCGACACCGCCCAACGCGTCGCCGACCTGTTGCGCGAGCTCGGCCACGACCAGCCGGTCGTCATGTTGCCGGAGACCGGCAAGACCTCGGCCGAGGCCGCCGCCGGGCTCGGTTGCAGCGTGGCCGAGATCGCCAAGTCGATCGTGTTCCGCCGCCTGGCCGACGACGCGCCGGTGATGGTGGTGGCGAGCGGCGCCAATCGTGTCGACGAAGACAAGGTCGCGGCCATCGTCGGGCCGCTCGGCCGCGCCGATGCGAAATTCGTCAAGACCCGCATCGGCTATGCGATCGGCGGCGTCTGCCCGATCGGCCATGTCGGCGAGACCGTGATGCTGATCGACGAAGACTTGATGAAGCTCGACAGCGTGTGGGCGGCGGCAGGCCATCCGCATGCGGTATTCAACCTGACGCCGCGGCAGCTGCAGGCAATGACCGGCGCACCGCTGGCCGATGTCGCGTTGCGCGAACGCGGTTGATCGCCGGCGGACGAGAAAACAAATCGGGGAGGGGCGCAATGAATCGCAGACAATTGATCAAGACCGCGCTCATCGGCGGCGCGGCACTCGGCGCGGGCGGCGTCTTGGCCGCCTGGATACGCACCGGGAATGACGCGCAGCGGCTGACCGTCGATGCCGTCCTGCTTACGCTGGATCGGCTCGCCAAGACGGAACTGACCAGCAGCGGCGCATGGAATCCGCACCAGATCCTCAGCCATTGCGCGCAGACCGTCGAATATTCGATGTCCGGCTACCCTGAACAGAAATCGGTGTGGTTCCAGGATACCGTCGGCGCCCTCGCGTTCTCCACATTCTCGGCGCGCGGCAGGATGACGCACGACTTGAACGAACCGATCCCTGGCGCGCCCTTGCTGGAATCGCAACCGCGCTTCCAGGACGGATTGACGCGCTTGCATACCGCGTTGACCAGCTTCCGGGATTTCCAGGGTGCGCTCGCCCCGCATTTCGCCTACGGAAAATTGAACAAGCGGGAATATGAAATCGCGCATGCGATGCATTTCTGGAACCATCTCGACGAGATCAAGGTTTAGTGTCCCGAGTTAGAAATTCGTTGAATAAAACCGATGAAATGAACGCCACTCTTCGTTCCAAATACTCGCAAGGCGCCCGGCCTTGCTCCGTTTTGCGCCTCGACTGGCGTGCATTGCATCGGTTTTATTTTTCAGCGAACTTCTAACTCGGGACACTAGTGAATGAGCCCTTTGCTGAAACCTGGCTTGAGTTTCGAGTGGACCTATACCGTCCCGCGGCGCAGCACGGTGCCGCAGCTCTATCACGACACGCCGTTCTGCCGCGACATGCCGGACGTGCTCGCGACCGGCTACATGGTCGGCATGATGGAACTCGCGTGCCTGAACGGCATGATGCCTTACGTCGATTGGCCGCGTGAACAAAGCGTCGGCGTGCTCGTGCATTTCTCGCACTTGGCGGCGACGCCGCCCGGCATGACCTTGCGCATCCGGGGCGAGGTGACCGCCGTCGAGGGGCGCCGCGTGGCGTTCCGGGTCGAGGCCTGGGACGGCATCGACAAGATCGCGGAAGGCGTGCATGAGCGCATGCTCATCGATCCGTCCCGCTTCAATGCCAAGGTCGCCCGGAAGAAGGAGCGCGCCGGGCTATGAACCGTGTCGATTTCGATCCGGTCGCTCACGCGGGCCCGGTGCCGTCGCCTTGCATCAATGTGTGCCGGATGAATGCGCGGACCGGTTTGTGCGAAGGGTGTTTCCGCACCATCGATGAGATCGTGCGCTGGGGCAGCGCCGGCGAGAGCGAGAAGCGCGCGGTGTGGCGGGAAATCAAGCGCCGCGAAGCGGCGTTGTTCGACGAACCCGGCAATTGAGTCAACACGAACAAGGAGAACGAGCAATGCGCCAACTCGACTGGTATTTCGATTTCATTTCGCCGTTTTCCTATCTGCAGAGCGAATTGCTGCATACGCTGCCGGCGGACGCCGTGGTCCGGTTCAAGCCGGTGCTGTTCGCCGGCCTGCTCAACTATTGGGACAACAAGGGGCCGGCCGAAATCGCTCCCAAGCGCCGCTGGACTTTCGAGCATTGCGCCTGGCTCGCGCACAGGCACGGCATTCCGCTCAGGATGCCGCCGCATCATCCGTTCAATCCGCTGCCGTTGCTGCGCCTGTGCATCGCGCTCGGCGCCACGCCCGAAGTCGTGCAATACCTGTTCCGCTTCGTCTGGCGCGACGGCCATGTCCCGTCCGAGACCGGGCATTGGCAGGCACTGTTGACCGAGCTGCGCGCCGGCCCAGAGATGCTGGAGGCGCAGGACGTGAAAGAGCAGCTGCGCCGCAACGGCGAGGAGGCGATCGCGGCCGGCGTGTTCGGAGTGCCGACCACCGTGGTCGACCATCATTGTTTCTGGGGGCTCGACGCCACCGACATGTTGATCGCCTACCTGCGCGGCGATCCTTTCTTCCAATCCGAATCGTTCAAATCGGCCGGCATGCTGCCCGAAGGCGTGCAGCGGCAGAAAGCCAAATCCAATCCATGAAACTAGATTTCTACCGGCCGGAGCAAACCGTTACCGGACCGGCCTACAGTCCGTGGTTCAAGCTGGTCGCCAGCGCAGTATGTGCCGTGCTGATCGGCTACGGCGTCAACGTCGCGCTGCGCTTCCCGCTCATGCAATACGGCTTCGGCGTCAAGCTGTTGCTGCTGGGCGCGGCGCTGATGCTCGCGGTCAGCTATTACTGGTTCCTGCATTCGACGACGACAATCGACGAGTCCGGCATCACGCAGACCTGGCTGTATGACAAGCATGTCGAATGGCGCGACGTGCGCGGTGCGAAAATGATCGGCATTCCCTATGCCGGCTGGCTGTTTCCGCCGCGACTCGTGGTGCGTACCGGCAATGCCTTCACGACGTTCAACGGCGGATCGCAGGCGGTGCTGATCGAGTTCGCGAAGATCTCGCTTGCCTTCCAGATGAAGAAATGACGAACGCGGCCGCACTGCCGTCCACGATGCGCATCTTCGAGCGCGGATGGCTGTCGTCGAACAACATTCTTTTTCTGGGCCGCGCTGAAACGGCGCTGGTCGACAGCGGCTATGCGACGCATGCCGGACAAACCGTCGCGCTGGTCGAACACGCCTTGCACGGCCGCCCGCTCGATCGCTTGCTCAACACGCACCTGCATTCCGACCATTGCGGCGGCAATGCGGCCTTGCAGGCACGCTTCCAGTGCCGCACCACGATACCGGCGGCCGAGGCGGACAAGGTGCGGAGCTGGGATGAGGAAGCGCTGACCTATCGGGCGACCGGCCAGCAATGCCCGCGTTTCGCGTTCGACGATGTCTTGCGTCCGGGCGCCACGCTAACGCTGGGCGACATGATCTGGCAGGCGCTTGCCGCGCCGGGCCACGACCCGCATTCGCTGATCTTCTATTGCCCCGAGGAGCGCCTCTTGATTTCCGCCGACGCCTTATGGGAAAACGGCTTCGGCGTGATCTTTCCGGAACTCGAAGGCGAACCCGGATTCGCCGCGACCCGCGCCACACTGGAGCTGATCGCGACGCTCGACGTACGCCTCGTGATTCCCGGCCATGGGAGGCCGTTCACGGACGCCGGGCAAGCGCTGGAGCGTGCGTTCGCGCGCCTCGAGTATCTCGCCGCCGATCCGGTGCGCAATGCGCAGAACGCAGTGAAGGTGTTACTGAAATTCCTGTTGCTCGAGCGGCAACGGATCGTATTGGCCGAGCTGCAACCCTTGCTGTCGCGGATACGCCTGTTCCGCGAAGCGAACCGGCGCTACCTGCGGCTGGAAGAGGCCGAACTCGTGCGCTGGGCGGTCGGGCAACTGGTGCGCGCGAACGCGGCAGCGGTGGAGGACGGCGTCCTCGTCAACCGCGGCTAGCGAGCGCGGGCGCCGCGCCTTCGTGCGCGGCGTGGCGTCGGAATCAGCGCTTCAAGAATTTCTGCGCGAACCAGCGATCGATCATCTTCTTCTCGTAGCGCAGCGGGTCGCTGCTCGAATACTTGGTGACCGAGGTGAGATAAACCATGTCCTCGATATGGTCCGTGCCTTGGTCGATCACCTTGCCGTTCGATTCGAGCGTATAGCGCAGATCGATGCGCGGCCAATCGGTGCCGCCGCGCATCACCCGGATCTCGCCCGGAAAGCGGATGCGATGCTCCATGCGGCCGGCCAGATCCACGTCGACGATTTCCAGCTTCAGGTTGCGGTCGGCCGGAAGCTTCGCGCCGAGCTTCGCGAAATGCCTTTGCAGATCCTTCAAGACGTATTCCTTGTCCAGTTCCGACCAGGGAAGATCCTCGAAATTCTCGGGTTGGACATAGCTGATCGTCACCGAGGCGGACGACGCGCTGGCCGAGGCGAGCAGAAGACCCGCGCCGAGCAGCGCCATGACGGATTTACGCATGTCAATTCCTTTCCACAACAAGCGCCAGGCCATATTCTGACGCCACCTTTAGTTTAATCTCTCTCCGGCGTTTTCGTAGATTGTTACAACTACCGCGCCGCCGAGGCCGAGATTGTGTTGCAAGGCCAGCCGGGCGCCTTCGACCTGGCGCTTGTCGGCCTGGCCGCGCAGTTGCCACACCAGTTCCGTGCATTGCGCCAGCCCGGTCGCGCCGAGCGGATGTCCCTTGCTCATCAGGCCGCCGGACGGATTGACCACATACTTGCCGCCGTAGGTGTTGTCGCCGCGGTTGATGAAGGCTTCCGCCTCGCCCTGGCCGCACAGGCCGAGCCCTTCGTAGGTGATCACTTCATTGGGCGTGAAGCAATCGTGCAATTCCACCACGTCGATCTCGTCCGGACCGACGCCGGCCTGTTCGAACGCGGCGCGCGCCGCATTCCTCGTCATGTCGGCGCCGACCAGGTTGATCGCGCTGGTGAAGCTTTGCGGCCGGTCGGTCGCCATCGCCTGGCCGCGGATCGCGACCGTGTTGCCGATGCCGTGCTTCTTCGCGAACGCCGCGCTTGCCACCAGCACGGCCGCCGCGCCGCAGGACGGCGGGCAGGCTTCGAGGCGGGTCAGATGGTCCGGGTAGATCTTCGGCGCGTTCATGACTTCCTCGACCGTCAGCGGCTCGGTGAAGATCGAATACGGATTCCTGATCGCGTGGCTGCGCGTCTTGACCGCGACCTTGGCGAAGATGTCCGGATGGGCGCCGGTCTTGGCGAGATATTCGTTGGCGGCCGAGCCGAACACGCGCAAGGCGACCGGCGCTTCCGGCGCACCGGGCACGAGTTCCTTCAGCTTTTGCTCGAACAGGCCGAGCGGCGAAGTGCGGTCGTCCCAGGCCGAGCCGACCGCGCCGGGGCGCATTTCCTCGAATCCGAAGGCGAGCGCGCATTCGACCGCACCCGACTGCACGGCCTGGCGCGCGAGGAACAGGGCGGTCGAGCCGGACGAGCAATTGTTGTTGACGTTGACGACCGGGATGCCGGTCATGCCGACGCCGTAGAGCGCCGTCTGGCCGCAGGTCGAGTCGCCGTAGACGTAGCTGGCGTAGGCTTGCTGGACGTCCTCGAGCGCGATGCCGGCGTCGGCCAGGGCGTTGCGGATCGCCTTGCCGGCCATGATTTCGTACGGCTCGTGCCTGCCGGGCTTGGCGAACGGGATCATGCCGACGCCGATGATGTGTGCTTTGCTCATTGGGTTCTCCATGTGTTTGTTGTCGAGGCGATCACAGCGAGCGTGCGATCAGTTCTTTCATCAATTCGTTGGCGCCGCCATAGATCTTCTGCACCCGCGCGTCGGCATACATCTTCGCGATCGGGTATTCCATCATGTAGCCGTAGCCGCCGAACAACTGCAGGCAGCGGTCGACGATTTCGCATTGCTTTTGCGAGCACCACCATTTCGCCATCGACGCCGAGGCATTGTCGAGCTCGCCGCGCACATGCCTGGCGATGCAGTCGTCGATGAAGACGCGCGCGATGTGCGCTTCGGTCTTGCACTCGGCCAGCGTGAAGCGCGTGTTCTGCAGGTCGAACAGCGGCTTGCCGAAGGCCTGGCGTTCCTTCACGTATTGCGTGGTCAGTTCGACCGCCTTTTCGATCGCGGCCACGGCGGCGACGCCCACGATCAGGCGTTCCTGCGGCAATTGCTGCATCAGCTGGATGAAGCCCTGGCCTTCGTGTTCGCCGAGCAGGTTGTCGAGCGGGACGCGCACGTCGTCGAAGAACAGTTCCGAGGTGTCCTGGCCGTGCTGGCCCAGCTTTTCGAGCACGCGGCCGCGCTTGAAGCCGGGCAGGTCGCGCGTCTCGACCACGATCAGCGAAATGCCCTTCGCACCCTGGGTCGGATCGGTTTTCGCGACCAGCAGGATGACGTCGGCCAGGTAGCCGTTCGAGATGAAGGTCTTGGCGCCGTTGATGACGTAATGGTCGCCGCGCTTCTCGGCGCGCGTCTTCACGCCCTGCAGGTCGGAACCGGTGCCGGGTTCGGTCATCGCGATCGCGCAGATCCATTCGCCGCTGGCCAGTTTCGGCAGGTAGCGCTGTTTCTGCCGCTCGGTGCCGTAGTTGAGGAAGTAATGCGCGCCGATGCCGCTGTGCACGTGCAGGCCGAAGCTGGTGTTGTTGGCGTAGGCTTGCTCTTCGAAGATCACCGCTTCATGGCGGAAATCGCCGCCGGCGCCGCCGTATTGCTCGGGAATGCTCGGACACAAGAGGCCGATCTCGCCGGCCTTGCTCCACAGCGCGCGGTCGACGTGCTGCTGCTTGTCCCAGCGTTGTTCGTGCGGCGTCACTTCCTCGGCGAAGAAGCGGCGCACGGTGTCGCGCAGCATCTCCAGTTCTTCGTTGCTCCATGGGCGCATGGGGGTCTCCTGGGTCATTTCTTGGTGAGTCCGGATCGCAGGGCGAGCAGGACGGCATCGACGGCGGTGTCGAACAATTCGTCGGCGCGTTCGGTCTTCAGATAGAAGCCTTTCAGTTCGAGGCTGATGACGCCGTGCATCGCCGCCCACAACAGGCGCGCCGCCGTGGTCGGATTGGAGGGCGGCAGGACGCCGTCCCGCATGCAGCGGGCGAACGCCTCCTCGACTACCGTCAGCGATTCGCGTCCCGTCTTGCGCGATTCGACCGGCGGCACGAAACCCGCGATGGCGTCGCCGAACAGAACCATGTAATAGCTCGGGTTGCGCTTGGCGAATTGATGATAGGCGCGCGCATGGGCGCGGATCGTGGCCAGGCCGTCGTCGGCTTCCTGGCGGGCATCCGCGCCGCGTACCGCTTCGAGTTCGCCCTTCAGGCGGGCGCAGGCTTCGAGATACAGTTCGTTGGACAGGCCGTCCTTGCCGCCGAAGAACGAGTAGAGCAGGGTGGTCGAGCAATTCACTGCCTCGGCGACGCGCCGCACGGTCAAGGCGGAAGGCCCTTCCTCGACCAACAGGCGGGTGGCGGCATCCAGCATGCCTTGGCGCAAGCTGTCGCGCAGCACTTCCTGCGCCAGGCGGAAATCGATGGGACCGCCGGAGGCGGGAACGCCTGGCCCTGGGCCGGTGGAGACGGGACCGTCGGAGCCGGCGCTGGCGGGGAGCGTCGATGGTTTGGATTTCATGCTCTAAATTTGGCGGTCAAAAAACATTGTTTTTTCTGATAACATCATAAATCGAATCTGGAAAAACGCAATCGAAACACAACCATATCGGCCGAGAGTTCGCTCTAACAGGCTGTTGAAAACGCTTACGCGGCTGGTCTCGGGGTCCGCGGTGCCCAGCGTGCACGGCGCACGGAGGCGCTCTCGATCTCGATTCGCTCGCGATGTTTTTGCATAGCCTGCTAAGAAAAAGGCCAGTCCAAAGGAGTCGTCATGAGCATCAACCGTTTGCCCCCCGTTCTCCAAAATCTGGCGCTGCCGGTGATCGCCTCGCCGTTGTTCATCGCCAGCAGCCCGGCGCTGGTCAAGGCGCAATGCAAGGCCGGCATCGTCGGTTCCTTCCCGGCGCTGAACGCGCGCCCGGCCGAATTGCTCGATGCCTGGCTGACCGAGATCCAGGAAGACTTGACCGCCTACCGCGAAGCCAATCGCGGCGCCCAGGTCGGGCCGATCGCGGTCAACCAGATCGTCCACCAGTCGAACGACCGTCTCGCGCACGACGTCGAGGTGTGCGTCAAGCATCAGGTGCCGATCATCATTTCCAGCCTGCGCGCACCGCCCAAGGAGATGCTGGATGCGATCCACAGCTACGGCGGCATCGTGCTGCACGACGTGATTTCGATCCGCCATGCGCAGAAGGCGCTGGAGGCGGGCGTCGACGGCTTGATCCTGGTGGCGGCCGGAGCCGGCGGCCACGCCGGGATGCTGTCGCCATTCGCGCTGGTCGGCGAAGTGCGCAAGTTCTTCGCCGGGCCGCTGGTGCTGTCGGGCGCGATCGCCACCGGCGATGCCGTGCTGGCGGCGCAAGCCATGGGCGCCGATCTGGCCTATATCGGGTCGCGCTGGCTGGCGACGCCGGAAGCGAATGTCACCGACGCCTATCGCCAGGCCGTGATCGAGTCGACGGCGGCCGATGTGGTCTATACCAATCTGTTTACCGGCGTGCACGGCAATTACCTGAAGAAGTCGATCGTCGCCGCCGGCCTCGATCCCGACAACCTGCCGGAAGCCGACAAATCGAAGATGAATTTCGGCTCGGGAGGCAATACCGGCGCCAAGGCTTGGCGCGACATCTGGGGTGCGGGGCAGGGCGTCGGCCTGATGGATGAAGTCAAGCCGACCGCGGACATCGTGGCGCAGTTGAAGGCGGAGTACGATGCCGCCCGCCGGCGCCTGTGCCTGGGCGCCGAGCGCTGACCATCGAGCCGGAGCGCACGAGGGCGGCGATCTCCAGCGGTTTTCCCCGCGGCACCCCGAATCGTTCAGAACCGAATCGCCGTGGCGCGCTCATATCGGAATGGCAGAGGAATCTGCGATTCCAGGAGAGCGAGATGGTCACGACGATCAAGGAAGCGCATGTGCGCACCAAGCAGCCGGGCCGGCAGAAGGTGCGGCGCGATCCGGCCTTGCGCCTGCCGCACGAGCGCGACGAGGCGGACGATAGCCAGTCGAGCGGCCCGCGCGACGACATGAAACAAGCTTACGAGGATATCGAGCGCGGGCTCGTGGATACGGATTTCCGCGAACAACGCGGAGTCGAGGAAGTGGTCGGCAAGACGCCGGAGAAGTATCCCGGCGGCAAGCCGCCGGGTAGGAGCGCATCGGATCGGGCCACGCCAAGTCGGGCTACGTCAGGCCGGACGCGGAAATAGGTCTGAGAAGCTTTACGCGCCGCCGGTCTTGATGGCCCAGATGCCGGGCAGGTTGCGCCAGTAACCGTAAGCATCCATGCCGTAGCCGACGACGAACTTGTTCGGCAGCACCAGGCCGACGTAATCGGGTATGGCCGGCTTCGACTTGCCGATATCCTTGTCGGCGAACACCACCAGCAGCACTTCCGCCGCGCCCATCGCGAGAAGGCGCTCCTTGACATGCGCCAGCGTCTCGCCTTCGTCAAGAATGTCGTCGAGCACGATCACGGTGCGGCCGCGCACGTCGGCGCGCGGTTCGACCTTCCATTCGATCGTACCGCCGTGGTCCTTGCTGCCGTAACGGGTGACATGGATATAGTCGAACTCGAGCGGAAAAGTCAGGCGGGTCAGCAATTGGCCGGAGAAGACGACGGCGCCGCCCATGACGCCGAGCACCAGCGGAAACGGCTTGGCGTCGGCGCGATCGAAGCGTTGGTTGAGCTTGTGCGCGACTTCGGCGACGGCGTGCTGCACCTGGTTCGCGTCATAGATCAGTTCGGCATTCGCGAGCAAGGCGCGCGCCTGGTCGGAATGGGTCTGGGCGTCGAAATCGGACATGGCGTTCATTTCCAAAGATACATGTTTCCCTGCCGGGATACCGGGGCGAGACGATAGCACGAGATGGCGCTGCTTCGCTACAAAAAACAAGGCGCGCAAGACGCTTCGGCCTTGCGCGCCGGTCGATGCCGATTACTTGTAAATTCCGCAACCGATCAGCACGTCGCCGACCTTCTCGACATAGGTCGACTTCGGCTCGATCGCCTTGGTCGTCGGATGGGTCCACTTGTAGTCGATCCAGCCCTTGCCCTTGGTATTGGCGACTTCCAGGAATTCCTTGATGAAGTACTTGCCGTCGGCATCCTTCAGCTCGGACAGGTTCTTGTCGAGCAACTTCGGGTTCACGCCATGCGCAAGGGTCTTGCCGGTCATGTCGAACACGAAGACGTAGAGGTCGCGATCGATGAACTGGCCCTTGGGATTGCTGAATTCGGCATAGGCTTTTTCCTTGCCGTTCGCCTTCAGGAAATCGGCGGCTTTCTTGACGAGCGCGATGGCTTCGTCCGCCGTACCCCTGTCGCCGGCGGACGCGGCGCCGCTGAACAGCAGAACGGCAAATCCCAATAACAGCGTCTTGAGCAACCTTCTCATAGTCTTGTCTCCTTTTTAAGATGTAACGATGTGCGGTATTGCCATTTCCAAACGGAAGCTTGCATGTCGGCATCGCGACTATGAGCCGATTTTTTTCCCTCGACAAGAGGTGCGGTCGAATCATTCGTAACTGCGCGCATCCTCGATCACCTTGCCGTCGTTCGGCAGCGAACCGCGTTCCTGGAGTTTGACTTCGCCCCGCAGCTTGGTCACGTCGCGAATGGTATCGACGATGGCGACGATGGCCGCGGCCGGCGGCGGAGCGTCGACTTCGCAGTGCAGCGTCATGACATCGTTTGCCATGGCGCCGGAAATCACCAGGCGGGCCTTGATGATTTCCGGATGGCGCTTGACGACTTCCGCCACCTGCGACGGATGCACGAACATCGCGCGTACCTTGGTGGTCTGGTCGGCCCGTCCCATCCAGCCCTTGATGCGCGTATTGGTGCGGCCGCAAGGGGAGATGCCCGGCAGCACGGCGGACAAGTCGCCGGTGGCGAAGCGCACCAGCGGGTAATCGGGATTGAAGGAAGTGATCACCACTTCGCCGACCTCGCCCTCGGGGACCGGGATGCCGGTGCCGGGCCGGACGATTTCGACGATCAAGTCTTCGTCGATCACCATGCCGGGATGCACGATGCCGGCGGTCTCGGTTTCGTAGGCGATATTGCCGATGTCGGCCGAGCCGTAGGTTTGCAGCACATGCGGCACGCCGTTGTCATGGAACCAGGCGCGCAGCGATGGCGGCAAGGCCTCGGCGCTGACCAGCGCGCGTCGCACGCTGGCGACGTCCGCGCCCATCTCGCGCGCCTTCTCGATGATGATCTTGAGGAAGGAGGGCGTGCCGACATAGGCCGCCGGCTTCAGGTTCGCCATCGCCTGCACTTGCATCTCGGTCTGGCCGATGCCGGCCGGGATGACGGGGCAGCCGAGCTTCGCGGCCGCGCCTTCGACCATGAATGCCGCCGGCGTGAAGTGATAGGCGAAGCAGTTCTGGATCAGGTCGCCGCGCCGCAGGCCGAGCGCATGCAGCGGCCGCGCGAAGCGCCACCAATCGTCGCCGTGGCCCTCGGGATCGAAGATCGGGCCGGGCGACATGAAGACATGCCGCAGCGCGCCGTTAGGCGTGGTCGTCAAGCCGCCGAACGGCAGGTCGCGCGCTTGCAAATCTTTCAGGTCCGACTTGCGGGTGACCGGCAATCGCGCCAGCGCGGCGCGCGAGTCGATATCGCCGGAAGCGACGCCGTCGAGGATGCGGGCCCAGCCCGGCGCCGCCTGCGCGCGTTCGATCAGGCGCGGCAGCGCCGCCATCAGCGCGCGCTCGCGTTCGGCCGGGTCGCGGTGTTCGAGGGAATCGAGGAAGTCAGCCATGGAGTATTTGTTGTTGCAGTTTTTTGGTCAGTCTGGCGAACACCAGTTCGTACGAACGCTTCACCAGCGCGATTGCTTCCGTTTCCGGCAAGGCTTTCGCATCGTTCAACTGGATCCATTTCACGCGCGCCAGGTAGGGCGCCGGAACGATACCGGGACGATCCGTCAGCTCGAGGAAACGATCGTCGTCGACCTTGAAGGAAAACCCCGTGTAGTCCATGTCCGTGACGGCGAACATCTTGCCGCCGACCGAGTACACCAGATCGTTGCCCCACTTGGTGTCTTGCGTGACGCCGGGCAGCGCCGCGCACGCCTTGCAGAGCCTCTTGAACAGGGCGGTGCGTTGCGCCGAGCTCATGCCAGCCAGCGCTTGCGGCGACGGTAGAACTTCATGTCGCGGAAACTCTTGCGGCCCGCGCCGCCGTCACTGGACATGCCGAGATAGAATTCCTTGACGTCTTCGTTGGTCGCCAAATCCTTCGCCTCGCCTTCCATCACCACGCGTCCGTTTTCGAGGATGTAGCCGAAGTCTGCGTAACGCAGCGCCACCATGGTGTTCTGCTCGGCCAGCAGGAAGGACACATTCTCCTTGGTATTCAGATCGCGCACGATCTCGAAAATCTCTTCGACGATCTGCGGCGCCAGGCCCATCGACGGCTCGTCGAGCAGGATCATCGACGGCTTCGCCATCAATGCCCGGCCGATCGCGCACATCTGCTGTTCGCCGCCCGACGTGTAGCCGGCCTGCGAGGCGCGCCGCTGCTTGAGGCGCGGGAAATAGTGGTAGACCATGTCGAGCGAATCGCGCAGCTCGGCGCGCGAGATCCGGCGCGTGTAGGCGCCTGTCAGCAGGTTTTCCTCGATCGTCAGATGGCCGAAGCAATGCCGGCCTTCCATCACCTGCGACAGGCCGCGCTTGACCAGCTCGTTCGGCGTCAGCTGGTCGACGCGCTCGCCCTTGAATTCGACGTTGCCCTTGGTGACCTCGCCGCGCTCGCCGCGCAACAGCGTCGAGATCGATTTCAAGGTGGTCGACTTGCCGGCGCCGTTGGCGCCGAGCAGGGCGACGATCTTCCCGTGCGGTACCTGCAGGGACACGCCTTTCAATACGAGGATCACATGATCGTAGATCACCTCGATGTTGTTGACGGAGAGGTAGGCGCGGCCGGCGTCGGCAGAGCCGCTGTCGTTGGCGGAATGTGCGGTGTGCGTGGTCATGATGCCTTCAACCGAAGAGGGGCGGAACGGTGCGCGTCCGCGCCGGACGCGCACCGTTCCGCCTGTGGATTACTGCATGCAGGCCGGCGTGATCTTCTTCTCGGCCGCGTACTTGGCCGAGGATTCCTCGATCAGCCTGCGCGTCATCGCCTTGTCGCCGATCACCCAGTTCGGCGTGACGGCGACCCACTTGCTGCCGTCCCAGCGCTGCACCTTGACGGCGCCCGAACCCTCGTGGTCTTCGCACGACGTCTTCACCGGCGGGAACATGCCGAATGCGCCGAGCGCCTTCTGGCGCGCTTCGTCGACGTTCAGGTTCTCGAGGCCCCAGCGTATCTGCTCGCCGGTCATGACCTTGCCCTTGCCGAACTTCTCCTGCGCCTTGCGGACCCCTTCGGTCCACAGGATCGCCGCCGTCACGCCGCGCATGTGGTACACCGAACCGACGCGGCTCTTGTCGTCGAGGTTGCCTTTGCCGGCGCCGTAGACTTTCTTGCGGATCTCGTCGAGCACCGGATAGTTGCCCGGGGTGTTGAAGGTCATCGTGGTATATCCCTTGGCCGCCTCGCCGGCCGGGATCGTATCTTCTTCCGAACCGGCCCACCACACGCCGAGCATCTTGTCGCGCGGGAAACCGTTGCGCTGGGCCGTCTTCAGCGCCACCGCATTCATCACGCCCCAGCCCCACAGGATCACGAAATCCGGGTTGGCCTGGCGGATCTGCAGCCATTGCGATTGCTGCTCGTTGCCCGGATGCGGCACGGCGATCTTGATCAGTTCGAAACCGTATTGCTTGGCCGATTCCTCCAGTACCGGCCACGGTTCCTTGCCGTAGGCGGAATCGTGGTACAGATGCACGATCTTCTTGCCGCGCAGGTTCTGCACGCCGCCTACCTTGTCGGCGAAGTAGCGGACCATGCCCGAGGCCTGGTTCCAGTAGCTGGTGATGAGCGGGAACACATAGGGGAAGACCTTGCCGTTGGCGGCATCGGAACGGCCGTAGCCGAGCATCGTCATCGGAATCTTGTCGGTCGCGACGCGATCGAGGATGCCATAGGCGATGCCGGTCGACAGCGGTTCGACCAGCCCGGCGCCGCCGTTCTTCGATTTCAGGCGCTCGTAGCATTCGACGCCGCGCGAGGCGTTGTACTCGGTCTCGCATTCTTCCCACTTCAGCTTGACGCCGTTGATGCCGCCGTTGGCATTGACGAGATTGAAGTAATCGATCGAGCCGCCGAAGAAACCGGAACCGCCCGCGGCGTAGGGACCGACGCGATAGGAAAGGATGGGGATGAATTGCTCCTGCGCCTGGGCGGCGCCGACGGCGCCGACAAGTGCAGCTGCAATCAGGGCCGTTTTGATGACTTTCATTGTGCTTCTCCTTTTAAGAACGGTCAGATGAATCGACTACCTTGAACCACAAACGTCTCCATGCCGGATTCCGAGGCCAAGCCTGCGCGGCCGGGCCGATACGACCCGGTCAGTACGGGAAAGGCCACAGGCGCAGCTTTTCCTTGCCGATCTGCCACAGCCGCGCCAGACCGTGAGGCTCGACGATCAGGAAGAAAATGATCAGCGAGCCGAATACCATCAACTCCAGGTTCGACGCCACCGAAGTCGGCAGCGACAAGGCATGCGCGACCACGTTCAGGAAGATCGGCAGCAATACGATGAAAGCGGCGCCGAGGAAGGAGCCGAGGATCGAGCCGACGCCGCCGATGATGATCATGAACAGGATGCGGAACGACAGATCCAGGTTGTAGGCTTCCGGCTCCACCGTGCCGAGATAGGCGAAAGCATACAGCGCGCCTGCCACGCCGCAATAGAATGAACTGACGGCAAATGCGAGCAGCTTGGTGCGCATCAAGCGGAAGCCGATCACTTCGGCGGCCACATCCATGTCGCGCACCGCCATCCAGGAGCGGCCGATGTTGGTGCGCGTCATGTTCTTCGCCAGCAGCGCCATCACGCATACGATGGTCAGCGTCAGCAGGTATTTGGAGGCCGGCGTATCGAAGTCGTAGCCGAGGATGGAAATCTTCTGCGCCGTGATCACGCCCGACGAGCTGTAGTTGGTGAACCACTGGATCTTGGTCAGGCACCAGACCACGAAGAATTGCGTGGCCAGCGTCGCCGCCGCCAGGTAGAAGCCGCGGATGCGCAGCGACGGCAGGCCGAAGGCGACCCCGACCATGGCCGCGCACAAGCCGCCGAGCACGAAGGCCAGCAGGATGGGCATGCCGGGAATGCGCAACACGAAGTTATAGGCCGAGAAGGCGCCGACCGCCATGAAGGCCGCCGTGCCGAGCGAGAGCTGGCCGGCATAACCGGTCAGGATGTTGAGGCCGAGCGCCGCCAGCGAGAAAATCAGGAACGGGATCAGGATGGCCGAGAAGGCGTAGGGAGAGGCCAGCATCGGCACGGCGACGAAAGCCGCGGCGAGAATGAGCGCCAGGCCGATGCGGTCCTGCCGGATCGGCATGATCTGGCTGTCGGCCTGGTAGGTCGTCTTGAATTGTCCTGCTTCGCGGTAGAACATGTCTTTTTCCCCGTTCCAGAATCAGATGCGCCGGATGATCTTTTCGCCGAACAAGCCTTCCGGCCGCACCAGCAGGAACAGCAGCGCCAGCACGTACGGGAACCAGCCTTCGATGCCGCCGCCGACCATCGGGCCGATATAGACTTCGGCCAGCTTTTCCGAGGCGCCGATGATGAGGCCGCCGAGGATCGCGCCCGGCACCGAGGTGAAGCCGCCGAGGATCAGCACGGGCAGGGCCTTCAGGGCGACGAAGGTCAGCGCGAACTGGACGCCGTTGCGCGCCCCCCAGAGCAGGCCGGCTACCAGGGCGACGAAGCCGGCGACCGCCCAGACGATGCCCCAGATCTGCTGCAGCGGAATGCCGACCGCCAGCGCCGCCTGGTGATCGTCGGCGACGGCGCGCAAGGCGCGGCCGATCTTGGTCTTGGAAAAGAAGAAGGCGAGGCCGGTGACGAGAATCGCGCAGATGCCAGCCGCCGCCACATCGAATTGGGAGACCGAGATGTTGTACCGGGTGAGCAGGGTCTCGATCGGTACGTCCTCGATTCCGAGGTCGAGGCGGCGCACTTCCGCTCCCCACATCAGTTGCGCCAAGCCCTCGATGAAGAAGGTCAGGCCGATGGTCGCCATAAACAGCGTGATCTCGGGCTGGTTGACGAGCGGCCGCAGCACGATGCGTTCGGTCGCCAGGCCCAGCAGCACCATGGCTCCCATCGTGAGCGGAATCGCGATCCAGAGCGAGACGTTGAATTTGGTCGCGATGCCGACGCAGGTGAGCGCGGCGAAGAACACCATCGCGCCCTGGGCGAAATTGAACACGCCGGACGCCTTGTAGATCAGCACGAAGCCGAGCGCCACCAGCGCATACATCACACCGGCCAGCAGGCCGCCGATCAAGACTTCGAAGAAGAAACCGATATTCATGCTTGTATCCCCAATGCGCCTCAATGTGCAACGCCCAGATAGGCGTTGATGACGTCCTGGTTGCTGCGCACTTCGTCCGGCGTGCCGTCGCCGATCTTCTTGCCGTAGTCGAGCACGACGACGCGGTCCGAGATATCCATCACCACGCCCATGTCGTGTTCGATCAGGACGATGGTGGTGCCGAACTGGTCGTTGACGTCGAGGATGAAGCGGCACATATCCTGTTTCTCTTCGACGTTCATGCCGGCCATCGGCTCGTCGAGCAGCAGGATTTCCGGTTCCGCCGCCAGCGCGCGCCCGAGCTCGACGCGCTTTTGCAAGCCGTAAGGCAGGCGTCCCACCGGCGTCTTGCGTATCGCCTGGATCTCGAGAAAATCGATGATCTCTTCCACCTTGGCGCGGTGCGCGATCTCTTCCTTGCGCGCCGGCCCCCAGTAGAGCGCCTGCAGCAGGAAGTTGGTCCGGATCTTCAGGTTGCGGCCGGTCATGATGTTGTCGAGCACCGTCATGCCCTTGAACAGCGCGATGTTCTGGAAGGTGCGCGCGATGCCGGACTTGGCCGCCATGTAGGTGTCCATGTTGTGGCGCGTCCGGCCGCGATAGACGATCTCGCCGACCTGCGGACGGTAGACGCCGTTGATCACGTTCAGCATCGAGCTCTTGCCGGCGCCGTTCGGGCCGATGATGGCGCGGATCTCGTGCTCGCGCACATCGAAGGAGATATCGGTGAGCGCCTTCACGCCGCCGAAGGAAAGCGAAATGTTTCTCAGGTCGAGAATCACGTCGCCGATCTTGCGTCCTGCCTGCATGTCCATGAGGCTGTCCTTTACCTGCATATCCATCATGCGGCCCTTTGCAGCGGTAGGGAGTGGGCCGGGAAGGTCCGGGCGTCGCGGATCTTGAGATCGGCCGCGACCTTGCCCTGGCGGCCATCCTCGAACTTCACGAGGGTTTCGATATATTGCGAGGGCTTGCCGGCATAGAGCGCGTCGATCAGCACCGCGTATTTTTCGGCGATGAACTTGCGCCGCACCTTGCGCGTGCGGGTAAGCTCGTCGTCGTCGGGATCGAGTTCCTTGTGCAGCACGAGGAAGCGATGGATCTGGGTGCCCGACATCAGCGCTTCGTTGGCGAGATCGGCATTGACTTTCTCGATGCACTCGAGGATCAGGAGATACACTTCCTCCTTCGCCGCCAGGTCGGTGTAACCGGAATAGGGGATGCCGCGCCGCTCGGCCCAGTTGCCGACCGCTTCCATGTCGATGTTGATGAAGGCGCAGACCTTGTCGCGGCCGCCGCCGAAGGCGACGGCTTCCTTGATGAAGGGGAAGAACTTGAGCTTGTTCTCGATATAGTTGGGGGCGAACATGCCGCCGTCGACCATCTTGCCGACGTCGGCGGCGCGATCGATGATCTTCAGGTGGCCTTCAGCATCGAAGATGCCGGCGTCTCCCGTGTGGTAATAGCCGTCGGCATCGATCACCTCCGCCGTGGCGTCGGGCCGCTTGTAGTATTCCTTGAGCATCGCCGCCGAACGCACCAGCACTTCGCCGTTGTCCGCCAGCGTGACTTCGACGCCGGGCGCCGGCAGGCCGACCGAATCGAACTTGATGTTGCCGTCCGGTTGCAGGCAGACATAGGCGCAAGTCTCGGTCGTGCCATAGAGCTGCTTGAGGTTGACGCCGATCGAGCGGTAGAAGCGGAACAGGTCGGGGCCGATCGCGGCGCCCGCCGTGTAAGCGACGCGCACGCGCGACAGTCCCAGCACGTTCTTGAGCGGACCGTAGACGAGCAGGTTGCCGATCGCGTAGTTGAGGCGGTCGATGGCCGAGACCTGCTTGCCGTCGAGAATGTCGGAGCCGACGCGGCGCGCGACGTCCATGTAATAGTGGAACATCTTGCGCTTGATCGCGCTCGCGTCTTCCATGCGGATCATCACGGTCGTCAGCATGTTTTCGAAGATGCGTGGCGGCGCGAAGTAATAGGTCGGCCCGATCTCGCGCAAGTCCGTCATCACGGTTTCGCCCGATTCCGGGCAATTGACGGTGAAGCCCGCCACCAGCGCCTGCGCGTACGAGAACAGGTTGTCGCCGACCCAGGCCATCGGCAGGTAGGACAGGATTTCCTCGTCCTCGCTCAGTCTGTCGAAGGCGACACCGCCGGTCGCGGCCGCAATCAGCGCGCCGTGGGTCTGGCACACGCCTTTCGGCTTGCCGGTCGTGCCCGAGGTATAGAGCATGATCGCGACGTCGTCCGGATTGCCGGCTTCGATCTGCTCCATATAGAAATTCGGATGGGCGCGGTCGTATTCGCGGCCGATCTCCTGCAGCCGGGCATACCAGGTCAGTTCCGGCTGCGTGTAGTGGCGCATGCCGCGCTCGTCGTCGTAGATGATGTGGGAGATGCGCGGGACCGTCTGCTTGATCTCGAACAGCTTGTCCACCTGCTCCTGATCCTCGACGACGGCGAAATCGATTTCGCCGTCATCCAGCACGTAGGCCATGTCGGCGGCGGGGGCATCCTGGTAGAGCGGCACCGGCACGCCGCCGAGCGCTTGCGCGGCCATCATCGCCCAGTACAGGCGCGGACGGTTGTCGCCGATGATCGCCAGGTTCATGCCGCGCTTGAAGCCGATCGCGGCGAGGCCGCAGGCCAGCGCCCGCACTTCCTCGTTGACCTGGCGCCAATTCCAGGTCTGCCAGATGCCGAGATCCTTCTCGCGGAAGGCCGCCTTGCCTGGGCGCGTCTGCTCATGTTGCAGCAGGAGGCGCGGAAAGGTCCGTACAGCTTTGCCAGTCATCTCCACCATTGTCTCCATCGTGCTCGCCGTCGCTGCGCTCGCCTTGCCGGCGGGCGCGACAGCCAATAGCCGGTCGCCAGGCCGGAAAGCGCAATGCGTACGAACGGCATTTTCCGATGCCATCGGTACGCGCGAGTGTCGGCGCTCAAACTGACGGCACTCTTACGTGCGCAACACGGCTCCATCGCGGAACAGGAAGCGGAGGGTGGGGGTATTGCAAATCAAAAATGGATGCCAATACGCAGCCGCTGTTGTTTCCGTGGCGTACATATCCGCATACAATGTCTCCGTTTCTCGTTCTGGCTCGTATAGTAGAAGCATCACTCTAACGATGTTGTCATATACCTGACAATCGTCGCGGATTCAAAAACAACGAGTGGTGCGTCGCACAATTGACATGCCTTCCCCTTCGCTCAAAGACATGCTGCAAGATCCGCTGTGGGCGCGCTCATTGACGCCGGAGCAGATGGCGCGCGTGAACAGCGAAGTGATCGAACGTTCCTATCCCGCCGGCAGCTATGTTTGCCACAAGGGGGATCCGGTCGAGCATTGGATCGGCGTCATCGACGGCTTGCTGAAGATGAGCAGCGTTTCTCCCGAAGGAAAGACCGTGACCTTCACCGGCATGCGTACCGGCGGCTGGTTCGGAGAAGGCTCGTTGCTGAAGACCGAGCCGCGCCGCTACGACGTGGTGGCGTTGCGCGACAGCCGGCTGGCGTTCATGCCGCGCTCGACCTTCAATTGGCTCCTGGATAACAGCATCGGCTTCAACCGTTTCCTGCTGATGCAGCTGAACGAACGGCTCGGCCTGTTCATTTCGCTGGTCGAATACGATCGCATGCTCGACACCGATGCGCGCGTGGCGCGCTGCCTGGCGGCCTTGTTCAATCCCCATCTGAATCCGGGCAGCAGCCGCGAACTGCAGATTTCGCAGGAAGAGATCGGTTATCTATGCAGCACGTCCCGGCAGCGCGCCAACCAGGCGCTGCAGGTGTTGGAAAGGGAAGGGCTGCTCAAGGTCGAGTATGGCTGCATCACCATACTCGATCTCGATCGCTTGCGCGTTTTCGGGGCTTAGTTTTCACCCGCTGATTCCGATCGAGGTGCCGGCTTCGTCGCCGGTTCCTCGCACGCTGCCGGCAAATCGCGCCGTCAGCAATTCCAGCAGCTTGTCGTTGAAGGCCGGGATGTCGTCCGGCTTGCGGCTGCTGACGAGGTTGCCGTCGACCACGACTTCCCGATCGACCCAGGCGCCGCCGGCGTTGCGGATATCGTCTTGCAAGGTCGGCCAGGCAGTCAGCGTGCGGCCGCTCACCAGGCCGGCCGACACCAACAGCCATGCGCCATGGCAAATCGCGGCGATCGGTTTGCCTTGCTCCTGCATCCGGCGCACGAATTGCTGCGCCTGCGGAACGATTCGCAACTGGTCGGCGTTATAGACGCCGCCCGGCAGCAGCACGGCATCGAAATCGTCCGCCTCGGCCTCGTCGAAGGTGAGATCGACGTCGAATTGATCGGCCTTGGCATCGTGATGAAAACCGGTGATGCGGCCGCGTTGGGTCGAAACGATCTTCGTCGCCGCGCCGGCCTCGTCGAGCGCGGCGCGCGGTTCCGTCAGTTCGGCTTGTTCAAATCCTGTAGTTGCCAGGATAGCAATGCTCATTCCATTCAATCGATGTTCCATGATCCGTTCTCCCGGGACAAGGCAGGCCAGGAATGGCCGCTCTGCTGAGCAGATCGACAAGATGGCATGAAGTTCATGAAAATATTTTTTCTCAAAACCACATTTCTGCCGAATATTCGGCAAATCTGGAGGATTTTGGCACAGGAAATAACAGAGACTTATGGGATAATTGAGCTGTAAATATATTTACGCTCAAGGAGCTTATGGATACTCTGCATTCCGCTCAAGCCGCCGTCCGCGCCCGTATTCAGCAGTTGCGCGCAGCCATGCAACGTCATCAGGTCGACGCCTGCCTCGTGCCGTCGGCCGATCCGCATCTGTCGGAATACCTGCCGGAGCGCTGGAAAGGGCGCGAATGGTTGTCCGGTTTCACCGGCTCCATGGGCACGCTCATCGTGACCGCCGATTACGCCGGCCTGTGGGCCGACAGCCGCTATTGGTCGCAAGCCGAGACCGAACTGGCCGGCACCGGCATCAACCTGATGAAGATCCCGGCCGGCAACAGCATGTTGCATGTCGACTGGCTGGCGCAGACGCTGGCGGACGGGCAGACGCTCGCCGTCGACGGCGCCGTGCTCGGCCTGGCCGCCGCCCGCATGCTGGAAAACGCCTTGCAGCCGCGCGGCGTGCGGATGCGCACCGATCTCGACCTGCTCGACGAGGTCTGGCAACCGCGTCCGTCGCTGCCGACCCCGCCCGTCTACGAACACGTCGCACCGCACGCGACCAAGCCCCGCGCGGCCAAGCTGGCCGAGACACGCGCCGAAATGGGCAAGCTGGGCGCCGGCTGGCATTTCATCTCGACCCTCGACGACATCGCCTATCTGTTCAACCTGCGCGGAGCCGATGTCAATTACAACCCCGTCTTCGTGGCCCATGCCTTGATCGGCGCGGAGCGCGCCACGCTGTTCGTGCTGGAGGGCAAGGTGCCGCAAGACGTGCGCGAATCGCTGGCGAACGACGGCGTCGATGTCGCGCCGTACGAGCAGGCGCCGGCCGCGTTGGCCGCCTTGCCGCCGGAGGCGACGCTGCTGATCGATCCGCGCCGCGTGACGCTCGGTTTGCGGCAGGCGATCGGCGCCTCGGTCAAGATCGTGGAAGCGATCAATCCGACCACCTTCGCGAAATCGAAGAAGACCGCGGAAGAGGTCGCGCATGTGCGCCAGGCGATGGAGCAGGACGGCGCCGCGATGTGCGAATTCTATGCCTGGCTCGAAGCGGCGCTCGGCCGCGAGACCATCACCGAACTGACGATCGACGAGCGCCTCACCGCCGCCCGTGCCCGCCGCCCCGGCTTCGTCTGCCCGAGTTTCGGCACGATCGCCGGCTTCAATCCGAACGGCGCGCTGCCGCATTACCGCGCCACGCCGGCGGCGCATGCGACGATCGAGGGCGACGGCCTGCTGCTGATCGATTCCGGCGGCCAGTATCTCGGCGGCACGACCGACATCACGCGGATGGTCGCGATCGGCCAGCCGACGGCCGAGCAGAAGCGCGACGTGACGCTGGTGCTGAAGGGCGTGATCGCCTTGTCGTCGGCGCAATTCCCGCGCGGCACCAAGGGGCCGATGCTGGATGCGCTGGCGCGCGCGCCGATCTGGGCGGCCGGCATCGATTACGGCCACGGCACCGGCCACGGCGTCGGTTACTTCCTGAACGTGCATGAAGGCCCGCAGACGATTTCCGGCGCCGTGCCGGAAGCGCATACCGCGATGGAAGCGGGCATGATCACCTCGGTCGAACCCGGCATCTACCGGCCCGGAAAATGGGGCTGCCGCGTCGAGAACCTGGTCCTGGCCCAGCCGGCCGGCGTCACCGAGTTCGGCGAATTCCTGCGCTTCGAAACGCTCACGCTCTGCCCGATCGACACCCGCTGCCTGGACGCGACGCTGTTGCGCCCGGACGAAATCGCCTGGCTCAACGCCTACCACGCCGAGGTGCGCGCGCGCCTCTCGCCGTTGGTCGACGGCGCGGCGAAAGCGTGGCTGGAATTGCGCACGCAAGCGCTGTAACGCGAACGTCGGTGCTCTCGAAAGCCGGCAATCCTGCCGGCTTTTTTCATTGCCGCGCGCGGGCGGAGCGCGCGCCGTGTTGCGCCGGCGGCGCAATTGCGGCCGCGCACGCCTGTCAGGGTAGGAGCGCCATGGATTTCGTGCGAAGATGGCTTCATAAGCAGAACAGGAGAACGAGAGGAGAGTCGTCGACCATGCCGTCCTACGAGACCCTGGCAGCCTATTGGTCCGGTACAGCCCTGACCACCAATGCGCTCATCTTCCTCAATATCCTCGGCGCCCTGCTGCTCGGCCTGGTGGTCGGCTATGAACGCTCGTATCACGGCCGCGCGGCCGGCATGCGCACCTACGGCCTGGTCTGCATGGCGTCGGCGGCGCTGACCGTGATCGCCGGCTATCCCGATCACTGGTTCGGCGGCTATACCGGCGTGCTGGCCGGCGCCGATCCGACCCGCATCATCCAGGGCATCACCACCGGCATCGGCTTCCTGTGCGCCGGCGTGATCATGAAGGAAGGTTTCAACATCAGCGGATTGACGACCTCGGCGTCGATCTGGGCCGTATCGTCGGTGGGCGTGCTGATCGGCGTCGGCTTCTATGCCTCGGCGATCCTGCTGGCGCTGCTGTCGGCCGGTTGCATGATCGGCGTGTCGAAGATCGAGCAATGGCTGCCGGCGCGGCATGCCGTCGCGATCACGCTGCAATTCAAGCGCGATCACATGCCCGAGGAGGCGGAGTTGCGCAAGCTGGCGCTCGAACGCGGCTACATCATCGCCACCGGCTCGATTTCGATCTCCAGCGTGGACGGCTCGCTCGAATGGCGTTTCGTCGCCGTCGCGCTCAACCGACACAGCGGCGCGCCGATCAGCGAACTGGCGCGCGAGCTGTCGCGGCGCAACGGCATCGAAAGATTCCACCTCTCCCACGCGCGCAACTGACCGCCTGCCGCCTACTTGCCGAACAAGCGTTTGACGGTATTGCCCAGGCCCTCGGCCGCATTGCCGACGTTGCGCGTCAAGCCTTCGATGCCGATGCCGAGCGTTTCCGCCGCCGCCGTCCCCACGCGCCCGGCGAAACTGTCGTTGAGCGAGAATTGCGGATCGTTCAGGTTGCCGTCGAGCGTGAACGGCACAGTGATCTGGTCGTTGCGGTTCTTCAGCGCCGCCACCACCGCCTGCCGCGGCACGCCCATGAAGGTGCCGAACGCACTCTTGGCGGGCGCCAGTTCCAGTCCGGTCAGCGTCACCTTGCCGGGAGCATGGAGGCGGTTGCCGCGCACCGACGACGTCAGGTCGAGATCGAGCGTGCCGCGCCTGACGCCGGTCTCGGACGCCTTGATCAGGTAAGGCTGCAGCGCCACCAGATCGACGCCGCGCAGGGTGCTGGCCAGTTGGGAATTCCTGTCGGCCAGTTCCAGCCAACCCCTGAGGGATAACGTGCCGTCCCGGCGCACGCCCTTGACGACGCCGGCGAGCCGGATGCCGGTGCGCCCCGACAAGTCCGGCACCCGCAAGTCGTCGACTTCCGCTTCCAACTGTTCCAGGCGCAGCCTATGTGGAGGCTGGCGTACGCTGCTGTCGAAGAATTCCACCACGCCGCCGCGCAACTCGACAGTGCCGATGTGGACCTGCGGCGCCGGGGCGGAACCGCTAACCGGCGCCGGCTTCCGGTTCTCGAGCAGGCTCGGCAGCAGGCGCAGGCGGGCGTCGCGCGTGCGCCAGACCGACAGGTAGGCAGCCTCGACCGTGATGCGTCGCACGCGGATGTCGGACGAGAGCAGGCTGAGCAGATCGGGCGCGACGACGATGCGTTCCGCGCGCAAGGTATCCGCGGCGGGCCAGCCTTGCGGCGCGCGGATGCGCACCCCGCGCGCTTCGATCGCCGACCAGCCGACCACGATCTCGCCGACCTCGCTGTCGGCGCCGAGCGCCTGCTGCACCTGCTGCCGCAGCGCCTTGGCCGCGAAATGCAGTCCGGCTGCCGCCGCTCCGCCCAGAACCGCGAGCGCGATCGCCGCGCCGACCGCAAAACGTTTGAATCCGCGCTTCATTGCCGCTTCATGCCTGCCGTGTTGATGGGGGTGGCGTTATTTTCTCACGTGCAAGTTCCCCGGGGAGCGGGGAATGCCGGCCGGCATCCGCGATGTCTTCAGCGCGATGGTCGCGAGGAACCCGCCGCGTTCTCGCGCGCCGTCGATTGCGCGTGGCGGCTGCGATTGACAACCATCTTGTCGTGCAGCCGTGTGATCGTGTCGCGGCCGACCGTGACGAACAGGAAAGGCAACACGGCATGGATCAGGCAGGCCAGGCCGCAAGCGATCATGCGTATTCCGAATCCGGTAGCCATCGCCATGTGGGTGAAATAGCCTTCCCCGACGCTGGCCGGATGTTCGGTGAAAGGAGCGAGGAATTTTTTCATGCCCGCATTGTAGGGTCGCGGGCCAAGAACGGGTTTTCAAATTTTCATCAGTATCGGCTAAAATTTAGAAAAAATTCCTACAAAAATGGATTTTCTGTTTAAATCCTTGCATGGACAAAAAGGATTTGGAAATTCTCTCCCTTTTGCAGCGGAATGGCGAGCTGCCGTTGACGGAGTTGGCGCAGGCGGTCAACCTATCGGCGACGCCTTGCTGGCGGCGCGTGCAGAAGCTGCGCGAGGAAGGGGTGATCAAGCGGCAGGTCGTGTTGTGCGATCCGGCCAAGCTCAATCTCGGCGTCACCGTGTTCGTCTCGGTCAAGACCAGCCAGCACAACGAAGCCTGGATGCAGCGCTTCATCCAGGCGACCGGCGACATTCCGGAGATCGTGGAGATCTATCGTATGAGCGGCGACATCGACTACCTGCTCAAGGTCTGCGTGCCGGATATCGCCGGCTACGACCGCGTATACAAGAAACTGGTGAAGGCGATCGAACTGCAGGACGTCAGCTCGAGCTTCGCGATGGAAGTCTTGAAAAGCACGACCGCGCTGCCGCTCGACTACGTTCGGCTTGGAGCGGGTTGAGGGGCGCCGCAACCCTCGAACTGACCCTCGAACCGCTCAACGTCATGACCCGAGTTCGACTTCGCCCGCGGCGGCCGACTTGCTGCCGGCGAGCGGGTGATTGCTGTGGCCGTGGTAGGCGAACACCAGCGACATCTTGACCCGGTCGCTGCCGTTGCGGCCGGCGGCATGGAACAGCCGGCTGTGGAAGAACACGACATCGCCTTGCTGCAATTCGAGCGTGATGCCTTGCGCGAACAGCGGCTGGTTGGCCTCGACGTCGGGGCGCAGGAAGTCGAGTTCGTCGAGTTGGCCCGGCGCGAGCGCCAGACGGTGCGAACCGGGAATGACCTTCAACGCGCCGTTGCCGGCGGTTTCGCCGCCGAGCGCGAGCCAGACGGAAATCAGATCGGGTTGCGCGAACGACCAATAGCGGATATCGCGGTGCCAGCCGGTGGCGGTGCCGAAGTCGGGATGCTTGGTCATCACGCAGTTGTGGTGCGCCAGCGTCAGCACGATGTCTTCGCCGAACAGTTGCGCCAGCCTTTGGACCAGGCGCGGATCGCGCGCCCAGCCGGCGAATACCGGATGGCGATGATAGGCGGCGCGCAGCCGGCGTATCGTCCTGCCGCCCGGCGCGTCGAGCGAGCGCGGGGCGCCGGGATAGCCGACCTCGGCTTCGTACTCCACCGGCGGCGTAGCGTCCTGCACATGCGCCGTGGCGACGCTGCGCATTTCCTCGCATTCCGCCCGCGCTGCCAATTGCCGGAACACCAGGTAGCCGTCTTGTTCGAATTGCCGCATTTCCTGTTGCGAAAGCATGTCTACTCCCTTGTCGAATTCATTCCAACCAGCTTGACTTGAGCGCCGCGGCGGCGATGGCGGCGGATAGCAGGCCGACGAAGGCCAGCGCCGCCTGCAGGCCGAAGCCGTGCGCGATGAAACCGATGACGGGCGGGCCGATCAGGCCGCCGCTGTATCCCATGGTGGCGACGCCGGCCAGCGCCGTCGCGCCGTGCCGTCCCGCGGCACTGAACACGAACGGGAACACCGCGGCCAGTCCGGCGCCGGCCGCGGCGAAGCAGGCGATCGTCGACGCCACGTCGATCGCGGCCGCCGCGCCGAAGATGGCGAGGGCGGCCAGCGCCGCGCCGGCGGCGACGATGCGGCGCGCGCCGAAGCGGTCCTTCAACCGATCGGCGACCAGGCGCATGCCGAACATCATGGCCGAGAACGCGGCAAAGGCGAGCGGCGCGACGCCGTCGCTCACGCGCAATTGATCCTTCATGTAAATGCCGCTCCAGTCCGTGATCGAGCCTTCCGCGACGGCCCCGCAAAAGCCGATGACGCCGAGCGCGATCAACGGGCCGTGCGGCACCGCGAAGCGCTTCTTGCCCGCCGTGGCGTCGGGCCGATCGCACGGCAAAGCGCGGAACGCCAGGGCGAGCGGTAGCGCCAGCAGCAGCGCTGTCGCGCCGTAATGCGCCAGCGGCGCGATGCCGGCGCCGGCGACGGCGCCGCCGGACAACGCGCCGCCGAACGTCCCCAGGCAGAACCAGGCATGCAATAGCGACATGATCGAGCGGCCGGCCACCCTTTCGGCCTCGGCGGCGGCGGCGTTGATCGCGACGTCGAAGCAGCTCGCCGCCGCGCCGAACGCGACCATGGCCGCCATCAAGAGCGGCATGTCCGGCGCCGCGGCGACGGCGGGCAGCGCCAACAGCAGGCCGAGCCCCGAGTACAAGGTGGCGCGGCGCGCGCCGGCGCGGGCGATCAAGCCGGCAGCGAGCGGAAACGACAATACGGCGCCCACGCCGCCGCTCAACAGCACTACGCCGAGTTGCGCCGCGCTCAGTTGCAGCGCGTCGCGCAGCGCCGGGATGCGCGCGGCCCAGGTTGCGATCACCATGCCGAGCAAGAAGAATTGCAGTGGCGCGGCCGCGCGCCGCATGCGCGAAGGCAGTTCGGCGGCGACGAAGGCGGAGGAGTCGAAAGGCATGCGCGGCGGTGTGACGGAACGCGAATCGGTATGCAAAGCGAAAGTGTATTGCGTCGGCGCGATTCCTGCAGCGGACCGTCTCGGTGCGCCCGCCTACTGTCCCTCGTGCGCCTGGCTGGCCGGCGACACGTGGATGCGGTTGCGGCCGCCGGCCTTGGCGTCATACAGCGCCTTATCGGCGCGCAGGAAGAAGCCGGACTGGGTTTCCTGCAGCGCGTATTCGGCCACGCCGAGGCTGACGGTCACCGGCTCCGGTGTCTTGGCGAGCTGGAAGTCATGGTTCTCGATCGCGCTGCGCAGGTTCTCGGCGACCTTGCATGCCACCTCGAGCGGACAGTCGCGCAGCAGGATCATGAATTCTTCGCCGCCCCAGCGCGCGACGATGTCGTTCTCGCGCACCGCTCTGCGCGCCAGCTGGCCGATCGTATGCAGCACCTGGTCGCCGGCCAGGTGGCCGTGGGTGTCGTTGATATGCTTGAACAAGTCGATGTCGAACAGGATCGCCGACAGCGGCTTGCCGTGGCGGTCGACATCGAGCAGCGATTGCCGGAACAGGATCTCGAACGCCTGGCGGTTCAGCAATCCGGTCAAGGCATCGGTGGTGGCGACGTGCTCGAGCCGCCGCTGATAGTGATTCACGGCCAGCAGCGTGGTCGCCAGCACCAGCAGCGTGATGACGGCGGAGATGCCGAGATTGAGAGCGAAGACCTGCTGCACCGGCTTGACGTCGTCGCTGACGTCCTGCTCGACCACCAGGTACCAGCCGAGTTCGGGGATGAAGCGCGAGTTCACCAGGACGGTCGCGTGGTCGGATTTGTACTCGAGATGGGTCGGGACGGCGGACTGCGTGAGGATGCGCCCCGCGACCTGGCCGATGCCGGGCAGCCCGCGGATCGAACCCTGCATCCGCTTCATCGATTTCCCGGTCAGCACGACATTGCCGTCCTTGTCGATGAAATAGACCGAGCGATGAAAGCGCGACTGGTAGCTGTCGAGAATGCGGGTGACGGTGTCGAAGGTCAGGCCGACGCCCGCCACGCCGAGAAAATTGCCGTCGTAGTCGAGCACGCGGTAGTTGATGAAGATCGTCATCGCGTCGCGGTTCGCCATGTCGGGATCGACATTGGTCTCATAGGCTTCCTTCATGGCGCGCACGCGGAAATACCATTTGTCGCGCGGCTCGTTTTCCTGCACCGTCTTCAGGATGCCATCGGCATAGTAGTAGCGGCGCGTGCGTTCGGAAATGAAGAAGCTCGTAATCGTGTTGTAGCGCTGCTTGATCTCCCTGAGGTAGCGCTCGATCTGGGTCGGATCGGTTTCGCCGCCGAGCACCCAGTCGCGGACGAAGGTATCTTGCGCCATCAGGGAGGAGATGAAGACCGGGCGCAGCAGATCCTTCTGGATCTCGGAATAGATGTTGTCGCCGGTCAGCGGCAGGGCCTGCTCTTCGATGCCTTGGCGGATCGCGTCGCGCGACACGATGTAGCCGGCGATGCTGGTGCCGAGAAAACCGACGATCAGCACGGTGCTGAGCCACCCGAGCAGCCGGTATTTTTCCGAAAATATGCGCATTGCCTCCCTCCCCGAAGCAAGGGCAAGTATGAAGTAGGCCGAACGGTTCGCGCAAGCCTGGCGTGCGCGGCGGGAGACGCCATCGTAATCGGCACAACGCGGCAGGGGGAAAGTTCATCGTTTCTCCCCAAATTCGCGACAAAATTCGCCGTCTTTTTCTCCATACTGCCGCCTCGTGGAGCGGCCGCCGCCGCTTCCGTATCGTTACCGAGGAGAGAACACATGAAACTGAACAAGATGACGGCCGGCCTCGTCCTGGCCGGCCTGGCGGGCATCGCCGGCGCGCAGGAAATGATCGTCAAGATCGGGCATACCGGTCCGCTGTCGGGTTCCCAGGCCTTTGCCGGCAAGGACAACGAGAACGGCGCGCGCCTGGCCGTCGAGGAATTGAACGCCAAGCCGATCGCGATCGGCGGCAAGAAGATCAAGTTCGAGCTGGTGAGCGAGGACGACCAGGCCGATCCGAAATCGGGCGTGGCGGCGGCGCAGAAAATGGTCGATTCCGGCGTCAAGTTCGTCGTCGGCCCTTACAATTCCGGCGTGACGATTCCCGCATCACGCGTCTACAACGACGGCGGCACCCTGATCGCGACGGTCGCCACCAATCCGAAGGTCACGGAGCAGGGCTACAAGAACGTGTTCCGCGTCGTCGCCAGCGATTCGCAGATCGGTTCCAAGATGGCGCAGTACGCCGCCAAGGAACTGAAGATGAAGGCGGTCGCGATCATCGACGACCGCACCGCCTTCGGCCAGGGCGTGGCCGAGGAATTCAAGAAGCAGGCCAAGCAGCTCGGCCTGAATGTCGTCGGCCACGAGTTCACCAACGACAAGGCGACCGACTTCAATGCGATCCTGACCAATCTGAAAGCGAAGAAGCCGGAAGCGATCTTCTACGGCGGTTATGCGCCGCAAGCGGCGCCGATGGCGCGCCAGATGAAGCAGCTCGGCCTGAACGCGAAGCTGCTCGGCGGCGACACGCTGTGCTCGCCCGAGATGGGCCAGCTCGGCGGCGACGCGGTCGGCGACAACGTGCTGTGCGCGCAAGGCGGCGCCCAGCTCGACAAGGCGAAGGCGGGACCGGAATTCAAGGCGAAGTACAAGAAGCGCTACAACCAGGAGCCGGACGTCTACGCGGCCACCTTCTACGACGGCGTCCATCTGTACGCCAACGCGATGAAGGCCGCCAATTCGACCGATCCGGCCAAGGTGCAGGCGCAGATCGTCAAGGGCGCCTACCAGGGCGTCGTCACCACTTACGGTTTCGACGACAAGGGCAACCTGAAGCAATCGCCGGTGACGGTCTTCACCTTCAAGGGCGGTCAGCCGACCCCGGTGGCAAGCTACTAAGCATCACGGCGCAAGCGGAAATCGACCGTGCCGGGCCGTCCCGGCAAGTCGAGTTCCGCATGCGGCGCCGGCGTCCTGGCGATCACCTTGCCGCGCCGGATCACGTAACGGCGCGCCGCGCGCACCCGGATCGCTTCGATCGCATCGCTCGCGTCGAGCACCACCAGGTCGGCATGGCAGCCGGGCGCGATGCCATAACCCTCCAGCCCGAGGATGCGCGCCGGCGCCTCGGTGACGGCGGCGAAGCAGGCGCGCATCGCCTCCTGTCCCGTCATCTGCGCCACGTGCAAGCCCATGGCGGCGACTTCCAGCATGTCGCCCGAACCGAGGCTGTACCACGGATCCATCACGCAATCGTGGCCGAAGGCGACATCGATGCCGGCGGCCAGCATTTCCGGCACGCGGGTCATGCCGCGCCGCTTCGGATAAGTGTCGTGCCGACCCTGCAGCGTGATGTTGATGAGCGGATTGGCGATCGCCGCGACGCCCGCCTCGCGCATCAGGGGCAGCAGCTTGCTGACGTAGTAGTTGTCCATCGAATGCATCGACGTCAGATGCGAACCGGCGACGCGGCCATGCAAACCCAGCCGCTGCGTGTGATACGCCAGCGTCTCGATATGGCGCGACAGCGGATCGTCGCTCTCGTCGCAATGCATGTCCACGCGCAATCCCTGTTCCGCCGCGAATTCGCACAGGATGCGCACCGATTCGGCGCCGTCGGCCATGGTGCGCTCGAAATGCGGAATGCCGCCGACCACGTCCACGCCCATCGCGATCGCGCGTTTCAGGTTGGCGAGCGCGTTCGGGCTGCGCAGCACGCCGTCCTGCGGGAAGGCGACCAGCTGCAGGTCGAGATAGGGCGCGACGCGGCGCTTGACTTCGAGCAGCGCTTCCACCGCCAGCAGGCGGTCGTCGCACACATCGACATGGCTGCGGATCGCCAGCAAGCCGCGCGCCGCGGCCCAATCGCAATACCGCAAGGCGCGCTCGACCAGGGCTTCCTGGGTCAGCAAGGGTTTCAATTCACCCCACAAGGCAATGCCTTCGAGCAGCGTGCCGGACTGGTTGACGCGCGGCAGGCCGTAGCTGAGCGTCGCATCCATGTGGAAATGCGCGTCGACGAATGGCGGCACGACGAGATCGCCGCCGACATCGATCTCCTGGCCGCCGCGCGCCGGCAGCGCGGGCTGCACGGCGGCGATGCGTCCGTCGCCGATGCCGATGTCGATATTGCGCCTGCCGTCCGGCAGGCTCGCATTGCGAAGCACGAGATCCATGGTTCTCCTTTTCAGCATGTTGCCGCCGCGGCTTGATGCCTGTCATCACCGCGCGATCGGCCAAGTGTACATTGGATTCCCTCCTTTTCCGGCAACCGGTTCCCCTGCCATGCGGCCATGAAGAGCGATGCATCCTCCCTCATCGCGGCGGCGAGCGATGCCGGCGCGGCGGTCGGTTTCGCCGGCTTGCGCCATGCCAGCGACGACATTCCGGGCATCCGGCGCTTGCGTCGCGGCAGCGGCTTTCATTATGTCGATGCGCAAGGAAACCCGGTGCGCGACCGCGCGACCCTCGAGCGCATCCAGTCACTGGCGGTGCCGCCAGCCTGGACCGACGTGTGGATCTGTCCTTGGGCGAACGGCCATCTCCAGGCCACCGGCCGCGACGCGAAAGGCCGCAAGCAATACCGCTACCATCCGCGCTGGCGCAGCGTGCGCGACGAGGCGAAATACGAACGCATGCTGCATTTCGGTCGCGCGCTGCCGGCGATCCGGCGGCGGGTCGCCGCGGCGCTCGCCTTGCCCGGTATGCCGCGCGAGAAGGCGCTGGCGACGGTGGTTTACCTGCTGGAAGCGACCATGATGCGCGTCGGTAACGAGGAATATGCGCGCGCCAACCGGTCGTTCGGCCTGACCACGCTGCGCGATCGCCACGTGCATATCGCCGGCGGCGAAATCGTGTTCCAGTTTCGCGGCAAGGGCGGCGTCCGGCATGCGATCAGGCTCGACGATCCGCGTCTCGCGCGCATCGTCCGGCGCATGCGCGATTTGCCCGGGCAGGAATTGTTCCAATACCTGGACGACGACGGCACACAGCACGGCATCGGCTCCGGCGACGTCAACGACTATCTGCGGACGATCGCGGGCGAGGACTTCACCGCCAAGGATTTCCGCACCTGGTCCGGCACCGTGCTGGCGGCGCTTGCTTTGCGGGAATTCGAAAGATTCGATTCGCACGCGCAGGCGAAGAAGAATATCGTGCGCGCCATCGAAGCGGTGGCGGAAAGGCTGGGCAACACGCCCTCGATCTGCCGCAAATGCTATGTGCATCCGGCCGTGCTCGAAGCCTATCTCGACGGCACCATGCTCGATGCGTTGACGCAGCGCACCGAGCAGGAATGGACGAAGGGCCTGGCGGCGCTGCTGCCGGAAGAAGCCGCCGTGCTCGCGCTGCTGCGGCAGCGCTTGCGGCCGACGCGAGCCGGAAGCCGGCGCGGCCGCGCGCGCGGAAAACCGCGCGCGGTCAGCGACCGTACAACCCCGTGATGGTCGCCGAGCCGAGCTTGTTGGCGTTCAGGTTGAAGCCGATCATGGCTGCCGAGGCATCGGCCGGCACGTTCAATTGCGGCACCTTCAAGGCATACACGGTCACGACATAGCGATGCGGCTTGTCGCCGCGCGGCGGGCAGGCGCCGCCGAAATCCTTGGTGCCGTAATCGTTGCGGCCGTGCTTGGCGCCGGCCGGCAGCTTGTCCGCGCCGCCGGCGCCGGTGTCGAGTTGCTGCGTCGTCGCCGGAATGTCATAAGCCAGCCAGTGCCACCAGCCGCTGCCGGTCGGCGCGTCCGGATCGTAGATCGTGACCGCGAAGCTCTTCGTGCCGTCCGGCGCATTCGACCAGGTCAGCTGCGGCGACAGGTTGTCGCCGCCGCAGCCCTTGAAGACTTGTGCCGTCTTGAGCGTTTCATTGTCGCGGATATCGGCGCTCTTGAGCTCGAAGGCATGGGCGCCGCTCATCAGGCCGGCAAGAAGGCCTGCGCCCAGGAACAGGCGGGGTGCGAATCGTTGCATGGGTTTCCCTTTGTTGTCGTTGGCAGCGCATTATTCCATAACCGCCGCCGCACTCCTCCCTAAGCAGGGCCGGTGGCCGGGAACTCGATCCGGATGCCCGCTGACTAACTGAACGCGTCCGGGACTATTCCGCCCATCCATTGCGCCCTTCATATGCCGGCGGCAATGCGCTCAGCAGCATGGCGGCCGGCCTCATGAAGCCATGGAGAAACGCCATGCAGACTTCCATTTCAACGCAGAACGAGCGGCAAGCGGCCGCCGTCCTCGATGCTTCCTCTTCATTCGACCAGCCGACCGGCGCTGCCGCGCATTCTTTCGATGCGCGGCGGGATGGGCAATGGATCCGGGCGCTCGGTTGGTTCAGTGTCGGCCTCGGCGTGCTGCAATTGCTGGCCCCGCGCGCCGTGGCGCGCAGCAGCGGCGCCGAACTCCCTCCGAGCTTGGTTCGCGCCTGCGGCGCGCGGGAACTGATGAGCGGCGCCGGTATCTTGAGCGGACGCAAGACCACGCGCTGGCTGTGGTCGCGGGTGGTTGGCGACTTGGCGGACCTGGCCTTGCTCGGCGCCTCCGCGGCGCGCGCTAGCGCGGCCCGGCGCCGGCGTCTGACGTGGCTTGTCGCGGCCGTCGCCGGCATCGCCGTGCTTGACAGCTGGGCAAGCGTGCGCAGCCGGCGACGCCAGCGCGCCACCCGCATCCAAGGCGCGGCCGGCGACTTCTATATCGACAAGGCGTTGACCATTCATCGGACGCCGGAAGAGTGTTACCGCTTCTGGCGCGATTTCGAGAATTTCCCGCGCTTCATGCGCCACCTCGAATCGGTCGTCGTGCTGTCCGACACGCGCTCGCACTGGATCGCCAAGGGACCGGCAGGCGTCCGCGCCGAGTGGGATGCCGAGATCGTCGCCGACGAGCCGGACAAGCTGCTGGCCTGGAGTTCGGTGGAGGGCTCGGACGTCGACCATGCCGGCATCGTCCGCTTCGAAGTCGCCCCCGGCGGGCGCGGCACCATCGTCCAGGTGGAGCTGCAATACAGCCCGCCCGGCGGCACCGCCGGCGCATTGGCCGCGAAATTGTTCGGCGCGGATCCGGAGCGGCAGCTCGACGACGACTTGCGCCGCTTCAAGCAATTGCTGGAAACCGGCGAGATACCCACCACCGTCGGCCAGCCGTCCGGGCGGCGCGGCATCGTCGGCCGCCTGGCGCACCGGGGAGCGCAGCAATGAGAGCGGTCTGCTGGTATGGCAGGCACGACATGCGCGTGCTCAAGGTTCCCGATCCGCAAATCCTCAATCCGCGCGACGCCATCGTGCGCATCACCTCGACCGCCATCTGCGGCTCGGATCTCCATTTCTACGACGGCTTCATCCCGACCATGGAAAAGGGCGACATCGTCGGTCATGAATTCATGGGCGAAGTGGTCGAGCTCGGCAACGAAGTGAAGAATCTGAAGATCGGCGACCGCGTCGTCGTGCCATTCCCGATCGCTTGCGGGCATTGCTTCTTCTGCCGCGAAAAGCTGTATTCGGTCTGCGAGAACTCGAATCCGAATGCCTGGATGGCCGAAAAGATGTGGGGCCATTCGCCGGCCGGCATCTTCGGCTATTCGCACCTGACCGGCGGCTATGCCGGCGGCCAGGCTGAATATGCGCGCGTGCCCTATGCCGACATCGGGCCGCTCAAGGTCCCGGACAACCTTACCGACGAGCAGGTGCTGTTCCTCTCGGACATCCTGCCGACGGGATGGATGGCGGCCGAGAATTGCGACATCCGACCGGGCCACGTGATCGCGGTCTGGGGTTGCGGGCCGGTCGGGCAATTCGCGATCCAGAGCGCCTGGCTGCTCGGCGCCGAGCGCGTGATCGCGATCGACCGCGTGGCGGAGCGCCTGCGCATGGCGCGCGAGCTGTCGCGCGCCGAAACGCTCAATTACGAGCATGTCGACGTCGCCGACGCGCTGCGGCAGATGACCGGCGGGCGCGGGCCCGACGCCTGCATCGACGCGGTCGGCCTGGAAGCGCACGGCATGGGCGCGGCCGGCGTGTACGACAAGGTGAAGGCGGCGCTGCTGCTGGAGACCGATCGCCCGACCGCCTTGCGCGAAGCCTTGCTCGCCTGCCGCAACGGCGGCACGGTATCGGTGCCCGGCGTCTACGGCGGTTTTCTCGACAAGATACCGTTCGGCTCGATCATGAACCGATCGCTCGCCATCAAGACCGGGCAGACCCATGTGCAACGCTACATGCAGCCGCTGCTGGAGCGGATCGAACGCGGCGAGATCGATCCGGCCGCCGTCATCACTCACACCATGGCGCTCGACGACGCGCCGCGCGCCTACGAACTGTTCAAGAACAAGGAAGACGGCTGCATCAAGGTCGTGCTGAAGCCATGACGCCCTGATACACTGGCGGCGCTCATTTTTCAGAAAGAAGCGCCGCATGATCACGCTCCATACCTTCGGCCCCGCACTCGGCCTGCCCGACACCAGCCCCTTCGTCACCAAGGCGATGCTGCTCCTGAAGATCGCCGGCTTGCCCTACAAGCCCACCCGCAAGGGATTCGGCAAGGCGCCCAAGGGCAAATTGCCCTACATCGAGGACGACGGCGCGATCGTCGCCGATTCGACGTTCATCCGTTTGCACATCGAAAAGAAATACGGCATCGACCTCGATCGCGGCCTGTCGCAGGAACAGCGCGCGATCGCCTGGAGCGTCGAAAAGATGCTCGAAGATCACCTGTACTGGGCGGTGGTCGAAGCGCGCTGGTGCGACGACGCCAATTTTGCGCGAGGCCCGGCTACCTACTTCAATAGCGTGCCGTGGCCGATGCGCGGCGTGGTCGCCGCGATGGTGCGCGGCAAGATCCGCAACATGCTGAAGGCGCATGGCATGGGACGCCACTCGAAGGACGAGATCGCGTTGCTCGCGACCAAGGATATCGAGGCGCTCGCCGCCATCCTCGGCGACAAACCCTACCTGATGGGCGACGCCCCCTGCGGCGTCGACGCGACGGCCGGCGCCTGGGTCATCGGCATGCTCTGCAAGCATTTCGAGACCCCGATCCGCACGGCGGCGGAAAAGCATCCCAACCTGGTCGCTTACGGGGAGCGGATGCTGCGCGAGTATTTTCCGGAATTGGCGCAAGGCTGATTGCAGACGGGGCGCCGCTTCTTCACTATTGGCCCCTCTCGACAATTCCCTTGAGTTCCGCCGTTCGGGGCGCGCCGGACCCTAGTGGTCCGCCACACCCCGATTTACGTTTTCTGTCGGCCGCTCGAAGGCGATTGCTGCGTTGCGAATGCTCAGCAGGGGGCGGAAGCGGTGTTTCGCAAAGCATGCTTTGCGCCGCTGTAGCCGGTATGGCCTGCAAGCCATACCGTGGATCCGCCCTGCTTCCGCTTCACGCTTGCAGGGCGCGTTTCCGCTTGCAAGCGGAAACCGTACCTCAGGCGGGCAACATGTTGCCCGAATTCCCTGCTTTACCCTTGCACTCGCCTCCGATCGCCGCGGCATAAACCGCAAATCGGGGTGCGACAGACCACTAGCGAGGTTTCATTCCGTAGGCTCGAACAGTTCCTGGATATCGACCTCGAGCGCTTGGGCAAGACGTTCCAGGCCATCAATGGAGATATTGGTAACGCAACGCTCGAGTTGCGACACATAGGTGCGATGAAAGTCCGCTGCCTCGGCCATTGCTTCCTGGCTGAGTCCTCGCATCGTCCGCAATTTCTTGAGATTCGCGGCGATTCTTTTACGCGCATCGCCGGTTGAGGTAGAGGGTGTCTTCATACAACGGCGAGACTGACAGTCTACTGTCAATGAATCTACAGTATATAACTCTACTGGCTTTAAATCTCATTGAACATTAGAATGACTGTGCGCTTTACCTTGTCCGGTATCCGACTTTTCATTCGATCCTGGAGCGGGATTTCGACCGCTTGCCATAGGAGGCCGCATGCCCCGTGCTGTTCCGCCCTCGACCTTGCCCGCCACGCTTAGCACACGGGAAACCAGTGTGCTGCGCGCATCCTCGAACAACGCTTCATTGCCACGCCCGACTTCGTCATCTATTGCCGTGAAGATGTCGTCGACTACTTGCGCTTCCGCTTCGCCGGGCTGGAAAGAGAAGAATTCCATGCGTTATGGTTGAACGTACGGCACCAGGTGATCGCGGCGGAATGCCTGTTCATCGGCACGCTGACCAGCAGCGTGGTGTATCCGCGCGAAATCATCAAACATGCGTACAGACACAATGCGGCGGCGGTGATCTTCGCGCACAATCATCCGTCGGGAAATGCGAGGCCGAGCGCGAAGGATCTCGTGTTGACCAGGGAGTTGAAAGGCGCGTTGCGCCTGATCGATGTACGCCTGTGCGACCATATCGTGGTCACCGAGCACGAGGCCGTCGGCATCGAAACACAGACGATGAGAAGTGGCCGCCCGAGACGAGAGCGACGCACAGGTACTCGGTGCGGCGGTAGGTAACGCCAATTTTTTTTTGAAATACATGTCGATTCTGCGCCATCTGGATCGTCGTGGAAGTGGAGCGCGATTGTTCCGCAACTTAACCGCAAGGAGACCAACATGCGATTCATGATCATGATCAAAGCCGACCACAACAGCGAAGCGGGCGTGATGCCCAGTGAGCAATTGCTCGCCGAGATGGGCCGGTTCAACGAAGAGCTGGTGAAGGCCGGCGTCATGCTGGCCGGCGAAGGCTTGCAACCCAGCTCGAAAGGCGCGCGCGTGCGCTTCTCGGGCAAGGAGCGCACGGTGATCGACGGGCCGTTCGCCGAAACCAAGGAATTGATCGCCGGCTTCTGGATCTGGAAGTGCGCCTCGCTGCAAGAGGCGATCGAGTGGGTCAAGCGCTGCCCGAACCCGATGCTGGGCGAATCGGAAATCGAGATCCGGCAGATCTTCGAGGCCGAGGATTTCGGCGAGGAATTCACGCCGGAGCTGCGCGAGCAGGAAGAGCGGTTGCGCGTGCAGATTGCCGTGCAGGCGGGGGAGTCGCGCTGATTATTCGATGATGGTTGGTGCCGCTGGTCTTTCGTGAATAGTGGTGGCGATACAGTTCAGGTCATTGCCTTTGGTGGGATTTTCCTGCCATTTAAACCTAGTTCACTTCGGATCAGCGGGCGGCCTGATGCACGAACCCGGAAATGGCGTGTAGCGCTTCCGCCCGAAAAATGCGATCGCCCCGTCCCCGCGGATCCTCCAGAGCGTGTCCCGAATCCGGGTATACCACCAGCTTGATGTTGTCCTGCTTCAGGCTGCGCAGACGTTCGACGCTGGCAGCGGTGGGCACATTGGTATCCTCGCCGCCGAGCACAACCAGCGCCGGGACACGCACCTGGCGCCAGTAAGGCAAGGGATCAAAGTCGCCAACCGCTTGCCAGAAGCCGCGCTGACCGACATGTCGCAAATAAAGCGCATTCAACTGGGCCATTGCGTCGGCAACCGGCGGCAGGAAGCCCAGCTGGCGCAGGTTGTGGCGCTCTTCATAGACCACGATGTCACGCAGTGGCAACGAGGCGCCGACCACATTGGTCACGAACCCGACATCGCTGCCGCGGGCTGCGACGATGGGGGCAATCTGGCCACCCTGGCTCAAGCCGATCACGCCGATTTTGGAGAGCGGCAGGCCCGAGCTGAACTTAAGAAAATGCACTGCCGCCTCGGTGTCGGTTGCCAGATCTTCCATGCTGGCGCCACGCCAGTTTCCTTCGGACTTGCCGGACCCACGCTTGTCCGGAAGCAGCACGGCAATTCCCTGAGCCTGCAAGTGCTGCACCAAGCTCAGATACCAGAAATTATCTCGATGGCTGTTCCCCGAGCCATGGATGATGACGACACCCGGGTAGGGACCCTCAACCTTCGGAACGAACAGCATCCCTGCCAATGCGATCGATTGGGCGTCGTTTTTAAAGCCGACCTCGCGGTAGCTGAGTTCCTTGAGGGACAGCCCGGTAAAGGCACGTGGAGGCTCTCCCTGACGCAGGGTTTTCCACAGGGGGGGAGCTCCAATGAACAGCATCAGAGCGAAAGCTACGATAAGCGCCGCTTTTTTCTTGGTCATATGTGCCGCAAAATATCTTGTGGAAGACATTAGAACTCATTTCATAAATAGTCGCGACCCCGGCTATTTATGAAATGAGTTCTAGTATTGCAGCCAGCGAGCGCGAGTTCATCCGCTTTCCGACGAACTGCAAAATTCAGGTGCTGAATGGCAAAGAGCGGCGATCGGCCGTCGGTGTGCGCGTCCCTGGCGCCCGTGTACCGTCTCCACGGAGTGACCAACCTCTTCGATCATCGGAGATCGGGTTGGTCAGGACATCAGTAAGAAATGGGAAAATCCGTCTACACTCGAAGCTTCTCGCGAATTCACGCAGACCATCTTCTTTCCCGATCGCCGCCATGCCGCCTATCGCCGTTCCCGAAAAACTCAAGCCGTTCTGGCAAGCCTTTTCATCCCAATGGAACGGAGACGCCGACGCCAGGTTCTACGAAGCGTTTTATTTTTGCGATAACGAGCAGGACGCGGAAGAACTCGGACAACTTGTCCTCGCCGGCACGAAGCGGGCGACGGCGAGTCTGTTGATGGCACACGAGGCGGAGGGCAAGCCCTTGCCCGAGGTCGGCGCGCTGAGCATCGTCACGAACTGGAGCGGCGAGCCGCTATGCGTCATCGAGACGACGCGCGTCGACATCGTCCCCTTCGATCAAGTGACGGCGGAATTCGCCGCGACCGAGGGCGAAGGCGACAAGTCGCTGGCTTATTGGCGGGAAGGGCATTGGCGATTCTTCAGCCGCGAATGTCAACAACTCGGACTCGAGCCGAGCAGCGACATGCTGGTGGTATGCGAGCGATTCCAGGTGGTGTATCCCCACGTCGATCGGACGGCTTGCTAGTCGCCGGCGCCCCTCTCCGGCAACACCAGGAAATCGGCGACCGGCTCCGGCACGATCTCCGGAAAGCTCTCGGCGATCGCCGCCCGCATTGCCGCGCTGGCTTGCGGATCTTCGGTGGGCGCGGCGAAGGCCTGTTGCCGCGCCTCGGCGCTCGGCCATTGCGCATAGCTGTACCATACGCCGTCCGGCCCTTTGTGCAAGCGTGATCCCAGCGAGCCCCTTCCGAGCAAGAGTTCGGAAACGCGCGACCAGGCTCGGACGAACGTATCCTCGCTGCCAGGATGAAGGCGCCACCTGTAAAGCACCGCGAAACCGGGGAGCGTCTTCATGCCGCTTCCTGCACTTCGATGTGATACAAGCCCCACGGGCAAGACGCGAAGCGGTCGCCGACCGGCCTAGCCATCATGTCCTCGAAGCGGTCCGCGTCGTACACCGCCCAGAGCGGGCCGAGTCCGCCGAGCGGCATCGGTTTGCCGTCGAGATGGGTGGCGACGATGAAGCGGTACTTGCGGAGTTCGGCGATCGGCGCCACCACCGCATAACCGTCGATCGCGCGCAGCACGATCTTCGTCTTGTCGTCGAGCTTCGCTCCGGCAGTCTTCAACACATCGAGCAGCGAGGGGCCGGACAGCGTATGCGGCCGGGCATCGTATTCGAGCGTCGGTTTAATCGTGGTCGCGGGCAGCGCGGCCAGCGCCGCGAAATCGAAGGCATGCGCGCGTTCGAACTTCACGCCTTGCTTCTTCATCATCTGATCGAAGGCCGGATCGAGCGGGCCGCGATTGCCGCGAGCGACTGCGCCGGTGATCGTCAGCAGCGCCGGTCCGCGTGCAGAGCGGGGCGCCTTCGCGGCGTGCGCGGAAGACGGCAAGGCGAGCGAGCCGAGCGCGGCGGTCACGAGGAAGTCACGTTTGTTCAAGACAATCTCCTGGATGGCGGCGAGTCGCAGGATTGTAGCGCGATAGCCGACCCGCCAAATGACAAATCGACATTGACATTGCTCACGTTATCGACAGGGTCGAACGCTTGCTGCGCAGCCGCAATACATTCGCGGGGAGGCGCGGTATAGTGATTCCATCCGCAGCAAGGCAGTACCCCTCATCATGACTACCCTGACTCAACCGAACGTCAAGTTGCGCCCGCTCGAGCGCAACGACTTGCACTTCGTCCATCAGATCAACAACAACAGCAACATCATGCGCTACTGGTTCGAGGAGCCGTACGAAGCGTATGTCGAGCTGGTGCAGCTCTACGACCGCCACATCCACGACCAGAGCGAGCGCCGCTTCATCATCGAGAACGACGAGGGCGACCTGGTCGGGCTGGTGGAGATCGTGGAGATCAACTACATCCACCGCCGCGCAGAGTTCCAGATCATCATCGCACCGGCTTTCCAAGGCAAGCACTATGCCGAACGCGCGACGCGCATGGCGATCGATTACGCCTTCCGCGTGCTGAACCTGTGCAAGCTCTATCTGCTCGTCGACAAGGAAAACGTCAAGGCGATCCACATCTACGAGAAATGCGGCTTCGAACACGAAGGCGACCTGATCGGCGAATTCTTCGTCAACGGCGAGTATCGCGACGCGATCCGCATGTGCATCTTCCAGAAGAAATACCTGGAGATGAGCCGGGACGCGTAGTCTCTTACTCCTCCCCGTAGACATCGCCCGCCGCCATCCCGGCAAACATTCGGCAGACGCTGCTACTGGGATGGGCTCTGAGCCGATGGCTTCGCATCGGGCTCAAGATCGAACTCAAGAAAGCCCCGCTTCGGCCGATATCAAGAATAAGCAATGCCGGGGGTTGCTCATGAAAATCGAAGCATCCAGCATCAGTTTTGCCGGTTCGCACCGCGCTTCCGCGCGCGTCGAGGTGCGCGAGACCATGCGTGCCTGGATCGGCGACCGGCGGCCCGACTTCGAGGGAATCGAAGCCGGCCGGCCGCAACGCGAAGCGCGCGCTCTTCCAGCGCCCGATGAAATGCTCGCTTTCCTGTCCGGACTTCCGGATCCCGATGAGGCAGCAGCCCAGGCGGCCCAGGAAGCCCAGGCGCTGGCCGAAGCCGCCGACGCCGTCGAACGCGATCCGAAACTGCTGTTGCTGAAACTCGTGATCGAGATATTGTCGGGCCGCCCGGTGAAGACGATTTCGCTCGACGACATGCGCGCGCTCGAACAGCAGCGCGCCTGCCTCGCGTCGCAGCAGGCGCAGGCCGCGCCTCGGGCCGGTTTCGGCGTCGAATACGATCGCCACGAGGTGCGCACGGAACACGAGCAGATGCGTTTTGCCGCCGAGGGAATCGTGCGCACGGCGGACGGCAAGGAAATCCGCTTTCAACTCGCGCTGGCCGCCGAACGCAGCTATCGCGAGGAATCGAATGTTTCGCTGCGCGCCGGCGACGGCGTGCGCAAGGATCCGCTGGTCATCAATTTCGACGGCACTTCCGCCCAATTGCAGAGCACGCGCTTTTCCTTCGATCTCGACGGCGACGGCACGCGGGAAGACGTGCCGCTCCTGGCAGGCAATCGCGGCTATCTCGCGCTGGACCTGGATGGCAACGGCAAGGTGGATTCCGGCAAGGAGTTGTTCGGCACCGCCAGCGGCGACGGCTTCGCCGATCTCGCGCGCTACGACGACGACGGCAACGGCTGGATCGATGAAGGCGACGCCGTGTTCGACCGGCTGCTGGTATGGAAGCCGGCGGCGGGCGGCGGGCAGCTGCAGGCATTGCGCGAGCATGGCGTCGGCGCGCTTAGCCTGGGGCGGGTGGAAACGCCGTTCGAACTGAAGGGCGAAGCCAATGCCGGGCTGGGCGCGGTGCGCAGCAGCGGCATCTATCTCAATGAAGACGGCAGCGCGGGCAGCCTGCAACAAATCGACGTGATGGTTTGACCTTGCGCCCGGGTGGCCTACAATGAAGCGTTCCATATCGCTTCATTCGACTGTTCCCATCCCATGAGCATCGAGGCGGCTTCTTCCATCACGTTGACCGATCCGGCGGCCTATTCCGCGCCGGCCGCGCCCGCCGCCGCCAAGACGCCGGGAGACGCATCGGGCGCCGCCGCACCTCCCGCCCGATCCTCCGCAGCATCCTCCGCCAAGGCGTCCGCGCCCACGGATACCGTCCATCTCAGCGACGAGGCGCTGGCCGTCGTGCGCGAGCTGCAGGCGCGCGACCGCGAGGTGCGGCAGCATGAGCAAGCCCATCTCGCCGCCGCCGGCGGCCTGGCCGTCTCCGGGCCCGTCTACACCTATCAGCGCGGCCCGGACGGCGTGAATTACGCGGTCGGAGGAGAGGTCAGCATCGATGTCTCCCCGGGACGGACGCCGCAAGAAACGATCGAGCGGGCCCAACTGGTCCAGGCGGCCGCGCTGGCGCCGGCCGATCCGTCGGGCGCCGATCGCGCCGTCGCGATGCAGGCGCAGCAGATGGAGCAGCAGGCGCAGGCCGAACTGCAGCGGCAACGGCTCGAAGAGCAGGCGCCGACGGCCGCCGCCGACGCGCAGGGCGGCGAAGCGGCGCGGGCCGATGCTTCCCGCAACGCGGCGGATCCGGAACGCCTCTACGATGCGGTCGGTCGGGCGGAGCCGGCGAGCCAGCGCATCGATGCCTACGGATAAGGCGGAAGACCGGGCGATGATCGCGCGACTGGCGGTTTTCCTGTTCGGGCTCGGGGCTTACCTGCTGTTCCTGGCGACGGTCGTGCATGGCATCGGTTTTCTCGGCAATGTCATGGTGACCAAAGGAATCGATGCCGGGCCGGAAGGGGCCGTCGGCGTCGCGGCCGCAGTCGACCTCGGCTTGATCGCGCTGTTCGGCCTGCAGCATAGCGTGATGGCGCGGCCCGCCTTCAAGCGCCGATGGACCCGGCTGATTCCCGTAGCGGCCGAACGCAGCATGTACGTGCTGCTGTCGAGCCTGTGCCTGCTCCTGCTGTTCTGGCAGTGGCGACCGATCGCCGGTTATGTCTGGAATGTCGAGGCCGGTCCGCTGCGGCTGCTGCTCGTGGGTTCGTACTGGCTCGGTTGGGCGATCGTCGGCGCATCGTCCTTCCTGATCGATCATTTCGATCTGTTCGGCCTGCGCCAGGCGTACCGCCATCTGCGCGGGATTCCCTATGAGCCGGTCCCGTTCAAGATGCCGGCGATCTACCGTCATGTGCGCCATCCCCTCATGCTCGGCTTCCTGGTCGCTTTCTGGGCGACGCCGGCGATGAGCATCGGCCACTTCCTGTTCGCGCTCGGCATGAGCGCCTACATCGTGATCGGCACGCTGCTCGAGGAGCGCGATCTCCTGGCGTCGTACGGCGCGGCTTATGCGCGCTACCGGGCGCGCGTGGGCATGTTTTTTCCGGTGTCCTGGAAAAGATACAGGGACGAGTGAGGAGGAGGTTTTTCGTCCGATTTCCATCGACGAGGGATGCGATTTGGCATAAATTGCGGAGACGAACGCGGTTGCAGGTCCTTGAAAACCACATCACGGGAGGAGCATATGAAAGGGTTCTGGAAAGCGGTCATGGCATGCCTCGTCGCGCTGCTGGCGATGTCGAGCGTTCAGGCGGCGGAATACGGCACGCCCGACGAAGCCGTCGCCCTGGTCAAGAAGGCGATCGCCTATCTGAAGGCCAACGGTCCGGAGAAGACCTGGGCCGAGATCAACAAGCCGGGCGGCCAGTTCACCGACCGCGATTTGTACATCTTCGTCGCCGAGATCGGCGGCCCCACGCTGGCCCATGGCGCCAACCAGAAGATGGTCGGCAAGTCGATGTCGGAACTGAAGGACGCGGACGGCAAGTTCTTCGTACGCGAGTTCCTGAAGGTGGCGGATGCCAAGGGCAGCGGCTGGGTCGACTATCGCTGGCCGCATCCGGTCAGCAAGGAACTGGTCCAGAAATCGACCTACGTCGAGAAGTACGAAAAGTATTTGTTCGGCTGCGGCGTCTACAAGAAGTAAGCTCAGCCGGCCGCGAGTGTCGCCTCCACGGCTTCCTCTTCGAGCGCCACGCGGTTGCGGCCGTTCTCCTTGGCCCGGTACAGCGCATTGTCGGCTTGCCTGATCCAGGCGTCGGACGACTGGCTCGGCTGCAGCTCGGAAATGCCGATGCTGACGGTCACCGGCTGCTGTTCGAGGATGTGCGCGTCGGCGATCAGGTTGCGCAGATCCTCGGCCATGGTCAACGCGCCATCGGTCCGGGTGTCGGTCAGCAGCAGCAGGAATTCCTCTCCGCCGATGCGAAACAAGCGGTCGATCCGGCGCGCCCTCTGCCTGACCAGGGCGACCACCGACTGCAGCACGTAGTCGCCGCTCTCGTGACCGTACTGATCGTTGATGCGCTTGAAGTGATCGATGTCGATGATCAGCATCGAGGCCGGCGTTCTGTTCCGCTTGTTGCGCTCGATCGCGTCGCGCAGGCAGGCATCCATGTGGCGCCGGTTGAAGGCGCCGGTGAGGGGATCGGTGATCGATTGCTCGAGCAGCATGGTTTGCAATTCGGCCATCAGCTTGACGCGGATGTTGACGATGGCCACCACCAGCGCCAGGGTCAGGAAAAAGCGCAGCGCGATGCCGGTATCGAGATACACGGCGACCTGCAGCGTGAAGATGACGGTGAACGCGGCGCTGCAGATGTTCGCCATGACGCGCGACAGCACGAAATAGCAGAACAACACCGCCGGGTAAGCCCACAGCGCGCCGTAAATGCCGCGCGTATACAAGGAGAGCGACGTCGCCGCCATGACCGGGATGAGCAGCAGAGCGTAGGGGATCGGCGCCGGCCGACCGCGCCGCATGGCCCAGGCATCGACCGCCAGGCAAAACACGACGAGGCCGACCACGACGCCAAGCAGGTAGCGCTCATGCAGGAAATTGTTGATCACGAACGGCGTCATGAAAAGTATGCCGGCGATCGATAGCGGGTACAGCACGCGCCGGTTGTGGCTGTCGAGCATTTGCTCGACATTCTGGGTCGACGGCCCAAGCGGCATATTCTTTTTCTTCATTGCGGACCTTTCAGCGCGGCTGCCGCCGACAATGCGGCGCCCGAATTTTTCCGCGATTTTACTTGAAGTCCTTCCGTTTTCCGGGCACAACACGCTCGGCCGGAACGCGAAGCCGGGGGCTAGATCATCTGCTCATAAAGAAAATGCTGGAGCATGACTTGATCTTCCGGTGAGATGCCGTCGAATTGAATGCCGATGCCGCATGAAAACGTGATCGTGCCGTATTGTCGCGCGGGCAGGTTGCCGTGCAATTGCTGGCAACTGCGGATCGTCGCATGCGTGGCGATATGCACTTCCTGGCCGGTTGGCCTGATGCGGAACGAAAAGGCGATTGCGATCACGTCTCCCGGTTTGCCGAAGTTGCTATCCGCCGTGATTAGGCCGCCGGAGAGGCTCAGATCGGTCAGCAGCGCCGAAATGGGCTCGGAATGGGAAACGGTCCTGATGCGAACCGGCAAATTGACGGACACGCGCGGCGATTCACGCAGCGGAATCGCCTGGATCGCGGTCGGAAAGCGCAGGTACATCTGGTAACGCGGATTGAGTTGCAAGGAATCGACCACGCTGTCGAAGGCGAACACCGCCACGCCGGAGAATACGCGGACGACGACTTCCTCGCCTTCGAGCATCGGCACGGCCAGTCCGTGATCGAGCGGCAGTTTCAACAACAGGTATTCGCCGCGCACGTAGCCGATCAAGGTCGGGTAATACATCGTCTTGGGATTGCGGCGCAGCGAAACTTGCAAGCGTTCGCCGACCTGAAGCTTCATGTCGTCGAACGTGGGAGCGGGCGAGTCGGACATGATGCGCTTCCTGCCGTTGACCGGATTCAAGAAAACGATACTCCGAATTGCAACGCATTTCCAGAACCAGGCAGAACCCGGGATGTGGGCTTCTGTCTTGTTTTTGAGGTTGCGTTTCCTCACGAGGGCAATATGTGATGAGCGGGCGGTTCCGCGCAGTGCGCATGGGGTGAATATGGAGACCGTCACATATCAGAAGGGAACATGGAAAGCCGAGACGCATGCCGAGGAACTTGCCGGCGGAAAATATCAAGGCGTGGTCTTGCTGTTCCACGAAGGAGAGGCATCCGGCGAGCAAATCCTGCGTCGGACGATCGACGCTTCCGACAGCGTGGGCGGCGCCTTGGCGGAAGCGAGGGGGCTCGCGATACGCCTGCTCGACGAACTGTAGCGATGGCCGCGGCGACCGGCTACTTGATCGGATTGCACTCCTGGCACAGATAGGTCACGGTGTGGCGGCGGCCGTTGTAGTCGTATTCGAAGACGATGCGATTGTGGTCAGCAATATGCCCGGAACCGCGTATTTTCGATTCGGAGAAGGTAATCCGTCCGCCGGATGCTTGATAGGTGCCACTGGTCCGCGACTCCTGGTAGGTGCCGTCAGGGTTGATGACAATCGGCGGCGCGAGGCGGCAAGTGCCGCCTCCGCCTGAGACGTTATAGGACCAGCAACGGTAGGTTCCGGGTTGTACGCCGGCGTCGGCGCGCGCCGGGGATGAGAGCATGCATAGCGCAGCGATCATCGCAATGCGGGCCGGAAGCCTGGCTTCTGATGCGGAATCGTGCATGACGTTCTCCACGGTGTCGGTGGTCATGATCGGCCGGCCTGCGCGATTTTGCGCTGGCTGCGCCGCTCGTCTTCCGCGTTCCTGGCCGCGCGTGCGGCGGCATCCAGATCGACCGCGGCAAGCGCTCGGCATGGTGCGTCGAATCGCGCGGGAAAATCGGGATTGCGGCGGTACTCGCGACCATAGGAATCGCGCAGGATGAATTGCAGGTCGACCAGCGTGCGCCGCAATTCGACCGCGTCGATCTTGAGCATGGCGCCGGTCCCGCCGAGCCATGCCGCCAAGGCTTGGGTGAAGGCCTTTTCCGATACGACAGCATCGGCGCCGATGCAGCGGCTCGCGGACAAGGCAACCGCCCCCAACTCCTGCTCGCCCAGGCTGCTCAGCAGGACGTTCTTCTTGATGGCGACGGCTTGGAATCGCTGCAACGTGTCGTCGGACATGGCGTCTCCTGTTGTGAAGGGCCAGGGCGGCGAGCGCATCGCCGCCCTCCGGTCTTAGCGCGTCACCGGCTTGTAGCGCACCCGCTTCGGCTTGGCGCCTTCCTCGCCGAGGCGCTTCTTCTTGTCGGCTTCGTATTCCTGGTAGTTGCCGTCGAAGAACACGACTTGCGAATCGCCCTCGAAGGCCAGGATGTGGGTCGCGATACGGTCGAGGAACCAGCGGTCGTGCGAGATCACCATCACGCTGCCGGCGAACTCGAGCAACGCGTCTTCCAGTGCGCGCAGGGTTTCCACGTCGAGGTCGTTCGACGGTTCGTCGAGCAGCAGCACGTTGCCGCCCATGAGCAGGGTCTTCGCCAAGTGCAGCCGGCCGCGTTCGCCGCCGGACAGGTTGCCGACGATCTTCTGCTGGTCGGCGCCCTTGAAGTTGAAGCGGCCGAGATAGGCGCGCGACGGCATCTCGAAGCGGCCGACGGTCAGGATGTCGGCGCCGTTCGAGACGTCTTCCCACACGGTCTTCTTGTTCTCGAGCTGTTCGCGCGACTGCTCGACCAGCGACAGCTTCACGGTCGGGCCGACCACGATCTCGCCGCTGTCCGGTTGCTCCTTGCCGGCGATCATTTTGAACAGCGTCGATTTGCCGGCGCCGTTCGGACCGATGATGCCGACGATGGCGCCGGCCGGAATGCGGAACGAGAGATTGTCGATCAGGAGGCGGTCGCCGAAGGCTTTCGAGACGTTCTTGAACTCGATCACTTCATTGCCGAGGCGCTCCGCCACCGGGATGAAGATTTCCTGGGTTTCGTTGCGCTTCTGGTATTCGTGTTCGGACAGCTCGTTGAAGCGGGCCAGGCGCGCCTTGCTCTTCGCTTGCCGGCCTTTCGGGTTCTGGCGCACCCATTCCAATTCCTTCTGGATGGTCTTCTGGCGCGCCGATTCCTGCTGCTCTTCCTGCTTCAGGCGCTGCTCCTTCTGTTCGAGCCAGGAGCTGTAATTGCCCTTCCAGGGAATGCCCTGGCCGCGGTCGAGTTCGAGGATCCATTCGGCGGCGTTGTCGAGGAAGTAGCGGTCATGGGTGATCGCGACCACGGTGCCGGGGAAGCGTTGCAGGAATTGCTCGAGCCAGTCGACCGATTCGGCGTCGAGGTGGTTGGTCGGCTCGTCGAGCAGCAGCATGTCGGGCTTCGACAGCAAGAGGCGGCACAGCGCGACGCGGCGCTTCTCGCCGCCGGACAGCACGCCGACCTTGGCGTCCCAGGGCGGCAGGCGCAGCGCGTCGGCGGCCATTTCCAGTTGCTGGTTGAGCGTGTTGCCGTCGGCGGCGGCGAGGATCGCTTCCAGGCGCGCCTGTTCGGCGGCGAGCGCGTCGAAGTCGGCATCCGGCTCGGCATAGGCCGCGTAGACGGCGTCGAGCTTGGCTTGCGCTTCGAAGATTTCGCCGAGCGCGGACTCGACGGACTGGCGCACGGTCTGTTCCGGATCGAGCTTGGGCTCCTGCGGCAGGTAGCCGATGTTCAAGCCCGGCATCGGGATCGCTTCGCCTTCGATTTCCTTGTCGATGCCGGCCATGATCTTGAGCAGCGTCGATTTGCCCGCGCCGTTCAAGCCCAGCACGCCGATCTTGGCGCCGGGGAAGAAGGAGAGCGAGATATCCTTGAGGATGTGGCGCTTGGGCGGAACGATCTTGCCCACGCGGTTCATGGTGAAAACGTAATTAGCCATGGAATACAGGGAGTTTCATCGGGAATGGAAGAGTGCAAGGATACCTGATCGGCACGGAGTCCGGGCGGGAAATCCGCATGATGGCTCACCGGACCGGCCCCAAGGCCGGCCGCTTCGGACGGCTTCAATGCAGGCCGGCGGGATGACGTCTGTCTAGACAGTGATGATTGTCATGAAGATAATCTTCTCTTTCCGATAGTCTTTGCCTTGCCCGTTCCATGCTCGCGTTTCCGCGCATTTTCTTGTATCCGAACATCCGTCCAAGGGAATCATGAGTTATCCGATCCTCGTTGCCGCGGCAATCGTTCTGCTCGCCTTTTTGGCGCATGTTTCTGTCGGCAATCGTGAAGCTTTTAGCACGCGCCCAAAGACCCCGCCGGCCGACGACCGGAAAGCAGCTGTGGTCGAAAGGAATTGGGTGCAATCCTTATGCGCTTTTCAACTGGTGACGGTCGATCTATTTGCGCTATCGATGCTGCTGTTCGTGCTCGGCGCGACCGATTTGCTGCCCGCGCGCCGCGGCGTGGCCCTGATTGCGGCAGCCTTTTTCGCCCTGTGGGGAGCGGCCTGGTTGGTCCAGTTGCTGGTTTTGCGCCGCCGATTCAAGGACTTCATCGTTCTGAGCCAGTGGGCCTTCTGGTTCGTTTGCGCGGGTTTGCTGTTCTGGGGAGCGCAATCCTTGTGAGGGTTTGCGCCTGCGGCGCCGATCTTGCCGGTTTCTTTTATTCGGGTATGGATTGCGCCAGTTCGGCCGACTTGCCGGCACGGGCCTGCCACAAGCCTTCCAGCGTATAGACCGCCAGCGCGCTCCAGATCAGCGCGAAGCCGATCACCCGCGCACCGGAAAACGGTTCGCCATACAACAGCACGCCGCACAGCAATTGCAGCGACGGGCCGATGTACTGCAGTATGCCGAGCGTCGCCATCGAGATGCGGCGCGCGCCGGCCGCGAACAGCAGGAGCGGAATCGCCGTGATCGGACCGGCGGCGGCGAGCAACCATTGCGACGCGGCCGGCGCCGACAGGAAGGCATTCTGGTTCTCCGCCGTCAGCAGCGCGAGATAACCGAAGGCGAACGGGAACAGCAACAGTGTTTCGAGCGACAAGCCTTCGAGCGGACCGAGCGCTCCGGTCTTGCGCAGCAGCCCGTAGGTGCCGAAGGTGAGGGCGAGCGACAGCCCGATCCAGGGAAGGCCGCCGGTCTGCCAAGTCAGCCACAACACTCCAGCGGCGGCGATGGCAACCGCCAGCCACTGTCCGCCGCGCAGCCGCTCGCGCAGCAGCACGTAGCCGAGCAGGATGTTGACGAGCGGGTTGATGAAATAGCCGAGACTGGAATCGATCACGCGGCCGTTGTTGACGGCCCAGATGTAGATGAACCAGTTGGTCGACAGCAGCACCGCGCTGGCGGCAAAGCCGGCCAGCACCTTGGGGCGGCGCATGGTTTCGCCTATCCACTTCCATTGCCTGCGGAAGGCAAGAATGATCAGCACGAACACGAAGGACCACACGATGCGGTGGACCATGATCTGCATCGGCGGAATGTCTTGCAGCGCCTTGAAGTAGATCGGAAACACGCCCCATAGCGCATAGGCTGCGGCGGCGTAGAGAATGCCGGTGTTCATGTCGTGCGATCGGAAGTGCCGTTCGGAAGACGACGGCGACGCAACATTATCCCAGTCTTCCGGACTTCGCGCAGACGAAGGCCGGGCGGGAGATATTTCAACGGGCGTCGTTGAGGAAATCCTCGATGCGCCTCCTGATTTACCCGCCTTGTTTGATGTCGGCGATGGCCGCATTAATTTCTTGATGAAATCGTTGTTGGAGGCATAGCGTCCGGGATTGCGATCGGTATAGCCGAGATAGCCATGTCCGGAACCGACGTTGGCCGTTTCCTTGATATCTCCGCCGATATCGCCCGATTCGGCAGCACGCCGGATTTGTCGGATTTCCCGGAGCATCGAGAGGCGGTCGTTGGTCTGCTCGGAATAATCGTCCGGCCATTCCTTCAGGTCGCGCGCTTTGATCACGTCCCGGTTGCAGAACACCACGACCTGCTCGGCAAGACGGAACAACGTCGCTTCCCTATGCGCCTTCCTGGGGAAAAGGGGGGTTGACTGCCGATGTGTCTACCACCAGCGGTCGACAGCAGCCAGGCGAGGGCGCCGGTGATGGCTTCTTGCACGCGACGATGGGCAATTGAGCCAGGCATCGGCCCCCTTGGTGCGACTGCGCCCACGGCGTTTGTCAGCCGCGGCGCGCGCGGCTGCCGTGCCGAGGCAGGCGTCTGCCTCGGCCGCCTCGACGACACGAGCTACATGTTGCGCCGATACTGCCCGCCGACCGCGAACAGCGCTTCGGTGATCTGGCCGAGCGAGCAGACGCGTACCGCATCCATCAGCTTGGCGAACACGTTGCGGTCCTCGATCACGGCTTGCTGCAGCTCCATGAGCATCTGCGGCGCGCGCGTTGCATTGCGCGCATGGAAGTCGGCCAGGCGCTTCAATTGCGACTGCTTCTCTTCCTCGGTCGAACGCGCCAGTTCCAGCGTCTGCGGAATCGCATCGCCGTGCGGATTGCGGAAGGTGTTGACACCGATGATCGGCAGCGAGCCGTCGTGCTTCTTGTGCTCGTACAGCAGCGACTCTTCCTGGATCTTGCCGCGCTGGTAGCCGGTCTCCATCGCGCCCAGGACGCCGCCGCGTTCGGCGATGCGCTCGAATTCCTGCAGCACGGCTTCTTCCACGAGGTCGGTCAGTTCCTCGATGATGAACGAGCCCTGGTTCGGATTCTCGTTCTTCGCCAGGCCCCATTCGCGGTTGATGATGAGCTGGATCGCGAGCGCGCGCCGCACCGATTCGTCGGTCGGCGTCGTGATCGCTTCGTCGTAGGCATTGGTGTGCAGCGAATTGCAGTTGTCGTAGATCGCGATCAGCGCCTGCAGCGTGGTGCGGATGTCGTTGAAGGCGATTTCCTGCGCATGCAGCGAGCGGCCCGAGGTCTGCACGTGATACTTGAGCTTTTGCGAGCGCTCGTTGGCGCCGTATTTCTCGCGCATCGCCACGGCCCAGATGCGGCGCGCGACGCGGCCCAGCACCGTGTATTCCGGGTCCATGCCGTTGGAGAAGAAGAACGACAGGTTGGGCGCGAAGTCGTCGATATGCATGCCGCGCGCCAGGTACGCTTCGACGAAGGTGAAACCGTTCGACAGCGTGAACGCCAGTTGCGAGATCGGATTGGCGCCGGCCTCGGCGATGTGGTAACCGGAGATCGAGACCGAATAGAAATTGCGCACCTGGTGGTGGACGAAGTATTCCTGGATGTCGCCCATCACCTTCAGCGAGAACTCGGTCGAGAAGATGCAGGTGTTCTGGCCCTGGTCTTCCTTGAGGATGTCGGCCTGCACCGTGCCGCGCACGTTCTGCAGCACCCAGGCCTTGATCTTCGCGGCTTCGTCGTCGGTCGGCTCGCGGCCGTTGTCCCGCTTGAACTTGTCGAGCTGCTGGTCGATCGCGGTGTTCATGAACATCGCGAGGATGGTCGGCGCGGGGCCGTTGATCGTCATCGACACCGAGGTCGACGGCGAGCAAAGGTCGAAGCCGTCGTACAGCACTTTCATGTCGTCGAGCGTCGCGACCGACACGCCGGAATTGCCGATCTTGCCGTAGATGTCCGGGCGCAAGGCCGGGTCGGCGCCGTACAGCGTCACCGAGTCGAAGGCGGTCGACAGGCGCTTGGCGTCCATGCCTTCGGAGACCAGCTTGAAGCGGCGGTTGGTGCGGAACGGATCACCCTCGCCGGCGAACATGCGGGTCGGGTCCTCGCCTTCGCGCTTGAACGCGAACACGCCGGCGGTGTAGGGGAAGGAGCCGGGGACGTTTTCCAGCATCAGCCAGCGCAGCAGCTCGCCATGGTCTTCATAGCGCGGCAGCGCCACCTTGCGGATCTTGGTGCCGGACAGCGACTGCGAGGTCAGGCGCGTGCGGATCTCCTTGTCGCGGATCTTGACGACGTATTCGTCGCCCGAATAAGCGGCTTGCATGTCGGGCCACATCGCCAGCAGTTTCTTGGCGCCGGCGTCGAGCTGGCTGTCGCGCTCGGCAATGACGTCGTCCATATCGACGCTCTTGCCGCATGCCGCCAGCATGCGCTTGGCTTCCTGCAGCTGCTGGCGCTCGCGCGCCAGTTTCACTTGCTTGGCGGTGAACTTGTGGTAGCCGCGCACCGTGTCGGCGATCTCGGCAAGATAACGGCTGCGCGCCGGCGGCACGATCGCGTTCTTGCCGGACGAAAAGCGCACGCCGACCGGCGCCAGCTTGCCCGGCTGCGCCCGCAAGCCGAACTCGACCAGCTTCGGCAGCAAGCCTTGATACAAGGCGGTGACGCCGTCGTCGTTGAAGCGCGAGGCTTGCGTGCCGTAGACCGGCATTTCCTCGGGGCGCTTGGAGAACAGTTCGCGGTTGCGCTGATACTGCTTGGCGACGTCGCGCAGCGCATCCTGCGCACCCTTGCGGTCGAACTTGTTGATGGCGACGAAATCGGCGAAATCGAGCATGTCGATCTTCTCGAGCTGCGAGGCGGCGCCGAATTCCGGCGTCATCACGTACATGCTCATGTCGACATGCGGCACGATGGCGGCGTCGCCCTGGCCGATGCCGGAGGTCTCGACGATCACCAGGTCGAAGCCGGCCACCTTGCAGGCGGCGATCACGTCCGGCAGCGCCTGCGAGATTTCCGAGCCGGCTTCGCGCGTGGCGAGCGAGCGCATGAAGACCTTCGCGCCCTTGTTCCACGGATTGATCGCGTTCATGCGGATGCGGTCGCCGAGGAGCGCGCCGCCCGACTTGCGGCGCGAAGGGTCGATCGAGATGACGGCGATATCGAGCGCATCGTCCTGGTCGAGGCGGATGCGGCGGATCAGTTCGTCGGTCAGCGACGACTTGCCGGCGCCGCCGGTGCCGGTGATGCCGAAGGCCGGCACCTTGATCGTGTCGGCCAGCTTATGCATGTCCTTGCGCAACGCTTCGGCGGTCTTGCCGTTCTCGAGCGCTGTGATGAGTTGCGCGAGCGGGCGATGGCGATCGACGATCTCGCCTTGGGTCAGCGGCTCGAGCGAGGCCGGCGCATAGGTGGAGAGATCGACGTCGCATTGCTCGATCATCCACAGGATCATGCCCGCCAGGCCCATGCGCTGGCCGTCTTCCGGACTGAAGATGCGCGTCACGCCGTAATCGTGCAATTCCTTGATCTCACTCGGCACGATCACGCCGCCGCCGCCGCCGAACACCTTGATGTGCGAGCCGCCGCGCTGCTTGAGCAGGTCGATCATGTATTTGAAATACTCGACATGGCCGCCCTGGTAGCTCGAGATCGCGATGCCTTGCGCGTCTTCCTGCAGGGCCGCCGTGACGATCTCGTCGACCGAGCGGTTGTGCCCGAGGTGGATCACTTCGGCGCCGTTGGCCATGAGGATGCGGCGCATGATGTTGATCGAGGCGTCGTGGCCGTCGAACAGGGAAGCCGCGGTGACGAAGCGCACCTTGTTGGCGGGTTTGTATTCGGTCAGGTTCTTCGAAACGGAAAGATCGGTCATTACGGTCTCCAGAATTCCTTGGTGCGGCGCGCGGCCGTCGTTCGCAGGCCCGGACGTCACGCTTGCAATGACGTTTACGTTAACGTCAATCGAGGCAAGTATAGCGCGAAACGCGGAAACGACATTGTCGCCCGGACAGCAGTTCGGGACCGGTTTTTTATCCCGTCCCGAACCGTCCGGCCGGGCGTGGCGGCCGGGAGCCGGCCCCGCGCCGCCGCGGCTCCCGGCTGGCTTATTGCTGCACCGATATCAATGTCGGCTTGGCAACAAATTGCGGCTCTCGTCCTTCGAACTTCGCCAGCAGGCGCTCGAGATCGGCCCGGTACTGGTGCACCGCCTTTTCCTTTACGTGGCCGAAGCCGCGGATCTTCTCGGGCAAGGCGGCGATCTCGATGGCGGTCGCCAGGTTGTCCGCGGTCAGCTTGTCGAGCAGCGACAGGATCAACTTGCGATAGTCGGCGATCAGCTGGCGCTCCATCTTGCGTTCGTCGGTATAGCCGAAGATATCCAGCTTGGTGCCGCGCAGCTTCTTCATCTTCGCCAGCAGCTTGAACGCCTGCCAGGTCCAGGAACCGTACTGCGCCTTGACCAGGCGGCCTTCCGCATCCTTCTTCGCCAGCAGCGGCGGGGCGAGGTTGAATTTCACGGTGAACTCGCCGTCGAATTGCTGCTTGAGCTTGTCGGTGAACTGGCCGTCGGTGTACAGGCGCGCGACCTCGTACTCATCCTTGTAGGCCATCAGCTTGAAATAGGATTTCGCGACGGCGGTCGCCAACTTGTTGCCGCCGAATTTCGCCTCCGCCGAACGGACCTGCTCCACGAGTCCCTGGTACTGGCCGGCGTAGGCCGCATCCTGGTAATCGGTCAGGAAAGCGACGCGGCGCTTGAGCAGCGTGTCGAGGCTTTGCGGCATCTGCAGCACCACCGGCTTGCCCGGCAGGGCGACGTTTTCGACGCGCTTGAGATCGACCGCGGCGCGGCGGCCCCACAGGAAGCTCTTCTTGTTCGATTCGATCGCCACGCCGTTCAATTCGATCGCGCGCAGGATGGCGGCGTCCGAAACCGGGATCGCGCCCTTCTGGTAGGCGAAGCCGAGCATGAACAGGTTGGTCGCGATCGAGTCGCCCATCAGCGCGGTCGCCAGCTTGGTGGCGTCGATGAAGTCGGCGCGGTTTTCCACCGACTCTTCGATCAAGGCTTTCACCTGGTCGAACGGCATCTGCCAATCGGCTTGCTGCGCGAAATGGCCGGTCGGCTGCTGATAGGTGTTGACCACGGCGCGGGTGCGGCCCGGGCGCATCTTCGAGATCGCGTCTTGCGAGCCGGCGGTCAGCATGTCGCAGCCGAGCACCAGGTCGGCTTCGCCGGTGGCGATGCGCTGGGCGCGGATGAGGCCCGGCGCCTTGGCGATGCGGATGTGCGAGGTGACCGAACCGTTCTTCTGCGACATGCCGGTCATGTCGAGCACCGACACGCCCTTGCCTTCGAGATGCGCGGCCATGCCGACCAGGGCGCCGATCGTGATCACGCCGGTGCCGCCGATGCCGTTGAGCAGGATGTTGTAGGTCTTGTCGACCGACGGCAGTTCCGGATCCGGAATGTCGCCGAAATTGTCTTCCTTCGACTTGCCGGTCGACGATTTCTTCAGCGTGCCGCCCTCGACGGTGACGAAGCTCGGGCAGAAGCCCTTGACGCAGGAATAGTCCTTGTTGCACGACGACTGGTCGATCGCGCGCTTGCGGCCGAACTCGGTCTCGACCGGCATGATCGAGGTGCAGTTCGACTGCACGCCGCAATCGCCGCAGCCTTCGCACACGAGCTCGTTGATGAACATGCGCGTGTTCGGATCGGGATATTCGCCTTTCTTGCGGCGGCGGCGCTTCTCGGCGGCGCACACCTGGTCATAGATCAGCACCGAGACGCCCGGCACTTCGCGCAGCTCGCGCTGGACCGCGTCGAGCTCGCTGCGGTCATGCAGCGAGACGATGGACGGCAACGCAGTGCGGTCGGTGTAGCGGCTCAGGTCTTCCGTCACCAGCGCGATGCGCTTGACGCCTTCGGCCGCCATCTGCTGCGCGATCATCGGCACCGTCAGCGTGCCGTCGTGCGGCTGGCCGCCGGTCATCGCGACCGCGTCGTTGAACAGGATCTTGTAGGTCATGTTCACCTTGGCGGCGATCGTGGCGCGGATCGCCAGGTAGCCGGAATGGAAGTAAGTGCCGTCGCCGAGGTTGGCGAACACGTGCGGCAGTTGCGAGAACGCCGCCTGGCCGATCCACGGCGTGCCTTCGCCGCCCATGTGGGTGATGGTCTTGTTGTGTTCCGGGTAGATCGCGGCCGCCATCACGTGGCAGCCGATGCCGGCCAGGGCCAGGCTGCCGTCCGGCACCTTGGTCGAGGTGTTGTGCGGGCAGCCGGAGCAATACCAGGCCGGACGCGGCGGCGTATTGACGGCCTTGGTCAGCACCTTGTCCTTGGCGTCGAGGAAAGTCAGGCGCGCCTTGATCAGGTCGCTGGTGTAAAAGCGCGCGATGCGCGAGGCGATCACGCGCGCGATCTGGGCGATCGAGAAATCGACCTTCGGCGGCAGCAGCCACTCGCCGCGCGGATGCACCCACTCGCCCTTTTCGTCGAACTTGCCGATCACGCGCGGACGCACATCTTCGCGCCAGTTGTAGAGCTGCTCCTTCAATTGGTATTCGACGATCTGGCGCTTTTCTTCCACCACCAGGATCTCGTCGAGGCCTTGCGCGAATTCGCGCACGCCGTCCGGCTCCAGCGGCCAGGGCATCGAGACCTTGTACAGGCGGATGCCGATGTCGGCCGCCATTTTCTCGTCGATGCCGAGTTCATCCAACGCTTCCAGCACGTCCATGTAGGATTTGCCGGAGGCGATGATGCCGAGCTTGGCGTTCGGGCTGTCGATCGTGGTGCGGTTGAGCTGGTTGGCGCGCGCGTAGGCCAAGGCGGCGTAGATCTTGTAATCCTGCATCAGCGCTTCCTGCTTGCGCGCGGTGACGCCGAGCGTGTCGCGCGTCAGGCGGGCGTTGAGGCCGCCTTCCGGCATGACGAAATCGGTCGGATACTTGATCTCCAGGCGGAACGGATCGGCGTCGACCGCCGCGCTCGATTCCACCGTGTCGGCCAGCGCCTTGAAACCGACCGCCAGGCCGGAGTAGCGCGACATCGCCCAGGCATGCAGGCCGAGATCGAGATATTCCTGCACGTTGCACGGATAGAGCAGCGGGATCATGCAGGCCGAGAAAATATGGTCGGACTGGTGCGGCAGCGTCGAGGAATAGGCACCGTGGTCGTCGCCGGCCACCAGCAGGATGCCGCCGTGCTTGGCGGTGCCGGCGTGGTTCATGTGTTTGAAGACATCGCCGCAGCGGTCCACGCCCGGGCCCTTGCCGTACCACATCGCGAACACGCCGTCGTACTTCGCCGGGCCGATCAGGTCGACCTGCTGCGTGCCCCAGACCGCCGTCGCGGCCAGATCTTCGTTGATGCCCGGCACGAACTGCACATGGTTCTGCTCCAGCAGCTTCTGGGTCTTCCACAGCGTTTCGTCGAGACCGCCCAGCGGCGAGCCGCGATAGCCGGAGATGAAGCCGGCGGTGTTCAAGCCGGCGGCGAGATCGCGCTGGCGCTGCATCAGCGGCAGGCGCACGAGAGCCTGGATGCCGGAAAGATAAATGGTGCCGGAAGTGTGGGTGTATTTATCGTCGAGGCTGACCTGGGCGAGCTCGGCGACTTTGCGGCGGACGGCGTCCGACAGCCCGGCGGATTCGGGCCCGGTGGGATTCTGCATGGTGATGTCTCCAAACTGGTGATCGGATAGCGCCTTGCATCGAACGCGCCGGGGTAGGGCGCATGCCTGCCAGGCAGCCGCGGCCGGGGTGGTGGCCGGTCAATTGACGTAAACGTCAACTGCACTTGTTGCAAGTGTAGAGGGAGCGCCGGGGCGGCGCAAATAGAGAATTCGAAGGGGGGTATAAGAAAAAACAATGGCTTCCTCGCGGCGCATGCGGTGACAAGGATGGACCTTGGTTCGAAGGGTTATGAAAATTTTTTTCGCCCGCTCTTTGACAATAATCAAACCTGCCATACCGATGGAGTCTGCGCGTCTTCTTTACTCCTTGCATGGTGCGGCGCGCAAGTCATGACTTCATGCTTAACCAAAGAGGACAACACATAGGGGGCGAAAAGGATATTGCGGCGCAATATTCCTCGCCTTTCATTTGCTGACATGTTAAACAAGGAAAAAGCCGCATCTTTTGTTGCAAAAATTGAAAATGCACAATTGACACGCATTCTTTTGAGTGATTCCATACGTCGCGCGAAAATTTATTTACAAAATGCTTCGCACGATCGCCGAAAGTACGGGTGTGCCGGAAGCGCGGTAAAAGGGAATCTCCTTTCAACAACAACTTATCCCTTCGAAAGAGGTAACAACGATGATGATGGAAAAGGCATTGTCCCGGTCCTTGCGCCTGATGTTTTCGGGCAGCGTGGCCGTGAGCCTGGGTCTTCTGGCGCAACCGGCGCTCGCACAGGATGCGACGAGCGACGATTCGAAATTGCAACGCGTCGAAATCACCGGTTCGAACATCAAGCGCGCACAAGCCGAAACCGCATCGCCGATTCAGCTGATCAAGCGTGAAGATATCGAGAAGTCCGGCAAGGCGACCGTCGCCGAATTCCTTCAGACCCTCACTTCCGACGGCGCCGGTTCGCTGCCGACCAGTTTCGGCAACGGCTTCGCGGCCGGCTCGACCGCCGTGTCGCTGCGCGGCCTCGGCGCGACCTCCACCCTGGTGCTGGTGAACGGCCGCCGCATGGCAGCCTACGGCCGTCCCGACGACGGCCAAAAGAGCTTCACCGACCTCTCCTCGGTCCCGATGGAATTGGTCGAGCGTATCGAAATCCTGAAGGACGGGGCATCGTCCGTCTACGGCGCCGACGCGATCGCCGGCGTGGTCAACATCATCCTGCGCAAGGATTTCACCGGCACCGTCGTCAAGGCGGAAGGCGGCATATCCGGCTATTCCGACTACAAGCAAGGCAAGGCCGCCGTCACCCACGGCGTCGGCGACCTGGACAAGAACGGCTATAACGTCGTCTTCAATGCCGAGGTGTACAAGGACGACGGCCTGATGAACAAGGACCGCAAGGATCGCGACTGGATCGGCCGTTCCGACCTGCGCCCCTGGGGCTATGCGATGCCCAACCGCTATACCGCCGGTTACATCGTCGGCAACAACAACGCCTCCCCGAGCCCGACGGGCAACGTCCGCAATCCGGCCAACAACAATTACGTGTCGCTCCCGGGCTGCTCGCAATTCTCGTCGGCCTCGCCGCAGGATCCGAACGGCGGCTGCCTGTGGACATCCGACCAGTTCCAGTCGCAGCAGCCGAAGATCGAATCGGTCAACCTGTTCGGGCGCGGCGCCTGGCAATTGAATTCCGACCTGCTGCTCTACGCCGAAGCCGGCTACAACCAGAAGAAGGCGCAATTCACGCTGACGCCGCCGTCGGTCACGCCGACCGTCAACTTCCCGGCCAACGCCGCTTATCCGCAAGGCTTCATCAACTACGGTTCGGGCGCCGGCACCACCATCGTGCTCGCAGCGAATCACCCGCAAAATCCGTTCGGCGCGGCCGCCCGCCTGCGCTACGCGGCATTCGACGTCGGTCCGCAGATTCGCGTGGCCGACAACGCCGTGTCGCGCCTGGTGGTCGGCTTGAAGGGCAGCGCCTGGGGCTGGGATTTCGATACCGCCCTGCTGCATTCCGAGGCCCACCTGGACTTGACCTGGAAGAACATGTTGCACATGCCGTCCGTCAGGGCGGCGCTCGGCGATCCGACCAGCAGCCTGTTCCCGTATTACATCGGCGCCGAGGCGAGCCGCAATCCGGCTGCGCTGTACAACGCGATCCGGCGCGACATCTCCGCCGAAGCCGTCACCAAGATGGATATCATCGACATCAAGGGTTCGCGCGAGCTGATGAAACTCGACGGCGGTATGATGGGCCTGGCGGTCGGTGCCGAATACCGCCGCGAATCGGTCGACAGCCCGTCGCTGGCCGGCACCGAGGACGGTTCGGTCAATGCCAACTATGTGGCGTCCTCGGGTACCGAGAAGATCGGCGCGGTCTACGCCGAGATCCTGGCGCCGGTCTTGAGGACGGTCGAGTTGTCCGCCGCGATCCGTCATGACCGCTACGACAATTTCAAGTCGACCACGCCGAAATTCGGCGCCAAGTGGACGCCTCTGAGAGAGTTCGCCCTGCGCGGCACCTATTCCGAGGGCTTCCGCGCTCCGGGGGCGGCTGAATCCAACCCGGCCAGCCAGAGCACGGGCTCGTCCGCCGCGCGCGATCCCATCCGTTGCCCGAACGGCACGCCGTTACCGGGCGCGACGGCGGCCGACTGCCAGGCTTCGTTCGGCGCCGTCAAGGTCGGCAATCCCGACCTGAAGCCGGAGCAATCCAAGGGCTACACGCTCGGCATGATCTGGGATCCGCTGCCGGACACCAGCGTGGCGATCGACGCCTGGAAGATCAAGCGCAGCGACGAGATCAACCTGATGTCCTACGTGGAAGCGGCCAGGCTGCCGACGGCCATCCGCGCCGACAACAACCTGACCGTCAACGGCGCCGTCGTGCCGAACAGCGGCACGCTGCTGGTCGTGAAGGCGCCCTGGCTGAATTCGAGCTACACCAACATCAGGGGCGTCGACCTCGACCTGGCGCAGAACTTCCGCCTCGGCGAGTACGGCAAGCTGCGCGCGACCTTGAACTGGACGCACGTCATCACCTGGAAGCGCGTCGAGCCGAACGGTACGGCATACGAGTATGCCGGCACGCACGGCAATTGCGATACGTCCAACTGCGCCGGCACGCCGAAGGACAAGGTCAATGTCACCGTGACCTGGGACCGCGGTCCGTGGAGCGTGACGGGCATCGTGAACTATCGCGGCGCGATGAAGAACGTGCTGTTCGAAGGCGACCTCTGCGCATCGCACCTGGCCAACGGCGCCGACGCACCGGCCGACTGCAAGATCAAGTCGTTCCACACCGTCGATCTGTCGGCCCGCTATCAATGGTCGAAGAACCTGACGATCTACGGCTCGATCTCGAACCTGTTCGACAAGGTCGCGCCGATCGATCCGCTGACCTATGGCGCCATGGGTTACAACCCCATGGACGTGAGCGGCGCGACCGGCCGTTACTTCCGCCTCGGCGCCAAGTATCAGTTCTGAACGCCGCATGGCGACCGGCGGGAGACCGCGGGATGAAAGGGGCGATGACCGGGTCATCGCCCCTTTTTTCTTAGCGCCGCAGGCGGCCCGTGCCTATAATCGACGCCATCCGGCATCATCGCGGCATCGTCCGCCGAAAACAAGGGAGGCAGCATGAAGCGCAGGGATTTTCTGGAATTCGGCCTGATCACCGGCGCCACGGCCATGGCGGCCGGCCACCCGGCGCTGGCCTCGGCCGCGCCCGCCGGGCTCGACAGCATCGTGCTCGAAGCGAGCGTGCCGCAACTGCATGCCGCCATCGCCGGCGGCAGGATGAGCGCGCGATCGCTGGCGGCCTTCTACCTGGATCGGATACGCCGCATCGACCGCTCCGGTCCGCGCCTCAATTCCGTCATCGAGATCAATCCCGACGCCTTGCGCATCGCCGCGCAGCTCGACGACGAACGCGCGCGCAAGGGCGTGCGCGGCCCCCTGCACGGCATTCCGGTCCTGCTCAAGGACAACATCGCCACCGCCGATCGCATGAGCACCAGCGCCGGCTCGTTCGCGCTGGCCGGCGTGCGGCCGCCGCGCGATTCGCAGGTGGCGGCGCGATTACGCGCCGCCGGCGCCGTCATTCTCGGCAAGACCAATCTCTCCGAATGGGCCAATCTGCGTTCGACGCGTTCGACCAGCGGCTGGAGCGCGCGCGGCGGCCTGACGCGCAATCCTTACGCGCTGGACCGCAATCCGAGCGGCTCGAGTTCGGGTTCCGCGGCCGCGATTGCGGCCAATCTCGCCGCCCTGAGCGTCGGCACCGAGACCGACGGTTCGATCGTTTCGCCGGCCTCCATCTGCGGGCTGGTCGGCATCAAGCCGACGCTCGGCCTCGTCAGCCGCAGCGGCATCGTGCCGATCGCCCATTCGCAGGACACGGCGGGGCCGATGACGCGCAACGTGACCGACGCCGCCTTGCTGCTGAGCGCGCTGGCCGGCGTCGATCCGCTCGACGCGGCGACGAAGGAGGGCGACGGCAAGGCGGCGGACTATACGAAATTCCTCGATCCGGACGGTCTGGCGGGCGCGCGCATCGGCGTGGCGCGCAATTTCTTCGGCGGCAGCGACGAGGTCGATGCCGAGATCGAGAAGGCGCTCAAGGCGTTGCAGGCGCGCGGCGCCGTGCTGGTCGATCCGGTCGAGGTGCCGAACACCGACAAATACCAGGACAGCGAGCTCGAGGTGCTGCTCTATGAATTCAAGGCCGGTCTGCAAGCCTATCTGGCTGCCTATGCGCCGACCGCGAAGATTCGCGACATGGGAGACCTGATCGCGTTCAACCTTCGTCATCGCGCCCGAGAGATGCCGTACTTCGGCCAGGAATACCTGATTCGCGCCAATGCCAAGGGCGGCCTCGACAGCAAGGAATATCTCGATGCGCTGGCCAACAACCACCGCTATGCGCGCACCGAGGGACTCGATCGGGTCTTGCGCGAGCACCGGCTCGACGCGTTGGTGGCGCCGACCGGCGGCCCGGCCTGGCTGACCGACTTCATCAACGGCGATCACTTCACCGGCGGGTTCTCCACTCCGGCCGCCGTCGCCGGTTATCCGCACATCACGGTGCCGGCCGGTTTCGTGCGGGGATTGCCGGTCGGCTTGTCCTTCGTCGGGCCGGCATGGAGCGAACCGACGCTGATCAAGCTGGCCTATGCCTTCGAGCAGGCGACGCGGCATCGGCGCGCGCCCGGTTTTCCGCGCACGGTATCGGCGCAGACGGTGCGGAGCTAGCCGAAGGGTTGCGCCGCCGACGTCGCGCCTGGCTACGCCTTCCTGCGCGTCAAGGCTTGCGCGCCGAGCCAGCGCCCGCTGCCGCACAATTCCTCGGTCACCGCCAGCACCAGCCGTTCGACGGCCGCCGCCGCATTCGTCAAGGGAATCGTGCGCGACGAGCACAAGACGACGGTGCGGGAGATCCTGGCGCCGCTGATCGGCCAAGCCGACAACGCGCCGCGCTCGATTTCCGACAGCACCGGCGCCACCGGTAGGATGGTCGCCCCCATGTCGGCCATCAGCGCCGATTTCAGGATCGCGATCGAGTTGATGTCGGTGACATCGCGAATCGTCAGGCCCGCCGCGCGGACCAGGTTCTCGATGCGCGGCCGTACGCCGTGCTGCGGGCCGGGCAGGATCATCGGCGCTTCGAGCGCGCGCGCCAGCGTGATCGTTTTGCCGCGCGCGGCATGGCGCGAGCCGCTCGCGGTCACATACATCAGCTCTTCCTCGACCAGCGGCGTGGTGGAGAATGCCGTCAGTTGCCCGTCGTCGAACAGGACGGCCAGATTGATGCGGCCCGAGCGCAATTGCTCGATCAGGTTTCCCGACAATTCCTCCGAGATCTGCAGCGAGATATCCGGATAGTTCGTACGCACGGCGCTCAGCAGCGGCAGGGCGAACGCGCCCGAGACGCTTTGCGGAATGCCGAGCGCGACCGGCCCGGCCGGCTTGTCGGTGGATTGCGCGATCGCCGACTTGGCGTCGCTGACCTGCTTGAGGATCGCTTGGGCGTGCTCATAGAAGATCTTGCCGGCATCGGTGGCCAGCACGCCCTGCGCCGAGCGATGCAGCAACTGGGCCGAGAGTTCGGCTTCGAGCTGCCGGATCTGCTGGGTCAGCGCCGGTTGCGCCACATGCAGCGCGCGCGCCGCACGCGACAGCGAGCCATGCTCGACGATGGCGATGAAGTAGCGAAGCTGGCGCAGTTCCATGGCGGCTGGGAGGCTTTGGTCGGCTTGCTCGGCTCATTCGGCCGGCTTGATCGGCTTGCGCTCGATGGAGGAGGATAGCACCAGCGAAGTCGAGGTCACGCCGCAGCGCGTCAGTTCGACGATCACCTTCTCGAGCTGCGCCACCGAAGTCGCCACGACCTTCACGATGCTGCAATCGTCGCCCGTGATCGAATGGCATTCGACGATCTCCGGGACTTCGGCGGCCACGACTTGCACCGGCGTGTCGTGGGCGCGGCGCGCGACGCGGATGAAGGCCGTCATGCCGTAGCCGAGCGCGGCCGGATCGACGCGCGCGTGGTAGCCGGTGATGACGCCGGCGTTTTCCATGCGCTTGACGCGTTCGGCCACGGCCGGCTGGCTCATGTGGATCCGGCGTCCGATTTCGGCGAGCGTGGTGCGGGCGTCGGCTTGCAGAATGTCGAGGATCTTCGCATCCATGGCGTCGAGTTCGATTTTCATGGTCGAGCTACCTTATTTCGATGAAAGCCAAAGTTTTCGATGATATTTACTTTGCATTATCCATTCAAAAGCATCAACTTGATACATACACTATCATCCTGAGAACATCTGAAAACAACAAAATGCGCGCCTTACCGAAACTCGTCCTGCTGGCCTTGCTCACCGTGTGGATCGTCTGGGGTTCCACTTACTTCGCGATCGCCGTCGCATTGCCGGCATTCCCTCCTTTTCTCCTGATGGGCACGCGCTTCCTCGCGGCCGGCGCCTTGTTGTACGCATGGCAGAAATGGCGTGGCGCGCCGAATCCGACGCTACGCCAGTGGCGCGACGCCGCCATCGTCGGCGTGCTGCTGCTCGGCGGCGGCATGGGCCTGACCGCCGTCGCCCAGCAATACATCTCGTCCGGCATGACGGCGGTATTCATCGCCTGCTCGCCGCTGATTCTCGCGCTCATGGTCGGCTTGTACGGCGAATGGCCGGCGGCGCGCGAGTGGGGCGGCATCGCGGTCGGCTTCGTCGGCGCGCTGCTGTTGGCCTCGGGCGGCGAATTCTCGGCGCAACCGATCGGCGCCATCGCGCTGCTCGGCGCGATCTCGGCCTGGAATTTCGGCTCGGTGCTGTCGCAGAAGAAGCTGTCGCTGGCGCCCGGCGCCATGGGCTTCGCGAGCGAAATGCTGGCCGGCGGCGTGTTCCTGATCGGCATGGCGCTGGCGCAGGGCGAATCCTTCGGGCCGATGACCGGGAAGGCATTGTTCGCCTGGTCTTACCTGGTGGTGGCCGGTTCGCTCGCCGCATTCACGGCCTACATGTATCTGTTGACCAAGGTGTCGCCCGGCCTGGTGTCGAGCTATGCCTATGTCAATCCGGTCATCGCCGTCATTCTCGGCGTCGCTTTTGCCGGCGAGACCGTCGGCACACGCGAAATCGTCGCGATGGCGATCATCCTCGGCAGCGTGATCCTGTTGACGACGGCGAAGAAGCCGTTGCCGCGGAGCGCCACCGAACCGAATTGCGAAACCGCTGTTTGACGCGGCGAGCGAAGGCCAATTTCATTTTTCCGGAGAACGACCATGAGCTGGGATACCTATCTGATTTTCGCCGTCACGACGGCCGTCGTCTGCCTGACGCCGGGCCCGGCCGCTTTGCTGATCGTGGCGCAGGGCATGTCGAACGGACTGCGCCGGTCGTATTGGGCGATCGCCGGCATCGCGCTGGCCAATGCGATTTATTTCGCGCTGTCCGCCACCGGCGTCGCCGCATTGATCGTCGCCAGCGGCACGCTGTTCGCGGTCATCAAATGGGTCGGCGTCGCCTATCTGTTCTATCTCGGCATCTCGGCGCTGCTTTCGAAGGCCAGCGCGCTGACGGTCACGCACGACGCGAGCCAGGCGGTCGGCGGCGTGCGCGCCTTCTGGCAGGCGGTTGTCGTCGAATTGTCCAATCCGAAGGCCTTGCTCTATTTCGTGGCGCTGCTGCCGCAGTTCGTCGATCCGGAACAGCCGATCGCTCTCCAGATGCTGGTGTTCGGCGTCACCTGCATCGTGCTCGATACGGCGGCCTACAGCCTGTACGCCTGGCTGGGCAGCAAGACGCGGCGCTTCACCGCCAACCAGCGATTCGTGAAAGCCAGCAATCGGGCATCGGGCGGATTGCTGATGATCGCCGGCGCCATGATGGCGACGGTCAAGCGCACCGCCCTTTGATTCGCGCCGATACCGGAGCCCGCATGGATAAAGCCGAACTTTCGTTTCCCGCACCGAACGCGACGGTATCGCTGCGCGAGATCACGGCCGACACGCTACGATCGATCCTGGATCTCAGCGTTTCCGCCGAGCAGACCATGTATGTGGCCAGCAACGCGGTCTCCATTGCGCAAGCCTATTTTTACCGTGAAGCCTGGTTTCGGGCGATCCATGCGGACGAGGTGCCGGTCGGCTTCGTCATGCTGAAGGATGACAGCCTGGTGCCGGACAACAGCAATCCAGGGCCCATCGAAATGTGGCGTTTCATGATCGACCACCGCTATCAAGGCATGGGGTTCGGCCGCGCGGCGATTGCATTGATCGCGCGCCATGTCCGCGAGCGCACCGGTCAGTCCGCGCTGGACACTTCGTACATGCCGGGACCGCACAGCCCGGAAGCCTTCTACCTGCGTTGCGGATTCCTGCACACCGGAAGGATGGACGGCGACGAGATCGTCCTCAGCCTATCGATAGACTAGTGGTCCGCCACACCCCGATTTACGTTTTCTGTCGGCCGCTCGAAGGCGATTGCTGCGTTGCGAATGCTCAGCAGGGGGCGGAAGCGGTGTTTCGCAAAGCATGCTTTGCGCCGCTGTAGCCGGTATGGCCTGCAAGCCATACCGTGGATTCGCCCTGCTTCCGCTTCACCCTTGCAGGGCGCGTTTCCGCTTGCAAGCGGAAACCGTACCGCAGGCGGGCAACATGTTGCCCGAATTCCCTGCTTTACCCTTGCACTCGCCTCCGATCGCCGCGGCATAAACCGCAAATCGGGGTGCGACAGACCACTAGCCGGATTACTCGGCCGGCGGCACCGGCACCAGATCGAAGAAGAATTCCGCCGACTCGTGCGATTCGCCCGATTGCAGCAAGCCCTTCGCCAGCAATTCGTCGTAGTGGCAGACCTGGTTGCGGCCGTTGGCCTTGGCGTAATAGAGCGCCTGGTCGGCATGGCCGAGAATCACGACCGGCGTCTCGTTGGTGATGCCGGCGAAGCCGATGCTGACCGTCACGCGGCCGACCTGCGGGAATTCATGCTGCTCGATATTGCCGCGGAAGCGCTCGAAAATCCGGCGCGCGTCATCCAGCGAGCAGGTGCGCAGCAACACCACGAATTCCTCGCCGCCGAAGCGGAACACGCGATCCTGTGCGCGGAACGAAGAGCGTAGCAGATTGGCGACCAGGATCAGCACCTCGTCGCCGTACAAATGGCCGAAACGATCGTTGACTTTCTTGAAGTGGTCGATGTCGATGACCGCCAGCCATTGCTCTCTGGTTTCCGCCGGCTGGCGCCGGTCTTCGCGGTCTTGCGGGGGCGGTGGATTGTCGATTTGCGGCGCCGTCGCCAGCATGCGCGCGAACTTCTCGTCGAAAGTCTTGCGATTCAAGAGGCCGGTCAGGGAATCGCGCTCGCTGTAGTCGAGCAGGCTCTGATAATTGCGGTAAACGGAAAGAATGCCTTCGATGACCTTCATCGATTCCGTGCTGAATCGCGTGTCGCTGCTGACCTCGACGCAAGTGTTGGTCTTGTCGTTGATCCAGATCGGAAACCACAGAGTGTGCGAACCGTCCGCGGAGATCCGATCGCAATGGCTGCGCCGCTCTTCGATGCAGGCTTGCAGTCCGGGGATGCGCGCGACCGGTTCGCCCGCGTGTTCGGTATCGGTATCCTCTTCCAGCGCGGTGACCTTGCCCAGCCGGGTGGAGACGCGCTGACGCAGGAACCACTCGTCGTTCAAGCGGAACAATTCGAGCGTACGCACTTCGCGCGCACCGACCAGTTCATGCAACGCCGACAACGTGGAAATATCGAGCAGCGTATGGTCGCGATGCCCGGTGATTTCGACCAGATGGGTGAGTAGGTTGTCCATTGTCAGGCGGCTTGGTGCGGCGATGGCGAAGTCATTCGGGCAAGCCTTGGCCGGCATGGAGGGAGAAAATGTTGCGCAACAAAGACATGATGAGCGACATGATCGAGATGCGAGAGCTCCGACGATGCGAACAGAGTTTCGTATCCGTAAGGCGTGGCAAGGAAACTCGACAAAAGACATGGAAGAAAAGATCCATGCACGAATCAATTCTATCCGAAGACTGGTGCGCTCAGACACATGTTTCTGTACGCATACGAGTGTTGTTTTGAGGCAATGGTTTCCTTATTGCGATGCACCATCCATAGACGCGTGTTGGAGGCTGACGGAAAATCAACATCGCCTGCACGCCGCCGTTCAACGACAAGAAAACATGAAATCCAGGATTGTCTTTTCCACCATGCTCGCGGCGCTCTCGATCGGCGCGAGCGGAGCGGCGCTCGCCGAAGCGCCCGGATGGCCCGACATGGGCAAGCTGCTTGCCACCGGCGGCGCGAGCCAGGTCGAGGGCGCTGGCGGAGGAGGCCTGACGCCATGGGCGTTGATCACCGGCTACGGCACGCGCGACAGCTACGGCGCCAATCTGCATTGGACCGCGGTCGAGACGCAGGACTACGCCCTGCGCAGCGTCGGCATCGCGGCCGGCATCGCCGACCGTATCGAATTATCGTTCGCGAAACAGGAATTCGGCGGCCGACTCGCGCCGCTCGATCGGCTGCGCCTGCGCCAGGACATCGTCGGCCTGAAGCTGCGCGTAGCGGGCGACGCCGTCTACGACCAGGATCGCTGGCTGCCCCAGATCGCCATCGGCGCGATGCTCAAGCGCCACGGCGGAGTCGGCGGGCTCGCGGCGCTCGGCGTCTCGAAAGTGGAGCAGCTCGGGGCGAGGCGCGATCGCGGCACCGACTATTACCTCGCGGCGACCAAGATCCTGCTCGATCCCGGCCTGCTGCTCAACGCGACGGTGCGCGCGACCAAGGCGAACCAGATGGGCTTGATGGGTTTCGGCGGCGACCGGAAAGACGATTATCGGGCACTGCTCGAAGTCTCGGCCGCTTATCTGCTGCATCGGCAATGGGTTGCCGGCATCGAGTACCGCATGAAGCCGCGCAATCTCTCGATCGACAACGAGCGCGACTACCGTGATGCGTTCGTCGCCTGGTTCCCGAACAAGCATGTGTCGCTGACCGCGGCCTACGTGGAGCTCGGCGACATCACCATCTTCAACCCGAAACGGCAGAAGGGCTGGTATCTTTCGCTGCAAACCGGATTCTGAGCGGACATCATGACGGCATTCTTGAAAAGACTCTGCGCGGCGTGCGCCTGCGCTTTCCTGCTGGCGGCGCCGGCGGCGGCGCAGCAAGGCGGGAATACGATCGACGACACGCTGTATCGCGAACTCGGCGGACAGGAAGGCATCCGCAAAATCATCGACGACTTCAAGCTCATCATCATGGATGACGCGCGCATCAACGCGTCGTTCAAGGACGTCGACATCGCGCACTTGAAGAAGCGGCTCGCCGAGCAATTCTGCGCGCTGGCCGGCGGACCGTGCAAATACGGCGGCAAGGACATGACGCTCATTCACGCCGATCTCGGCATCACGGTCGCGCAATTCAATGCGCTGACCGAGGACTTGCAGCAAGCGCTCGACAGGAACGGCATACCTTACCGGGTCCAGAACCGGTTGATCGCCAAGCTGGCGCCGATGCAGCGCGAGATCGTCACGAAATGATGCGGCTTGCATAGGCGCGTGCGCCGCATCTTTCCCGGACGACCGCGCCGGCGGGCGGCCGCGATTTGTGCGATGCTCATCGCTTTTGCGCAAAGAAAATCCATGGAACTGCACATCCTCAAGGCGGATTACCGCGATCCGCAGCATGCGCATGCCTTGATCGGCCTGCTCGATCTCTATGCCCGCGATCCGATGGGCGGCGGCGAGCCCCTGCGCGCCGAGGTCAAGGAAAGGCTGGTGCCGATGCTGGCGCAGCATCCGACGGCATTCAGCATTCTCGCGTTCGCGGGCGACGAGCCGGCGGGCCTGGCCAATTGCTTCGAAGGCTTTTCCACCTTCGCCTGCAAGCCGCTGGTCAATATCCACGACTTCGTGGTGTCGCCCGCATGGCGCGGCCACGGCGTCGGCCAGCGCATGATGGCGTATCTCGAAGCATTGGCGAGGGAGCGCGGCTGCTGCAAGGTGACGCTCGAGGTCCTGGAAAACAACCACGCCGCCAAGGCCTTGTACCGCAAATGCGGCTTCGCCGATTACCGCCTGGCCGCCGCGGCCGGCAATGCTTTGTTCTGGCAAAAATACCTGTAGCTACCGCTCCGCGAGCCAATGCTTCAGCCTGCGCGCTACGTCGAGCGTGCGCGTCGCCAGCCGCGAGACGCGGTCGTCGCGCCGGCTCGCGTCCTGCAGCCATAGCCTGAGCCGCCGCACCCGGCCGTCGTAGAGCGCGCGGAGCGCGGTCGGCGCATGCCGCAGCAGATGCCGGCGCGAGCGGTAGAGGATGACGCGATGGAAGCGCCGCTCCACGCCTTGCAGCAAGGCCTTGTGCTCCTCCCGCCCCCACATGAAGTGATATTCGCGGACGCCGCGCGCGATCGCCTCGCCGATCATGAGATAGGCGGTCAGGCGGCCGAGGCGGTAGCCGTCGAACGCGGGATCGTGGGCGCGCACCCAGGAAAAGAAGTGATCGCCGATGCGATAGCCGATCACTCCCGCGCACAGGCGGCCGTCGACGGTGGCGACTCCCACCAGGCCGGCGGCATGCGCCAGCCGCAGGATCTTTTCCAGCGCGGCATCGCCGTTGGCCGATACCTTGCGCTTGTTGCGCATCCGGACGCGGTTGAGAAGAACGATATTGCGCATGTCGTCCTCGTCCGCCTCGCTGCCCCGGTAGACGGTGAAACGGAAGGAAGGGAAGTCCTTCTTCAGCTTGTTCAGGTAGTAGCGGATATTGGTGCGCGTCGACTTGCCGAGCATCTCGGCGAAGGCTTCGCCGCTGGCCGGCAGCGTCAGCACGCTGTCTTCGGTGATGTCGACGCGCTGGCATGGGAAGCCGGGCCGCGAGAGCGTCGCCGCCACCGCGCCGAACACGATCGCGCCGACCGACGGATGGCTGGCGAATATATAGCGGGCGAAGCGCCCGGCTTCCGCGTCGTCCAGCGGCATCCATTCATTGACGACGCGCACCGTGCCGCCTTCGATGCGGAACAGGAAAATGGCGATCGCCTTGCCGCCGGCGCGCGCCACATAGGTGCTCGCGTTCTCCGCGCCGCCATAGACGCGGAAATGCGCCAGCGAGGAGAACAGGCTGCCGTAAAGCGCCTCCAGTTCGGGCTCGATGTCGGCTGGAATGCCCTGGCGGTGGCATTCGATCGTGACGCCGTCCAGGTCTTGCCTGACGACGGTAGCAGGGTCCGCCAGCGGCGCGGAATGAAGCAGCAGGTTTTTCGATTCCATTCGTCGAGGATGTGCTGTCCTGTGAATGCGCCGGACGCCATAACATAATCCGGTCCGCACGGTCTTCATTGAGCGCACGCAAGCCGCACGTGCGCCAGGGGAACTTGCAGAACGTTCCCGCCGTCGCAGAGTCTCTTCCTCGCTCATGCCGAATATCGCCTTATTCCGGGCCGCCGATGGAACCGGCGGGGTCTGCTTGAAGCAGGAAGAGTGGGCGGCCGCTTCCGACCGGACGCTTGTCGAGCATATTGCGCTCTGTTCGCGCGAGCGGAACACCAAATGCGCGGCGCTTTGCGGACGCTCAGATGGCCCGATCCTTGCTGCGGTTGGGAGACGAAAATCCCGGCCGCAAGAGCGATTGCGCACTGGCAGGCGCGGCCGTTTCGCCGCTTGAGAGGCCACAAAAAAAATTCGGCAGCACGGCATCGGTATGCCTAACCTGGAGAACGGACTGGAGCACATGATGAGCGAAGCACCCCGACTTCCCGATTTCGACGTGCTGGTCGCCTTGTATCGGCACCAGCCGGAAGCCTTCGAGGCGCTCCGTCAACGCATGTTGCGCCAGGCAGTGGAGGTGGCGCCCTTAAGCCAGCGTCCGGCCCTCGAGGAATTGCTGGATCGTATCGAGCGCGAACGCGCCGCCGCCGCGACGCCGCTGGAAGCCGCGACGAAGGCGATGCTCATGATGCAGGAATCGGTCGGGAAATTGCACGATGCTTGGGAACAGGCACGCGAAGCCGTGGCCGGTTTGCAGGCGACGCTGATCATCGAGCGGCTGCGCGCGGAACATCGCTCGCTCTAGGCGTTCGACGCGCTCTCGTCGCCGGCGGGCGCGCTGCCGATTCGCTCGTATTCCGAAATCACCTGCGCGCCGAACAGCAGCAACGTCGCCGCGATCTCCAGGCTGAGCAGCACGGCGATGGCGGTCGTCAACGAGCCGTAGACAACGTTGACTTGCGACAGCGTGGCGAAGTACCAGAGCAGGATGCGGCGCATCGCCTCCCACAGCAGCGCCGCCGTGGCGCCGCCGATCAAGGCATGCCGCACGGATAGCCGGCCGACCGGCATGACGAGATAGATCGCCGCCAGCACCAGGATCTCGCCGCCGAGCCCGAGCAGGTACAGCAGGATGCCGGAGACGCCGCGCAGCGACCATTCGCGTCCGAGCACCTCGATGCTTTCCTGGGCGATCGTCTGCAACGATGCCGTCACGATCGTCATCAGCAGCAGGCCGAGGCCGAGAAACAGGATCAGGCAATACGGCAGGATCGCCGACACCAGGAAGTGCCGGCGCTTGATGGCGACCCGGTGGAAGAAGATGACCGACATCGCGTTCTCCAGCACCGTGAACGCCAGCGAACTGAAAAACACCATCGTGCCCAGCAGGAGCCAGCCGATGACGTCGCGGTGATCGAGGAAGGCGGCCAGTTCGCCCACGATGGCTTTCGATTGCCCGGGCACCAGCCATTCGAGATAGCGGCCGAGCGTCTGCAGCAGCTCGGCCTGGTCGAGCACGTGCGACAGCGCGATCACGATCAGGATCAGCAGCGGCACGATCGACAACAAGGCGTAATAGGCGACGGCGCCGGCCAGCAGCAAGCCCTGGTTGGCGCGAAAGCTCTTCAGCGCCTGCCAGGCGAAACGGCCGGGATGGCGCAGGATGTATTCGGTGCGATGGTCGAGAATGCGCATGGAGAATGTCGCGTGTCGGACTAGCAGTATATCCTTCAAAAAACGCAGTCTGTCGCACGGCGCTCGCACCGAGCTTGCGCTTGGCTTATAGTGCGCCGGTTATCGACCAGCCTACGAGGAGACATTCCCATGCCCCGGAAAAAACGATACGCCGCCGCGCTTGCCGGCATGTTGTGCACGATCGGCTTGTGCATCGGCGCCGGCGCGGCCGTGGCCGCCGATCCGGTGTCGGTCACGGTCGCGCCGGACAAGCCGCTGATCGAGCAGGGCAAGCATCAGCAATTGTTGAATTGCGATTTCCGCATCAAGAACACGACCGGCGAAAAGATCGAATTGAGCGAGATCGAGGTGTCGGTGCTTGGCGCCGGCGACAAGCTGATCGCGCAATACCGCGTCGGCGCCAACGGCGCCAGCGTGCTGGTCGTGCCGAACCGCTTCATCGAGCCGGGCGAGACCATCACGGTATTCAATCCGCTCTACGCCTTTCCGGAAGACCTGGAACTGAGCACGCTGCGCTTCGACTTCCGCTTCGACGTCGGCGATGCCGGCTCCAAGTATCGCGCCCGGGCGATCGTGCATCCGCAGGCCTTCACGCCGCGCGCGCGGCTGGTGCTGCCGGTGCAAGGCCCGGTGCTGGTCCACGACGGCCATGATTTCTATGGCCATCATCGCCGGGTCGACATGCTCGATCCGATGGCGCAGGCGCTCAAATGGAAGCAGAATTTCATGCGCTACAGCTACGACTTCGTGGTCACCGACGAGCAAGGGCGCATGTACCGCAACGACGGCAGCAAGAACGAGGACTGGTTCGGCTGGGGCAAGCCGGTGCTGGCTCCCGCCTCCGGCAAGATCGTGAGGGCGGTCGGCAACCTGCCGGACAACGTCAAGGGCAAGCGGCCGCCGTTCAGCCGCGAGCAATTCATCGCCGACCCCGCGCTGATGTGGGGCAATCATGTCGTGATCGACCATGGCAACGGCGAATTCAGCTTGCTTGCCCACTTGAAGCAGGGCAGCGTGACGGCCAAGCCGGGCGACGCCGTCAAAGGCGGCCAGCAAGTCGGAGAAATGGGCTTCTCGGGCGACGCCTTCCTGGTGCACCTGCATTACGACTTGAAGACCGGTCCCGGCTTCGAGGCCGAGGGCTTGCCGTCGCCGTTCCACGACTTCGAGCGTTTGACCGGCCGCAACTGGCGCGCCGTGGCGCGCGGCCAGGTCGACAGCGGCGATATCGTGCGCGGCAAGGCGAAGTGACCGGCCGTACAGCAACATCCGGCAACAAATTTGTTGCCGGAGCTTGGCGGAGGTGGCGGCACTTACGTTAACATTCCCTGCAATCAAAAATCTCGGGAAGGAGGCAGGGAATGACTTCACATCCGCGCAAGACGACATGCCGCACCGTATTGGCGGCGCTGGCGGCCACGGCCGCGCTCGGCGCGCCGCCGGCCGCGACGGCCGGCGAACTCGACGAACGCGTGTTCGACCGGCGCGGCGACCAGGTGCGTTACGAGCTTCCCGACGATGCCGACGACAGCGGCACGGCGGCCTTCGACGCCCACCATGTCCGCATGATCCGGGACATCGCCTACGGCAGCGAGCCGGAACAGCGCTTCGACGTCTACATTCCCCAGCATCCCAACGTGAGGCAGCTGCAGGGCGCGCCGGTCATCTTCATGGTGCACGGCGGAGGCTGGCGGCGCGGCGACAAGGCCATGCGCAGCGTCGTCGAAAACAAGGTCAAGCACTGGGCCGCGCGCGGTTTCATCGTCGTGTCGGCCAACTATCGTCTCCTGCCCAAGGCGGCCCCGATCGAACAGGCCAAGGACGTGCTGCGCGCACTCGCCAGCGCGCAGGAAAAGGCGGCGCGCTGGGGCGGCGATCGCGGCAAATTCATCCTGATGGGGCATTCCGCCGGCGCGCACCTGGTGGCCTTGATCGCGACTTCGGCCGGCACCAGCGCGACGCGCTGGCTCGGCACGGTCGCGCTCGACAGCGCCGCGCTGGACGTGGTGCAGATCATGGAGGAGCGCCACGCGCGCCTGTATGACGAGGCGTTCGGAAAGGACCCGGCATACTGGCGCGCGGCTTCGCCTTTCCATGCCTTGACCAAGGCGGCGCAACCGATGCTGCTGGTGTGCTCGACGCGGCGCGAAGAATCCTGCCTGCAGGCCGATAAGTTCGCCGATAAGGCGACCAAGCTCGGCGTGCGCGCGTCGGTGTTGCGCCAGAATCTGTCGCATCGGGACATCAACCGGCGGCTCGGCGACGATTACGGCTATACCAAGCCGGTCGAGGATTTCATGCGCAGCCTCGATCCCGTGGTGGCGCGCCAGCTCGGCGGCGACTGATCTCCCCGCGGATCGGTCCGCCTCTCTCCGCGTGGCCGGCGCTTACGCCGCGTGCGCCGGTCTGGCCGCCGCCCGCGCCCTTTGACTCGAAGCGTAGACGTTGTCGCGCTCGAGCGCGCGCCGATCGCGTAGCGCGGCGATCCAGTCCTCGGTGGTCGCTGCCGCCGCGAAGCCCGAATGGAACACCACGCTGAAGGCGCGATGGATTTCCTCCGCGCTCGCCTTGCCGGCCGCGTTTTCATAGGAGGGCGCGCCGGTGGCGTCGGTCAGGAACTCCACCGTCCATCCGGCGTGCGCCGCATGGAAGACGGTCGCGGCGTCGCAGTTGTGGGTCATGTAGCCGATCACCGTCAGCGTGTCGATCCCGCGTCCGGCCAGCCATGACGCCAGGTCGGTCCCGGCGAACGCGCTCGCCATCGTCTTGTTGATGCGATGGTCGCTGGCACGGTCGGCGACCACCGGATGCAGCCGCCAGCCGTCCGTGCCTTTCGCGAACAGCGGCGAGGTTTCCGCTTCGTCATGCTGCACCACGACGATCGGCACGCCGGCGGCGCGCGCCGCATCCATCGCGCGGCCGATGTTGGCCAGCGTATCCCGGATCGGGGGGTACTCGATCGGCAGGTTGCCGGTGACGTATTCGTTTTGCACATCGATGACGATCAATGCGCGCTTCGGTGGCGTGCTCATGCTGTTCTCCTGGTTCGGTGAGGTCGGTGGCACGGCTTTGCGGCGCCCGGTGCACAGCATTGTCGGCGGCCGGCGCCGACGCCAAAAGTGGCCCGAAGGCCAACCTTCGATATAATCGGGCCATGGTCCGCACGCTTGTTTCCGCTCGCAATGCTGCCCGTTCTTCCACGGCGCCGGAGCGTCGGGACGGCTTGACGATCGTCATTGTCGCTTTCGACGGCATCAGCCCGTTTCACTTGTCGGTGCCTTGCCTGGTGTTCGGCGAGAACCGCTCCGACCTCGGGATCCCCGATTTCAAGGTGTTGGTGTGCGCGGCCGAGAAGGGCGCGTTGCGCACGTCGGCGGGGTTCGGGATCGCGGCGCGGCACGGGCTGTCCGCCTTGCGCCGCGCCGACATGGTGATCGTTCCCTCCTGGCATGACGACTGCCGGCCGGCGCCGCCGCCCCTGCTCGATGCCTTGCGCCAGGCGCGCAGGCGCGGCGCGCGCCTGGTGGGTTTATGTCTCGGCGCTTTCGTGCTGGCAGAAGCCGGACTGCTGGACGGCAAGACCGCGACGACGCACTGGTATCGCGCCGACGAATTGGCCCGGCGCTATCCGGCCGTGCGCGTCGACCGCGACGTGCTGTATGTCGATGCGGACGAGGTGGTGACCTCGGCCGGCGTCGCCGCCGGACTCGACTGCTGCCTGCATCTGCTGCGGCAATCGTGCGGCGCCGAGGCCGCGAACCGGGTCGCGCGCCGGCTCGTGATCGCGCCGCACCGGCAGGGCGGCCAGGCGCAGTTCATCGAACAGCCGTTGCCGGTATCGGGGAGCGGCGACCGCCTGGCGAAGATACTGGAATGGGCCGCGCGCCATCCCGACCAGCCGCACAGCATCGATACGCTCGCGCGGCGCGCAGCGATGAGCCGGCGCAGCTTCACGCGGCATTTCCGGCAGGCGACCGGCACCACGGTCGTGCAATGGCTGTTGAACCAGCGCCTGGCGCGCGCGCAGCGCATGCTCGAAACCGGAGAGCAAACCATCGAGGTCGTCGCCCAGAAAGCGGGGTTCGGTTCGGCGCTCTCCCTGCGCCAGCATTTCCGGGCCGCTTTCAATACGTCGCCGTCCGCCTATCGCAAGCTATTCCGGCAGCGGGCGGAGTAGGGCCGGAAGAGATGCGCCGCGCTACTCGTCGAGCTGCTGCATGAGATACAGCCGCTGATAGATGCCGTCCTCGATGGCCATCAATTCGTCGTGGCGGCCCTGTTCGGCGATGCGGCCGTGATTGAGCACGACGATCCGGTCGGCATCGCGTATCGTCGACAAGCGATGCGCGATCGCGACGATGGTCACGCTGCCGCGCAACTCGCTCAGCGCGGCCTGCACCACCTGCTCGGTTTCGCTGTCGATATGCGAGGTGGCTTCGTCGAGGAACAGGATGCGCGGCTTGCCGGCCAGCGCGCGGGCGATCGCGATCAATTGCTTCTGGCCGGTCGACAGCCGCGCGCCGCCCTCGCCGAGCGGCGTCGCATAGCCGTGTTCGAGCGCGCAAATGAAACCGTGCGCCTTGGCCGCGCGCGCCGCCGCTTCGATTTCCGCGTCGGACAAGCCGCGTCCCATGTCGATGTTCTCGCGGGCGCTGGCGGCGAGCAGGAACGGGTCCTGCGGCACCAGGCCGACATCGGCGCGGAACGGCGCGTCGCCGATCGATTCGAGCGGCATGCCGTCGATCTCGATGCGCCCGCTCTGCGCCTTGTAGAAACGCAGCAGCAGCGACAGCAAGGTCGATTTGCCGCTGCCGGTATGGCCGACGATGCCGTAGAAGGCGCCGGCCGGAATGTCGAGGCTCAAGTCGTGCAGCACCGGCGTTTCCGGGTGGTAGCCGAAGGAGAGGTCGCGGACCGCGAGCGTCCCGCTCTTGATGCGGCGGGTGGCGATGTTGCGTTCCGGTTGGGTTTCCTGCAGCAGCAGGTTGACGCGCGCCGAGGCGACGATCGATTGCTGGAGCTGGGAAAACTGCAGCGTGATCTGGATCAGGGGCTCGACCACGCGCGCCATGTAGGTGACGAACGCATACAGGATGCCGACCTCGAGCGCGCTGAACTGGCGCCGGCTGAAGCTGTAGATGACGGCGGCCAGCAGCAGCGTGTTGAGCAGGTCGAGCGCCGGCCGCAGCAGCCAGGCGTTGGCGCGCAATTCGCCGACCCGCGCATCGTAGTAGCTACGATTGGTCTTGGCGAAGCGCTCGCCGAAGCGCGCGGTCGCATTGCTCGCCTGCAGCACGCCCATGCCGCCGATCGATTCCGCGATCTGGGCATTGAGGTCGCTGCGCAGCGCGCGCGCGTGGGTGACGGCCGGCGCGCTCCAGCGCTGGTAGAACCAGACGATCGCCAGCACGGCCGGCACCAGCGTCGCCACGATCAGCATCAGCCGCCAGTCGAGCCAAGCCATCGCCACCATGGTGCCGAACAGCACGATGCTGTTGTCGAGCAGGACGAACAGCACCTGGATGTACAGCGTCTTGACCGCCTCGGTGTCGTTGGTCACGCGCGACACCAGCTGGCCGGTGATGGCCTTGTCGAAGAAGGCCATCGGCAGCCGCAGCACGTGGCCGTAGACGGTTTCGCGCAGGCGGCGCACCGAGCGCATCGCCAGGCCGGCCAACCGGATCAGCTGGAAGTAGCGCAAGCCGCTCGCGGCCCAGCCGCACAGCAAGGTGCCCAGCAGCAGCCCGATGACCTGGGCCCAGTCGAGGCGCTGCGGCAGCAGATGATTGTCGATGAACATCTTGCCGAGGATCGGCACCAGCACGTCGAGCCCGGCTGCGACCAGCAGCCAGAACAGGCCGAGCAGAAGATGGCGTTTTTCGGGCGCGGCGGCGCGTTTCAGCAGCGCCAGCGCTTGATAGGTTTCAGAGCGCATCGAGACTCGCTTCCAATTGTTGATAACGCCATTGGTGGGCATACCAGCCGTCGTGGGCGAGCAATTCCTCGTGGCGGCCGGCTTCTGTCACCTTGCCATGGCGCAGGACGACGACATGATCGGCATCGGCGACGGCCGACAGGCGGTGGCTGACGATGATGACGGTGCGCCCGATGCGCGCCTCGCGCAAATGCTGCAGGATGCGCATCTCGGTGCCGGTATCGACCGCCGACAAGGCATCGTCGAGCAGCAGCAGCGGCGCATCGGCCAGCAGGGCGCGCGCGATCGCGACCCGCTGGCGCTGGCCGCCCGACAAAGTGATGCCGCGTTCGCCGACCGGCGTGTCGTAGCCTTGCGGGAAGCGCAGGATATCGTCGTGCACGGCGGCCAGCCTGGCGACATGCTCGATCTCTTCGCGCGTCGCGCCGGGCTTGGCGAGCGCGATGTTTTCCGCGATCGATGCCGAGAACAGGAAGGATTCCTGCGGCACCCAGCTGATCGCCCGCCGCAGCGTATCGAGCCGGTAATCGGCCAGCGCATGCGCCCCCCAGCGCAGCTCGCCGTGCCGCGGCGCGTACTGGCGCATGATCAGGCGCAGCAGCGTCGACTTGCCGGCGCCGGTCGGGCCCACCACGCCGAGCGTGGTGCCGGGCGCGAGGTCGAGCGTCACGTCGTGCAGCGCGTCGGCCGATTGGCCGGGATAGGAAAAGTGCACGCCGCGCGCCGCCAGCAGGCCCGGCGCGAAGGACTCGACCGTGCCGTGATCGTCCACGCTCAAGGGTTCTTCCAGCACCGGCTCCAGGCGCGCCCAGGCGGCGCGGCCGCGTTCGGCCAGGGCCAGCACCCAGCCGGCGGCGAACATCGGCCAGATCAGCTGGCCGAGATACATCGTGAAGCTGGTCAAGGCGCCGATCGTCAATTCGCCGTGCCACACCAGGTAGCCGCCCACCGCCAGCGTCACCGTGGTGGATGCCGCCAGCGCTATGCCGACCGCCGGTTCGTAAGCCGCTTCCCAGCGCTGGGCGGTGAAATTCGCCCGCGCCGCCTCTTCGGCCAACTGCGCGAATTGACGCGCGCTGCGCTCCTCCAGCCCGAGCGCCCGCAGCGTGCGCACGCCGGCCAGCGTTTCCAGCACATGGTCGTTCAAGTCGGAGAACCGCTTGAGCGCGTCGCCCGAGGCATCGTGCACATGGCCCGAGATGCGCCAGAACGCATAGGCCATGAACGGGAACGGCAGCAAGGCCGCCGCCGCCAGGCGCCAGTCGACGCCGAGCAGCATCATGCCCAGCACCAGCACCAGCGTGATCGAGCCGTCGAAGGCGGCCAGCATCGCCTCGCCGGCCGTCATCTCGATCGCATCGACGTCGTTGGTGGCCAGCGCCATCAGGTCGCCGGTGCGGCGCCGCTGGTAGAAGCTCGGCCCCTGCAGCGCCAGGCGGGCGTACAGGCGGCGCCGCAGATCGACGCCGAACTGGAAGGCGGCCCGGAACAATTGCAGGCGCCAGCCGACGCGCAGGAAGTAGATCGCGATGCCCATCAGGAGCAGCCAGGCGAGTTCGAGCAGCAGGCCGGAGCCGGTCAGCCGGTGCGCGACGAGCGCATCGACGATGGCGCCGACCTTGCGCGGAATCAGGACGATCAGGACGGCGATCGCGGCCAGCATCGCGCCCGCGGAAGCGTAGGCGACGGCATGCTGGCGTACGAAGCGGCCGATGAGCCGGGACAATGTCATCTGTTCACCTGGCGCCGGTAGGCGCGCGAAAAGCACGGACGCCCTGCCGGGTAGGCGGGCGACGCGGAATGGAAACCTGGGAGGCGGATCGGCTGCCGCATGACGCGACGGGCGGCGCGCCAACGCGGAAACAGTCCGACGATTTTACTGCAGACGCGGATTCGATGCCGGCCTCGGTCCGGGGTTGCTATCATGGCGGCGATTCACCGGGGAGATGCATGAACGAGAAGACATTCCATTCGGCGCGGCGCGAAAGCCTGCGCAAGCTGGCGGTCGCGGGCGCCGTCGGCGCAGGCGCGTACGCCGGCTTGATCCGCGCCGCGCTGGCCGCCAATCCGCGGCAAGGCATCCGCGAGTTGCAAGGCGCGGTGGAGATCGACGGCCAGCCGGCGCGGCTCGGGCAGAAGGTCCTGCCCGGCCAGAGCGTGACCACCGGGCCCGACGGCCGGGCCGTGTTCGTGATCGGCAAGGACGCTTTCCTGCAGCATGCCGACAGCGAGTTCCGGATCGAGCACGGCGCCGCCACGGCGGTGCTGCGCTATGTCACCGGCAGGATCCTGAGCGTGTTCGGCAAGGGCCGCAAGAGGCTGGAGACGCCGACCGCCACCATCGGCATTCGCGGCACCGGCTGCTATATCGAGGCCGCGCAGGAGCAGACATATTTCTGCCTGTGCTACGGCGAGGCGGACGTCACGCCGAACGGCGATCCGGCGCAACGCGAGACGGTGCGCACCCAGCACCACGATTACCCGCTGACGATCGACGCCGGCCCCGGCCCGACGATGATGGCCAAGGCCGCGGTGGTCAACCACACCGACGACGAGCTGACCATGCTGGAGGCGCTGACGGGACGGAAGCCGCCGTTCCACGGCAAGGATTATCGGTACGATTATTGATGCCGGCCGCGGACAACATGGCGGTCGAGACCTCACGATGGACGGGGAGCGCGACCGCCGATAACAATGCCGGAGCGGTGCCGAAACAAAAGGGAGCTTTTCAACCAGAATCCATATCGAAGAAAGGCAAGACATGACATCGACTGCCCGCCGTACCGGTTTGACGCTCGCTTCCCTGTTCGCAGGCCTGCTGCTGTACGCCGCCGGCTTCTCCGCCTGGGCCACGACGGTCCGGGTGCACTACGACACCGGCTTCGGCAACCGCATCGCCATCCGCGGCAGCAAGGCGCCGCTGTCCTGGAGTTCCGGCGCATCGGCGACCTGGACCAGCGGGAACGTCTGGGTATATTCATGGCCGGACGCCGCCGGCGACTTGGAAATCAAGCCGCTGCTCAACGACGTCAAGTGGTCGACCGGCGCCAACTACCGCGTGCGCGCCGGCGCCACGGTCGACATCTATCCGTTCTTCGGCCCCGCCGCCGGCAGCCGCCACAACATCAACAATTTCCATTCGCCGCAGCTGGGCAACAGCCGCACGCTGCGGATCTACCTCCCGCCGAGCTACAACGAGAACTCCTTGAAGCGTTACCCGGTGCTCTACATGCACGACGGCCAGAACCTGTTCGATGCCGCCACCGCGTTCGGCGGCGTGGAATGGAGGGTCGACGAAACGATCGACTCCCTGGTCGGCGGCGGCAGGATGGACGAGGTGATCGTGGTCGGCATCGACAACACGGCCGACCGCATCGCCGAATACACGATGTGCTGCGACAGCCAGCACGGCGGCGGCAAGCTCGACCTGTATTCGGCATTCGTCCGCGACACGGTCAAGCCTTACATCGACCAGCACCTGCGCACCCTGCCGGGCAAGGACAATACCGCGCTCATGGGATCCTCGCTTGGCGGCCTGGCGTCTTTCTACATCGCCCGCAATCATCCCGCCGTCTTCGCGAAGGAAGCCTCGCTGTCGAGCTCCTTCTGGTGGAACGACCGGTACATGGTCAAGACCGTGGCGGCATCGACGGCCAAGGCGCCGGTCAGGATCTACCTCGACGCCGGCACCCAGAACGACGGCCTGGCGGACACGACCGCGATGCGCGATGCCTTGATCGCCGACGGCTATGTACAGGGCGCGGACTTGTACTATTACGTGGCGCAGGGCGCCTCCCATAACGAAGCCTCGTGGGCGGCCCGCCTGGATCGGCCGCTGACCTACCTGTTTCCGTGGCAAAGCACCGTCTACTGACTTTCGGACGACTTTTCGACAATTCCCATATCGACAATCCATCACATGACGAAGAAACGAGACATGAGACACCTCCGTAAATTCCTGTTGGCCGTCGGCGCGTGCGCGGCCGTCAACGCGCACGCGCAGGATGCCGCAGCAACCCCCGCCGCCGAGCTGCGCGACGTCGTGCTGGTAGGCAGCAACTGGGACGGCACCGCCGAGATCTTCGACCCGCATACCTTCAAGGTCCTGAAAAGAATCAATATCGTCCCGGACCGCGCCGAGAGGATGGAAGAGATCGCCAATGCCGGCATCAAGCGGCGGGTGACTTTCCATGCGATCCGCTCGATCATCGGCGAAGGGCACGATCAGCTGGTCGACGATCTGTTCCCCTCCAAGGACGGGCGCTACATCTACGCCTCGCGCCCCAGCTTCGCCGACGTCGTCGCCATCGACGTGAGCACCGGCGCCATCGTCTGGCGCACGCCGATCGAAGGCGCGCGCGCCGACCATTCCGCGCTGTCCCCGGACGGCAAGATCTTCCTGGTGTCCGCTTCCACCGCGCGCAAGGTGCATGCGATCGATACCGCCACCGGCAAGATCGTCGGCGGCTTCGAATCGGGCGACCAGCCGCACGAGAACAATTACTCCAAGGACGGCAAGCACATCTACCATGCCAGCATCGGCAAAGTGTATGTGCCGACGACCGCCTCGTGGCTCGATTGGATCAAGGGCGACCGCTGGTTCCAGGTGGTCGATGCCTCGAACTACAAGGTCTTGAAGCGCGTGGACATCGGCGAGAAGCTCAAGGAATTCGGCCGGCCCTGGGTGGACAAGGCGATGCGTCCGATGGCGGTCGCGCCCGACGAGCGCCATGTCTATTTCCAGGTGTCCTTCTTCCACGGTTTCTTCGAATATGATCTGCAGAAGGACAAGATCACCCGCGTCCTGGAACTGCCGGTGCCGAAGGAAATCGCGGACCTGCCGTACCGGAAATACCAGCTCAATTCGGCGCACCATGGCCTGGCGATCAATTCCGAAGGCACGAAGCTGTGCGCCGCGGCCACCATGTCGGGCTACGCGGCCATCGTCGATCGCGCCACCTTCAAGTACCAGCTGGTTCCGCTATCCGACAAGCCGCTCGGCGCCAAACCGTATTGGGCCACCGAGAGCGCCGACGGCAAGTACTGCTACATCTCGGTCAGCGAACAGGACCGCGTTTCCGTGATCTCGTTCGAGCTCGGCAAGGAAGTCGCGAGCGTGCCGGTGGGCGATCATCCGCAGCGGGTGCGCACCGGCAAGCTCAGGATCGACGCACTGTGAGCGAAGCGCGCATGGCATCGCCGAAGCCGTTGGTCATCTTCAAGGTCGGGAATGCCGTCGGCAACCTGGCCGCCGAGCTCGGCGATTTCGAGGATTGGATCGTCGACGCGATCGGCCCCACGGCAGTCGCCATCGAGATCGTCGATCCGCGCCGGGGCGATGCGCTGCCGCGCATCGCCGAGCTCGGCGGCGCGATCGTCACCGGTTCCGGCGCGATGGTGACCGACCGCGCGCCGTGGAGCGAGGAACTGGCGCGCTGGCTGCGCGGCGCCGTCGCGGCGCAGGTGCCTGTTCTCGGTATCTGCTACGGGCATCAGTTGCTGGCGCACGCGCTGGGCGGGGAGGTCGGTTATCACCCTGGCGGCATCGAGATCGGCACCGTGACGGTCGAGCGTCTGCCGGCCGCGCGCGAGGATACCCTGTTCGGGCATCTGCCGGATCGCTTCCCGGCGCAGGCCGTGCACCGGCAGAGCGTGCTGCGCCTGCCGCCGGGCGCGGTGCCCCTGGCCGGCAACGGCTTCGAGCCGCATCATGCGTTCCGCGCAGGCGCGTCAGCCTGGGGCGTGCAATTCCATCCGGAGTTCGGCGCGGAGGCGATGCGCCGGTACATCGGGCATTGCACCGGACATCTTGCCGGAGGCGAAGCCGCTGCCGCCGCGTTGACGGAGCGGGTGGTGCCGACCGAGGAGGCATCGTCCGTACTGAGGACGTTTGCTTCGTTTGTCGAAAGAGAACGGGACTCCCCCGTTATTTGATACCGAATGCGAGTCGGACTGGCCTGTTTGTCTCAGCAAGAGTCGCTCGTAGACTTGCTATGCGAGCTGCATGCACATCGCAACGAGAGTTCCCGGGTGCATGACAAAATGCACGACCAGCTTGAGATTCGCCTTACCGTTCGCCATGACGGCGATCATTGAACAAACCGGCGGCCAGCAAGCGATACAACCATGGTGACGGCGCTGAAATCGGTGTCATAAATTTATGTTCGACAAGAAGAAAATATTCATCACAGGCGCCGGCCGCGGGTTCGGCTTTGCTCTCGCATGGAATTTCGCAAGCCAGGGTGCGACGGTCTTCCTCTCCGCTCGCCGTTTGGAGGATGCACAGCAAGCATGCGAACTCATTCGCGAAAAGCATCCTAGTGCGGATGTCATCCCGTGCAAATGCGATCTCACCGATCCCGCCGATATCCGACGAACAGCGGAGTCACTCAAGGAGCGGACGACGGCGATCGATATCCTCATCAATAACGGCGCCATGTGGTTCGCCGAGGAGGATTTCAAAGAGTCTTCCGACGATGTCATTTTCGATGTCGTCAATTCCGGCGTCACCGGGCCGGTCCTGGTGACCAAGCACATGTTGCCGTTGCTGGAAATGGCGCCTGCGGCAGATATCGTGAATATCGTATCGAAGGCGGCGGAACCCGGATTTCTTGCCGACGGGCCGCACGAAGCCTTTTATGCGATGAAGCACGGTCACGCGGGATTCGCGGACATTCTGCGCGCGCGCCTGAAAGATCGACCGATACGGATACTATCGCTTTATCCGCCGGACTTCGAAAATACCAGTCCGCTTAGCGACGAGTGGGGCAAGGTCCGCGACGACGAGGATAAACAACTGCTCAATGCGAAAAGTCTCATCGATGCGATCAATTTCGCCCTCGCACAGCCGCGCAGCTGCTATATCAGCAAAATGTACTTCGAAGGCAACAGTCGTTGAGAGCCGGGCCAAGCATAGCTTCTCGTTCGATCGCCGGCACGTCACAACCTGAACGCATTCTTCGCCAGCGCGATCTTCTGCGCGATGTTGCGCACCGCCATCTGCAGGAAGTTCGACAAGTCCGTGCCTTCGCTGTAGTCGGCCGAGTACAGCGTCGACACGCGGCGGTCGGCGACGAACTGGTATGGGAAGGCGTGATGCCCAATGCCTGCAGTTTCGCCTTGAGCGTATAAGCCGTTTGCGCCGCGCCATTGTCGGCATGCAGGATCAATGGCTGTCGCCGGCGCTGCTCCCGCCGGGAGTATCAGTAATTTCGTGTTCAAGGCATATCATGCTCGCAAGGAGGATGTATGCCACGAAAACCAAGAACCAAGCCGGCAGACCTGCCGGCCATTCCCGCAGAACTGCTTGAACAATTTGGTCA
>Ga0196972_1000051_pt1 | contig 103328 bp, 101 predicted proteins | sample S1v_2013CmetaG_FD_148618 | JGI IMG/M metagenome (GOLD analysis project Ga0196972, IMG submission 148618) | Soil microbial communities from Anza Borrego desert, Southern California, United States - S1+v_20-13C | ecosystem: Environmental > Terrestrial > Soil > Desert | place: USA: California...
TTCGCAAACTGCTGGTGCGCTATGAAAAACTCGAACGAAGCTTCATTGCTCTAAATCACCTGGCCGCAGCCATCATCGCCTTCCGAAAAGTGCCTTTGGCTGTGAATATAATTTACGGATAAATTCTAAAAGTCTTTCACTCAATCCCAGCCCAGAACATGTAACCCGAGACCGCGCTTTGCCCCTTTATTCCTTTGAAACAATCCACCTGGAGCAGACAGGTCGCATCAACTTCGCCCGAAGACTTGGATGAGGAAAAAGGCTTTCTCTGAACTTCCTTAATTTCCCTAATACATAAGGCATGCTTTCGACCAATTAAGAGCTTCTCCCAGTAGGTCCTAAGACGATTATCTATATGCAAAGAATTTTGAGCATAGCTCCGATGCTGGATTGGACGGATCGTCATTTCCGCTATTTTGCGCGTCTAATTTCTCGGCAGGTGCTGCTTTATACGGAGATGGTTACGACCGGTGCGATCTTGCACGGAAATCGCGATCACTTACTGAAATTTCATTCCGACGAAAAGCCTGTGGCGCTTCAACTGGGCGGCAGCGATCCTTTGGATCTAGCTGAATGTGCACGGATTGCCGAGGCTTATGGGTTTGATGAGATCAATCTTAATGTAGGATGCCCGAGTGATCGGGTACAGAATGGCCGGTTCGGGGCTTGTCTGATGGCCGAACCCGAACTGGTTTCCGAGTGCGTGGCGGCGATGGCCGGCGCCGTATCGATTCCGGTAACGATCAAAACCCGGATCGGTATCGACGAGCAAGACTCCTACGAAGATCTGGCGCGCTTTATCGATATCGTATCGTCCGCCGACTGCCGCACTTTTATCCTCCATGCCCGGAAAGCCTGGCTTAAGGGCTTGTCGCCCAAGGAAAATCGGGAGATACCGCCGTTAAGATACGATGTGGTCGAACGCATCAAAAAGGATTATCCGGCGCTCGAAATCATTCTAAACGGCGGCATTGTCGACCTGGACCAGGCGGAGCGGCATCTTGAGCGGTTCGATGGGGCCATGATCGGGCGAGCCGCTTATCATCAGCCGTACTTGCTTGCCGAGGCTGACCGCCGCTTTTTTGGCGATAAGCGACCCGCCCGCTCTCGACGCGAAATTATCGAGGCGTTTTTGCCCTATGTGGAGACAGAACTGGAACTGGGCATAAGGTTACACGCCATCACCCGGCATATTCTCGGGTTGTATCACGGTATGCCGGGTGGACGAGCATGGCGCAGGCATCTCAGCCAACACGCGGGAAAACCGAATGCGGGAGTGGATGTGCTTTTGCAGGCCGCTCGCTATTGTGAGGAATCAATACGCGCCTGATCGAGAAAGACATGGTGCATTCCTGCGGGATATACTTACTGATTACCATTAGTGACATTAATCATGCAGAACGTAATGGAGCATCTTTTTTCCCAAATAATTCAGTCCGTTGGAGAGGATGTGACCCGAGAAGGGCTGGTCGATACGCCTAAGCGGGCGGCGGCGGCTTTCCGCTTCCTCAATAGCGGCTACAATCAGCGCCTCGAACGAGTCCTCAATAACGCTATTTTTGAGGCGGACACTGAAGACATGGTGATCGTGAAGGATATCGAGTTGTATTCATTGTGCGAACACCACCTTCTGCCCTTTATCGGTAAGTGTCATGTGGCCTATCTGCCTAAAGGCAAGGTCATCGGGCTTTCGAAGGTCGCGCGCATTGTGGAGATGTATGCTCGCCGTCTTCAGATTCAGGAGCGCTTGACCAAGCAAATTGCGGATGCCCTCCAGACAGCGATCAATCCCGCCGGAGTTGCCGTGGTGATCGAAGCCAAGCATCTGTGCATGATGATGCGAGGCGTGGAAAAGCAAAACTCGGTCATGACCACCTCCTCCATGCTTGGCCTGTTCCGTAAACAAATCAGCACGCGCTCGGAGTTTCTGGATCTGATCAATCGAAAATAGATCCGGGATTTCTTTTCATGGCAGAAACAGGAAGACCCCGCCGTTGGGGCGTACTTCTGGTTAATCTCGGCACCCCCGACGCTCCGACTCCGGCCGCCGTCAGGCGCTATTTGAGGGAATTTCTCTGGGACCCTCGGGTTGTCGAAATACCGAGGCCGATTTGGTGGATGATCCTTCATGGGGTGGTTTTGCGGGTGCGTCCATCGAAGTCGGCGCGAGCCTATCGTTCGATTTGGACTGATAAAGGCTCGCCGTTAATGGCACATAGCTCGGGCTTGACTCGTGCCGTGCACGCCGAGGTTTCGGCGAGAACCGGGGGACAGGCAGTAGTAGAACTGGCGATGCGCTATGGAAAGCCTGGAATTCGGGAGAAGCTGGAGGAATTGAAGAACGCCGGCGTTGACGGAATTCTGATTTTGCCGCTATATCCTCAGTACTCATCGCCGAGTACCGGATCGGTAGTCGATGCGCTTGTCTCGGTCTTGAAGAGTTGGAGATATGTTCCGGCGCTAAGGTTCGTTAGTGATTATCATGATTACCCGGCGTATGTTCGGGCTGTGGCCAAACGAATCGAAGATTTCTGGCGCGACAAGGGCAAAGCGGAATTCTTGTTGTTCTCATTTCACGGCTTACCGGAACGAAGCCGCGCCTTAGGCGACCCCTATTACGAGCAGTGTCATAAGACCGCCAAGCTGATCGCGAATGAATTGAGACTGCCGGAGGATGCTTGGCAAGTGGTTTTTCAGTCCCGTTTCGGCCCGGGGCGCTGGCTGCAACCCTATTGCATCGAGGTGCTGAAGGGATTACCGCAAAAAGGAATTCGAGAGGTCGATGTCGTTTGTCCGGGATTTGCGGTGGATTGCCTGGAAACTCTCGAAGAGATTGGGATTGCCAACAAAGAGCTCTTTAACGCAGCTGGAGGCAGTCAATACCGGTTGATCCCTGCGCTAAACGATAGTCCGGAGCATGCTCGTGTTCTAACTGATTTGATAACAGAACATTTAGAATAAAAGACGGTTGCTTAACCTGTATAAATAAGCTTGAAAACCTCGTCGAATTGTTCGTCGACTTTCGGAATTAGCTCATTCAATATAGTAACGTCAATGCCGAGAAGATCCCGTTCGGCCGTTTCGGTCTCGGCCGCTTTGCCTGCTATATGGCTTTTGGAATAACGTGAATAGACAAAAGATTGCGCCTGAGTGATCAAAGCGGTTTCGCGCCTGAATGCAGCCGCGTTTTCTGGCATGCCATGGTGCTCGATGGTTGCAGCGATAATTTCCGGCAGTCGCCATAACTGAGCCAAGCCGGCTCCGATCTGGTAATGGTCGAATCCAATAATTCGCCTTTCTCCTTCGTGATAAGTGATATTCTCAGATTGTGCCAACAGTGCTGCAGCACGGGCTAACTCCGGAAGCCGATGATAAACGACTAATCGCCCTATTTCATGTAATAGCCCACAAAGAAATACCGCTTGCAGGCGCTCTCGATCAGGGCGGTAACTTGCGAGTAGCTTGGCTGTTAAGGCGCAGCGCACGCTCAGCGCCCAAAATTCTCTCATCGTCATCAAACTGTTCGTGAAGGTCGAAAATTTGTCGACTATCAGCGTAGTTAGTACCAAATCCCGAACTTCCTGAATGCCGATAATACTTAGTGCATGGCGAATACAGGTGACTTTGGAGCGAATTCCATAAAAGGCGCTATTGACAATGCGTAACAGCCTTGCGGAAAGGCCCGGATCGTTTTCAATTAGCGCCTCGGCGTCACCCAAACTGGCCTCTGGATTTTCAAGTACGTCGTTGAGCCTTAAGAATAATTCGGGCGGGGAAGCTAACTGTACGTTCCCGGTCAGAATGACGTGGATGTTAAGTGAGGCGGATGCGTATTGCATATTATGCTTTTGGCGTGTGTACCAAATGCTATTCTGATTTTGATTTGACTGACACGCTGATAAGTGGCATCTATATCTATCTTAGTCTAGGGAAGGCTTTATATGCGATGCGAGTTCCGATTGAATCTTTTATCTTAACCAAGCTTCGAGCTTTTATTGGGTGCCATGACGCCAACCAATCCGTTCGGCGAAAAGTTAATTATTATCGGCGAGCATAACGAGCGCCATCGCGCCCAAGTCGAGCTAATTCTGTCGGAGGCCGGCTTCGTGAATTCCGTAGCCGTTTCTAATGGGAGAGAACTCCTTGAGCAACTGAGAAAATACCAGCGGAACTCCGAGGACATCGGCCTCATTATTCTAAATAGCAGCTTGCCCGAATGTCAGATCGACGAGTTCTGTCTGTCTTTTTCATCCATCGATGAGGGAATCGGCATTCCCGCCATCATCTTCACCGAAGAATCGGCTGAACTGGACAGTATGCAAGTGCATCGTCTGAACCAATTGAGTAGGCACGGCGTCAGCCTGATCACCAAGCCGATCCGCGGCCCCGATCTCATCCCCTTGGTAAATTTGAGTTTGATACTCAGAAATGAGCGTCACCTGAGACGCAGCCAAGAGGAGCAGCTTTTAAACGAACTCTCCGAACGCAAAATCATGGAAGCTCGATTCAAATATCTGGTGGCCCATGATGAATTGACCGGCCTTGCGAATCGCCGCAGCTTGGAGAAGAAACTTCAGCTAGCCATCCACCGATGCCGGAACTTCAATCAGGAAGGTGCGTTGCTGTACCTGGATCTGGATCGGTTCAACATGATCAACGACCTGGAGGGACACGAAACCGGCGATCGTTTGTTGGTGGAAACCGTCAGCCTGTTGCATGGGACTCTCGATTCGGATCATATTGCAGCCCGGATTGGCGCTGACGAGTTTTGTATCTTTTTGGAAAACGTAAAACTGCAGGAGGCCTTATCTATTGCTGAACGGCTCCGCCAAGCCTTGGATGGCTTCCGCTTCGTCACCGGCCAAGACAGCTATCATATCTCGGCCAGTATCGGTGTAGCTCTACTAGAATCGCGAAGGATGGCCAGCCATCCGAGCGTGTTGATTGCCGAAGCGCATCAAGCCTGTTATGCAGCGAAAGCGAACGGGCGCAACATGGTGCAGTTGTACAACGACAAAGAGACCGAGGCGTGCACGCGGCGAAGCGACATATTGTGGATTCCGTTGATTCGGGAAGCCCTGATGGAAAATCGGTTTTTCTTGGTCTTCCAGCCGGTTGTCAGGGTTAAGGACGGGGCGATCACCCACTACGAAGTCTTAATCCGAATGAAGGGCAAGCGTTCGGATATATTCTCGCCGGGAGAGTTCATTCCAGCCGCCGAGCGCATGGGTTTGATTCACCATATCGATCTCTGGGTGGTCGATAAATCAATCGATTTTCTGGCCTCTCTGCCAGAAAGCCAGTCGCATATCAGCCTAACGATAAATTTGTCGGGCGTGGCCTTTCAAGATCAATCCCTGTTGCCCCTGATTAAACAGAAATTGGAAATGACCTGGATATCCGCGTCTCGGCTCGCGTTCGAGATCACGGAGACCGCAACCGTCGCGAATTATCAGCAGACTCGGGAAATGATCGCACGCATAAGAGCGTTGGGGTGCCACTTTGCTTTGGATGATTTCGGCGCTGGCTTTAGCTCCTTCGATTACATCAAGAAGTTTCCAGTCGATTACTTGAAGATCGACGGACAATTCATAAAAAATCTGCTTCATGATGAAACCGATCAGGTGCTGGTCAAGGCAATGATCGATATTGCCCGGAAACTGGGAAAAAAGACGATTGCTGAATACGTCGAAAGCCCGAAGGTCCTTTCCCTTTTGAAAGTGCTCGGTGTAGATTATGTCCAAGGTTATTTAATCGGTAAGCCGGAGCCTTATCTGCTCGATAAAACAATAATCTCCATCAGCGATATCGTCAGTTCTAAACAGTCGACTCAAGCCGCCTAGTTGAATCTGCGGTCTAAGTATCTAGTCCTCTTGCCTAAGCCTTGACGGGCATTACTTCTTATATCCCATGCAAAACACCAGACGCGGCAGGGCGCCACGCAAAAAACGGCTATCTATTTTGTCTGTTCTGAGTGCGTCGTTCCGGCGCATCGTGCTGTACGTTTCTCCTTTTCTCATCGCGATCGTGGTCGGCTATCTGGCATACGAGGACCATATCGTCCGCCAGCAATTCGAAGGAAAGCGCTGGTCTTTGCCGGCCCGCGTCTACGCCAGCCCGGTCGAGTTGTTCACCGGTTACGAATTGAGTGCCGATAGGCTGGAGTGGTTGCTAGAGCAGCTGAAATACAGAAACGACGCAAGCTTATCATCGCAAGGCACCTATTTTAAGAACGGTAACGAATTTGTTCTAAAGACACGCGACTTTCGATTTTGGGATAAATTGGAGACCTCCCGCCACGTACGAGTGCAAATTGATGCCGGACAGATAAGCTCGGTAAGCGACTCTGAAGAATCCAAGCCGCTAGCGCTACTTCGCTTGGATCCGGTTCAGATCGGCACTTTTTACCCCGCCTTGAAGGAAGATCGGATCCTGATCAAGCTCAATCAAGCGCCGGAGCTTCTTTTAAAGGCGTTATTCTCGGTAGAGGACAGGGATTTTTACGAGCATTTTGGCATATCGGCCCGAGGTATCCTTCGTGCCATGTGGGCTAACGTCCGCGCCGGTGCAATCGTGCAAGGCGGCAGCACCTTAACTCAGCAGCTTGTGAAAAACTTTTTTCTAAGTTCTGAGCGCACATGGTGGCGCAAACTTAACGAGCTGGTCATGGCTTTGGTGCTGGAGGCGCGTTATTCGAAGGACGAAATCCTGGAAGCCTATTTAAATGAGATCTATCTCGGTCAAGACGGCGCTCGAGCAATACACGGATTCGGTTTGGCAAGTCAGTATTACTTCAGCCGATCGTTGGAAGAACTGGAATTGCATCATGTTGCCCTATTAGTTTCTCTCGTGCGAGGGCCTTCCTATTACGATCCTTTCAGATGGCCGGCCAAGGCGCAAAAGCGCAGGGATCTCGTGCTGGATGAAATGGTTGAGCAAGGACAAATTCCAAAGAGTCAGGCCGAGGACGCTAAGGCTAAGCCTCTGGACGTTGTCAAAAATCCGCATCAAGCCATCAGCCGCTATCCTGCCTTCCTGGATTTGATCAAGCGTCAGTTGCAACAAGAATATCGTCCCGAGGACCTGACCTCGGAAGGACTCCAACTTTTCACGACGCTGGACGTATTCGCCCAACGTTATCTTGAATCCGCAGTCGAGACGACGTTGAAAAAACTCGACAAGCAAACTCGAACGACTCAGTTGGAAACCGCCGCAGTGATCACTCGCCGGGCTACCGGGGAAGTCGCCGCCTTGATGGGGTCAAGAGATCCGCAAGATTCAGGGTTCAATCGCGCATTGGATGCGGAACGCCAGATCGGCTCGCTGTACAAACCGGTCGTTTACTTAACGGCCTTAGAGAACCCGGAACGGTACACGCTGACCTCGCCGCTACAAGATAGCGAGGTTCGCATCAGGAATCCCGGTGGCGGACCATGGGCGCCGAAAAACTACGATAATCAGGAGCATGGCATTGTTCCTTTGCACAAAGCCTTAGCTCACTCCTTTAACCTGGCAACGGTCAATTTAGGCATGGATGTGGGTGTTGCGCGTACGGCAGAAACCTTACGCAAGCTGGGCGTTGAAAAGTCGGTAGAGCTCGTGCCATCACTGTTGTTGGGAACCGCTTCGTTAACGCCGTTTGAAGTCGCCCAAATGTATCAAACCCTAGCCAGCGACGGCTTTGTAGTTCCGCTACGAGCTATTCAGGCAGTGGTTTCACAAGAGGGAAAAACCTTACAGCGCTATGGCCTCAGTGTTAAGCAATCGATCGACTCGGCGGCGGTCTATTTGGTCAATACGATCTTGCAGGAGGTCATGCGAGAAGGCACCGGAAAGCCCGCCTATGTCTACTTGCCTTTCTCTTTCGACACTGCGGGAAAAACAGGAACGACAAACGATCTCAGAGACAGCTGGTTCGCTGGTTTTACCGGGGACTATCTGGGTGTGGTATGGGTCGGCCGTGACGACAATCAGCCGGCCAAACTAACCGGCGCTCAAGGCGCATTACCGGTTTGGGCATCTACTATGCAAAAAGTGAGTAAAGAGCCGCTCGAACTGGAACCGCCTGAGAACATAGATTTTGTTTGGATTGATCGTGCGACCGGACTGCGGTCGGACGAGAATTGCCCCAGTGCGATCCGCTATCCGTTTATCGCCGGTTCTGCGCCGACTGAATTCTCTTCATGTGGTCAACAGTCAAATCCAGCGGCAGGAGGTGACTCCTGGCTCAGACGTTTATTTTAGAACCTTTTGGCTACGACACCGGCGCGAATTAGGAAGGCATCTAAATGCACTCAAGGGCAGTCACTCTTTTGGAGTGGATAGTGCTTTACGGATGCTTAAGAAAATTGAGGCGCAACTCCACCGAAGCACGTTTTAATTGGCGGTCAGGCTACGGCTCTGCCGCGCAGCTAGGCCGGCATATCATACGGCAAACGAGTCGGCGGAGTGCTTATCAGGCGCGCTGACTCCGTTCATGCACGGTACAAAAGGACTGAAAAAAAGCGAAACATAAAACATCGAACGGATAACCAAGAAAACCCTGGTCCGTCGATGATTGCTATTTTGAAAGTCCCGGCGCGGCATTAATCGCCGGAGTCGCCATCGGGCCTCTTTGCCAGCATCGGAACAGCGGCAAGCCTCGAGTAAATGCGGTGCGTGCGGCTCCGCTGCCTCAACCAATAACCGCTGACGAGCACGGTCGTTGTGGCGAGGCTGGCGGCGCAAAAGTAAAGCAGGTTCTTGACCTGCAAGACCTCATTCATAAGCTCTTCGTTGCGAACCACTTCCGAACCGGGCAACCTTCGGAAACGGGAATGTTCGATCTGAGTGCTATCGAATGCGTTGGCTCCACCAGCTTCGGCATAACCCTCCAAGAGCGTCAGGTCGTTTCTCAGTTGCTCGAAGGTTGCGATATCCGCCGAGCTGACCGTTCCCGTCTCAATGTTTTTCTGAAGGGCTTTGAGCCTCGTTTCGACCGATTCTGCCAACAAAACGCCGAACTTGCGTTGCAGAGCATCTATTTGCTGATTGATTGCCTTAATCCTAGCGTGTCCTTCCGTCGGGCTCGCTACCGTGGCTTCGAGACGAGTCGAAAAATAGAATAGAACTAAGATAAATGAACAGAGAAAGACCGCAAGCAAGATGACGAGCATTTGCGCGCTTCGCGGCCGAGTGCCCAATATGGGATACCGAACCGTCGTCTCCGCGCACAGTGCGGGCGCAGTCGTTGACTCGCTCTGATATCTTTCGTACACCCCATCTCCTCCGTTACGATGCCCCAGCCATCGCAAACTATCGTTATATCAGGCCTCTTAGCCATTCGATTCACTAGCCTTTCAACTATGGCAGAATAAACCTTATGGGTCAATTGATAAGCGTGCCGTCTCCATCAACCGCTTCATCTCGCTGACTGCCCGCGCCAATCCGGCAAAAAGCGCCCGCGCCACGATAGAATGCCCGATATTGAGCTCCTCAACCTGAGGAATGCGGCATATTTCTGCGACATTGTGATAATGCAATCCATGCCCGGCATTTACTTTGAGACCGCTTTGGGCAGCATGCTCTGCCGCTCGCTCCAGGCGACGAAGCTCATTTCGTCTATCCTCGTCCGAGACGGCATCGGCATAGTGGCCCGTATGCAATTCGATTACCGGAGCTCCGGTTTTTACTGCCGCTTCGATTTGTCGAAAATCGGCGTCGATAAATAAGGAAACCTCTACCCCGGCCTCGCCCAATGCTTCGCAAGCGGTATGAATCCGTTCGAAATTTCCTATCACATCAAGACCGCCTTCCGTGGTCAATTCTTCACGTCTTTCCGGAACCAGACAGCATGCGTGAGGCCGCACTGTTTTTGCGATGGCGACCATTTCATCGGTTACCGCCATTTCCAAGTTGAGGCGAGTCTCGATCATCTCTCGCAGCAACTCGATATCTCGGTCCTGGATATGCCTGCGATCCTCACGAAGATGAGCGGTAATACCGTCCGCACCTGCTTGCTCTGCAAGCAAGGCTGCCAGGATCACTTCAGGGTATTTGGTACGCCGAGCTTGGCGGATAGTGGCGATATGATCGATGTTTACTCCGAGTAAGATAGGGCGAGATGTCGTCATGATGGCCTGTTTTTTGTGACTTGCTTGAAGAAGTCGCGACTTTTAAGAGTTTTTCCGTTGAGATAATAATTAATCACTCGCCGCATCAGATGCTTCGCTTCCTGAAGCTCATCCGGATTGCTTAGTGTCTTTCGGTCCAATGCGAGCAAAGTGGCGCCTCTGACCGAATCCGCAACGCCTTCATCGTCCTCTATCGGGCCTTGCTCGATCCTATAGACATATGTTTTTGCCGGATCGATCGGTTGCCCGGACGTGATCTCCCGATCAAAGGACATACCGTACCCCATCTCGTCCAACAGAGAGACTTCGAACAACCGTAGAATCCGTTCCACGCCATCGTCTACCGCGAGCTGACCCAAGGTGTTTCGATACAGGTGGAATACTTCCGGATGAGGATCACGGGAAGGGAGAAAATTGAGGAGTAACTCGTTTATATAAAATCCGCAGAACAGATTGAGCCCGCTCAACTCGATGTTTGTTCCTACGGATTCCGCGGCCGTCAAAACCGGAAGATCGCCTTTTCCCGCCCAAGACAGGCGCAACCGAATGAACGGCTGCAGTAACGAATGCAATCCCTTTTTACTTTTGCGCGCGCCTTTCGCCAGTAGCCGGAAGCGACCGAAATCCAATGTGAATACGTCGAGAAGAAGGCTGGACTCGCGATAAGCTCTACGGTGGAGGATAAAACCGTTCTGTAGCGAGATGCGGCCATGGAAATCTGGAGAAGCGGTCTTGCTCGCGTCATTCGACATAGCCGAGGCTGTGCAAAGCACGCTCGTCATCCGACCAACCTTTCTTGACCTTAACCCAAAGCTCTAAGTAAACCTTACAATCGAGCAAACGCTCCAGTTCGTGGCGCGCCCGCTCGCCGACCTTTTTGAGCACTTCGCCGCTACGGCCTATGATGATTGCCTTCTGCCCCTCGCGCTCAACCCAAATCACCGCACTGATTCGCGTCAATCCGCCCTCGAGCTTAAATTGCTCGACCTCCACCGTCAGTGCATGAGGCACCTCCTGTGACAGCGAACGAAGCAGTTTTTCCCGAATCACTTCAGCGGCAAAAAAGCGCTCCGGCTTATCGGTAATTTGATCTTCGGGATAAATCGGTTCGCCTTCCGGCAAGAGCTCAATGATTTTCCGCTCCAAAACGTCCAGATTAGCGCCCTTCAAGGCGGATACCGGAACCAAATCGGCAAACGAATGGCGCGCCGCCGCACTCTCCAGAAAAGGCAATAAAAGCGCCTTATCCTCGAGTCTGTCGACTTTATTGATAACCAAGATGACAGGTACCTCTGCCGACTTGATCCTTTCCAGAACCAGCTCATCTTCGGAAAGCCACGTCGGTCTGTCGATCAGCCAGACAATCACATCCACATCAACCAAGGCGGAGATTGCGGCACGATTGAGGTAGCGATTCATCGCTCGCTGCTGGCTGGCATGGATGCCGGGAGTATCGACAAAAATAATCTGCCCGTCCGCGGTGGTTTTGATACCGCAAATGCGATGCCGGGTCGTCTGCGGCCGGCGGGACGTAATGCTGATTTTTTGACCGACCAAGTGGTTGAGAAGAGTCGATTTACCTACATTGGGACGCCCCACCAAAGCGACAAAGCCCGCCTTCATGGCTTGAACCTCAATTCTTCGGCCAGCACAGCCAACATCTTTTCTGCCGCCTGCTGCTCGGCCTTTTTCCGGGAGGAGCCTACGCCCTCGCACGAAGCCGGAATCAGCGAAACGCGACACTCAACGCAAAAGCTCTGGTCATGCGGCTGGCCGATAACCGTTTTGAGAGTATAGGTAGGCAATTCAAGTCCTCGCGCTTGCATCAATTCTTGGAGGCGGGTCTTCGGATCTTTTTTCCAATCCTTTAACGAAAGACGGTCGATCGGCTCGGCAAATAGCTTTAAAATCCATTCCCGGCAGGCGTCCATACCTTGGTCGATCAGCAAAGCACCAATGACGGCCTCTAATGCGTCAGACAAGATCGAGTCGCGCCTATATCCGCCACTTTTCAGCTCGCCCGAGCCCAAGACCAAGTAATCCCCTAGATTTAATTTACGCGCCAATTCCGCCAATGAAGTTTGGTTCACGAGAGTCGCGCGTAGCCGACTGAGCACACCTTCGTCGGCCTCCGCGAATTTGTCATAAAGCCTTTCCGCGATCACAAACCCGAGCACGGAGTCGCCCAAGAATTCGAGCCGCTCATTGTTCTCGCTCTCAGCGCTCCGATGGGTCAGGGCTCTCTTGACCAAGGCGGGGTTCTTGAAATTCAAGCCCAGCTTTCTCGCGATCTTTTCCGGTTCCAATATCACAAATTCACCGGGCTACGAGTTGAGCGCACGACGACGCGTCCGACTGAATGACAGCTCATAGAAGCGACCGATTTACTCGGATCCGCCTCGTTCGAAACGGATGGCAAGGGCATGGCAAGCAAAAAATACGAATGTTTTTCATCAATTCGATCCGACCTCCAGGAGATCGTTAAAATGCAGCAAAGCATCCACGTTTCCAAAAAGATGCTCGGCCACGTCATAGGCGATTTCAACCTTTAGATAAGATCCCTGCTTGGTGATCTTCACATCTTTGGCCGTTACCCGTTCGACCATGTTGATCTCCCAGCGTTTCTGAAGGAGAGTTAGGATTTCTTCTCTGGATTTCGAAGTAATCTCGTTATCTTTCTTGAGCGATTCAAGCGACGACACGACCTTGTAGTGTTCCAGATACACGGGGCCGATCTTGAGCACAAGCAAGGAGAAAAAACCGATCAGAAACAGAACGAGCAGAAAGCCAACAAGCGTCAGACCTTTCTGCCGGGAAGGGAAATTAGCCATTTTCGCGTACTCCGGGAGTTTTCGATAGTTTCGGTACTAGACCGCTAATTCAATATAGTACCGAGACGATCAAATGCGACGCCGCCGTTCTCCCAATCCCAACTCATCCAAATGAAAAAAGCTTTTCCGACCAAATGGCTTTCCGGCACGGTACCCCAGTAACGGCTATCGTTGCTGTTGTCCCGATTATCGCCCATGACAAAGTACTGACCTTCGGGCACCGTAAATTCTCCCTGCACCGAAGGCTGCCCCTGCCGAATCAGGATGTCGTGATTAACCCCTTTCAAGTCTTCGCTTAAAAGGCGCGCACCGGTCATGACGCTGCCCTGCCCCACGCCTTGATATTCGGCGATCTCCGTTTGCTTGATGGCTTCGCCGTTTACGTAAAGCTGCTTGTTGTAATAGGCGATGCGATCCCCCGGCAAACCGATAACGCGCTTGATGTAATCCACCTTTGGGTCCTTCGGAAAACGGAACACGACGATATCGCCCCGTTCAGGCTCACCCATCTCGATGATCTTCGTGTTCAAAACGGGAAGACGAATGCCGTAGGTATATTTGTTGACGAGAATGAAATCGCCGATGAGAAGTGTCGGCATCATGGAACCCGAAGGGATCCGGAACGGCTCCACCAAAAACGATCGCAGCAAGAGTACGATTAGAACAATCGGAAAAAACGAGCGAGCATATTCTACAATGACCGGCTCTTTCGCCGGAGCCGTTGCCATGTCCGGCTGAAAACGCCGCAGCAATGCGTAGCCGCCCCAAATAATCCCGGTCAGGGCGGTTGCCATGACCAAAAAAAATGAAAAATCGAAGTCCATAAACCAGATCTTTTGTTGTCTTTCCGTACTAGGAATCTTTGTTCACGCGCAAAACTGCCAAAAATGCCTCCTGCGGAATGTCGATCTTTCCTACCTGCTTCATTCTCTTCTTGCCCGCCTTTTGCTTTTCCAGCAGTTTCTTCTTGCGGGTGATATCGCCGCCATAGCACTTGGCCAGTACGTTTTTACGCATGGCTTTCACCGTCGATCGAGCGATGATCTTCGAACCTATGGCAGCCTGAATGGCCACTTCGAACATCTGTCTCGGGATAAGATCCTTCATTCGCTCCACGAGATCCCGCCCCCGGGTTTGGCTGATGTCCCGGTGCACGATCAAAGACAGCGCATCCACGCGCTCACCGTTGATGAGGATGTCCAACTTGACGAGCGGCGCTGCCTGAAAACGCCTGAACTCATAATCGAACGAAGCGAACCCGCGGCTCACCGATTTAAGGCGATCGAAAAAGTCCAATACGATTTCGCTTAGAGGCAATTCGAAGCTGAGCGATACTTGCCCGCCCATGTACTGCATCTTTTTCTGTATCCCGCGCTTTTCGACGCAAAGCGTCATCACCGCGCCCAAATAATCCTGCGGCACAAGAATATTGGCTTCGATAATCGGCTCGCGGACTTCGGCGATTTCGTTGGGTGGAGGCAGCTTGGAGGGATTGTCGATCAGAATCGTTTCATCGTCTGTTTTCAGCACCTCGTACACGACGGTCGGTGCGGTCGTAATCAGATCGAGATCATACTCCCGCTCCAGCCGCTCCTGGATAATCTCCATGTGCAGCATGCCGAGAAATCCGCACCGAAAACCGAACCCCAGGGCCTGCGACGTTTCCGGCTCGTACTGAAGCGCGGCATCGTTGAGATGCAGCTTATTCAGCGCCTCACGAAGATTCTCGTAATCGTCCGACTCAACCGGATAGAGTCCTGCAAATACCCTCGGCTGGACTTGTTGAAACCCCGGCAACGGGGCCTGACAAGGGCGATCGGCCGCCGTGATCGTGTCACCCACCGGTGCACCGAAGATATCTTTGATGCCGGCCACGACAAAGCCCACTTCGCCGGTTTGGAGCGTCTCCTTGTCGAGCGATTTCGGAGTGAAGACCCCTAGCTTTTCCACCATGTGGCTCTTCCCGGTGGACATGATAACGATCTTCTGCTTGCGGGAGATAGCCCCGTTGACCACTCGCACCAGCGAAACGACGCCTAGATAGTTGTCGAACCAGGAGTCAATGATTAGTGCTTGCAAAGGCGCTTCGGGATCACCCTTGGGCGGCGGCACCTTATTCACCAGTTGTTCGAGAAGATCATTGACGCCTAGGCCGGTTTTGGCGCTGATTTTTAAGGCCTCGTCGGCCGGCACCCCAATGATTTCCTCGATTTCCTTGCAGACTCGATCCGGCTCCGCCGACGGCAGGTCGATTTTGTTCAGCACGGGAATTACTTCCAAGCCCTGCTCGATCGCCGTATAGCAGTTGGCTACGCTTTGCGCTTCCACCCCCTGCGCTGCATCGACCACAAGCAGAGCGCCTTCGCAGGCTGCCAATGACCGGGATACCTCGTACGAAAAATCCACGTGACCTGGCGTGTCAATAAAATTGAGCTGGTAAGTCTCGCCGCTCTTGGCCGTGTAGTTGAGCGTCACGCTTTGGGCCTTAATGGTGATGCCCCGTTCCCGCTCGATGTCCATCGAGTCGAGCACCTGATTAAGCATCTCGCGATCACTAAGTCCGCCGCAAATCTGAATGAAACGATCTGCTAAGGTCGATTTGCCATGATCGATATGAGCGATGATGGAAAAATTACGAATGTGCTGCTGATCGGTCACGGCCTCAATCCTTGAGCTTCATGGCCAGGAACAACGAGCCGCCGCGCCGCTGCACCAATATCGCAATCGACTTGTCTTTCGGCAATCCTTTTATAACCTCATTGAAATGGTTCACGTCTTTAATGATCTGGTCCTGAATACGAAGAATCACGTCACCGCGGCGAATACCCGAATCGTAGGCGGGACCGGGATTGACCGCCTGCACCAGGACGCCATGCTGCGGAATTTCCAGCTGCTCCCGCTGCTCTACCGTCAAATTGGATACGCTAAGCCCTAAACGGTCGAAAGTCTGGGCTCCCGGAGCCTCCTCGGCACCCAAGAGCGCTCCCTCATCCTCGGGCAATGCCCCAATTTTGATCTTCACATCCTGGGTAGAACCTTGACGGATAATTTTGACCGATGCCGTTTCGCCGACTTTGGTCATGCCCACTATCGGAGGTAACGATGACGAACCAACGACTTCCTGTCCATTAAACTCGACGATGACGTCGCCAATTTGAATGCCTCCCGCCTCTGCAGGACTCTTGGGCAAAACTCTCGACACCAGAGCGCCCTGAGGCTTCTTCATCCCGAAAGACTCCGCCAGCTCACGGGTGACGTCCTGCACTTGCACGCCCAGCCAGCCCCGAGACACATGCCCCTGCAGTTTCAATTGCTCCACAACCTGCATAGCGACTTCGATCGGAATAGCAAACGACAACCCCATGAAGCCGCCGGTGCGGCTGTAAATCTGAGAATTTACTCCGACCACTTCCCCATCCAGATTGAATAAGGGGCCACCGGAGTTGCCGGGGTTGATCGCCACGTCGGTTTGAATAAAAGGCACATAATTATCGCTCGGCAGACTGCGGCCTTTAGCGCTGACGATGCCCGCGGTCACCGAATGATCGAAGCCGAAAGGCGAACCGATAGCCAATACCCATTCGCCTACCTTGAGCTTATCGGCCGATCCCATTTTCACGACCGGCAAATGATTTGCTTCTATCTTCAGTAACGCGATGTCGCTACGTTTATCCGACCCTACCACTTTGGCCAACAATTCCCTGCGGTCCTGCAATCGTACGACAATCTCGTCGGCATCCTTGACAACATGATGATTGGTCAGGACATAGCCATCCTGGGAAACGATGAAACCCGAGCCCAAAGATTTCACTTCACTCGGCTGGCCTCCACCTTCTCCGAAGAAATGTCGAAAGAAATCATCAAACGGGGTTCCTTCCGGTATCTCGATACCTTCCGGCAACTGAGGCTCGGTAGCGGTTACTTTCTGCGAGGTACTGATGTTGACTACCGCGGCGCTGTTTTTCTCGACTAAACCCGTGAAGTCGGGAAGTTGAGCAGAGACTCCCTCTGACAAAAGCCCCACAAGGGAAAAACAAAGCACGAGGGCTACCCACCTGGTTTTAAGCATACGAAACTCCCAAGTCTTCACGGACCTAAGCATTGATTTAAAAGCGGATTGGACGTCAGCTAAGTTTACGGAGTACCACAGGGTGCAATTTGTCGCGAGAAAGCACCCTGGTGAACTTCAAAAAGACAAAGGACAAAATCAGGCCTGTTACGCCTCCTAATGCGCTGGCCCCATCATTAGAAATAGCGAATATCAGTGATGATGCGACGATGTCTCCCAATATCGCGCCCAAAAACAAGCCCAACAAAGGAATCAAGTATGCGAAGAAGGATCCCTTTACGAGAGCGTCCTCCTGAATTCCAAGCATAACGCGATCACCCACATGAACTTCAATTGGGGAAAATACCTGTAAACGAACCATTGGAGTCCCCAGGTATTGCCCCACCGCGGCAGACGCACACTGCTGAGAGCATCCGCCACAGGCAGATTTTCTCGGCTTTTCGACCCAAACCTGTCCTGCCTCTGTATGCGAGATGACTGCCTCTTCCTCAATCATGGATTTTGCTCATCTGGAGATGCACGCCGCTCGCAATGGCCTGTACGGTCCTTGCAGGCACTTCCCCCATTACCGTAACCAGGTAGCGATCGATCTTACGAGAATGCACGTTTATGGCGCCGATTTTTCTTTGGTGACCTTTAACGATATCGTTTCCCAACTCATCAATGTAAATTGAAACAGAAGAAAAACCATCACTCAATAAAATATGTTCTACCGGATGCTCCGTCGGCGTACGAATCAGCCGTGTATACGAGATCATCTGGAATCCATCCGGCACACTCTTAAGCGCCCATTTCAACGATTTGAGCGGCATCGCCTCACGCCGGTTAATTTGCCAAGTGAAGGTATCGACCTTAGTCGAAGCATTCAGCTCCGACCGCGGAATCGCGTCCTCTATACTCAGCGAAGTGAACATCATTTGTTCGACCACTTGGTTGTTCTCGCCGACTAGCTCGAACTTGAGCGGCAACTTGGATTCCACGTCCACCCAAATCCGGCGAGCGTACCGAAAGTCATCGCGCGGCTCAATACTGATGACCTGTGACAAGCGTTGAGCGGCGTATTCCTGCGCCTGAAGCTTGAATTCATAATGCCGTGAGAGCTGCTTCAAATCTTCCGGCAATTCCAGTAAAACCGAACGTCTCTGCGGTTTGTTTTCTACAAAGACTGTCTTGGTGTCGGGAAAGTAGCAGGCCACTTTTTCCGCATTTCGCACGACCTCGCGGAGCGGACTGTTCATCGACACCAACCGTTCTTGCTCCGCACCTTCTGTAAACGCATGAAATAACTGAAAGCTTTCGACATGTTTATCTTTGAGATAGGCCACAACCCCCCGATAATTCAAATGAATTACTGCTTGACGCATATCCATTAGCCATCGGATAGCGTCATTTTGGCGGAGTTCTGCAGTTCCGCCAAAAGCTTCGGCTGCAAACATCATCAGACAAATTTGCCATGCCAAAACGCGGCGGATGCGGAGCATCTCCACAGAAAGAGTAAAAAGCGAAAACATCAATTCGAATTTAACGAGAAAAGTCGTAGGTCACCAGGCGAGCGTAAGGCAACATCCCCGGAGCCCCTGCCAAATAAGCCGTTTCACTGTGCGTAACAAGGTAATCCTGAAATTGAGGGTCAACCGTGGAATGAGCGTCATTGGTATCGGTCAACTCGGTTTGAGCCAATAACTCGGGACCACGCACTGGAGAATACTCATTTATGGATTTTCCGACCAAAACCGCCACAACCGCCAAAGAGGCAGCTAATGCCGCTGTAATCGTCCTTTCGCGGTATTGATGTTTTTCTGGTCTTGGAGCAAGAATCGCGGGCTCGCTGGCAAGCGCATCCCGGACTCGATCCACAAAGCGATCATCAACCGGCAAAATTTTCCCAGACCGCATCAGCTCGCTGACCAAGCAGTAGCGATGCCATTGCCTACAAAGCTCGCCATCATGCTCAATGCGAGACATCAGCGCCAGCGAGTCGCTCTTGCTCAATTCTCCATCAAGCAGCAATGACAGCTTTTGTTTCAGATCATCATCCGACATGGACTTGCCCCCTAACCGAGTAAAACTTTTAATTTCTTATCGATGGCTTCGCGCGCACGAAAAATACGTGAACGCACCGTTCCCACCGGACAATTCATGACTTGAGCGATTTCGTCGTAACTTAGACCATCGAACTCCCGTAAGCTTATTGCCGTACGGAGTTCTTCAGGCAACTCGTCTAGCGCAAACTGAATAACCCGAGCGAGTTCTTCACTTAACACTACTCCCTCTGGGGTTTCTTGATCTTTTAGACGCACGGCGGACTCAAATTGTTCCGCCTCTTCAATCTCGATTTCATCTTCGGAGGGGCGACGCGCTCGCATCGCGATATGATTCTTCGCCGTATTGATCGCAATCCGGTACAGCCATGTATAAAAAGCACTCTCGCCGCGAAAACTTGGCAGTGCCCGATAGGCCTTAATGAAAGACTCCTGAGCGACATCCAAGGCCTCATGGGGATCCTTGATGTAGCGGTTGATCAGCTGCGCGATTTTGTACTGGTATTTTCGAACGAGAATGTCGAACGCCGTTTTATCGCCTCGCTGCACCCTCCGGACTAATTCCTCATCGAGTTGCTCTCCCATTGCGGGAAACCCTTCCCCCTAATTAACAGGGCACACACGCGACCAAAAGGCTTGGGCTTTTGTTCGAACACAATGAACGGAAGAAAAATACGGCTTATACGAGAGTTTCATGAAGAGTGAGATAAATGGCGTTGACAGAAATTACTGCCGAGGAATGCTGCACGATCGCATTGGCTTGATTCTACAAGAAGAATTATCGTTGTTTCATAAGTACCGTTCAATGCGTATTTCGCCGTATCTCCCAAGAGCTCTGTTTACGGGTATTCATCAGCGTCAAATTGACATCCGGCTTATACAGGCCATGATTATCAGTGCTTTCTCGATATCTAAATCTAGTAACACCACCGGTTTTAGCCGGCATAGTTTTACAGTACGATGACAAAACTACTACAACACTCCTAATTCATGTCATCTTCCGTTCACGATATTTTGATCATCGGCAGTGGCGCAGCCGGTTTGAGCCTTGCACTGCACATTGCCGACCATGCGCGTGTCGCCGTCTTATCCAAGACCGCTTTGACCGAAACCAATACGCTTTACGCTCAGGGCGGCATTTCTGCAGTGCTGGATGCTGACGACTCGATCGAGTCACACATACAGGACACGCTGAATGCCGGCGCCGGCCTTTGCGATCCTGATACCGTGCGACTGGTCGTTTCGCTAGGTAAAGAATGCATTGATTGGCTGCTGGAACGGGACGTCCCGTTTACCGAGGTGAGCGCGGAAAACGGCGTTCACCACCTTCACCTTACCCGGGAAGGCGGGCACACCCATCGCCGTGTAGTGCATGCGGCCGATGCCACGGGACAAGCCGTCGAAACGTCGCTGGCGCAGCATGTCCGCGCCCATCCCAACATCGACTTATTCGAATTCCATAACGCAGTCGATCTGATAACCGCGAAAAAAATCGGCCGCGACGGGAACCGCGTACTGGGCGCCTATGTGCTCGATACCAACGCCGGTAAGGTAAAAACGTTCCGGGCTAGAGTCGTCGTTTTGGCGACCGGAGGCGCCAGCAAAGTCTATCTCTATACCAGCAATCCCGACATCGCCACCGGCGATGGCATCGCCATGGCCTGGCGAGCCGGCGCTTGTATAGCCAATATGGAATTCATCCAATTCCACCCGACCTGCCTCTATCATCCGCATGCCCGCTCGTTCCTGATCTCGGAAGCGGTTCGCGGCGAAGGCGGAAATCTGCTGCTGCCGGACGGCTCGCCCTTCATGCACCGATTCGATCCCAGGGAGGAACTGGCTCCCCGCGATATCGTCGCCCGCGCCATCGATCACGAAATGAAGCGCCTGGGCGTCGACTGCGTCTATCTGGACATCAGCCACAAACCCGCCGATTTCATCAAGAGCCACTTCCCGACCATTTACGCACGGTGCCTGGAGCTCAACATCGATATCACGGCCCAGCCGATCCCGGTGGTGCCAGCCGCTCACTACACCTGCGGCGGCGTGCGGACCGACCGCCGCGCACGCACCGACGTGCCGGGGCTTTACGCCATCGGTGAAACGGCCTGCACCGGCCTTCATGGCGCCAACCGCATGGCCAGCAACTCGCTGCTCGAGTGCCTGGCGTTTGCCAAACAAGCCGCCGAAGACATCATCGAGACATTGCCCGAGATTCCCTCCCCCCCGGATTTGCCGGAATGGGACGAGTCCAAGGTTACCGACTCCGACGAAGAAGTGGTCGTCGCCCATAACTGGGATGAAATCCGGCGCTTTATGTGGGACTACGTGGGCATCGTCAGGACCAACAAACGCCTGCAGCGGGCGTTGCGCCGCATCGAACTGTTAAAACAGGAAATTGCCGAGTACTACGGCAATTTTCGGGTCACCAGTGATTTGTTGGAACTGCGGAACCTGGTTATCGTAGCCGAATTGATCATCCGCTCGGCCTTGTCGCGCAAGGAGAGCCGAGGACTCCATTTCACCCTCGACTATCCGCGAACAAACGATGATGAGCCGCCCCGAAACACCGTCATCTGTCCTTGACCATCGATCAGCGATTCCATGCATGGCACCCAGTCAAACCTTGCGCAACTCGTTGTACCAGCGCCTCAATAGTGTCCAGCGGCTTGGCGATACATACTGATCGGTACCCGCTTGGCACCCCAGTCTCCGGGCCGCTCTTCGAACACGCCGGCACAAGGCGCGTTGCATACATTACAAGTGCCTTGCGGTGTTAAATTCCATTCCGACAGCTCATACCAGTCGCGACCGATAAGGATCTGGCCGCAGTGATGGCAATACGTGCTATCTCCCGCTTTATCGTGAACGTTTCCCACGTAAACGTATCGAAGACCGTTTTTTAGGGCGATACGCCGAGCCCGAACCAGAGTATCCAACGGAGTGGAGGGCTTATCCATCATCTTCCAATCCGGGTGAAAGGCCGAAAAATGGAGAGGGACATCCGCCCCCAACTTTTCGACCACCCATTGGGTTAACGCCTCGAGCTCGTCATTCGAATCGTTTTCGCCAGGAATCAGCAAGGTCGTTATTTCCAGCCACACGGGCGTTTCATGCTTGATGTACTGCAACGTTTCCAGCACCGGCTGCAAATGGCCGCCGCAGATCTTGCGATAAAATTCGTCGGTGAATGCCTTCAGATCGATATTGGCGGCATCCATCACGCTGAAAAACTCGGCGCGCGGTTCGGCGCACACATAACCGGCCGAGACTGCAACCGATTTGACGCCATGCTTTCGGCATTCCCCGGCAACGTCCACAGCGTACTCATGAAAAACCACGGGATCGTTATAGGTGTACGCTACACTCCGACAACCCACCTTCTTTGCCGTCAGGGCAATGGATTCAGGGGACGCCTGATCCATTAGGGAGTCCATCTCCCGAGACTTGCTAATGTCCCAGTTTTGACAAAACTTGCACGCGAGATTGCATCCGGCCGTGCCGAACGAGAAGACCGGTGTACCGGGGAGAAAGTGATTCAGCGGTTTTTTTTCTATCGGATCGACACAAAAGCCGCTCGACCTCCCGTAAGACTGCAATACAATCTTGCCGTCGACATTGCTACGAACGAAACAAAGTCCGCGCTGTCCTACGTGCAGCTTGCAGAACCGAGGACACATCGTGCATTCAACACGACCGTCTTCCAGCGTACGCCAGTAGCGAGTAGGAAAGCTCGCTGCAGTTTCGATGGTTCGGTTCATGATTCACACCACACTCGCCAAGTAAACTCGTATTTGTAAAATGTGACCTACTACTGGGCGCCGGTTGATATCTAGCGATTGGCCGGCGCCTCTTCAGAGAGAACATGCCATGAAGAACGTACGCCAACCTGCCGTCGCCGGACTCTTCTACCCGGTCGACAAGCATCGGCTTCGCACGATGGTTCGGGATTTTCTGCAGGATGCAAACACGACCGGGCCACTGCCAAAGGCCATGATTGCGCCGCACGCCGGTTACATTTATTCGGGCCCGATCGCCGCCAGCGCTTATGCCCTACTGAAACAAGGCCGGGATGTCATTCGTCGCGTAATCCTGATCGGTCCTTCTCACAGAATCGGCTTTCACGGTATTGCCGTCAGCCACGCGGACAGTTATGCCACCCCCCTGGGCAATATTCCTATAGACTGTGCCGCTCTCGAAAAGATTCTTAGTTTTCCATTTGTTAAAAGGCTCGATGAGGCACACCTGTTCGAGCATAGCCTGGAAGTTCATCTGCCTTTTCTGCAAGAAGTTCTAGATCAGTTCAAACTGGTTCCTTTGGTCGTGGGCATTGCCGCACCATCCGAAATCAACGCAGTGCTAGAACGGCTTGGGGACAGCCCGGAAACCGTGGTCGTGATCAGCTCCGATTTGAGTCATTACCATGACTATGCAACGGCCAAGCAAATGGACCAGGCCACATCCGTCGCTATTGAAAAGCTTCGACCGGACGATATCGGCCATGACTCCGCTTGTGGGCGGATAGCCGTCAGCGGCTTACTTTACTTCGCCCGCGAAAACGGACTCGCGGCCCGAACGCTGGACCTGCGCAATTCCGGGGATACGGCTGGCCGAAAGGATCGAGTCGTCGGCTATGGGAGCTATGTCTTTGAATAACCCAACCTATTCCCTATCCTCAATGCACCGTCGGTTTCTGCTCACGCTGGCCAAACAGTCGATCGAGCACGGCTCGGTCCACGGACAACCTGTTCCTGTCGAGTCGGAGGTTCTAGGACATGAACTTACCGCCAAGAGAGCCACGTTCGTGACGCTTGAAATACTGGGCAAACTGCGCGGCTGTATCGGCACACTCCAAGCCGTTCGGTCTTTAGCCGAGGACATCGTTCACAACGCCTATGCTGCGGCGTTCCGAGATCCTCGATTCCCGCCAGTCGAGAAAAGGGAGATCGATAGGCTTGATATCCACCTATCATTGCTGACACCAGCAGAGCCCCTATCGTTTACCTCGGAGGATGATCTGTTACGCCAACTGATACCGGTCGAGGATGGATTGATCTTGGAAGACGGGCTCCGGCGCGGGACGTTTCTGCCGGTGGTGTGGGAATCATTGCCAAATTCCAAGGCATTTTTGCAGCATCTGAAGCTGAAAGCCGGTCTCCCTAAGGATTACTGGTCCGACTCGATCAAAGTCTATCGATATCGTATCGAGACAATCGATCAGGACTCGGTATAGGCCGTCACTCCGTTCAAATCGAAGCTTATCGGATCATTCCGCGTGATCCGGACAAGCTATTCGCTTGTCGAGTGAATGGGCTTACGGTGTTCGGAACATGGAGAGCTTTCGGCTGCACTGGTGGAATGCCAAAAACTAATATCCTTCCTTTTCAATTAAATATCTTTGCACTGCGGATTCGTACACCTCGGTCGAGATTTTCGGCCCGTACACCACGGTCTGGCAATGTTCTTCGACAATAATGCTCAGCAATCGAAAGGCATTTCGCGGCGTCAACTGACGCACGATGAATTGGGCTTTGCTTTCCCCCTCTTCCTCGAAAATATCCGCCAGCTTGATCGGCGAACTTCCCGGCTTCCGCGAAACGTTCATCCGCTTCTCAATCAGCCGGATCATATTGTCGGCGGACCAATTGATGGAGGAAATGGTTTTGATGCGATCGCTCCGATAATACTTCTTGAGATCGTGCAGTTCGTACGGCAGGAACAGAATGATGCCGAGATGATCGATCTGGAATAACTGATCGTCGAGAATAGGCGTCACCAGCTCGCGCATCTTTTCCGGATCGCCCTTGATGCTGGTGGGCTCGTCCACGCGATCGACCAGTAGATAAACGCCGGACAACCCGAAGTATTGGACCAGATCCATGTAGCTCTTGAGCAACGTAAACCGGTTCTCCGTCATCCTCGGAATACCGTGGAACTCGAACAGCCCCGGTCCGATTTCCTGGATGATTTTAAACGTGTTTTCTACCGAAACCGGAACGCCACGGATATTCCGATAAATCTCTCCCGCCAGAAGCTTTGCCTGTTTATTGGAGAAAAAGCTATTCCGCTTTTTATAACCGGCGATGCCAATCAGTTTCCGAAGTGCGGAGATCTTGCTCGAAAGATCGTTGGGGGAGAAATAAAGAGCCGTAAGCAATATGAATTTCTCTGCGAACTCCCGATTGTCCTTGAGCATATCCTCCTTCTGAGCCTCGGTGATGTTGCGGTACAACTCCTCGATCCCCAGCTTAAGGATATAGTCCAGATGATCGTCAAGGGTGATTTTGCTTTCCCGGATGAGCACCTCTTCCTTTCTTCTCCGAAACAGCTTCGCCAAACCCGGTTTCCTCGGAGAATACTCGGCCGGAAGCTTTCGGACCTTGGTGACTTCGCTCAGCAGCTCATTGAATTCCACATATCTGACCACCAGTACCTTATCCTGATACTGGCGGAGATAACGCTCGGTATCGATCCGCATGGAGGATTTCCCGGCTCCTCGGATCGCAAAAATAACGTATGGACTGGGCTTGTCCAGATTCAGCAACGCAGACCGTAACGACGTGTTCTCCACCATGGCCGCCTGCAGGTAAGGATCGCGGTCGGCGTCGAAGATTACAAAGGGATGATGTTCAAACTGCCATACATGCAGCCATTCTTTAATTTCCATCAGACTCTCGATGAGATCTTATTCGTCGGATTCTATCGAATAGTTCGCTACCGCCCCGATGCAAATCCCGGAATCAGAAGACTTAGATAATCACGGGATAACCGCACCCAGTGGCTGCCGAACTATAGCACAGTTCACGTCGATTCCGGTGGCCTCATCTTCTTGGGCCGGGTGTTTTGCATTCCACTCTTGACATGCGGAGAGTCGACCGGTATGGAACCAGCAAAAATTTAAGCGTTCTCTGCCCAAGCGTACACACCACCAGCGCTTGAACGGCACGTGAAACGAAGCTACCCTTGCGCAAATTTCAGCCTAGCCATCTATAAGAACATGAACGACGTAACCGATAAACCGAACTCGGACGCAGAAAACGCTGGAACCGATCCCCAACTCGAGCCCGGTTGGAAACCGTTGCTTTGGTTCGGAATCGGCTTGGTCGCCCTGATTGCCTCGGCGGAACTGATCTTTGATCTGATTCCCGAAATTCTGGAATTGCTTGGAGACACGATTTTCATTCTCGTGGAAGGCAGCGAGGAAATCTTCATCGAAGACAAATTGGAGGACTGGTTCGATCTGTCGCCACGTCATGCAGAGCTTATTACAGCCTGGACGGTAACTCCGCTCAAATTACTGCTCGGCATCTTCACTCTGAGGTGGCTCTGGCGATATAGCCGAACGAAACTCATTCCAGCCTTAATGCGTTGGGTAAAGAAACAGCTCAAAATCTTGAGCCTGTCTTGGTCGGCTCTTTGGTGGCCTTGGAAAGGGGTGGTTGTAAGTATGCTGATAGGCAGTCTATTGGTCTTGATTTAGAAATGATCTTCGTGCACCTGGACAACCTGACGTTCAAAACCAAGAATCGGGGGAGTTCGATGATAAAGACTGCCGCTATTGCGTTCCTTGCATACTTACTACCCGCTACAGTCTTTGCTTTCGGCGTGAGTCATCACGGTGGGATCATTCTGGATTGCACACCGCCGATTTTCTTTGAGGAGTCGCCCGCCAAGGAGACCAAGGTTATCGCACTCCAGAAACTCTCCTTCGCCGCATCCGAAAATACTGATCGCGACACCATCAAAGTCTGGGTCAATAATGAACCTATCGCCGTTACAATTTCCGAGCAGCGCAGCGGGAGATTGGCGATTGAAGGCGTGCTCTCTCAGCCCGTCACGGAAGGTCGGGCCTGGATCAAAGTAGCAGGTTACAGCAACGACGGCTGCGATCAACTGCATGTCTGGAACGTGTACACAGGCGGCCACCCCTGAAATAATTTGCGCCCATAGCGTACAGCCAAAGTCCCTTCTCAAGCCTGCCTTCGCATAATAACGCTACGCCAAGGACAGAGCGCAATGGTTCCGGAAGCTGCCAAACCTTACCGATGCACCATTGAACGGCGTAGCTTCCTCGAGATACATCTGCCTCACATGCGGCGCCGATCGGGTACGATAAAATCGGTATCGTGTCGATTTGGCGTCTCCGTTAACACAACCTCTCGGATAAGGTACGATGAAACAAAAACGCCGAAGCTTTGAAGCTTCAAAACATTCAGGATGCATCTTCATATTTTGGAATTATCTGAAAGTATTCTTATTGTGAGCGATTCAGAGATTTGTCATGTCCGATAATTTACAGCCCATTACAGTCCTGGCTAACCAAAGCGAGCTGGGCGTGCAAGAGCCATCCGCTTTTTTCCTCGGTGACCGGCGCATAGAAGTCGTGGAGGTCATAGACCGCTGGCTCGCCTCGGATTATGGATACTTCAAACTGCTGACCACGGACGGCATTTATATCCTTCGCCACGACAGCGACCAGGATCGTTGGGCACTTACTCTTTATAAGCAGTCGGAATTCTTACCTGTCTTAGACGTTGGCAAAAAACCGAGGATTCACTAACGCGCCCATCGGCCGACGAGTGATGGCACGTATTGGATTCCAGTCATCGATATTTCACGCGTCATATGCACTCAACGCTTAGAGCCCGTTATGAACCTTCAAGGATAATTCGAAGAATCAAATGGTTAGCTTACATATCAGCCAGCTCGAATGGCTCTGCTAACCTCGATAATTCAGGTAAGGCGGCTTCATAACAGGCTCTGTCATCTCCCGATAAAAATTCGACACTGGCCTGCAACACCGGCAAAGCTTGGCCGCCGCCGGGAGTCAAATTTCTGACAGACCTAAGCTCCACCGACAAAAAGATTCGTAAGCAATTGATTTCCTGAGATCGTGGATGTGGCATAAATCTCGCTTCAAGAGAAATATGATTCACTAGATACCCTTTGAGCAATCCACTGCGCAATAAGAATAATGAAGAATAAAGCGGGAAATCTGGCTGTACTGTCGCCACAGGAGATCGATCGAAAAACCGCTCCGGGCGATCAGTCCTACCATGAAATGATTTTGGCCCTTCAAACTACTCTGGATGTAGAGCAGCTTCTCGGCTTGTTTAGCACACAATTGAACGCCATGGTTCCCCATTCCGGATTCGGCTTTTATAACGAAAAGTTTGGAATCGAGCTGTCGATGGGTAAGAGAGGGCGGCACGCCTGTGTTTACAATCTGGAGCTCGAGAACGAACCGCTTGGTGAATGGCGGATGACCCGCGACCGACGCTTTAGCGAACCGGAGTTGGTCCGCGTAGAAGCACTACTCTGCCGTCTCCTCTATCCTTTGCGCAATGGGCTCAAATACCGCGAAGCGCTGTGTTATGCCCACACGGATCAGTTGACCCAAATCGGGAATCGAGCCGCACTGCTCAACAGTTTGCAGCGGGAGCTCGAACTGGCGCGCCGCTATGGCACACCTCTTTCGATTATTCTGCTCGACGTCGACCACTTCAAATCGATCAATGATAACTTCGGGCATGACATCGGCGATGCCGTGTTGCGCTCGGTAGCCCGATCTATCAAAGACTCAGTGCGCGGAAGCGACATTCTGTTCCGCTATGGCGGTGAAGAATTCGTTATCCTGCTTTCCAATACATCCAAAGACGGTGCGGTGAATCTCGCCGAACGTATTCGTAACATGGTCGAGACATTATCCTGTGGAGTACGCGATCTGACCTTGCACGTGACGTTGAGCTTGGGAGTCGCAACAGTGATCCCCGGAGAAACTCATTTGGACTTGTTGCGCCGCGCCGATCAACTGATGTACCTGGCAAAGCGTGGTGGACGCAATCGGGTTGCAGCCGCAACCGAGACGAAGCGTCGATAGTCAGCGGTTTTACGACATCTTATTTTCTGCGGCTTCGGGCACCTCTGTCGCCCGTATGCCGATGTCCGGTGTGCCGATCTGCAGCCGGTTTTTCTGCTGCCAATCCTGCGGAACGCATCAACTCCGCGACATCCTCGCTAGGAAGCTCGTAAGACGCTCCCGCTTTCAAGCGGGGCGGCAGGGCAATTCCGGCAAACCGCGTCCGAATCAGTCGACTTACGGTAATTCCCTGCGAGTCCCAAAGCCTCCGAACGATACGGTTACGCCCCTCCTTCAAGGTGACACGAAACCATCGGTTGGCACCCTCACCGCCGGCAGGTTCGATGGTCTCGAAGCGAGCCGGTCCGTCTTCCAGTGCGATACCGCTCGACAGCCGAGTCAATATCTCGTCGTCGACAGAGCCTAGAACCCGAACCGCATACTCTCGCTCGATTTCCCGTGACGGATGCATGAGCCGATTGGCCAGTTCGCCGTTATTAGTGACCAACAGCAGACCTTGGGTGTTGATATCGAGACGACCGACGGCGATCCAGCGCCCGGTCACTGGCTTCGGTAAGCGGGTAAAAATCACCGGACGCCCTTCCGGATCGCGGCGGCTGACCACTTCTCCGATCGGCTTATGATAGATGAGCACCCGGGTCGGCGATCCCGCTCTTTTGGCGACGTCGATCGGACGACCGTTGACGGTGATATGATCACCCGGCCGATAACGTTCTCCCAGCTCGGCCGGCTTGCCGTTTATCGATATCCGTCCGGCCCTGATCCATTCCTCGATTTCCCGGCGCGAACCCAGTCCGATTTGAGCGAGAACTTTCTGAATCCGCTCGCCGGCATCGTCCGGCGACGGACGTGTGCTTGAGGGCGCTTTGGTTTTACTCGATCGATTTGGTATCCGCATTTTCGGTCGCTGGCTGGTCTAACGGCGCCACTTGCAGCGCCAAGTTGTCTATGAATTCCTGGAGAGGCGGCAGTTCGCCAAGGCTCTTCAGGTTGAAATAGTCCAAGAATTGCTTGGTTGTAGCGAGCAGCGCCGGACGGCCCGGGACTTCTTTGTGTCCCACCACCTGTATCCATCCCCGTTCCTGAAGCGTCCGAACAATGCCCGAGCTGACGGCGACGCCGCGAATATCCTCGATTTCACCGCGCGTGACCGGCTGACGATAAGCAATGATGGCGAGGGTCTCCAAGAAGGCGCGCGAATAACGGCCGGGCCGCTCCTCGAACAACCGTGAGACCCAAGGGGAAAAAGCTTCCCGAACCTGTAGCCGGTAGCCGCTGGCCACCTGTTTCAATTCCACGGGCCGGCGGCGGCAGTCTTCGGCTAATTCCGCCAGTGCGGCTTGTATTTCCGTGGACTCTGGCCGCTCGTTTTCGGCGAACAGATTTTCCAGTTCGGCGAAGGACAAAGGCCGGCCAGCGGCTAGCAGTGCCGCCTCGATAATCGTTTTTAATTCCACGTCAATCGACACTGGAAGCCATCAGAGGCCTTACTTGCAATTCGCCCAATGGTTCATCCTGAATGATCTCGATCAAGCGTTCCTTGCTCAGCTCGAGGATGGCCAGCAACGATACAACCGCGCCGTGCCGCCCTTCCTTGCGTTCGAACAGACTGGGAAACGGGATCAGTAATTGGGACTGCAACCGCGCCAGTATACTCGACATGCGCTCGCGTACCGACAACGGCTCGCGCCGGATTTGATGATGCGTCAATCGCTCGGCGCGCCGTAGCACCTCTTGGAAAGCCAGGAGAACCTCTTTCAATTCCACTTCGGGATATACCTTTTTGACTTTGATGGCACCGGTATCCGCCGATGTTTCGAACACGTCGCGCTCGCATCGTGGCAAGGCATCGAGCTCCTGGGCGGCGTGCTTGTAGCGTTCATACTCCTGAAGACGGCGCACCAATTCGGCGCGAGGGTCTTCCTCTTCCTGTTCCGGGCTCGCCGGGCGCGGCAGCAGCATGCGCGATTTGATCTCGGCGAGAATCGCCGCCATCAGCAAATATTCGGCGGCAAGCTCAATACGAAGCTCGCTCATCATCTCGATATAAGCGATGTACTGACGCGTGATATCGGCGATGGGGATATCCACTACGGACAGGTTTTGCCGGCGGATCAAATAGAGCAAAAGATCGAGCGGACCTTCGAACGTTTCCAGGAATACTTCCAGCGCATCGGGAGGGATGTAGAGGTCTTCCGGCAACTCGGTGAACGGCGTACCGTTGACGAAAGCCAACGGCGCGGAGGTCACTGCTCCCTCGCCTACAGGTTGTGAATCGACCTGCTGCGCTTCTCGGTCCGAACTCGATCCGGTCGCGACGGCTTTTTCACAATCCGCCAGTTCAGTCATCTACAGACCGGCGAAACCGAAAAGCAGCCGCTGCATGAGATGAATCGGGAAACCCAAAATCATGGATAGCCCTCCGGTAGCGATCAGCGCCAACAGGATAAAGAAACCATAGGGTTCGATTTGGCTGAATTTGATGGCCAGCCTGGGCGGCAAAAAGCTTGCCGCGATGCGCCCGCCGTCGAGTGGTGGAATCGGGAGCAAATTCAACAACATCAACACGATATTGATGACGATGCCGGCAATGCCCATGAGCCCTAAGGGCACCGACACGTAATCGAAATCCAACGCACTGGACAAGCGGGCGATGAGCGCCCAGGCGATCGCCATCAAAAGATTCGCGGCGGGTCCAGCCACTGCGACCAGAGCCATATCCCGCTTCGGGCGGCGTAACTTGCCGAAATCCACCGGCACGGGTTTGGCCCAGCCGAAGATAAAACCGCCCAGCGCTAGCAGCACGCCGGGGACCAGCAAGGTCCCCACGGGATCGACATGGTGTAGTGGATTCAAGGAAAGCCGGCCAAGCCGGGCTGCCGTGTTGTCGCCCAGCATCTTGGCGACCCAGCCGTGGGCCACTTCATGCAGGGTAATGGCGAACAGGACCGGGAGTATCCAAATGGCGAAACGTTGTGCAAAAGTAAGTTCTTCCATTGGTGCAATCTTTGACGAAATGAAGGGATTATTGAAGCGAGGCGACGACACCCGATCCCTGTCGGACGATTTCCGGCGTGTCTTCGATGAAGCCGATGATGGTGGTCGGCGTATAGGGAACAATTCCCGCGTCGATGATCAAATCCACCTCTTTCTCGAGACGGTCGCGAATGTCTTCGGGATCGGTCATGGCATCATCATCGCCCGGCAGAATCAGAGTCGAACTGAACAAAGGCTCGTTCAACTCCGCCACCAGCGCCAACGTGATCGGATTAGCCGGCAAGCGGATGCCGATGGTCTTGCGCTTCGAATGCTGCAAGCGGCGCGGCGTTTCGCGGGTTGCTTTGAGAATGAAGGTGAACGGCCCCGGAATCAGCGACTTGATCAGCCGGAACGCTTCATTGTTGATCTTCGCGAACGTCGAGATCTGCGACAGATCTTTGCATATCAAGGTGAAATTGTGTTCTTCCCCTAACTGCCGGATTCGCCGGATGCGGTCCAGCCCGGACTTATTATCCATTTGGCAGCCGAAGGCGTAGGAGGAATCGGTCGGATAAACAATTATGCCCCCTTCGCGAATGATCTCGACGCTTCGGCGGATGAGCCGAGGCTGCGGATTGTCCGGATGAATCTGAAAATACTGAGCCATTCCGATAGTTTACTATAGCGAAGCTTCGGCTAGGGACTTTTCCCTTGCGTCACTTCAGCATCTTGAACATGGCGGCTGGATGGTCAACGGGTCCCTGGTTTCTTCGCGACGTTATCGCGCAGATACACCGGTAGCGCCTGTTCCGGCTCCACGAAGAGCCCCCTGCCTAATGCATCGGCTCCGAGACGGGCCACCATCGCCGCGCGAGGGAAACGATCCGGCAGGATTCTTTTGACGTTGCCGCCCAAGCGCTCCTCGAGAACCGACCCGTAGGTCTTCCATCCGCTGCCGATACCAATACCTTCGGCATGATCCGGAAACGAAACCCGATCGGCCGGCAGCACCGATTCCTCGCCGAGAAGCTCGGCCAGCCCCGCTTCTCCCCTACGGTAGACGCCCCAATAGACTTCGCCCATACGGGCATCGATGCAGGGAAATGCGACCGTTTCTCCAAATTCGGTCAAGGCATCTTGCGCCAGGGCCGCCAGTGTCGAGACCGGAACCACCGGCAGATCAACGGAGAACGAAATCCCCTGAGCTACGCCGGCCGCAATGCGGACGCCGGTAAAGGAACCGGGCCCCCGTCCAAACGCGAGAGCATCGACTTGCGAGACCTTGATTCCGGCCTCGGCCAGCAAAGAGTCGATCATGGGCAGAATCAGCCGATTGTGCTGCTGCGGCGCCAACTCGTAGAGCTCGAGAACGGCGTCGTCGATCAGCAAGGCGGCCGAACATGCTTCCGTGGCGGTTTCGATGGCCAGAATCTTCATACCGCAATCTCTTTTTCGAATTCACTGGAGAAAAACCGCTGCACCTCGGCGAGCGCACGGGTCCTCGGCATGTCCGGCAGGCTATTCAAAAAAACCTTCCCATAGGAACGAGACAGAATCCGCGGATCGCACAGCATCAGCACGCCGCGATCCTCCTGATCGCGGATCAGCCGACCCACGCCCTGCTTGAGCGCGATGGTAGCGGCCGGAAGCTGATAGGTCGCGAACGGATTCAGTCCGTTGCGGCGGAGGGTTTCGAGCCGGGCATTGAGCACCGGGTCGCTCGGCGACGCGAACGGCAGCTTGTCGATGATGACGCAGGACAGCGCCGGCCCCGGAACATCAACTCCCTCCCAAAAGCTCCCCGTCCCGAGCAGGATGCCGTTTCCGGCCTGCTTGAACGCCTCCAAAAGCACTGCTTTTGGTTGGTTGCCCTGAATGAACAGCGGGTAATCGAGATGCTGTGCGATCAAGGCCGCGGCCTCGGACAAGGCCTGATGCGAGGTGAACAGCATGAACGCCCTGCCCCGGCTAGCCTTCAAAACCGGCAACGCGGCCCGCACCACCGCTTGGGTGAAACCGTCGACTGCCGGGTCCGGCATACCCGGAGGCAGAAACAGCAAGCACCGCGTCCGATAATCGAACGGGCTTTCCCAAGCCCGGCATTCGGCTCCGGCTAGCCCCAGTTGTCCGACGAAATGATCGAACCGGCCGCTGACCGTGAGTGTCGCCGATGCGAAGATCCAGGCGGCTTGGCTGTGCTTGCGAAACCGCGCGAATTCGCCGGCGATGGCCAACGGGGTCCGGTTCAGGGAAAAGCTGTGCTTATAAACTTCGAACCAGCGTATGGCTTCGCTGCCTTCATCCTTGTCGAAGGCCTCCAGACGCACGCCCAAATCCGTGCAACGCTTCCAGCATGACTCAAGGCCTTTGCTGCGAACGGCGGCTTCTTTCAGGATCTCTTCGAGATCGTGCAAATGCCGGCGCAACTCAGTTAGTTTTTCGGTGACGGCCGAATCGTCCGCCACCCGATGCCACGCCTCCCGCCGCGACGGATCGCCCAAGGCCTGCCGCAATTCCGCCGTCAATTGCTCCAGCAACTCCGCTTCGTCGAGCAACTGCGGCATGTCTTTCGCGTTCTTGAGCCGCTCGACGAGAATATCGTCCGCTAAACCGTGGAGCTGACGGGAGCTGATGCTGAGGCCCAGAAACTGCGCCGCCGATTCGACGAATTGATGAGCCTCGTCCACCACGATCGCTTCGCAGTCGGGCAAGAGCTCACCGAAGCCATCGTTTTTCAAAGTCCAGTCGGCCCACAGGAGATGATGATTGATCACCAGAATGTCGGCATCCTGAGCGTTGCGGCGCGCCTTCACCAAAAAGCAGTCTTCGTATTGGGGGCATTCCTGTCCCAGACAGTTATCGCCGGTCGAAGTTACCGACGGCCAGAGCACCGAGGATTCGGGCACATTGGCCACTTCGGCGATATCGCCGGTTCGGGTAGTTTTGCTCCAGCGGCGAATGGCTTCCAGGGCGTATGCCTCGCGCGGGCCGTAACCCGCCTTGAATCCCAAAGTATTTTCCAGACGGTACAGACACAGATAATTGGCGCGGCCTTTCAGCAGCACCCCCTTGAACGGCACCGCCAGCGCTTGCCGGACCAAGGGCAAATCTTTCCGAAAAAGCTGATCCTGGAGGGTTTTGGTGGCGGTCGACACGATGACTTTCTTGCCCGACAAAGCCGCGGGAGCCAGATAGGCCAAGGTCTTGCCGGTGCCGGTGCCTGCTTCGGCGACCAAACAGCTCTTGCCGTCGATCGCTTGCTTGACGGCTTGCGCCATCTCCGCCTGCGCCTGGCGCGGACGAAACCCCGGCAAGCACTGAGCAAACGGGCCTTCTGCCCCCAGAGTCGAAAGCAAATCCCGCAATTCAGTTCCCGGCTTTTTGCTCGGCCATCGCCGCACCGGCTAGGTCGCCTTTCGCCCGGCGCGCCTGCGCAATAATGGACCAGTTCTTTTGGGTCAGCGGTTGGCTGCCCCTGGCGAGCTGGTTCGATTTTTTCGCGAGATCCTCGGCTAAGCCGGGCTGATGCTGCTGGAGCCGAATGTCGGCCAATTGATGCCAAAGCAAAGGATTCCGCGGCTGAATACGTATCCCTCTTTCCAGCGCGGAGGCGGCATTATCCAGTTGCCCGCTTTTACGGTTAGTTTCAGCCTCGCTCAACAAGGCCAGAACAGCCGGCGATGAAGCCACGGGCTCGCTTCTGACAGGCGGTCTTGCTCTCGATGGTGGCGCCGGAGTCTCTCTGATCGCTGCCGGCGGATTCACCGGCTGCCGCTGGGCAGTGGACTCACCCGGTATCTGGCCAGGTTCGTGAATCCCGCGCGGCTGGTTGGATACGCTGACGCAGGCGGCTTGCAAGAGCAGCCCCGCGACAAGAATCGGACGATAGGCTTTGGTCATGTTGAAATCAGATCCACGTACAAGGAATTAGGAATTAACGAATCAAGAGTCGATGTGCTTTTCGCCGGACGTAATAACCCGATCAGGACGCCCTCGCAAGAACGGGGAGAATACAGGACATCGCCATCGGGCTCCAGTTTGGCCCGGCCTCTGCTCAGTTGGACCCACATTCCGCTGAATTTACTGAAAGCTGCATGAGTCTTTATTGCAATAAGGTTCTCGACTCGGGTGTTAGAATTCAGTCATTACTCTTGGGAAAAACGACCATGCCACTCATTCGCCCTTTCGCCGCTCTCCATCCGGCACCCGGCCGTGCAGCAGAAGTTATTGCTCCCCCTTATGATGTACTGGATACCGAGGAGGCCAGAATACTGGCGGCGGATCGTCCCTGGAGTTTCTTGCACATTTCCAAACCGGAAATCGATTTGCCGGCGGGGACCGACCCGTATGCTCCGGAGGTTTATGCCAAGGCCGCGGAAAATCTCAAACGAATGATGGATGCCGGCATCCTGAAGCGAGATAATCGGCCGCTCTATTATGCCTATCGCCTCGTCATGGGCGACCACACCCAACTGGGCCTGGTCGCGACGGCCAGCGTCGCCGCTTACGATACCAACCGCATCCGCAAACACGAGTTCACCCGTCCCGACAAGGAGGACGACCGGGTACGCCAGATCGCCGCGCTGAACGCTCAGACCGGGCCGGTGCTGTTGGCGTATCCCGATGCGCCCGAGGTCGACCGATTGCTGGCGGAAACCGCCGAGCTACCGCCCGAAGCCGATGCGGTAGCAGAATCCGGCGTGCGTCATACGCTCTGGACCGTTCGCGACGAGCGCATCGCCCGGCTTACCGAACTTTTCGACACGATGTCGGCACTTTACATCGCCGACGGACATCACCGTTCCGCTGCGGCCTCGCGGATTGCGGCGTCGCGCCGGCAATCCGATTCCGGCCAGACCGGGGATGAAAGCTACGACTATTTTCTGTCGGTAATATTTCCGTACCGGCAAATGCGGATCATGGATTACAACCGGCTGATCAAGGACTTGAACGGCTTGAGCGAAGCCGAGTTTCTACGCCGGGTATCCGAGCGCTTTGCCATCGAGAAAGCCGACAGCGCGGTGAAGCCGAAAAATCCCGGCGAGTTCGGCATGTATCTGAGCGGACATTGGCATAAGCTGACCATAAGCCCCGATTTGATACCCGCCGACCCGGTGGCACGGCTCGACGTCAGCCTCCTGCAGGATCATCTCATCTCGCCTATCCTCGATATTACCGATCCCCGCCGCGATCGGCGGATCGACTTCGTCGGGGGCATCCGCGGGCTAAGTGAACTGGAACGCCGCGTCGATTCCGGCGAGATGTCTCTAGCGTTTTCGCTGCACCCCACCCGCATGGAAGACTTGATGGCCGTGGCCGATGCAGGAAAAGTCATGCCGCCGAAATCCACCTGGTTCGAACCCAAGCTGGCGGACGGATTAGCCTCCCACGTGCTGGATTAGGTCGGATTGAACGGCGGGACCGTAAGCGGCGACTGTTGTATCGCTGGTTATTCGCCTATTTTATAAGCTCTATAAGCTCGTCGAAGAGCCCACGTGGGTATGCTCGTATCGCTCCCGGCAAGCGTGGCACCTCAGCGCGGCGGGATTGGCCTTCAGTCGCGGATAGCCGATCTCGCTTTCGCAGTCGATACAGATACCGTACTCGTTGTTGCCGATTCTGAGTAGGGCGGCATCGATCATCCGAAGCTCGCGGATATGCCGGTCGATGACGGCCAGATTAAGGTCTACCAGCAGATCCGCGACCGATTCTTCCTCCATGTCGTGAACCTGTCCGGCGAGATCGATGTATTGCTCGTTATGCGAGGCCAGGAGCTCTTGGCGGATCACCTCTCTAAGCGCACAAAAGCGGCTCTTGAGCGCCTATTTCAGCTCATTGATCTGGGCGTCCGAGAGTGTTGCGGTCATGGTCGTTCTCCATCCGAATCCGTTCGTCGGTGCGCGTGGCAAATTTGCGCTCCAGTTCAATCATCGTATCCCCTGTGAGGGGCACGAAGGCTACCTCCAAAATGCTTCGGGTTTCGATGTGGCCCTGCCCATCCTTCTCCACAAACATCAGTTCCTGGTCCCGATAAGGCAGCCCGACCGGAATTACCATCCTGCCTCCGGCCTTGAGTTGCGCCAGCAAGGGTTCCGGAGGATATGGGGCGGCCGCGGTAACGATGATGCCGTCATAAGGCGCATGTTCCGGCCAGCCGTGATAACCGTCGCCGGCACGCGCTTCCACATTGGCGTATCCGAAACGCCTCAGCCGTTCCTTCGCCTGCTCGGCCAGTCCCAGGATGATTTCGACCGTATAAACCTGTTTCACCAGCAGCGACAGCACCGCGGCCTGATAGCAGGAACCGGTGCCGATTTCGAGAACGATATCATTGGGTTTGGGGTCGAGGAGATCGGTCATCAAAGCCACCATGTACGGCTGGGAGATAGTTTGACCGTAACCGATGGGCACAGGGCCGTTCTCGTAAGCGTAAGCTTTGGACTCTAAAGGCACGAAGCGGTCCCGGGGGACTTTTCGCATCGCGTCCAACACCCTCGGATTCATCGCGTCTTTGCCGGTGAGATGCCGGGTGAGGGTGACCTCCTCCTCGATCTCGCGCACCATTCGGGACACTGTAGTCATAAGGACCTCGTTTGGTCCGAGCGGCGGAATAGGCTTATCTTACGCCTTAACGAACAGTTGGGTTAAGCATGATTACGCGGTTTGTCTGTGCCGGGAACTTGAACGTGGATCTCACTTTTCCGGTCGAGCGCCTGCCGGAAGAGCACGAAAAACTGCGCTGCCGGGAAAGCGTTTTGGACTACGGCGGCTCGGCCGCGAATACCGCCTATTGGCTGGCACGGCTCGGACAACAGGTAGAGATGCTCGGATGCGTGGGCGACGATCCTTTCGGCACGCTCGCCGTTGCCGCGCTCGCCGAGGTCGGCGTGGAGACAAACCTGATTCAACGGACCGGACGGGGTCTTACCGGCATGGCCGCCATTTTTGTAAATCCAGGCAGCAAGCGCATGGTCACTTCGGGCGGAGCGAACGCCTACTTTAATCCCGCAGCAATCGATGGCCGGATTTTCGGACCGGGCGTGCATTTGCATGTGGCAACGCCTTTGGACGAGATCGCATTGCCGTTGATCCGAATGGCCAAAGAAAGGGGCGCAACCGTCTCCTGCGATCTGGATGAAGGTCCCACGGCAGAAATGATTCCCTGGCTAGATTGGGTTTTCGTGAATCACTCCGACTTGTGCCGCTGGACCGGTTCGAGCGATCCACGGAAAGCACGGGAGCAGCTGGCGTCCCACACTTTTCTGATCGTTACGCAAGGCGTCCGGGGTGCAGTAGTGCTAGGACCGACCGGCGAACATACCCATCCCGCATTCCCGGCAACCGTAGTCGATCGAACTGGCGGCGGCGACGCCTTCGACGCCGGGTTTCTGTACGGGCTCGCGCAAGGCTCTAGCCCAGAAGTCTGCCTCCGCCTCGGCTTGCTTCTGGCTGCCCGAGTGATCGCGAGCGAGGGAAGCCGTCCCCGGTCGGTCGACGCGGCAAAGATCCTTGGGGCTGCTCAGCCGCTTCCCTGAAATCCGGTGCATAAACGGATTTGAATTGATCGCCACGGATGCCGACACGGATCAGATCGCGCGAGCCCGGCGCGGCTGTTGCCCGCCGAGCAGCCTCAAGGAATTGCCTTCGCGTTGGCGCGACCTCGCCTTTACCGCGGATCGGGGGCGGTATTGCATCAAACCGGAATATCGACGATCGGTGAGCTGGGCCGTGCAGGATCTACGGAAAGCCCTGCCGGACGGGCCCTTCGACCTCATTCTCTGCCGCAACCTGGCGTTTACCTATTTTTCGCCGGCGCTGCAGCGGGAAACCCTGTGCCACCTCGACACCCGCCTATCGACGGGAGGACTGCTCGTGATCGGTGCGCACGAATTGCTGCCCGAAATCCCGCCCCAGCGGGTCCTCTGGCGGCCGGATCTGCCCATCTACCGCAAGAACGGGTGACGGGGCAGATCTCAAGCGGTGCAAGAATGACGAGCGTTCTAGGCCGCCAGCCTTACAGCGAAGCCCTATCATTATGAGATCTCTCGGGACTATCTCTCGCCGTTTGCCGCGTCGGGCCGGGCATTGAGACGCAGCCACTGGTTGACGATCGCGAGATCGCCGGGGTTCAAGGTACCGGCAGCCTGTTTGAGTGCCAAACTATTGATGATGTAATCGTACCGTGCCCTCGCATAATCGCGTTTGGCTCGAAACAGGTTGCGCTGCTCGGTCAGCACGTCGACCATCGTTCGGGTGCCGACCTCCAAGCCGGCTTCGCTGGCTTCCACGGCGCTCTGCGAAGACACCACGGCTGCCCGAAGGGCCTCGACCTGGCTGATGGCGGACAAGATGCCGCGATAAGCATCTTTCACCTGTCGCTTGACCGCGCGCCGCACGCCGTCCAAATTTTCCTGGGCCGCCTCGTATTCGTGCCGGGCCTGGCGGACCCGCGAATTGACGCCGCCGCCCGCGAACATGGGCACATTGACTTGCATGCCGATCACCTGATACTCGGTGGGTATGCCCCGCGGCCGGTTGTTGTCAGTGAATCCGGCGGCTCCAATGAGATCCATCGACGGAAGATGGCCGGCAAACTGGAGATCGATGTCTTTTTTCGCTACGAGGCTCCGGTTTTCGGCGGCAATGATGCCGAGATTGCTCTGCTGAGCCAAGTCGCTCCAGTCCTCGATGTTTTCGGGCTCGGGACCTTTCAAAGGCACATCTTCGATGAGTCTCGCCAAAGAGATGTCGAATTCACCGATGATTTCCTGCAGCGCTTCCCGTGCATTGTCCACCTGATTTTCGGCTTGGATGACATTGGCCCGGGCCTGATCGTACCCCGCTTGGGCCTCGTGTACGTCGGTAATGGCGATCAGTCCCACCTCGAACCGCGCCTTGGCTTGTTCGAGCTGCCGCTCGATGGCGCGCTGCTCGGCCAACGCGAACTCGTGGCTGTCCTGAGCGAACAGGACATCGAAGTAGGCGCGTGCGGTGCGCAGCATCAGGTTTTGTTGTTCCGCCGCATAATTCGCCTCGGCTTCGGCGATTTGATTGTCCGCCTGACTGAGCTGCACCCAGTACTCGTGATGATAAATCGGCTGAGTCAGATTGATGCTGGCAGCACTGTCCCAGAAGCCGACATTCCTAGCGCCGGCGATAAAGACCAGAAAAGACTCCTCGAACTTCGACAGCACCGAGTTGCGGTTGAGCTCGCCGGTGATCGACAAGGTGGGCAACAGACGGGCGACGCTCTGGGGCTTGGCCTCCAGGACCGCATTGCGGGTGGCTTCCGCTTCGCGCAGCCTTGGATCGCGTTGCAGCGCGAGTTCGAGGGTCTGCAAAAGATCCTGTGCTTGAGAGTATGTTGTGGCGGCGAACAGGACAGCAAAAAGAATGCTTTTTTTCACTATTTTGATTTTTGCCGGTCGTGAGGATTCGAATCAAAAGTATAAGCCGGCGATCTCCCACTTAGGCGATCCGGCAACTTCGCGATCGTTCATGATGCGCCAAGATAAAAACGTATTAATACCGACATCGAAGATAGACCCGAAGCATCCGGAAGGACTCGGAGTCCACGCTGTCGCGGCACACGGTAACGGCATGTGTCTTCGCTCCGGTTTTAATGTGCAGGATGACCATCCACGTGGTGACGACGCTGCTGTCCAGCACGGCTCCGGCCTGCATGCCGGACGGCAAAAAGATTTCGCATTTGCCCCTTGATTTCAGGACCAGTGCCTTGATGGCCGGGTTCGACCCATATTCCCGACGGCAAAGGATCAAACTCAACGCCACGGCACCGAGCATCCCCAACTTCATCCATACCGGCAGCGGGTTGGCCAAGGACGCGAATCCCGCCAGCGCGTGAATGATCATTATCGCCGCGGCCAGCCTGCGGGACGGGTTAAGCTCAAGGCGGAGAGGCGGAACGGATTTTGAGGACAAGCTCGGCCAGCGATGGGTCTACGGGAATGCAGTCGGTATAAAGATAACGCCAAAGTCTTTCGTCCGGTTCGTCCAGAAGGCGGACGAACGTCGATTTCTCCGCTTCGGACGCATGATCGTAAGCGCTGTCCAGGTAGCGCTGCAATATGAGATCAAGCTCCCGCATGCCGCGGCGACAGCGCCACCGGAGCTGGGCATGTTTCATAGGCTCAGAGGTGGTGAAAAGAACGTGGCGAGCGGCCCAAGTTCGCTACGAGAAGCGCAGGCGTACCGCCCTCACCCCGACCCAATGTTGTCGGGCTGTCCTGCCCGCCACCCTGGGGGCGCGCTTCACGCGACCAAATCCGCTCCCGGCGGATTTGTCCCGTAAGGGGAGAGGGAGATTCAAAGAATCGCTTCCGCGATACCTGGGTTAGATCGGGTACGTTGAGCATCGCAGGAGCGAATATGGGCCGCGCAGTAGTTCTGTTCACCATCTCTCAACGCTGCCGCTCGACCAGGAGCTTCTTGATCTCGGCGATCGCCTTGGCGGGATTCAGCTCTTTCGGACATACCGCCGTGCAGTTCATGATGGTGTGACACCGGTACAACTTGAACGGATCTTCCAGATCGTCCAGCCGCTCGCCGGTGTTCTCGTCCCGGCTGTCCGCGATCCAGCGATAAGCCTGCAGCAGAACCGCGGGTCCCAGATAGCGTTCGCTGTTCCACCAATAGCTGGGACAAGCTGTCGAACAGCACGCACACAATATGCACTCGTAGTACCCTGTCAGCCGGTTTCTTTCCTCCTTGCTCTGGAGCCGTTCCCGGTCGGCGGGCGGCGGCGTTTGAGTCTGAATCCACGGTCGAATGGATGCGTATTGGGCGAAAAAGTGGGTTTGATCGGGCACCAGGTCCTTGATCACCGGCTGGTGTGGCAGAGGATAAATCTTCACCACTTCATGGCAATCGGCGATTGCCTTGGTGCAGGCCAGCGTGTTGCGGCCGTCGATGTTCATGGCGCACGAGCCGCAGACGCCTTCGCGGCAGGAACGACGGAACGCCAGCGTACTGTCGATCTCGTTTTTGATCTTGATGATGGCGTCCAGCACCATCGGCCCGCAGCGGTCCAGATCGACTTCGAACACGTCGAGGCGCGGATTTTCTCCGGACTCGGGATCGTAGCGGTAGATTTCGAATCGCCTGACGTTGGTGGCGCCTTCGGGCGCCGGATACACCTTGCCGGGTTTGACGGCAGAGTTCTTGGGTAGTGAAAAAAGCCCCATGACCTTTACTCGACTCCGGAAACGGAAAAAACAGTGAAAGCTAAAAGCTGCTGCTTAGCATAGGCGACCAAACGGCCATCCGCTGCCGATCGGCTTCAACAGTCCACAACTCAGGATTCCCTTTCCCCTGAATCCGGGATCAATACACCCTTTTTTTCGGCTGGATGACCTCGACTTCATCGGTCAGGGTATACAGGTGGACCGGACGGTAATCGATACGGACATCGTGGCGCTCATCCAGCCACAGCAGCGAGTGTTTCAGCCAGTTCGCATCGTCCCGTTCGGGAAAGTCCTCGCGGGTGTGCCCTCCGCGGCTTTCCTCGCGATTGAGCGCTCCGGCGATGGTCACCATGGCCTGGGCGAGTAGATTCTCGAGCTCCAGGGTTTCGACCAGATCGGTATTCCAAATGAGCGAACGATCCGAAACGCGCACATCCTGAAAGGAGTCCATGACGCCTTTCAACTGGTCGACGCCTTCCCGTAGCACCTCGCCCGTCCGGAATACGCCCGCATGGCTCTGCATGCTCCTCTGCATGGCCAAACGAATCTCCGCGGTTTTCCGCGAGCCGTTGGCATAACGCAGCCGGTCGAAGCGGGCCAGCGCCGGATCGCACGCATCCGGCGGCAGCGGTTTGTGAAGCCGTTTGGGCTGGATCAGCTCGGCGCAACGCAAAGCCGCCGCGCGCCCGAACACCACCAGATCGAGCAAGGAATTGGACCCGAGCCGGTTCGCCCCGTGCACGGACACGCAGGCCGCCTCGCCGATCGCCATCAAGCCGGGCACCGGCGTCTCGGGGTTGCCGTCCTTGAGGGTGACCACCTCGCATTTATAGTTGGTCGGAATGCCCCCCATGTTGTAATGCACGGTCGGAATGACCGGAATCGGGGCCTTCGTGACATCCACACCGGCGAAGATCATGACGGTTTGGCTGATGCCGGGCAGCCTTTCTTCGATCACCGCGGGATCGACATGTTCCAAATGCAGGTATATGTGATCCTTGTCCGGCCCGACGCCCCGCCCCTCCAGAATTTCCCGGGTCATGGCGCGGCTCACCACGTCGCGCGAAGCCAAATCCTTGGCGTGCGGCGCATAGCGCTCCATGAAGCGCTCGCCTTCGGCATTGGTGAGATAACCGCCCTCGCCTCTCACGCCTTCCGTGACCAGGCAGCCGGCGCCGTAGATCCCGGTGGGGTGGAATTGCACGAATTCCATGTCCTGAAGCGGCAATCCGGCGCGCAGGATCATGCCATTGCCGTCTCCGGTGGTGGTATGCGACGAGGTGCAGGAGAAATAGCAGCGCCCGTAACCGCCGGTCGCCAGAATCGTCATGTGGGAACGGAACAGGTGCAGCGTTCCGTCCTCCAACCGCCACGCAAGCACTCCGCGGCATTCGCCTTCATCCATGATAAGGTCCAAGGTGAGGTATTCGGTGAAGAACTCCACCTTGTGCTTGAGCGATTGCTGATAGAGCGTGTGCAGGATGGCATGGCCGGTAAAGTCGGCCGCCGCGCAGGTGCGCTGGGCGGAGCCTTCCCCGAAATGGGTGGTCATACCGCCGAAGGCGCGCTGATAAATCTTGCCGTTCTCGGTGCGCGAAAAAGGGACGCCGTAATGCTCCAGTTCGATGACGGCGGGAATCGCCTCGCGGCACATGTATTCGATCGCGTCCTGATCGCCCAGCCAATCGGAGCCTTTCACCGTGTCGTACATGTGCCAGCGCCAATCGTCCTCGCCCATATTGCCCAAAGCCGCGCTGATGCCGCCTTGAGCCGCCACGGTATGGCTGCGTGTCGGAAAGACCTTTGTCAGGCAAGCCGTTTTCAGGCCTTTTTCGCCCAGTCCCAGTGCCGCGCGCAAACCCGCGCCACCGGCTCCCACGACCACTGCGTCGTAAGTGTGGCGAATAATTTCGTAGGCCTTAGTCATGCTACCCCATGAAGACGATGCGCAGCGTGGCATAGAGGGATGCCAGCGCCAGAAACGAAAAAATCAGCTTCATGCCCAGGATGCTGAGCATCTTCAGCCAATCGGTATGAATGTAATCCTCCATCACCACCTGCAACCCCAGTGTCGCGTGATAGAACACGAGGATGACGAACGACAGCATGAAAATACTGTTCCATGGCGTTGCGATCCATCGGACGACTTGCTCGTAACTTGCGTGAGGCAGCGAAACGACCGCCGGTACAAGCCAAAAGATCAGAGGAATCAGCGCGATCGAGGTCACCCGCTGCCGCCACCATTCGTGAGTTCCCTGCCTGGCAGAGCCCAGTCCCCGAGCACGGGCCAGCGGTGATCGATAGTTCATAGGCACTTAGAAGACGGTGATCATGTGAATAGGAATAACCCTAGGGTCAGCAGCACCGAAGCGACCACTTCCAAATAAGCATACCGATCCAGGGTTTCACGGTCGAAGCCGTGCCCGGTGTCCCAAATCAGGTGTCTGACGCCGTGGGAAAGATGGATGAACAAGGAAAAAAGCCAAGCCCATAACAATAGTTGCCCCGGTATCGAGCGCAGAACGGCTTGGATCCAGGCGAACTGGGCTTCTCCCTCGGCAATGGCCATCAGGCACACCGCCCAAAGAACCAGCCCGATGCTTAGCACCACGCCGGTGATTCGATGCGTGATCGACAAAACCGCAGTCAGCGGCAACCGGTAAACCTGAAGATGGGGCGACAGAGGGCGTTCACTCATACGATGGCGACTATGGCGAATCACCTAAGGCTTTGCCCCAGGCTGCGATGGCAAACCTGTGAGCAGGAATTTTCGTCGGCAACTGCATGCATAGAAACTAAAAATCGATGCACCGTCCGTCCTTCTCCCAATCGCCGTAGCGGGTTGGTTCAGGACGCTGGGTCGTCTGGAGCGGAGCAGTTTGCAACTCGGATTTTCTCGTCGGATCTTCATCGAGAGCCTGATCCTCATAAGAAGGCTTGAGTTCCTCAGTCATGACGCGACTCCTCCAAAATCTCTTTTATGGCTGTTATACCTTGGCGCGGAGGTGATCACAAGCCGTTCACCATACGCCTTACGAGTAAGCATCAAAGATATTATTAGAACAAGCGGCTTCCGCTATTGTTCCAGCTGATCACGCCCGCATACGCAGATTTGCTTTCGTACGATCGGGTGGGGCATAGCCTTGATTTGAGCGGTACATTTCTTCGGGATGAAAGGAATTCACTTTTTCAATTCATCCTTTAGATAAGGAATCTTTCACGAGAGGTTTTGTCGAAGTTTTACGAACTTTCGATCAGTCAGACAAATACGGTCGAAGAAAGGTGCATATGCGGTCAATACGTATATGTACTGGGTTTCCTGAGCCATTCAAGGTTGAATGCCTTTTCGATGGCAGATTGTTTGGAGAAATGTCATGAACTGGGATCAAGTAAAAGGAAACTGGAAACAAGTCAAAGGCACTATTAAAGCACAATGGGGCCGGTTGACCGACGATGAACTCGACGAAATTAACGGCGAGCGGGAAAAACTGATAGGCAAGATTCAGGAAAGATACGGAATAGCCCGCGAAGAGGCCGAAAGGCAAGTAGAAAGCATGAAGATGTAAATCAAATACTCGATCTAGCTGACGGCCACATAGTTCTTATACCTTCCTTCTAACGCTATTAATTGGGTATATGCCGTCAGCTAGCGAGTTGATCATCCGAACAGAAAATCCGGGGCACCATCAATCTAAAAGCATCTCACTACTGCCGAAACATTCGCGACATAAAATCACGCTATTTTAGTATCTCTTTAAATCAACCGATGCTATTTCTGCAATTTTCATAAGGAGATTGACATGCAAAAAGCCGTATTTTGTATCGCCAGGACGAGAGACCAGGCTGAATCGATTATCGACCGCTTGAGAGCCTCGGGCTTTTCAAACAACGATATTTCCGTCCTTTTCCCCGACAAATCGACGACCAAAGATTTCGCGCACGAGCAACATACTAAAGCGCCGGAAGGGGCTACCGCCGGAGGCGTTACAGGTATGGGCGTGGGCGCCGTGCTGGGGTGGTTGGCCGGGATCGGCACGTTGGCCATACCGGGTGTGGGGCCATTTATTGCCGCTGGTCCCATTATGAGCGCCCTTAGCGGAGCCGCCATAGGCGGTGCAACCGGGGGACTGGTCGGAGCACTGGTCGGCATGGGAATTCCCGAGTACGAGGCCAAACGTTACGAGGGAAAAATTAAGGACGGAAATATCTTGATTTCCGTGCATACCGACGATAGTACCCAACGATCCAAAGTCAAAGATATTTTTGAAAACGCTAATGCGGAAGACATCGCCGTGACGGGCGAGGCCGGCGTCACCTAACCGTCAGACAGTCAGTAATCCGGAGTAAACATCAGGAGACGTTTATGCCATGGGACGAATCGAAACTTAACACGCTATTGCGTGACGAAATATCCGCCGTCGAAACCTATCAGCAAGCACTCGATAAACTGCGTGACGAGCCGCACGTCGGCGAGGTGCAGCAAATTTCTTCGATTTGCGAAGATCATCGGGATTCTGCCATGAAGCTTAGGGAGCGAATCATCCAGCACGGAGGCAAACCCACGGAAGATTCCGGCGCCTGGGGGACCTGGTCCAAATTGGTGATGGGCGGCGCCAAATTATTGGGCGACAGAGCGGCTCTCACAGCTCTGCGCCAAGGCGAGGAAAACGGTATCAAGGACTACCAGGAGGCCCTGCAGGAAGCGGATATTCCGGAGGATGTCCGCAGCTTGATTCAAACGACGCTGCTGCCGAGACAACAGCAGCACCTTAATGTCCTGAACAGGCTCATGGGGACCTCTTAAGCCTGATGCGGCGCGGCCATGCAGAGCCGGTAGAAGGCGGATCTCGCCGTACTCTGCTTACCGCGCCTTGTTTATTTCGTCGGCTCACCGGTATCTTCGAATCCGCGCTCTGCTGGAATTAGAAGGACGTTTTTCCATGCGACTGAACATTTCCGATTCCGTGATCGTCATTACCGGAGCGTCCAGCGGCATTGGAAGAGCCACGGCGATGAAAGCCGCCGAGCAGCACGGAACGGTCGTGCTGGCGGCCCGTCAGGCGGACGTATTGCACGAAGTGGTTCGGGAGTGCGAGCAAATCGGCGGACGCGCGCTGGCGGTAAAAACCGATGTCACCGACGAGGAACAAGTCAGGCAATTGGCGCGTCGCGCCGTCGAGACCTATGGCCGAATCGACGCCTGGGTCAACGATGCCGCCGTTACCATGCTGTCCCGGTTCGAGGATGCGCCGGCGGACGCCTTTCGGCGCGTGATCGAAACCAACTTTTTCGGTTACATTTACGGTGCGCGGGCGGTTCTACCCTATTTCCACAAACAAGGCTATGGCGTATTGATCAATGTGGCCTCCGTGGAAGGGAAAGTCGCGGCGCCCTATGCCAGCGCCTATGTGGCCAGCAAATTTGCCGTTACCGGATTCTCGGAAAGCTTGCGCATGGAATTGCGCGATACGCCCGACATTCACGTCTCTACCATTCTTCCTGCGACCATCGATACGCCGCTGTTCCAGCATGCCGCGAACTACTCCGGAAAAGCGGTTCAGGCGATGCCGCCGGTTTATGCGCCCGAAGACGTCGCGGAGGCCATTCTGCATACCATTCGTCATCCGAAGAGAGAGGTCACGGTAGGCAACGCCGGGCGGATGATCGCCATGCGGAATCTTGTGCCGCCGCTGGCGGAACGCGTGGTGGCAAAAAAAGTCGAGAAACAGCATTTTCAAGACAGGCCCGGCCCGAACTCGCCCGGAAACCTCTTTGAGCCCATACCCGAGTTCGACGCCGTGCACGGCGGTTGGCTGAATCCTCGGCAAGGCCGTCGAAAGACGGCTTGGACCGCAAACACCTTGGCTTTGCTTGCGGGTGTCGGCGCGGCGCTTTACCTGAGTTCGTCCAGGCGTTCGGCATCGCGATCCGCCGAGGCGACCAAAGCGCTCCCGGATCTCGAACCCTGATCGATCCAGAATCGGGTCTGGAGCCGACGACTATGCCTGAAGAATCCGCGGCCACCGGAACAAGTCCTACTCCGTACATCTCAGTTCCTAATCCATGGATTGGCATAGACATAATTCGATGATGCACATTTTGCAGAGGATCGTTGATTCCAAATCACCATCGAGTGTTTATTAGCCATCACTCGGTATTCTCATTATTCACGTATCAAATAAAGGCCGGATGTTCATCAGCTGCTTCGAGCCTTTGTCCGTCGTATTTCATACCCAAACATGGCACTCGGTCTCTCGTTAGACCAGAACTTTACCGGAAGCCACAAATCTATATTAGAACCCAGTTATCAACGCGTTTTTCGGTTTAGCGCCTATTGGAGATCAGCAACACAGACCTATATTTTTGGCTTTTTTCCAACTCGTTGTATCACCAGGGCAAAAACAACAGTGGATCTGTCGTTAAAGGGGAATGCATTTGCTATTTACATGCCCTTACATACCATCATCTTCAAACGATTCGTGAGCACCCGAGAGGCCTCTTTTATTCCCGTATTCAGCTGAACTTTATAATGTCGATTGCAAGATGACAGGATATTTCTCTTATAACTTGCTCAAGAATAAATATCGATCGCACAGACTTATGGCCGAAACGGGAACATCGCCGCTAAACGTACGAAGTAATACGACTGGTTTTCCATGTATAAAAGAGAATACTTTGCGAATTATCAACCATCGTAATGAGGTGATGTCATGGCTAACGTAGATACTGATTTGGGCACCACAAAACCTCCCTCCTCGACTCAATCCGGCACCGGCATGGGTACTACTCCGAGCGGATCGGAATCGGAAATGCGTTCGTCGGATATCAAGACCGAAGCCAAGGAAGCGGCTGGCGAAATCAAGCATGAAGTGCAACGCCTGAAGGAAGAAGCCAAGCAAAGAGGAGAATCTTTGTTCAAGGGACAACGCAACGCGGCGGCCTCGGAGATCGGCGGCATGGCGGAAGCCTTGCATCAAACCGCCCAGCAGTTGAACGAGCGGCAACAATCCACGACCGCCAGTTACGTCGATCGTGCAGCGGGCGCTCTCGACAGAATGGTCGACACCCTTCGCGAAGGCGATCTCCGCACCTTGATCGACAAGACGGAGAACTTTGCCCGCCGGAATCCGGGAGTCTTCTTCGGTGGAAGCGTACTCGTCGGTCTCATGCTCTCGCGCTTTCTCAAAAGCTCCGCAGAACGGAGAGAACCCGAGTCAGCATATGGGTCCACGGAGCGCATGGGAGCCGAATCCAGATACACCCACTGAGGCTTCCGACTCCGAAAAGGCTACATACCCGACAGACGAAATGCCCGGCGTTAGCCGCGCCGGCACAACCATCTATGAGAGGAATGCCGTCATGCAACCAGATGAAGTTACAGGCAAAAAAGATCCTTCGCTTGCCGGACTCGTAACGGACTTTACGCGGGAGTTATCGACCCTGGTCCGCCAAGAGGGGCAGCTCATGAAGGCCGAGCTTTCCGAGAAAGTGTCGGAAGCAGGTGCCGGGGTGGGCTCGTTGACCGCCGGCGGCGCGGTCGTGTTTGCAGGGTTCTTGGTACTGTTGCTCGCGGCGGTCGCCGCACTCAACGACATCATGGGAGCCGTCGCTGTCGATAACCCGTGGCTGTCGCCGCTGATTATCGGATCGATCGTTCTCATCGTCGGCTTGATATTGCTGCAAAAAGGCCGCGCCAATCTCAGAGCGAAGAACTTGATGCCGAAGAAATCCGGTGAGTCGCTTCGCAGAGATTCGGAAGTTTTGCGAGAACACATGAAATAACCCGTAATCGCCAAGAGAAATTCGCGACAGAGTGATTAAAGAGGAACCGTATGCCTACCCTAATCGGAAATGAGGAGTCCTTCATCGATACGCTCAGTAACCTGATCGCGCTCGACTTCGATGCCGTCGCAGCCTACGAGACAGCTATCAGGCGGCTGGACGACGGCGTAACTGCTGATCAGCTCGGTGAGTTCATGAGCGATCACCAGCGCCATATTCAGGAACTCAGCCATATCGTACGCGATCTTGGCCGGGTGCCGCCGACCGAAGCCGACTTCAACTCCATTTTGACTCAAGGCAAGGTCATCATCGGCAACATTGCCGGCGACAAAGGCATTCTCCAGGCCATGAAATCCAATGAGGACGACACCAATCAAGCGTACAGCCAGGCACTCCAGCGTACCGACATCTTGCCTCGGGCCCGTCCGGTGCTTGAGCGCAACCTGGCGGACGAGCGTAGGCACCGTGCCTGGATAGAAGAGCGTTTGGCGCGGATGTAGCGGTTTCTCGATGGCTTTACACGAGTTGCCCGAGTGTTTACGGACCTATTTTCGACACAGATTCAGAGAGCTTTCGTCTTAGCGTGAAGATTGGGACGGGCGCTCTCGAGCAAGCGCAGTGGAGAATATTATGTCTACATATGACGAGACCAGAAGTCCCGAACAAATCGAAACTGATATCGAACGGACACGGAGCCAGATGGCACAAACCCTGGACACCATTCAAAAGAGATTTTCACCCGGACAACTCTTGGATCAAACCTTGAGTTATCTGGACGAAAAGCGAGTAAACGAAAATTTGCGGCGGTTCGGTACAAATGTCAGCTCCGCCGTCAAGGAAAATCCGATTCCGGTGACGCTGCTCGGCGCCGGACTCGCTTGGCTGGCGTTGTCGAGCCGGACCGGCGCCAAAGGCCGCCGATCCATTTCCGGGTTCATGAAGCCTTCCCACGGAATGGAAAGCCTGCATAGCGCGCATGGCGAGATAGAACGTTCCGGCACGCACGCCATGGGCGGAACCAAGGGAGAAGGCGCCATGGGAGAAAAACTGGAACACGTCAAAGGCAAAGTATCGGAAACCGTCGGCCATGTCCGCGAAACTCTCGGCGAAAAGGCGAGTCAGGTTCGGCACTCCGTTGGCGACACCATGAGCAGCGTCCGCGAAAAAGCCGGCGAAGTCTCTCATCGGGCCCAGGATCAGGCGGTACGCCTCGGCCATGCGGCCCAAGACCAGTTTCAGCACCTCGTTCAGGAACAGCCCTTGGTCTTGGGCGTATTGGGCGTTGCCATCGGCGCGGCGCTCGGCGCCGCCATGCCCCGCACGCGCATGGAAGACGAAATGATGGGCGAGGCCAGCGACCGATTGATGCACCAGGCCCGGGAAACCGGCCGGGAGATTCGGGAAACTGGCCGAGAGATCATGCATGAGGGTATAGCTGAAACCGAACGCAGCACGGTTACCGGCGGCCCGATGCACGAGGGCCCGACCGAAGCCGAGCGCAGCCCGATTACGGCGGGCTCGATGTCGGGGGAAATTCGGCGCGACATGGAAAGAGGCGAAAGCGGCATCGGCACTTCACCCGGAAGCTCCACCACAGGCACCACGGCGGGAGGTACCACTGCGGGAGGCACAGTCACCGAAGGCATGGGCGGAGTTACCCGAACCACCGGCGGTGAGGCGGCCGGCGCTTCCACAACAAGCGGTGTGCCGCCCATGGGCGAGCGCCGTGGAGGCGTACACGACCGCCGCAAGGGATTCTTGGCCGAGACCATCGGAAACGCCACGCGAATTCCGCCGGCAGGCGAGCGGCGGCAGGGCATGGGCGATCGACGTCTCTCCGGGGCCATGGGCCGCGGAGCCGGCTACGACTCTCCGAGAACGCCGTAAATAAGCTCCGATAGCTGTAGATGTGTAGATGCCATGACGCGCGTTCACTGCGCGTCATGGCGAATGCATAGAGTGACGGACGGCGAGCGCGGCGAATGTAAAAGCTGATGCTGCGGATCGTCCCTCATAGCATCGGATTCGATTTCCGAATCAGTCGGAGGGAGGTTTTTCCCAATGCCAACATCGACTGACGCTTCCGCTTATGACCACCGAGGCCGCGCGGCAACGCGTCCTTGGGACATTCCGCTCGAGGGCTGGCGCGACATTGCCTATCGCGTCAAAGACGAAGTCATTCGCGACAACATTTCGTTCGTGGCAGCCGGTGTCGCGTTCTACGCGCTGCTGGCGATTTTTCCCGCCTTGGCGGTCATGGTCGGCATTTACGGCCTGGTTGCCGATCCCGCCGATGTTCAGAAGGAAATCGAAGCGCTGGCGGACATCGTCCCTCCAGAGGCCCAAAGGTTGCTCAGCAATCAGTTGAGCGATATCGCCAGCCACGCCAATTCCACGTTGAGCATAGGCGTCCTAATTGGTTTGGCGGTAGCAGTCTGGAGCGCCGCCAAGGGCATCAACTCCCTGATTACTGCGCTGAACATCGTTTACAACGAGCAAGAGAAACGGAGTTTCCTGAGGCTGAATGCCTTGGCGTTAGGATTCACCTTCGGCGGAATCCTTTTCGCTGTTTTAGCGATGGGCCTTATCATCGGCCTGCCTGCATTCCTCAGCTTTACGGGGCTCGGCGGCTTTCTGTCATTCTTGTTTTCGCTCTTGCGCTGGCCGCTCTTGGGCCTTGCTTTCATCCTCGGTCTGGCCTTCATCTATCACTATGGCCCCTGCCGTGATAAGCCCCGCTGGGAGTGGGTCAGTCCCGGCGCGGTACTGGCCGTGGTGTTGTGGCTGATAGGCTCCGGACTGTTCTCTTTTTATGTGTCCAACTTCGGAAACTACAACGAAACCTACGGCTCCGTCGGCGCCATCGTCATTCTGCTCACGTGGTTTTACCTCACGGCCTACGTGGTGCTCCTGGGCGCCGAGCTCAACGCTGAAATGGAGCATCAAACCAAGCAGGACACCACCGAAGGCGAACCCGAACCCTTGGGCGAACGCAATGCGTATGTAGCCGATACGATCGGCAAGCCTTATGACAGTGAAGGAGCCGAGCACAAGACCGGGTCGGAGCAGCATTCCGAGACGATGAGAGTAACCGATCGCTCCGGCGACTCACGTTCGATCAATCACTGAAACGCAGGAAAACGGTATGAACAAAAAACAGGTAAGAGACATCATGACCAGCGGCGCCGAGTGTATCGGCGAGCACGAAACCATCATCGAAGCGGCGAAGCGCATGGAACTGCTGGATATCGGCGCGCTCCCCATCTGTGGCGACGACAAGCGCCTCAAGGGCATGCTGACGGACCGCGACATCGTGGTGAAAGTTCTGGCTGCAGATCGGGATCCTTCAACGACAACTGCGGGAGAACTCGCTCAGGGCATCCCGGTCATGGTCGATGCCAACGACTCCGTCGACGATGCGCTGCGCAAGATGATCGATCATAAAGTCAGGCGTTTGCCGGTCATCGAGGAGCACAAGCTGGTCGGCGTCGTTAGCCAAGGCGACTTGGCAACCAGCATCGACACCGCCAAGGTCGGGGATTTGGTCAGAGCGATTTCCGCGGCGCCGTAAGCGGATCTGTCGCGGTCTCAGCGGGCGGGATTTTTCCGATGTTCGTGAAAAACCCCGCCCGAGAAAGCGGTCTCAACCCGCGCGAGTGTTCCCGCCCAACAAGGTCAGCACCTCGCCCGTGACGTAGCTCGAATCCGCTTCGGAGGCGAAATACACGTAAGCCGGCGAGATTTCCTCCGGCTGGGCCGGTCGCTGAAATTTGGTCTGCATACCGAATTTGGCCACTTTTTCGGGTGGCTGGTCCGCGGGATTCAAAGGCGTCCACACCGGCCCCGGAGCGACGCAGTTCACCCGAATCTGCGATTCCGCCAGATTCTGCGCCAGCGACTTGGTGAAGGCGATGATCGCGCCTTTGGTCGCCGAGTAGTCCAAAAGACCGGCATTCCCTTCAAGCCCGGTAATCGATCCCGTATTGATGATGGCGTCGCCGCCCTTGAGGTGAGCCAAGGCCGCTTTGGTCATATAGAAGTAGCCGTAAATATTGGTCCTGAACGTCAGATCCCACTGCTCGTCCGATATCTCGGCGAGGCTGTCGCAGTGTTTCTGGTATGCCGCGTTATTCACCAGGATATTCAGCTTGCCGAATTCCTGAACGGTCCGCTCCACCGCTTGCCGGCAAAAAGACGGATCCTTGACGTCGCCGGAGATGACGATGGCCTTGCGCCCTTCCGCTTCGACCGCCCGTTTGGTTTCTTCGGCGTCCGAATGCGCCTTGTGGTAAACAATCGCAACATCCGCCCCCTCCCGAGCGAACAGCACGGCGACCGACCGGCCTATGCCCGAATCGCCTCCCGTCACCAACGCGACCTTGTCTTTGAGCTTGCCCGCACCTTTATATAGAGGCGCCAAATATCTCGGTCTAGGCTCCAGCTCGGATTCCAGCTCCGGCCGTTCCAAATGCTGTTCCGGGAACGGCGGTTTCGGCTCTTGCAACTCGCTCGTCATATCGATTGCTCCATTGCCTGATACAAACCCATGTTTGCCCGGAGTCAAAATCCGGGGACATGACCGATTTTCAAATGGTTCGACTCGAACCGCCGTCGGTTTATCCGGTCTTTCAGCGAAAGCCGCCGATCGATCATAGTCGCCGACCGCGTGATAAACCGCACGACCGGAAGACGCCACAACGATCGAAGTCGATCATCAACTTAGATGTCATTGAACTTTTGACGAAACCCATGGACCAAAATATCAGTAGTCAGTAATACACCTGGGACATGGATCGTTTTAAGCTCTTGGCAGGGAAGGGTCATTTGTAAGCTTTCGGTTACCAATTCATAACACAAGCCAACCGCAAGGAATGCGACTCCTCCTTACGGCGCCAATTAAGCTGCCGCTTCGGCAGGTTTGTCTGATTGCTGAAAGGAATCGGTCTTGCCATTCAGATCATGAGCATCGTCAGTAGAATCAGGCTCGAGACGTAGGGGCGGGGTCTGCACAAATAGGTCTTCACGCCTCTCCACGGAAGGGAGGATTAGGGTGCCGAGAGTTTGATTTTTCGAATACCCGCGCCCGGCTTTACCGAGCGATAGCGAGCACACTGCGGCCGGCAGATGGCGCGACAGATCTGCGGACTGGCCCGGTGATCCCGAAGTCGGCATATGATTCGTTTAGGAACGACAAGGATGCATTCTTAAAGCGGAGATCATGGATATGACAGATAGTGGAAGGAAACACATTGTCGTAACCGGCGGTGCCGGATTTCTCGGAACGAACCTCTGCCGCTGGCTGCTCATGCGAGGTCATGCGGTCACCTGCATCGACAACTTTCGAACCGGAGGCAAGGAAATCCTCTTCGGGCTCAGGGACTTGGGGCCTTTGGAAATCGTCCGCCAGGACATCACCCTGCCGCTGCACGTCGAAAACGTCGACGAAATCTATAACCTCGCCTGCTCCGCCTCGCCGGTCCACTATCAGGCCGATCCGGTCCACACCTTGAAGACCTGCGTGCAAGGTTCGCTCAATCTTCTGGAATTGGCCCGCTACTCGAAAGCCCTGATTTTTCAGGCATCGACCAGCGAGGTGTATGGCGATCCGGAAACGCATCCGCAACACGAAGGCTATCGGGGCTCGGTCAACCCGGTGGGGCCGCGGGCCTGTTACGACGAGGGCAAGCGCTGCGCCGAAACCCTGTTTCTCAACTATTACCGTCAGCACAAGGTCCGCGTAAAGGTCGGACGCATCTTCAATACCTACGGGCCTTATATGCGGCTCAACGACGGCCGCGTAGTGCCCAACCTGATCGGCCAGGCCTTGAGAAACCGGCCGCTGACCGTCTACGGCGACGGCAACCAGACGCGCTCCTTCTGTTATGTCGACGACTTGATCGAAGCGATGCAGCGCTTCATGGCGGCGTCCGACGATATGCCGGGTCCTCTCAATCTAGGCAATCCGGCCGAAATCACCATGCTCGAATTGGCCGACACGATCATCGATCTGACCGGCTCGCGCTCGAAAATCGCCTTCCGGCCGCTGCCGGTGGACGATCCGGTCCGGCGCTGCCCGGACATCAGCCATGCCAAGGAAAAACTCGGCTGGACACCGTCCACGTCTCTCATCGATGGCTTAAGACGCACCATAGACTACTTCGAGGGCATGCTGATGACGAAAGGAAATACGTCGTCGAAAGCCATGACCGGCAGTTGATTCCGGCCCGGACGCCAGGAACTGCGCCACGTTATGTCCCGGGCTCAAAGCTACTCGCGTGAATGGGGCACAGTTGCAAAATTGTAGGCCGGAATAAGCGCAGCGATTCATGCGGCACCTCCATGTGCCGCACCCTTCGGGCGCTGCGCGTGCCCCTCGGCTCCCGGCCGATGGGTCCGGCAAAACGTGGCTACGCCGGGAACGGCTTCGCCTTATCCCGGCCTACAACGGCATCTTGGATGTAACCGAAATGATCGATAGGAGTGACCATGGAAAGGATCTTGATTACCGGAGGAGCGGGGTTCATCGGCTCGCACCTCGCCGATGGATTGATCGATCAAGGCTACCGGGTCCGGGTGCTCGATACCCTCAGCGAGCAGGTCCACGGAGACATCCGGCAGCCGCCGCAATACCTCAATCCCGCCGTCGAGTTCATACATGGCGATGTGTGCGATGCCCGCTCGGTCCGCGAGGCGCTGCGGAACGTGGACGCCGTGTTTCACTTTGCCGCCGCGGTCGGTGTCGGCCAGAGCATGTATCAGATCGAGCGGTATACCGACATCAACAATCGCGGCACCGCCGTCCTGCTGCAGTGCCTGATCGAGCAACCGGTGAAAAAGCTGGCCGTGGCGTCCAGCATGAGCGTCTACGGCGAAGGGCTTTACCGCACCTCTGACGGCCGGACCTGCGCTCCCCCGGAACGGCCCCTGATGCAGCTTCAGCATGGCCTGTGGGAACTGCGCGATAAAAAGGGCGACCCGCTATACCCCCTGCCCACGCCGGAATCGAAGATTGCCTCGCCGGCTTCGGTCTATGCCCTGTCGAAATACGATCAGGAACGCCTCTGCCTGTTGGTCGGCCAAGCCTACAACATTCCAGCCGTCGCGTTGCGTTTCTTCAACGTGTACGGAACCCGGCAGGCCTTATCCAATCCCTACACCGGCGTGCTCGCGATCTTCGCCTCCCGCTACTTGAACGGCAACAGTCCGCTGATCTTCGAGGACGGCGAACAAAGACGCGATTTCGTGAATATCCGCGACGTGGTGCAAGCCTGTGTGCTCGCACTCGAGCGCGACGAAGCCGCCGGACGAGTGTTCAACGTCGGCAGCGGCCGCAACTATACGGTGCGCGAAATTGCCGAGCACATGGGCCGTTTGCTCGGCCGGGAAGACATTCGGCCGGTGATCACCCGGCACTATCGAGTCGGCGATATCCGCCATTGCTTTGCCGATATCGGCGAGGCCCAAAACATTCTCGGTTATCGACCGCGCATCGGCCTGGAAGAAGGCATGGCCGAACTGGCGGAATGGCTGCAAACCCAGGCGGCATTCGACCGGTTCGAGACGGCTAACGAGGAGCTTTCGCAACGGGGACTGCGGCTATGAAGGAGAAGCGCCAACCCTTAACGCATTCCGAACGACGCTTTGCCGAGGACGACCCGAGGCCGGTGCTGATTACCGGAGGCGCCGGGTTCGTCGGTACCAATCTCGCGGATCGTTTGCTCGACGACGGCATTCCGGTGCTGATCTTCGACAATCTGGGGCGGCCCGGTGTCGAGTGCAATCTCGATTGGCTCTGCTCTGCCTATGGCAACCGAATCCAGGTCGAAATCGGTGACATTGGAGATTTCCACGCGGTGCGAAACGCCGTGCACCGGGCCCGGCAGGTGTTCCACTTCGCCGCACAGGTGGCGGTCACCACCAGCATCGAAGATCCGGCCGCCGATTTCGAGGCGAACCTCCGCGGTACGTTCAATGTGCTCGAAGCCGCGCGCTCGGCCCGAAATCCGCCGCCGCTCATCTACACCTCGACCAACAAGGTGTACGGGGATCTAAGCGATCTCGCCGTACACCGTTTGGGCGACCGCTATATGCCGTGCAGCGAGGAGACCGCCCGAAACGGCATCGGCGAAGACCACCCTCTGGATTTTCACAGCCCCTACGGATGCTCGAAGGGCGGAGCCGATCAATATGTCCTCGACTATGCGCGCAGCTACGGACTCCCCGCCGCCGTATTCCGCATGAGCTGCATCTACGGGCCGCACCAGTACGGCACCGAGGACCAAGGCTGGGTGGCTCACTTCCTGATTCGGGCCTTGCAGGATCAGCCGATCACCATTTACGGCGATGGCCTTCAGGTCAGGGATGTGCTGTTCGTCGAAGACTTGGTGAGAGCCTTGCGGCTGGCCGGAGACCACATCGATCGGCTGCAGGGGCAGGCCTTCAATATCGGTGGCGGGCCAGCTAGAACGATCAGCCTGATCGAGCTGGTGGATCTCATCGAGGAGTTACACGGCCGTCGACCGGCGCTGAAATTCGCCCCCTGGCGCACCGGCGATCAGAAATATTACGTCTCCGACACGCGCAAGTTGCACCGTGCCATCGGCTGGCAACCGGAAATTGCTGTGCACGATGGGGTGGCGGCAACATACGAATGGTTACTAATGTACTCGGATCAAAAGACACGGTACAACCCAGGCAAGACAGCGGCGGCACGGTCGAAAAGCCTTTGAGTCTCGCGGTGCTTTTCGTGTCGCCAGTCCCTCGCCTTACGAGGGTATCGCAAAAAGCGACACCTGCCTCGGGATTGAATTGGCGTGCGGAATCTCAGGGAACCAAAGGGACCATAGCGGAGCGGTCAACGGAATGAACATCTGATCTTTAGTCGGCCGATGCCCGCTTCCGGAATGGAGAACGTCAGCACGGATGGCTGATCACAAGGAGGACATAAACGCGTGAGACCGGCTACGGAACAATCCCCCCCGCTGGAAGCAGTCGACTCCATTCGCTGTAGGGCGGCGGTTTTTGCTGCCCCTCGAGACATTCAGGTCAAGCCCATCCTGGTGCCCGCACCGGGACCTTACCAGGTGCGTGTCAAGCTGGAAGGTTGCGGCGTATGCGGTTCGAATCTCCCGGTTTGGGAAGGACGCCCCTGGTTCGGCTACCCTTTTCCGCCCGGCGCCCCGGGACACGAAGGCTGGGGCCGCGTCGAGGCGATCGGCGCGGAAGTCGAGCGTCCGGCCGTGGGCACACGGGTCGCGGTTTTGTCCTATCACGCCTACGCCGAATACGATCTGGTCGACGCGGCCGCCGCGATTCCTCTCCCCGCCATACTCGACGGTCAGTTTTTCCCCGGCGAACCGCTGGCCTGCGCGATGAACGTGTTTCAGCGCAGCGGTATCAAGTCCGGAGATACGGTCGCCGTCATCGGCATCGGCTTCTTAGGCGCCCTGCTCGTCAGCCTGGCCGCCAAGGCCGGAGCCCGCGTCATCGCCCTGTCCCGCCGGCCTTATGCGCTCGATGTCGCCCGCCGCCAAGGCGCCGTTGAAACCCTGCCCATCGGCGATTTCCGAGGCGCAATCGATCGGATCAAGGCGCTGACCGGCGATGTCGGCTGCGATTGCGTGATCGAGGTCGCGGGCGAGCAATCCACGCTGGATCTGGCCACCGAGCTGACTCGGATAAGAGGCCGACTGGTGATCGCCGGCTATCATCAGGACGGAGCGCGCCAGGTGAACATGCAATTGTGGAACTGGCGCGGCCTCGACGTCATCAACGCCCACGAACGCGATCCGCAGCAATACGCCGACGGCTTGCGCGCGGCAATTGCAGCCGCGGCGACCGGACGCTTCGATCCCACGCCGCTTTATACCCATCTTTTCGGACTCGAAGAGTTGCCCCAGGCTTTCGAGCTGATGCGGGCGCGCCCCGAGGGTTTCCTGAAAGCGGTGGTGCTGCTATGAGCGCCGCCCCGGCCCGGAACGCGACTCCGCAAGTTTGGCCGAACCGCCCGCGGCTGGGTTTTCTCGGCGTTGGCTGGATCGGCCGCAACCGTATGGCGGCCGTCGCGGACGACGGTTGCGCCGAAATTGTCGCTATCGCCGATCCGACGGCGGAAGCCCTGCGGGAAGCCTCGCGCCTTGCGCCCGGAGCATTGCTGAGCGATCGCCCGGAGGACCTCTTCGACAGCCCTCTCGACGGGATCGTCATCGCAACGCCCAATGCCGCACACGCCCGCCAGACGATAGCGGCTCTCGAACGGGGCCTCGCTGTGTTTTGCCAAAAACCGCTGGCCCGGACCCGGCACGAGGCGCAAACCGTCGTCGATGCGGCACACCGGGCGGACCGGCTGTTGGGCGTGGATTTGAGCTATCGCCATGTGCGCGGCATGGCGGAGGTTCGGGAGGCCAGCCGCCAGGGCGATCTGGGCGACATCTACGCCATGGACCTGATCTTTCACAATGCCTACGGACCGGATAAACCTTGGTTCTACGACCTGGCCCAGGCGGGCGGCGGCTGCGTCATGGATTTGGGCACCCATCTGGTCGATCTGGCGCTGTGGATGCTGGATTTCCCGGAGGTCAAGGATGCCCGCAGCCGCTTGTATGCTCAAGGAAAGCCTCTGGCAAAACCGGCCGCCCAAGTCGAAGACTACGCCATCGCGGAAATCGGATTCGCCGGCGGCGCCGTCGCGCGCATCGCCTGCTCCTGGCGTCTTTCGGCCGGCTGCGATGCGGTGATCGATTTCACCTTCTACGGCACGAAGGGAGCCGCCGCGCTCCGAAACGTCGCAGGTTCCTTTTACGACTTCGTCGTCGAACGCTTCAACGGAACCCGACGCGAAGTCGTCGCCAGCTATCCGGACCCTTGGGGCGGACGGGCGCTCGTCGACTGGGTCCGGCGGCTGGGCGAAAACGGCCGCTTCGCCCCGGAAGCCCGGCAGTTGGTCGAAGTCTCCGCAGTAGTCGACAGGATCTACGGACGATGAACATCCTCATGACGGCGGACACGATCGGCGGAGTCTGGCGGTACGCGCTGGAGCTGGCCCGTGGATTGGAGCCTTTCGGCGCGGACATCACGCTGGCCACGATGGGGGCGCCCTTGTCCGCCGAGCAGCGGAGCGAGGTCGCGGCATTGCCCAACGTCCGGGTCGTCGAAAGCCGTTACAAACTGGTGTGGATGGACGATCCCTGGGCGGATCTCGAAGCCGCCGGCCAGTGGCTGCTGAAGCTCGCCGAGGACGTCAAGCCGTCGCTGATTCACTTGAACGACTACTCCCACGGCCATCTGCCTTGGCCGGCCCCGGTGCTGATGGTCGGCCACTCCTGCGTCCTCTCGTGGTGGCAAGCGGTGTACGGCGAGCCGGCGCCAAAACGCTTGGACCGGTATCGGGACGTCGTTCGCACAGGGCTGCAAGCGGCGGATGGCCTGGTGGCACCCACCGCGGCCATGCTCGCCGAATTGCAGAGGCTTTACGGTCCGCTGCCGCCGTCCCGGGTGATCGCCAATGGGCGCACAAGCCAGCCCGAGAGCGACAAAAAGCCGTTCGTCCTGGCTGCCGGCCGCCTCTGGGACCCAGCCAAGAACATCGCCGCCCTCGCCCGGATCGCCCCACGGCTGTCATGGCCCGTCTATATCGCCGGCGAAACCCGGCACCCCGACGGCGGAACGTCCGAATTCCCGGACATTCATTGCCTGGGGCAGCTGTCACCCGAGCAGCTGGCGAACTGGTTCGCCCATGCCGCTATTTATGCCCTGCCCGCCCGTTACGAACCATTCGGATTATCGGCGCTCGAAGCGGCCTCGGCAGGATGCGCGCTGGTGCTCGGCGATATCCCGAGCCTTAGAGACATCTGGCAGAACGCCGCCTTGTTCGTACCGCCGAACGATGCCGAGCGACTGCAGGCGAGTCTTCAAACACTGATCGACGAACCGGACCTTCGGCATGACTACGCGGTCAGAGCCCGAATCAGAGCGGCCTCGTTTACGCCGGAACGGATGGCCGGCGCCTATTGGGATGCTTATCACGAACTGATCGCCGACCGTCGGACGGCCAAACGCCGGATCGGCAAAAACGAACAACGCCTCTTTTCGCCAGGGACTGCCGGCATGAAGCAATTCAACCCGGGATTACAGCCATGAGACCCGTACCGGCGCGATCCCGCTCGCCATGTCTAACTAAAAACAATGGAATCGTAGAATGAAATTCGTCCTCTTTTATCACTCCTTGCTCTCCGACTGGAACCACGGCAATGCCCATTTCTTGCGGGGAATCGCCACCGAACTGATGCAACGTGGTCACTGCGTCGAAGTGTATGAACCGACCGACGGCTGGAGCCTCCGAAACCTTCGCACCGAGCAGCTTCCCAACTCGCTCATGGGCTTTTTCGAGGTCTATCCCGAACTGCTCAGCCGTTTCTATAACGTCGACGACATCGATATCGGCGCGGTTTTGGCGGATGCCGATGTGGTCATCGTGCACGAGTGGAACGATCCCGCCTTGGTCAAGAAGATTGGACGCCACCACGCTCGATCGGGCCATTACCTCTTGCTGTTCCACGACACCCATCATCGGGCCGTGACCGAGCCGAAATCGATCGCCCGGTACGACCTGGAACACTTCGACGGCGTACTGGCGTTCGGCAATGTGCTGCGCGACATCTACCTGGATCGGGGCTGGGCCGCGCGCGCCTGGACCTGGCATGAGGCCGCCGATACCCGGGTATTCCGGCCGATGCTGCGCGAACCCGAGGAAGGCGATTTGATCTGGATAGGTAACTGGGGCGACGACGAGCGCACTCGCGAGCTCAAGGAATTTCTGTTCGAGCCGGTCAAGACGCTCAAGCTGCGGGCGCGCATTTACGGCGTGCGCTACCCGGAACCGGCGCTCGAAGTCTTGTCCGATGCCGGGATCGAGTATGGCGGATGGCTGCCGAATTATGAAGTTCCCCGAATGTTCGCCCGCTTCAAGGTAACGGTACACGTCCCGCGGCGGCCTTATTGCAGGGCGCTGCCGGGCATACCGACCATACGCCCCTTCGAAGCGCTGGCCTGCGGCATTCCGTTGGTCAGCGCGCCCTGGGACGACGTCGAGGAGTTGTTTACCCCGGGACGGGATTTCCTGGTTGCCCGCACCCGCCATGAAATGGAGGAAGCCATAGCAGCGATTCTCAATGATCGCAAGCTCGCGTGGAGTCTGGCCGAGCAGGGCCGTGCCACCATCCTCAGACGGCACACCTGTGCTCACCGGATAGACGAGTTGCTGGGCATCTGCCGCGAGCTGCGCTTGTCCCGTTCCGTGGGACACAAATCGAGGAAAGAGCCCGCCGTCATGTGAGAGGTCTTTATGAAGCATCGGCGCCAAGTCGCGTTCTTCGGCTCCAGTCTGGTTTCATCCTACTGGAACGGCGCGGCCACGTACTACCGCGGACTGATTCGCGCGTTGAGCGTGCTGGGCTATCGCACCACGTTCTACGAGCCGGATGCCTTCGAACGGCAGCGGCATCGCGATATCGCCAATCCGACCTGGGCCAATGTCGTGGTTTATCCCGCCACGGAAGCGGGCGTTTCGGAGGCGCTCGAATCGGCCCGGCAGGCGAATATTGTGATCAAGGCGAGCGGCGTCGGCGTGTTCGACGGCTGGCTCGAACGTGAAATCCTGAATCTTCAGGCTTCAAACCGAACGGTCATCTTTTGGGACGTCGATGCGCCGGCGACCCTGGAGCGGGTTCAACAAAATCCGGACGATCCGTTCCGCCTCCTGATCCCCCGTTACGACATCATCCTGACCTATGGCGGAGGGCCGCCCGTGGTAGAGGCTTACCGGGCACTGGGCGCCCGGGATTGCGTGCCGGTCTATAACGCGCTGGACCCGGCGATTCATTATCCGGCCCCCCCCGAGCCCCGGTTTGCCGCCACTTTGGGATTTCTCGGCAACCGTCTTCCGGACCGGGAGGCGCGGGTGCACGAATTCTTCTTCAAACCCGCGGCGCATCTCCCGGAAGCCGGTTTCCTGCTCGGCGGAAACGGCTGGGAATGCAACGTGCCGGAACGCTCCAATCTCCGCTATCTCGGCCATGTGTACGCCCAGGATCACAACGCTTTCAATTGCAGCTCGCGCATGGTCCTCAACATCAACCGCAGCAGCATGGCGCGGTTCGGCTATTCCCCCGCCACCCGGATATTCGAGGCGGCGGGTGCCGGCACTTGCATCGTCACCGACGCCTGGGAGGGCATCGGACAGTTTCTGGAACCGGACCGGGAGATTCTGGTCGCCGAGACCGGCGACGATGTCGTCCGGCATCTGCAAACCGTGTCCGAAAAACGCGCCCGAGCGATCGGTGCCGCCGCCATGCGCCGGGTGATTGCGGAACACACCTATGCACATCGGGCGGCCCAGGTTCATCGGATTCTGAACGGGCTGACCGGAGACGACATTCCGAGCAACACGCCTTCGCTTCGATCTAATACTGAAGAGCCTTCTCGTCTTGAACGATGTAACACCTCCTTAAAACCGCCAATAGGAGCTTGATCATGTCCGAGTCATTGAACATCGTCATTCTGGGACTCTCGATAACTTCATCGTGGGGCAACGGTCACGCCACGACTTATCGGGCGTTGGTGCACGGCCTGAGCGCACGCGGCCACACCGTACTGTTTCTCGAACGCAACCAGCCCTGGTATGCGAAAAACCGGGATTTGCCCGATCCGCCTTACGGCAGGACCTGCCTTTATGCCGATCTCGACGAGCTGAAAGATCGGTTCACCGATGAAGTGGCGCACGCCGATCTGGTCATCGTCGGCTCGTATGTTCCGGACGGCGTCGAGGTCGGACAATGGGTGATCGACACGGCGCACGGCGTCACCGCGTTCTACGACATCGATACGCCGATCACGCTGGCAAAACTGGTGCACGGCGATTTTGAATATCTACACCCGGATCTGATTCCCCGGTATGGGCTGTATCTGTCGTTCACCGGCGGTCCGCTCCTGTCCTGGCTCAAGCGCTCGTACCGTGCTCAACGGGTGGAGCCGCTCTACTGCTCGGTCGACCCGGATTTACATTCTTCCGATTTCGGCGCGATCGAGTACGACCTCGGTTACATGGGCACTTATAGCGAGGATCGGCAGCCCTCGGTTCAGGAATTGCTGCTGAGCCCCGCGATTCAATGGGAAAGCGGCCGATTCGCGATCGTCGGGCCGCAGTACCCGGAAACCATTGCCTGGCCTTCGAACGTTCACCGCATCGAACACTTGCCGCCTGCCGCGCACCGGCGCTTCTATACCTCGCAGCGTTTCACGCTGAACGTCACCCGCCGCGACATGATCCGCGCCGGTTATTCGCCCAGCGTACGCCTGTTCGAAGCCGCCGCCTGCGGAACGCCGGTCATTTCGGATTATTGGCTGGGTCTCAACAGCTTCTTCAAGATCGGTGAAGAAATTCTGGTGGCCGAGCGAGCCGAGGACGTTCTGCGTTATCTCCAGGAGACATCGGATGCCGAACGGCTCCGCATCGGCGAACGGGCGCGCGCCAAGGTGCTTTCGGCCCATACCTCGATCCACCGCGCCATCGAGTTGGAAAACCATGTGCGCCGGACACGCGGGGGATTCCCGAGGCCTCGCATTATTCACGGCTACGGCTAGAGCGTTTTGGGGTATGGCGGACCTGCTGCGCGAAGCGCCGCTGCACCGAAGGAATGCTCGGGCCGCGAGAACTCGCAACCGAACAATCATTGCCAGGAGGTATCGATATGTCGCATGAATCGAAAAAAACGACGAATCACGAGGAGATTCGCCGCTGGGTGGAAGAACGGGGCGGCTGGCCCGCCACTGTCAAAGGCACTGCCGGCAAGGACGATGAGGCCGGCATCCTGCGCATCCGTTTCACCGAAGGCGGCGATACGCTGGAGCGGATCTCCTGGGAGGCTTTCTTCGACAAGTTCGAAGAGCAGAAGCTGGCGTTTCTTTACCAGGAAAGGACACAGAGCGGAGAAGTGAGCCGATTTTTCAAACTGGTACGGCGCGATTGATTGTCGAACCACAACGCGGCACCCTCAGCCGCCTTCCGACGCCTTCGAGCTTGCAGCAAACCGGCCGTCAAAGGGTTGAGGCTGGATTGGCTCCCTCCCTTTCGGCCATTAGCGAATTTCTAGCCATTTTTACTCGCCGCAATGCGCATGCGACCTCACGGATTCCTTTCGAACCGCGCTGATCGGAGGGTGTCTAATTTTTGAATCGGTCGGTAACCGGATCGTAACAAATACCTCGCTGCGGTTACCTATCGGTAACGTCTCATCGAACGCATGCACCGATTCGGCCGGTGCAGTCGGAAAAATTGCATAGACCAGATCTAAGGAGTGTGAAATGGCTAGTCTGCACAAATCCATCGAAGTCAACGTGCCGGTAAAGGTTGCTTATAACCAGTGGACGCAATTCGAGGAGTTTCCCAATTTCATGGAAAACATCGTGGAAGTGCGCCAGATCGACGATAGCCATGTGCATTGGCATGCCGAAATCGGCGGCAAGCATAAAGAATGGGATACCGAAATCGTCGAACAGGTACCGGATCAGCGTATCGCATGGCGCACGACGGCCGGGCCGGAGAACCACGGAATCGTCAGTTTCGAGCCGGTGGGCGCCGACCGCACCCGTGTCAGTGTGGATATCGAATATCAACCCGAAACCACGTTGGAAAAAGTCGGCGATATGCTTGGCATGGTGTCGTCCAATGTGGAAGACGACCTGGAGAACTTCAGGGACTTTCTCGAATCCCGTGGACATGAAACCGGCGCCTGGCGCGGCGAAATCCATTGAGCCGGCGGTCCCGAGAAATGAACACGGAACACGGCACGCATCCGTCGCTCTTCAAGTCCTATTGGATGGCCGGGTTCGAGGGAGCCACTCACATCAATTCGACCGGCAAACGCCTGGACATGGTGGCTTCCACTCAGCACGACATTCAGGTGGACAGCGACTATGCCATGCTGCGTGACGTGGGCATTCAGGTGGTGCGCGAGAGCGTACGCTGGCATCTCATCGAGCGTGGCGGGCAATTCGACTTCTCGTCCCTCTTGCCCATGCTGCGCGCGGCCAACGAGCACGGCGTCCAGGTCAACTGGACGCTGTGCCATTATGGCTGGCCCGACGATCTGGATGTGTTTTCCCCTTCGTTCGTGCATCGATTCGAGCGTTTTGTCGGTGAAGTCGCCCGCTTCGTCGCCGATCACAGCAACGCCGAACCGTTTTATTCGCCCATCAACGAAATCTCCTTCATTTGCTGGGCCATCTGCCACAGCTCGACCATGTACCCCTACGCCCGTCACGGCAAGGGACGCGACCACGAGCTCAAGCGCCAATTGGTGCGGGCGGCGATCGCGGCCGTCGAAGCGATCTGGGAGGTGGACCCGAGGGCGCGCATCGTTCACGTCGATCCCATCATTCACGTGATCGCGCCGCCCGGACGCCCGGATTTGGAGGACGCGGCGCGCGCCATGCGAAATTCGATGTACGAGTCCTGGGACATGCTGTGCGGCTCGCGGGACGAGGACCTTGGCGGCGACGCGAAGTATCTCGACATCATCGCGGTCAATTACTATCACACGAATCAGTGGGAATACCTGACCAACGACCGGTTGTTCTGGCATTTGAAAGATCCCCGCCGGCTGCCGCTCCATTGTCTGCTACAGGAAGTCTATGAGCGTTACCGGGTCCCGATGATCATCGGCGAGACCAGCCATGTCGGGATCGGTCGCGGCGAGTGGATCAAGGAGATCGCCGCCGAAGCCTGCAAGGCCCAGCAACTGGGCGTGCCGCTCGAAGGTATCTGCCTGTACCCGATCATCGACCGGACAGATTGGGACAACGACCATCACTGGCACAACAGTGGACTGTGGGATGTGCAACCGGACCCGGACGGACTCCTGCGCCGCGTGATCGACGAGCCTTATCTGCGCGATCTCCAGGACGCGCAGCGGCTGCTCGCTCAGGAAGAATGCAAGTACCGGCCGCCGAGTCAGGCGCAAACAAGTTAGCAAGGAGGTTCCATGGAACAGGCACTGACGATTGTCGTATTCTCCCACCTGCGCTGGAATTGGGTGTGGCAGCGGCCGCAGCACCTGCTGTCCCGCCTCGCCAAGCGGCATCGGATTCTCTTTATCGAAGAGCCGGTGTCGATCGAGAACGGCCACGCGGCTCATTGGCGGATCGATGAGACCGCCCCCAATCTCACGATCTTCACGCCCCTGACTCCGGTCCCCGAGGGTGGCTTTCACGACCGTCAACTCCCGGTCCTGAATACCTTGCTGGACGACCTCGCCGAACGCGAACGGTTGCGCCATCCGGTAGTCTGGCTGTACACGCCCATGGCGCTCCCGCTCGCCCGTAGGCTCGCTCCCAAAGCCCTGATTTACGATGTCATGGACGAACTCTCCGCCTTCAAGGGCGCCCCGCCCGAGCTCCTGGACCGGGAGGCGGATGCCTATCGGGCGGTGGACGTCGTCTTCACCGGCGGACCCAGCCTCTATCGGGCCAAGTGCCACCGGCACCCCAACGTGCATTGCTTTCCGAGCAGCGTGGATCTCGCCCATTACGCCACCGCTCGCGATGCGAGCCTCGACCATCCGGACCAAACGCCTAAGCCGCGCCCGCGCCTCGGTTATTTCGGCGTAATCGACGAACGCCTGGACTTGGCCTTGTTGGACACGATCGCCCGCGCCCGGCCCGACTGGCACCTCATGATGGTGGGGCCGGTCACCAAGATCGATCCCGAGCAGTTGCCCGGCCATCCGAACATCCACTATTTCGGCCAGCGCCGCTACGAGGAGCTGCCGGGGTTTCTGGCCGGCTGGGACGTGTGCCTCTTGCCGTTCGCCCGGAACGAGGCCACCCGATTCATCAGTCCGACCAAGACCCTCGAATACATGGCGGCGGAGAAACCCATCGTCTCCACGCCGATCACCGATGTGGCCGAACCGTACGGCCACATCGTCTATCTGGGGGACAGCGCAGCCGACATCATCGCGGCTTGCGAGCGGGCGCTCGGCGAGCGCGCCTCCGAGCGGGTCCGTCGTCTGAAGGGAATGCGGGACGTGTTGCTGCAGACCTCCTGGGACGCCACCGCCCAAGCGATGGAGAACGAAATCGCGAAGGTGCTCAAGGGGCGCGGCGATCGCCCCTCACGGCCTCGGCAAACCGAGCGCCACACCACCGTCATCGCCGGCGCGGGACCGACCGGGTTGAGCGCCGCCTATCATGCGCCCGAGGCGCTCTTGATCGAAGCCAACGATACGGTGGGCGGCTGGTGCCGCTCCTTGGAGGACCATGGCTTCACCTTCGACTTCGCCGGACACATCATGTTTTCCAACGACGCTTACGTGCACGCCCTGTACGACAAGCTGCTCGGGGACAACGTCCATTGGCAGGATCGGGAAGCCTGGATCTACAGCAAGGGCGTGCATACCCGCTACCCGTTTCAGGGCGCGCTGTACGGCTTGCCGCCCGAGGTCATCAAGGAATGCATCGTCGGCGCGATCGAATCTCGCTTCGGCGCTCTGAAGCGCCCCAAACCCGACGCCCCCGGCAAAGGCAAGCCCGCCTCTTCCGGCAAGCTCAACGGCGAGCGGCGCGATGCGGCGTGCCGGGTCGGCGATGTGAAGGACTGCTGCGGCGACGGTCTTTTGGAAAGCACCGCTCGCCTGATTCAAGCCAGCCCGGCCAAAGGCCATGGCCCTGACGGTGCGCCGCAGACGTTCGCCCATTTCGAGGAGTTCATCTATCAAGTCTGGGGCGCCGGCATCGCCAAGCATTTCGCGATTCCCTATAACCGGAAGCTCTGGGCGGTGGATCTCAAGGAGATGGAAACCTCCTGGCTCGGCGGGCGAGTGCCCTTGCCCGATCTCGAGGAGATGATCGAAGGCGCCTTGAAGCCGGTGCCGAAGCCCATGGGACCGAACGCCCGCTTCGGCTATCCGTTGCGCGGCGGTTTTCAGGCGCTGATGAACGGCTTCCTGCCCTACATCCGCGAGCGGTTGCGGCTGAACGCCCGGATTGTAGGGGTTTCGCCGAAATGGCACACCGTCACCTTGGCCGACGGCTCGATCATCGAATACGATCATTTGATCAGCACCCTGCCCCTGCCGGTGCTGGTCAGAGCGATGGGCGAGGATGCGCCCCATGCGATCCGCGAAGCGGCCGCGCGGCTTCGGCACGTCTCGGTACGTTGCGTCAACATCGGGGTCGGACGGGAAAATCTGACCGAGAAGCACTGGATCTATTATCCGGAAGACACGGTCTTTCACCGCATTTTCGTGCAGGGCAATGCCAGCCCCTATTGCAATCCGCCGGGGGGCTTCGGGCTCACCTGCGAGATCACCTATTCGCCCAACAAGCCCTTGCCGTGCGACGGGGACGCCCTGATCGAGCGGTGCATCCGGGATTGCCACAAAGCCGGTCTTTTTACGCCCGACGATCCGGTCTGGGCCGCCAATCAGGTGGATTTGCCCCATGCCTATGTCATTTACGACCATGCGCGCGCGGAGAACGTGAAGCTCATTCGCGAGTGGCTGGCGGGGCATGACATCATCCTGGCGGGCCGCTACAGCGAATGGGAGTATTACAACTCCGATCATGCCTTCCTGGCCGGCAAGCGCGCCGCCGAAACTGTCGAAGAACTGAGGCGACAACGGACGTCCACCGAGCTGACCGACGGAGCGCTGGCCCTCGCGCCAGCTCCTGGACTAACGGCAACGGCTCAGGAGAGCAGTGCGCCGGAGAGCTCATTATCCTCCTCCTCGGCCCGATTCAGTGGATCGCCCCCCCATAAAGGAGGTTACTAGCCCGGAAAGCTGCCGCTCGTTCGGCCGGGCTCGAGGCGAACGGCCCAACGGGATAGGCATTGGGGTTTGATTCGGCACCACCACTCCGTTTTGAGGCGATGCGAGCATGATGACCGATAACGCTTACCCACGCCCCCAGCTGCGGCGCTCGAGTTGGCGGTCGCTGAACGGTCCCTGGCGCTTTATGTTCGATAGCGAACTGCGGTTCAGAGTCCCCCGCGACATCAGCGACTGGCCTTTGACCATCAACGTTCCGTTCGCGCCCGAAAGCGCCCGGAGCGGCATCGGCGATACCGGGTTTCATCGGGCCTGCTGGTATCAGCGGGAGTTCGACACTCCGGATGACCTCGGCGAAGGAAAGCGCCTCCTGCTGCATCTCGGGGCGGTGGATTACCACGCCCGCGTCTGGGTCAACGACACCAAGGTCGCGGAGCACCAGGGGGGGCATACGCCCTTCAGGGCGGACATCACCTTTGCGTTGAGTTCCGGCAAAACGCAGCGGCTTACGGTATGGGCGGAAGACGACCCGCACGACCTGGAAAAGCCGCGGGGCAAGCAGGATTGGCGGCTGGAAGCGCACAGCATCTGGTATCCGCGCACCACCGGCATTTGGCAAACGGTTTGGCTGGAGGTCGTTCCGGAGACTTATATCAGCTCGTTGAACTGGACCCCTAATCTGGAGCGCTGGGAAATTGCCTTTCATGCCTTCGTCGAGGGTTGCCATTCGAATGACGCGTTCGTATCCGTGCGGCTGACCTGCGGCGATCAGGTCCTCGCCAACGACAGCTACCATGTCATCGGCGGCGAGGTCCACCGCCGGATTGCCCTTTCCGATCCCGGGATCGACGATTATCGCAACGAGCTGCTCTGGAGTCCGGAGTGGCCGACGCTGATCGATGCCGAAGTCAAACTCATCTGCGATGGAAAAGTCATCGACACCGTCGAGTCGTATACGGCTCTGCGTTCGATCGGCATGCAGCGCGAACGCATTCTCCTGAACGGCCGGCCGTATACCTTGCGACTGGTTCTGGACCAGGGTTATTGGCCGGACACCTTGATGACCGCGCCCTCGGACGACGCCTTGAAACGGGATGTCGAATTGGCCAAGGCCATGGGGTTCAACGGCGTGCGCAAGCATCAGAAAATCGAGGACCCGCGCTATCTTTATTGGGCGGATGTGCTCGGCCTCGCAGTATTCGGCGAAATGCCGAGCGCTTACCGCTTTACCCCGAAAGCGATCAATCGGCTGCTCCGCGAATGGACCGAGGCCCTCGAGCGCGACAGCAGTCATCCCTGCATCGTGATGTGGGTACCCTTCAACGAATCCTGGGGCGTTCCGGATCTGCCCGCCATGGAGGCCCCGCGTCATGCGGTTCAGGCTTTTTATCACCTGACCAAGAGCCTCGATCCGACCCGTCTGGTCATCGGCAACGACGGCTGGGAAAGCACCGCTACCGACATCATCGGCATCCACGATTACGACGGCAATCCGGGACATCTGCGCGCCCGCTACGGCCCCGAAGTCAAGCCGCAGGAAGTGGTCGACCGCCGCTGGGCGGGCGGGCGGATTCTGACCCTGGACGGCCATCCGCACAAGGGCCAGCCGATTTGCCTGTCGGAGTTCGGGGGCGTCGCCTATATCAAGCCGGGCGACGAACGCTACGATCGCGGCTGGGGATACACCCGCTACGACGACCTCGACGAATATCGAAGACGCACCTGCGCACTCATCGAAGCCGCGCGCTCCACCGCCATGTTCAGCGCCTTCTGCTATACCCAGTTCGCCGACACCTTCCAGGAGGCCAACGGTCTGCTGTTCGACGACCGCACGCCCAAACTTCCGCTCGAAGTGATTCGCGCCGCGGTCACCGGGGACGGTTATGTACACCCGTGAGATCATGAAGCCCGACGGCCGCAGTTTGACGCTGTACAGCCGCCGGCCGATCGCCTGGAACATCGGGCCTTCGCTGCTTTCGGCACCGTCCGAGGGCATCAATCCCCATTTCCGCTGGCATCCCTTGCGCGGCGAATGGGTGGCCTATGCCGCCTACCGCCAGGGGCGCACCTTCCTGCCGCCGCCGGAATACAACCCGTTTGCGCCTTCGGCGGACCCGAACAATCCGACCGAGTTGCCGCCGGGCGATTACGACATCGCGGTCTTCGGCAACCGGTTCCCGACCCTCACCTCGGCCGCTCACGACCCGCCGCAGTCCATCGTCGAAACCCGTCCGGCCACAGGGCATTGCGAAGTCGTGGTGTTCACGCAAGATCCGCAAGGCTCGCTGGGCGGCTTGCCGCTCGATCATATCGAGCTGCTCCTTGAGGTCTGGGGACATCGCACCGAGGTGCTGAGTACGGCCAAACAAGTCCAGTACGTTCTGCCGTTCGAGAACCGCGGCGTGGAAGTCGGCGTCACCTTGCACCACCCGCACGGCCAGATTTACGGCTATCCGATGATTCCGCCGGTTCCTCAGCGCATAAACGACAACGAGAGGATTCATTTCAGCACCGCCGGCCGTCCGTTGTTGCAGGAGTTGATCGCGGCGGAACTCGCCCAAGGCGAACGCGTGATCTATCGGGGCGATCATGCCGTCGCCTTCGTACCCGCCTGGGCCCGCTACCCTTACGAGGTATGGATCGCGCCGATCGAAGCCGCGCCTTACTTGGCGGACCTGCGCCCCGAACAGCGCGAGGACCTGGCGCGGGCGTTGAAGACGATCCTCCTCAAGTACGATGCGCTGTGGCAACGGCCTTTCCCCTATTTGATGGCCTGGTACCAAGCCCCCAGCGATAAACGCGCCCACCCCGAAAGCCATCTCCATGCCGAGTTTTATCCGCCTTATCGCACCCGGGACAAATTGAAATATCTTGCCGGGACCGAACTCGCGGCCGGGATGTTCGCCAACGATACCCTGCCGGAAGACACGGCCCGTGAATTGCGTTCGGTGGAGGTCACTTTGTAGGAAAAACGATGCCGGAATTTCGCGACATTTTCGGCTATGACCCGCAAGCCGCGGCGGAAGCGCCCGGACGGGTCAATCTGCTCGGCGAGCACACCGATTACAACGACGGTTTCGTCTTGCCCACGACCATCCCGCAAACCTGCCGCGTGGAACTCGCCCTGAGCCGCAACCGTTCGCACCATTTCTATTCCGCCGAACTGAATCAACTGGTCAAATATCACGAGGGCGACAAGACGCCGACCGGCTTCGCCCGCTACGTGTTGGGCTGCATCCGTATGCTCCGGAAGATGGGCCACGTCCTGACGCCGGTCGTGCTCGCCATCCGCTCCGATGTGCCGATCGGCGCCGGCCTTTCGAGCAGCGCCGCGCTCGAAGTCGCCGTGCTGCGCGGGCTGCGCAAACTGTTCAGGCTGAAGCTCGACGATGTCGATATCGCCTTGATCGCCCAGCAGGCCGAAATCCGGTATGCCGGGGTGAATTGCGGCATCATGGATCAGATGGCGTCCAGCCTGGGCGACGCCTCGCACATGCTGTTCCTCGATACCCGCACTCTCGAGCGTCGGCTGTTGCCGCTACCGGAAGATTCCGAGCTCATCGTCTTGGACAGCGGCATACCGAGGAGTCTGGCGACGAGCGCTTACAACCAGCGGCGTGCGGAATGCGAGGAAGCGGCCAGGCAGCTCGGGGTGAAAGCCCTGCGCGACATCGACGATGTGTCGGAAGTCGCGCATCTTCCCAGTCCCTTGGACCGGCGGGCCCGCCATGTAGTCGCCGAGAACAATCGGGTTCTCCGGGCGATCGAGGGCGTATCGGCCGCCGAATTCGGCCGGCTGATGAACGCGTCCCACGCGAGCCTTCGGGACGATTTCGAAGTGTCGATCCCGGCCCTCGATCTGTTGGTGGAACTGTTGCAACAACAGCCCGAAGTTTACGGAGCGAGACTCACCGGAGCGGGATTCGGCGGAGCCTGCGTCGCGCTCGCCAAACAAGGCGCCGCCGATGCAGTCAAAACCGAAGTGCTAACCGCTTACGAAAAGCGCGGGCAGAAAGGACGCGTGCTGGTGTAGACGGTCTTTCTTCCGGCAACCGCCTGGTACCGGTCCGTGATCTGGTTAGGGCGTTTTCATCATGATGGTACGGACACCGCGACAGGGGATTAAAGCAATCCCCCAGCCCCCTTTGAAAAAAGGGGGGAATGACGCTTTCCTCCTCCTTTTGCAAAAGGGAGCCATTACTGTCTCTTCCCCCTTTGTAAAAGGGGGATCGAGGGGGATTTAAAACGCCTGCCGAGAACCTGAGACCCATCGGCTCTCTCACTGTACCGTCGAACTGAAAGTGCTCTAAAGGCCGAATTGATCGTCTATTTCGTCAATTCGGCACGCCACAGCAAGCCCGCGACATGAAAAGAAGCTCGGACCAACGAGATATCGCCCGGCGTCATCAAGGACGAACAAAGCGGGTTCGATCGGGAGCTACGCCGGCATCATCAGCGAGGTTGGAAGAAGGTTGATGTAAATCGGGTTTGTGCCGAGTCACATCGGTGGTCCAAACCAGCCTGACCCGGCTCTTGGGCTTGGTTCCAACCGGCGTCGAAGGATGCTGGATAACGGCTTGATGCTTGGGAACAGGGTCTGGAGTCAGTTGCTGCGGCGGAGAGCCGATGGTTTGCGGATCGCGAAGCCGGTAGCGATCCCGAACTCGATCATCGGGCACCCGGCCGAGATGCAGTCGAGGCTGTGGCCGGCCTTGCCAGTTCCGCGCGTCGTGCAAGAGCTGCGGCGGGCGCATCGGTCGGTACACCGCGTCCGAATCGAAGCGGCTCGCTTTGTCCACATCTCCGGATTCAAAGGCCGCGGCTCGCGCTCTTTCGAGATTGCGCTGGCGCAGCCAGGCTCTCAGTTCTCTCAGCCGCGCCCGCTCGTCCTCGCTGAATTCGAGATCGATGTCATTGAGGGTGGCCGATTCCACTTCTTCCAATCCTTCGTCATCCGGCTCCGGACCAAACTTCTGAGCCGTCGCCGGCCCGGAAAACGCCCAGATGACGAGAACCCCCCCGAAAGCTTTCATTGACCAATTGTTCACCTTTATCCCCCGCGAAAAGATTATGCGAGTCTGCCTCTCGGATAGGGGCAATAGGCCTTTGCCTCGCTCAGCGGCTTATACCGCTTGCGGATGCCATTGCGACACCCAGTTGCGGCAATCGCTTACAGCCGTTTTTCGTACCGATCCCAGCTCGAATGTCACACAGGTCGCCAAAAACGATGTTCCCCTAGAGAACGCCGAGACGCACCATCGGCCGATCAGGTGCGCCGCCGTTGTCGAAAATAGTGCTATCTCACCGTCTCGGACACTCTCTAAAACAAGACATTGAGAATGACTAACAAAATCACGGCGCCGAGCACCGCCGTCGCGAAGCTTACCAAAGTTGTCGGACGCTCCACACCCGGCTTTCCTCCGAATCCCATACGGTCGGCAATCCAGCCTCCGAGAAAGGCGCCGATGATGCCCACCGCGATATTGGCCAGAATTCCCATCTGATCTCCTCGTCCGACAATCAGGCTGGCAAGCCAGCCGGCAATTCCGCCGAAAATAATCCAAAGCAACATATCGATATCTCCCTGTTACGGCAACAAAATCGGGAACATCGATGGCGCGACTGTCCCCGCGATATCGGTATCCGGATTCGGATAATCCTCTAGGTTGGGCAATTCTTTCAGGGTCTTGGTTCCATCCGAATTATTTCCTCGATTTTCCCTGGTTGGGAATGGCGTCCGGGTAGAACAACGCCTGGCCGGCCGCCTTGAAGTCCGCGATGGCTTTTTGTCCTTCCGGGCCCGTGACGTAGTCGATGTACTGCTTGGCCAGCGTGTAATTCACGTGTTTGTGCTTCTTCGGGTTTACGGCCATGACGTGATAGGGATTGAATAGCGCCGGATCGCCCTCGAACAAAAGCCTCACCGTCAATTTGTCCTGGTTCGCGAGAAAGGTTCCCCGGTCGGTCAGCGTGTAATACGCCTTGTCGTCGGCCATGCGCAGCACGGCTCCCATCCCCTGCCCGACCGACAAATACCATTCGCCCGCCGGCTGCAACCCGGCTTTCTGCCAAAGGGTCTTTTCCTTTACATGGGTTCCCGATTCGTCGCCGCGGGAAACGAACCCTGCCTTGGCCTCGGCGATTTTCTTGAAGGCTTCGTCTGCGGCCTTCGCATTCCTGACACCGGCGGGATCCGCTTCCGGGCCGACGATGATGAAGTCGTTGTGCATGACGGCCTTCCGGTCCACGCCATACCCCGCCGCCACGAATTTCTCCTCCGCCTCGGGATCGTGCACGAAGACGATGTCGACATCGCCGTTTTCGCCGAGCTTCATGGCCTTGCCGCTGCCCACGGCGATCACGTCGATCCTGGCCTTGTGCTTTTTCTCGAATGGCACATTGAGCACCGGCAACAGACCCGTGTTCTCGGTACTCGTCGTGGTCGCCATTTTCAGCACCGGTTCCGCCCAAACCGCGGGGGCAAGAACGATGGAGGCGATCAACCAGAGAATCGGAGCGAGCTTTCTTGAAAGCATGGTGAATCCTTTGATCAAGTGCTTGTTAAAAACGCAGGAGGGTTTGGACATAGAAGTAATCCACGTCTTTCGGATCGGGCGCATTCGGAGCGTCTTTCGCGAATTCGCCTTTGATCAGGCGCGCCCAGCCGGATTCGAACGAGACGTTCGAAGTGGCATCCCAGCGCGCCGAGACCTCCACCAAATGGCCGATGAAATCGCCGGAGCGGCCGGTCCTGTCCTGCAGTCTTGCCGGGGTCCACTGATCCTTGTCCGATGCGAGCCAAAACATCCGATGGGATACGAAAGCCGAGACGTCGCTGCGCGGATTGACGAACAACCGGTAACCGGGCGAATTGATGTTGCTGCGGGCGAAAACGCCGAAAATGCCGGTGGGGCCGAATTCGAACCGGCGTGCGCCGTAAAGCGTGTCGAAACGCTGATTCTTGCCGTCGTTGGGATTTTCATCGCCCGTGGCATAGTCGTATTGGGCCACGAAGCGGGGCGACCAAGGCATGTTGAAGGTGTAGCCGAAAGAGGCATGTTGATACCAGGCTTCGTGAGACAGATCCCGCGTGTCGTTGCGGCCGGTCGTTGCCCGGGATTCGCCGACCTGCGCGATGGTTTCGACCTGCATGTCCCATCGGCCTTTTGCCGGCGCCCTGAAAAAACGCACGCCGGGCGTGAACAAACGACGGTTGGTCGTGGCGCCGCTCGGACGATCCTCTTCGTGCAAATGAAATAGGTAGGCCTCTCCGTTGATGCCCCAGATCAAGTTGGGGACTTCGAAAAACAAACCGGAGAAGTAGGTACGGTATTCTTCCTCGTCGAAATCGTGCACCCCATCCAGCAGATCCGCCTGATCGTTGGGCAGCCTGTTGACCGGCTGGGTGGCGAAAACGCGCAGCTGCCATTTTCCCGCATCGTCCCGGAGTCGGACATTCACGCCGGTGAAGGCATTGATGGTATTGCGGAATACGTTACGGGCAACCAGCCGGCGGCTGCCCAGATTCAGAGTCTGCCGGCCGGCTTTGACTTCCATTCCGAGACCGGACTCCAGCACGTCCTCATCGGACCAGGCGCCGTAAATCTGCAAAAAATCCGCCTCGTTGACATGGGTATTGTTGAGCGTCGAGCCGTCGTCGGCTCCGTATTCCCTGGCATCCAGAAATTCCGCGCCGATTCTGAACGGCTCGAAATTCGCCTCCAGAAACACACAGGTTTGCATAGGAATCTGCTGGTCGCCGCCCGAGGCGCCGGCACGGAATTGCCCGTCCAGCACCTCGTAGCGCGTCCGGTGTTCGATGCTGAAGTTCAACCAGCCCGGCAACCCCAGCGCGTCGTGCACGTTATAAGCAGGCCGCTTCGCCACGACACCGGCCAAATAATCGTCCATTTGGCTGCTGAAACAACTGAATGGCAGCTGGCCTGCGGTCTTGGGTGTTTTTTCTTTTTGATCGTCGGCGGCTACATTTTGATGACCGGCGAAACCTGTCATCAGAACGAACCCCCACATTAGCATTTTGTTATTTTTCACGAATAACCCCAAGTTCCGATTTTTTCATGGAATTACAACATAAATATGCAACTCGACCAACGCCGGAGCACGGCCGAAAGAACGTGTAAAATCGAATATTTAGAGATGTGACCCCACACCAATCAAGCCGAACTCTTGCAGAGTTCTTCAGCCAAATTAGTGTGGAAATGCAACATCCCCACCCGCCACAATGACAAACTCCAGACACAGCCCATGTCTTCCAGCAATCGGAAAGGTCGAATCTTGAAAATTCAGGACCAACGCCTGCGAAACGCCATCGTGTACAATTTGCCTTTCAGCAACGTGGATGTCTCTTCAGCACCCCCGACCATGCTTTCCTTTATCCGCCGATTGAAGCAGAGCTATGAAAGTGTTTTGAAACATGTCCCGCCGGAGGATGAGGCGCGCTTTCTGGAATTGCGGAGAAATTTGCAGTCGATAAGCTTCGGCGAAGCCGTGCTGGAAAAGGGCGAATTGAATCGGTCGAGGAAGGATCATGCGCTGCAGGTCGCCGTTCTGGGCCCTACTCAATCCGGAAAAAGCTCGGTCATCAACTGGCTGCTCGAAAAGAAACTCGCCGAGGTCAGTCCGCTCGCGGGTTTCACCGTTCATCCGCAGGGTTTTTGCATCAATCGCCCATCCGATCGATTGGACTGGATCGACGACTATTTCCGTCATTACCAGCGCTGCCCCCGGGATATCCTGCCATCCGACCGCTACGACTGCTTTGCGCTTGCGGAAACCGCCGCCCACGCGCGACATGCCTTGAGCGGGACCGTGCTCTGGGATACGCCGGATTTCGATTCCGTCGATGCGGAAGATTACCGGCAGGCCGTCCTTCGTGTGGCGGCCTTGGCCGACGTGGTTTTGCTGATCTTGAGCAAGGACAAGTACGCCGATTTGTCGGTCTGGGAACTGATCGGTTTGCTGGAGCCGCTGGCTCAACCCACGGTCATCTGTCTCAACAAAATCGAGCGAGCGTCCTACCGGACGCTGGTCGGATCGCTCCAGGAAAAATGGCGGAATGCCCGCCGCGATGCGCCTCCGCCCGTCATTACCGTCCCGTATCTGGAAAATATGCAAGTCGACGATTTTGTCCAATTGCACGCAGAGCGCACGCAGCTTTTGGGCGCCGTAGACAGGGCGATCCGAGGAGTCCATCGCGAGCAGCACGCGAAGAACGCCAAATATTTTGTTCAGGCCCATTGGCGGGACTGGCTGGCGCCGGTCAAGGCCGAGCACAGCCTAAAGGCCGAATGGCGCACCTTGGTCGATGAGGCCGTCCGCGACGCCTTGAATCTTTACAAGCGGGACTACCTCAACCATCCCCATCATTACGAGACATTTCAACGCGCGTTGGCAGAACTCCTGACGCTGCTCGAGATTCCAGGCCTCGCGGGCACGCTCCTTACCGCACGCAAAATCGTCACGTGGCCGGTGCGGCAGTTGGTAAAACTCGGCCAGGCCGTCGGCGGCCGCCGCCAGCAAAGCGCCAGCGGCGAGGCCGCGATTCTGCATCAGGCGGCGGAACACCTGTTCATCCGCATCAGCGAAACCGTTCTTCTGAAACGCGACGACGATCCGTCCCGGCAAGCCTGGTGGAAAGAGGTGGCGGGGCTGCTCAGAAGCACGAGACCGGTCCTGACGAACCGCTACTCCTTGGCCGTCGACCAATACATCCAAGCGTTTCAACCGGAAATCGAGAAAACGGCGCACAGCTTGTACGATCGCCTGCGGGAACATCCGGCGGTTCTGAACGGCCTGCGCGCCACCCGCGTCACCACCGATGCCGCCGCGCTGGCCGTCGCCCTGCATACCGGCGGCATCGGCGTGCAGGATTTCATCATCGCACCGGCCATGCTCTCACTGACGACCATGCTCGCCGAGAGCGCCCTGGGGCGTTACATGAACAAAGCCGCGGCCGATCTCAAACAGAAGCAGTTCGAGGCCGTGGAAAAACTATTCGAGAGGACCGTTCATGCCTATTTGATTGGTTTGTCGGGACAAATGGATACTTCCCGCCAGTTCAACATCTCCCCCGAAGCCATCGAATCGGCCGAAACGCAACTGGTCTGAGCCATGCAAATACCCTTCGAACAACTGTTAACGGCCGCAAGGGGCTGGGCGGAAAAAGCCCACGCCGAGGGCTGGCTGACGTCAGGCGACATCCACGCCCTCAACGAGGTGGACATCCGAACACCGGCGGCCTTGTTCGAGGCCGGCACGCACCGCCCTTTGGTTGCGGCTTTTTTCGGCGGCACCGGCGTGGGCAAGAGCACCTTGCTGAACCGGCTAGCCGGTCAAGCGATCGCCCGATCCGGCGTCGAGCGCCCGACCTCGCGGGAGGTGTCCATCTATCTCCACGACTCGGTAAAGATCCAGCATCTCCCGAACAACTTCCCGGTCGACCGGGTGCGCGTGGCCTATCACCATAACGATCAGCGCCGGCAAATCCTCTGGATCGACATGCCGGACATCGACAGCACCGAACAGAGCAACCGGGAGCTCGTACTGGACTGGTTGCCCCACATCGATGTCTTGATTTACGTGGTCAGTCCCGAACGCTATCGCGACGACAAAGGCTGGCGCTTGTTGCAGGCGCACGGCGGCGAGCACGCCTGGCTGTTCGTCATGAATCAATGGGACCGCGGCCATCCCGCCCAGATCGAGGATTTCGCCAAATTGCTGACCATGGCCGGCTTCAGAAATCCCATATTGCTGCGCACCGACAGCCGCGAAATCGAAGGCGAGCGAAAACCCGATGATTTCGAGACCTTGCAGGCCATCCTCCAGGACATGGCCGACCGCCATGTCATCCATCAGCTGGAGATGCGGGCGGAAACCTTGCGTTTCGATGCGCTTCGGGACGCTTTGCACGATTGCCTCGACAAACTCGGCAACCGCGACGGTTACGCCGGCCTCGAACCGAATTGGTCCGGGATTTGGCAGGAGACCCGCGATGATTTGATGAAGGGCTTGGAATGGCCCATCCAAGAAGTCGCACGCGCCTTCGTGACCCATGAAGCCAGCTTGCTGCGCCGCCGCATCGATTTGACCAAATCGTACGACGAGAACGCTCGAGCCGAAAAAGCGCCACCGGAATCGATCTTGTGGGATGACTGGGCGGAAAGCCGGTATCGGGATGCGCTGGACCGCTTGATCGTCGAAGCCGGCGAACGGGGACTTGCCGCCGTCCCACTCAAGGCGCGGCTGGACCTATTAGCGGGCGGAATAGGCCACACCGTTCTCGCGGAAGGACAACGGTCGCTACGGCTAGCCTTGGCCAATCCCGGAAACGCATTGCAGCGTTTTTTCCTAAAACTTTCCGGCTTTCTGACGGTTCTCTTGCCGCTGATCGCGATCGGCTGGGTCTCCTACCAAGTCGTCAAAGGCTATTACGAAAGCGCACTTTACCATTTGGGCTATCTGGGAACCGACTTCGCCATACATAGCGTATTGCTCATCGCCCTGTCGTGGCTGCTGCCCTACTTCCTTTATCGGAAGCTGAAACCCTCGGCCGAACGCACCGCCGTCAGAGGACTGCGAGACGGCATCGGACTGGCTTTGGATCTGAGCGGCGACCGGGTAACAGAGTTGCTCCGGGAGATGGAGCGAGAACGACAAGCGCTGATGGAAGAAGGCCGCCGGATCGCGAGCCTTTCATCGCCGCCCAAGGCTCCTGAAGCGGTTCAGGGTTCGAGCCTGCTGGAAAGAGTGCTTCCGGCATCCGCCCGAAAGCGCCACAAAACGGTCAGCTAGAGCATTGCTCGCCACCCTTGGCGGCGTGGATTGGAAAGCCTGCTCCGCACACACCCAAGGCATAAGAACGTAGGCCGCATAAAGCTCCTCCACTTTACTCGGGACAAGCTTATCCCGGCGACCTACAAACCGTCATCTGGGCAATCATAGGTCGACAATCCTTTGCCGATGACTGTATCTGACTTCGCTCGGCTTACTCCATGGCATCGAAGTAACTTTTGTCCACTCCGCATTCGGGACATACCCAATCGTCCGGAATGTCTTCCCAGCGTGTGCCGGGGGCTATGCCGGAGTCGGGATCGCCCAGTTCCTCATCGTAAACATAACCGCAAGCGGAACAAATGAACTTTCGATATTGGGACATGGGGTAACGGCTCCACTAATTGATATTCTTATTCGAGCAATCCTGCAGGCCACCGGTGTATCCGGTAGCTCGCATTTCCGAGACTAGAGCGAGACGGCGGTCAACCACCTCCGATATCATCCAGGTATTTCTCGGCGTCGAGTGCCGCCATGCACCCCGATCCGGCCGAGGTGACGGCTTGCCGGTAAACGGAATCAGCGACATCGCCCGCGGCAAAGACGCCCGGCACGCTGGTTGCGGTCGCATTGCCCTCGAGTCCGCTCTTCACGATGATGTACCCGTCGCGCATGTCCAACTGCCCGGCGAATATTTCAGTGTTGGGCGTATGACCGATGGCGACGAAAACGCCGTCCAGCTTCAAATCTCTGGTCGAGCCATTCTGCATGCTCTTGATGCGAAGACCGGTAACGCCCGAGTCGTCACCCAAGACTTCGTCCACCACATGATCCCACTCAATCGTGACATTGCCGGCGCGCGCGCGTTCCAGCAGCTTTTCGGAAAGAATTTTCTCCGCCCTGAACTTGTCGCGTCGATGCACGACGGTAACATGAGATGCGATGTTGGCGAGATAAAGGGCTTCCTCGACCGCCGTATTTCCGCCGCCAATGACGGCTACGGGCTTGTTCCGGTAGAAAAAGCCGTCGCAAGTCGCACAGGCCGATACGCCCCTGCCCTTGAACGCTTCCTCGGACGGCAGGCCCAGGTAGCGGGCGGACGCGCCGGTGGCGATAATCAAAGCGTCGCACGTATACACGCCGGAATCGCCGGTCAGCCTAAACGGTCTGGACGACAAATCGGCCGTATGAATGTGATCGAAGACGATCTCGGTCTCAAAGCGCTCGGCGTGACGGCGCATGCGCTCCATGAGATCGGGACCTTGAAGTCCCTCGGGATCGCCGGGCCAATTGTCCACCTCGGTCGTCGTGGTCAGTTGCCCTCCCATTTGGATACCGGTGACGAGGACTGGCTTCAGATTGGCTCGCGCCGCATACACGGCGGCGCTATATCCGGCTGGGCCGGATCCCAATATCAACAACCGGCAATGTCTTTGTTCGGTCATGTGCTCCTCGGTTGATGGATTGTCGCAACAACAAAAATCCCAAGTATGACGATAAGTTTTTCGGGCGTAAAGCCCGGCACTTGATTAAATCACGCCGATTTTGAACAATACCGCGACCATTTATTTCTTTGATTTGGTGAGAATTTTGTCGCAATTTTACAAAAAGCTCACGATCGGTCAGGATCTGGGCTCGGTACTGGTCAGAGGGCTGCGCGAAGCAGCCTTTTTGATTTACCTGGCAATTTCGTTGTTTTTCCTGATCTCTCTGATAACTTTCGACTCGGGCGATCCGGGTTGGTCTCATAACGGTACGGGCCACCCCATAGCCAACGGCGGCGGTGCGGTCGGTGCTTGGCTCGCGGATTTTTCACTTTCCCTGCTCGGAATCACGGCTTTTCTGTTTCCTTTTCTGCTGTCCGGCTACGGCTACTCCATCTACAAAGGCCCCGCATCGAAAGAACCCTCCAGCGCCGTGAACTATCTGCTTCGCTGGTTCGGATTCGGGACGGCGATGGCGGCAGGCGCCGCTCTGGCCGATATTCACATGCTCCGCCTCCCGCTTTCCCTCCCGGAAACCAGCGGCGGCATTCTGGGACAGGAGTCGGCCGGACTGTTAACCGGAGCATTCGGCACGACCGGCGCCACCGTTTTGCTCATCTCGTTTTTTTTGGCCGGTATTTCGCTTTATACCAGCCTCTCCTGGTTGGGCTTATTGGACGCGGTGGGGAAAGGCGGCTTGACCATCGCCAACGGCTTTGTCGCCGCTTTTCGGGCGCTTTCCGGAACTCCGGCGACGGAAAGGCATGGCGAAGAAAGCGAATCACCTCGGATCGATCTGCCGAGAGACAAAGCCAAACCCAAGCGGATCGAGCCGGCAGTCAAGCGAAAACCCCCGCCTGTCGAAACCAAAGACATTAAAGACCCCAAGGAACCACTCCGGTTCCGGAAACCCGCGAAGCCAGCCAGCATACCGCTGACGAACGAAGGCGAGTTGCCGCCCCTCGATCTTCTGAACGGTGTCGCGCCGAAAATCAAGGGTTACTCCGATGCGGCCTTGGAAGAGATGTCCCAGCTGGTCGAGACGATCCTCGCGGATTTCGGCGTAGAAGTCCAAGTCACCGAGGTACATCCCGGCCCTGTCATCACGCGCTTCGAAATCCAGCCGGCCGCCGGCGTCAAAGTCAGCCGGATCAGCGGACTGGCAAAGGACCTGGCGCGGGCACTGTCCGTCACCAGCGTGCGGGTGGTGGAGATCATCCCCGGCAAGTCCGTCATCGGCCTCGAAATTCCCAACGAGGAACGCGAAACCGTACTGCTCCATTCGGTGCTCTCGTCCGAACATTACCAGCACTCCGGCTCGCCCTTGACCCTGGTACTTGGAAAAGACATCAGCGGTCAACCGGTGGTGGCGAATCTCGCCCGCATGCCTCACTTGCTGGTGGCCGGCACCACCGGCTCCGGCAAATCGGTCGCCGTCAACGTCATGATCCTCAGCATGCTATTCAAGGCGCGAGCGGACGAGGTCCGCCTGATCATGATCGATCCCAAGATGCTGGAACTCTCGGTGTACGAAGGCATTCCCCATCTTTTGACCCCGGTCGTGACCGACATGAAGGAGGCCGCCAACGCTCTCCGCTGGTGCGTGGCGGAAATGGAGCGGCGCTACAAGCTGATGTCCATGCTGGGCGTCCGAAATCTCGCGGGCTTTAATCAAAAGGTTACCGAAGCCATCGAATCCGGCGAACCGCTCCGCGATCCCATGTGGTCCGCCGATCAAGCTCTGGAGGGCGAAGAGCCCCCTACCCTAACGCCCTTGCCCTATATCGTCATCGTCATCGACGAATTGGCGGACATGATGATGATCGTGGGCAAGAAGGTGGAAGAACTGATCGCCCGTCTGGCACAGAAGGCGCGCGCCGCCGGACTGCATTTGATTCTGGCCACCCAGCGGCCGTCGGTCGACGTCCTCACCGGCTTGATCAAGGCCAACATTCCAACTCGCATCGCCTTCCAGGTGTCGTCACGGATCGATTCACGCACCATCATCGACCAGGGCGGCGCCGAAGCCTTGCTGGGCAACGGCGACATGCTCTATCTCCCCCCCGGCACCGGACTGCCGATGCGCGCACATGGCGCTTTCGTGTCCGATCAGGAAGTGCACAACGTGGTCGAGTTTCTGAAACGGACCGGGCGCGCCAACTACATCGACGAGATCACCCGGTTCTCCGAAGACGGCGGCGATTTTTCCGGCGCCAAATCCTCCGGCGGCGGAGACGGAGAAGAGCTGGACGCGCTGTACGACGAGGCCGTGCGCTTCGTCACCGAGTCGCGCAAGGCGTCGATCTCCAGCGTGCAGCGGCGGTTCAAGGTGGGCTACAACCGCGCGGCACGGATGATCGAGGACATGGAAAAGGCCGGCATCGTGGGTCCCGCCGAAACCAACGGAAGCCGCGAGGTCCTCGCTCCGCCGCCGCCCGACGTCTGAGAATTCGGCCGAAAACAGCGTCCAATGCATGTTTCCAATGTAGGGTGGGTTAGACGCGCATCCCACGGAACCCGCAAAGTTCCTTCGGCGTTTCCGCGCGCCGTAGCCCACAGGACAAGGCCGCGGAACCGGTGGGTTACGGCGCGCAGAGAGTTCAGCGGTAACGGCATGATTCGTGGCAGTGCGCGCCTAACCCACCCTACAACGCGATCGTTTTCAAACAGACCGGAATATTACCGGCGGGCGAGTCGTGTAGGCGAACCGGGCTTTCCGATTTGTTGCTGAACTATCTCTGGGTCGGCTTTTTCCTGACGGCCTTCCTGTCCGGGCTGGTTCAGTGGCTATGGCTGGGCGATACGGAGATTTTCGCCCGGCTGATGCAGGCGGTGTTCGACAGCGCCAAGGCGGCTTTCGAGATTTCCCTGGGGTTGACCGGAGCCTTGGCGTTTTGGCTCGGGATTCTCCGGGTCGGCGAACGCGGCGGCTTTCTCCGGCTGCTCACCCGAGGGCTGACGCCTTTGCTCCGCCGCCTGATGCCGCAGGTTCCCCCGGATCATCCGGCCATGGGCGCCATGGTGATGAATCTCTCGGCAAACGTCTTGGGGCTCGACAACGCCGCCACGCCGCTCGGCATCAAGGCTATGCAGGAGCTGCAACGTCTGAACCCAAAACAGGATACCGCCACCGACGCTCAAATCCTGTTCTTCGTGATCAATGCGTCGTCCATTACCTTGTTCCCCGTGTCGATTCTGGTGTTTCGGGCACAGATGGGCGCGGCTCATCCGGCGGACGTCTTCATTCCCATCCTGATGGCGACCTTCTGCTCCACGTTCGTCGGTTTCGCGAGCGTCGCCCTGCGGCAGCGCGTCGAACTCCGCGATCCGGTCATCATGGCTTATTTGGGCGGATTCATGTTGGCCGTCGCCGGAATCGCGCTTTATTTCGGCGGACTGAATCAGGACGAGATGCAGCGAAACTCGGCGGCTTTCAGCAATCTGCTGCTGTTTTCGCTGATCGCCCTGTTCTTGGCCGGCGCGCTTCGCCAGCGGATCAACGCTTACGAAGCCTTCGTCGAAGGCGCCAAGGAGGGGTTTCACACGGCGATCGCCATTCTGCCCTATCTCGTGGCGATGCTGGTCGCCATCGGTGTACTGCGGGCGAGCGGGCTCCTGGAAGCGGTCATGTCCGGAATGCGTTTCTTTTGCGATGTGGTCCAGATCGACGCGCGCTTCGTCGATGCCCTGCCGACGGCGCTAATCAAGCCGTTCAGCGGCAGCGGCGCGCGTGCCATGATGTTGGACAGCATGCGCACTCATGGCGTCGATTCCTTTGCGGCACGGCTCGCCACCATCATTCAAGGCAGCACCGAAACGACTTTTTACGTGCTCGCAGTGTATTTTGGGGCCGTCGGTGTCAAAAACGTGAGATATGCAGTAGGCTGCGGACTTCTGGCGGATCTCGCCGGAGTGCTTGCGGCCATCGTGATTACCTATCGATTTTACGGTTAGCAAAACATCATGCGCGTCAATTTGAAAGCCTTGGGCTGCCGCCTCAACGAGGCGGAACTCGAAACTTGGGCGCGGCAGCTCCAGCGGGAGGGCCATCGCATCGTCGACGACTCCGAGGAAGCCGATCTCATCGTGCTCAATTCCTGTGCGGTCACCCAGGAGGCCGTGCGCAAATCCCGGCATCTGATACGCCGTGCGGCGCGGGAAAACCCAAAAGCAAAGCTGGTGCTGAGCGGGTGCTACGCCACGTTGAACCGGGAGGAAGCCGAAGGCTTGGGCGTGGATCTAGTGGTCGCCAACGCGAACAAAGCGAACTTGATCGACATCGCCAAGGACGAGCTCGATTTGCCGGTCATGCCGGCCTTTTCGACCGAACCCAGCGAATCGGCATTATTCCGGCTAGGCCGGCAACGGGCCTTCATCAAGGTTCAGGACGGGTGCCGTTACCGCTGCACGTTTTGCATCGTCACCGTCGCGCGCGGCGAAGAACGGAGCCGGAGCATCGAGGAGATCGTCCCCGAGATCAACGACCTGCACGCCCAAGGCGTCCAGGAAGCGGTGCTTACCGGCGTTCATCTGGGCGGATACGGCAGCGATCTCGGCTACGGTCTCGATCAATTGATTCGCGCCGTCCTCGAACGCACCGACATCCCGCGCCTGCGCCTGGGCTCCCTGGAACCTTGGGATTTTCCGGATTCCTTTAGCGAGCTTTTCGAGAACCCGCGGTTCATGCCGCACCTGCATCTGCCGCTGCAGAGCGGCTCCGATTCGGTGCTGAGGCGCATGGCGCGGCGCTGCAAGACGGCCGATTTTGCCCGGCTGGTAGGCCAATTGCGGAAGGACGCGCCGGATATCAATATCACCACCGACGTGATTGTCGGGTTTCCCGGCGAAACCGAAGCGGAGTGGCAAGAGAGCCTGGCATTTATCGAAGCTATCGGGTTCGGCCACATCCATATCTTTGCCTATTCGCCCCGCTCCGGCACCAAGGCCGCGTCAATGCCAGGCCATATCCCCGCTGAAGTCAAGAAGGTCCGAAGCCGCGCGCTGCACGCGGTCTCGGAACGACAAAAACGGGAAAGCTTCGAACGCTTCTTGGGCCGCGAATGTGCTGTGCTCTGGGAAACGGAGAGAGCAGCTACGGATAACCACCTGGACGCTTTCGGTTATACGCCCAATTATCTGCGCGTGGCCGCCCGAACCGAATCCGGCTGCCCTTTGGCGAACCGCATCACCAAGGCTCGGCTGACGGCTGTCGCCGATTCGGGCGATTATCTACTGGCTGAACCGGTACTCGACTGATCGCCGAGCTGCCCTTCCAAGAAATAAAGCGTCGCGCCGATTACCGCCGCCGGAGGGATCAGCACGTTTAAAACCGGAATGGTAAGCCCCAATGTGACCAGACCGCCGAAGCTGAACACACCGAACGGCAGTTGCTTCGCGATGCGGCGCTGCTCGTCGAACCTGTAGCCATGAGCTTCGAGAGGATAGGCCATATATTCTAGAGCCAGGAACCAGGCGCTGAACGCCAGCCAGAGCAAAGGCGCGATGAGATTGACGCCCGGGATGAGAAAAAGGATGAGCAGCGGAACGGCGCGGGTCAGAAAATACATCAGCCGCTTTGCCTCGGATAGCGAATCGCTTACCAGCGCTTTACTGAATCCTTCCGAAACTGGTGCGAGCCGCCCTTCCAGTAAAACGATCGTCTTTTCCGCCAAGCGTCCATAGAACGGCGCTCCGATCAGATTGGCGAGTACCGTGAAGGTGAAATACACAATAAGCAGGAAACTCAGGCCGAAAATAGGCCACAGCAACCAGCGCAGGAAATCCAGCCAGGCGGGCACTAGCCAGTCCATAAAAACCGAAAAATAATGAATCCCGCCCGCTAAGGCTATGCCGTAAAGCACCAGATTGATCAGCAGAGGAATCCCTACAAGATGTCGCAATCCGGGCTTCGCGAGCAACCGAAGTCCACGTAGGAGACAGGCGGCGGAAAAATGCAGATTGTTGAGTTTTTCAATGTTCACGGGTCGATTGATTCAGTACTCCGCCGGAAACGGCTGGCGCCTTATCCCGGCCTACGATGATGGACTGTATTAAGGACTCTATTGGCTCTCTCCCGGAGAGAAAGCGCTAAAGTTCCTTTTATGTCAGTTTTGACACCGACTTCCGAGATTTACGGAAATCTAGGGCGCGGCATCGGAACAGGTTTTGAACAACGAGGGATTCATGCCATACCGGCTGAGCAAACGGTAGAACTCGGTCCGGTTGCGCTTGGCCAGTTTGGCGGCCTGAGTCACATTGCCGTTCGTCATCTGCAGCAGCCGGATCAGATAGTTTCGCTCGAACTGCTCACGGGCCTCCTGCAAGGACAGGAACGACGACGGTTCGTCCCTCAATGCCCGTTGCACCAGCGTCACCGGAATCAGCGGTGTCGAGGATAACGCCACGCATTGCTCCACGACATTACGGAGTTGCCGCACGTTGCCGGGCCATTCGAAATTCACGAAACACTCCATAGCCTCCGGCGAAAACCCTTTGACCCGATTGCCATAAGTTTCCGCCAGATCCCGCAGGAAATGCATCGCCAACAATGGAATATCCTCGGGGCGCTTGGATAAGGGCGGCAACATCAAGGTGACGACATTGAGCCGGTAATAAAGGTCCTCGCGGAAACTCCCTTCCGCCATGGCCTTGTCCAAATCCGCATGGGTCGCGGAAATGATGCGTACGTCTACCGGTTCGTCATCGGTAGCGCCGACCGGGCGTACCTTCATCTCCTGGAGCGCGCGCAACAGCTTGGCCTGAAAAGACTTGGGCATATCGCCGATTTCGTCCAGAAACAACGTACCGCCGTCCGCGGCACGGAAAAGCCCTTTGTGATCGCGAGTAGCACCTGTAAATGCGCCTCTGCGATGCCCGAAAAGTTCGGACTCGAAAAGATTCTCCGGAATCGCGCTGCAATTGACCGCCACGAACGGCCCATCCGCCCGAGTGCTGGCCTCGTGAATGGCACGCGCGAGCAACTCTTTGCCGGTGCCGCTCTCCCCGCCGATAAATATGCTCGCCTTGCTCTGTGCGATGCGATTGGCCTGGCTCAGCAGTTCTTCCATGAGCGGGCTCTGTGTGATGATGTGTTGCCGCCAGGCATCCTGATCGACGGTGACGCCGCTGGTGAGCCCGATCCGCATGGCTTCGTTGACCAATTTGACCAGTTCGTTCTTGTCCACCGGTTTGGACACGAAGCCGAAAACGCCTCGTTTCGTCGCACTCACGGCATCGCTGATCGTACCGTGGGCTGTCATGATGATGAAAGGCAGCGTCGGATATTGCTCATGGAGAACGTCGAACAGCGCCAGGCCGTCCATACCCTCCATACGGAGGTCCGTCACCACCACGTGGGGGCGAAATACGGAGACCCGCGAAATGGCGGCCGGTCCGCTGTTCACCGTTTCCAGCTCGAATCCCGCCGCGGTGAGGCGCAAGGCCACCAGGCGCAACAGATCCGGATCATCGTCTACCAATAGGACACGTTTACGTGCGGTATTCATAGGATTATTGTCCGCTGTTTGGCTCGTCTAAACGCTGCTCGATGGCTTTAAGTGCGTTCAATTTCTCCTGAAGCTCCTTTAGTTCGCTCTCTTGCGTTTTCAACTGCCGGTGCACTTTCTTCTCTTTCGATACGGTGTGAGACATCTGGCGCTCCGAGCTTTTTCGCCTCTCGATCTCGTTGTCGAGACGACTCAGAATTTCCTTCTGATAAATCAGTAATGCCTTAAGCCGTTGGTCCTGCAGTTCGGACAAAGAGGCCTCCACGATTCCGACGGTATTACGGATGTCGCCGCAAGCCTCCGTTGCCGCCTGGGCAAAGAAGAGATGCAGACGTATGCCCAAGCTACGATCCAATTGGTAGTGCTGCAACAGTTGCTGACATTCCGAAAGCCGCTCGGCAGGTGGCAAGCGCGCAAAATCTGAGGCAAAACGAAGGAGATCCTCGAACGCATAACTGGCGTATTTCTGTTCGGGCTGATGAGGTGCAGTGTCGGCATGCTCCTTGCCCTTGAATCCTGCACAACCCGTAATAGCAAACAGCACGATCAGAGCCGCAGCGCGGGAGGGGAATTTCATGTATTGCTTAATCTAACCGTAAAGGTATTTGCACCCGAATGCGGGCGCCTTTCTTATCTGGGCGGGGCTCCAAGGCTTCAACTTTACCATGATGACCGGAAATGCATTCGCTGACAATAGCCAAACCCATGCCCGTACCCGCGACACCGTCTTCTCGAGAGGCCTTTCCCTGAAAGAACGGCTCGAAAACTTGTTTGCGCTCATCGGGCTCTATACCCGGACCGTCATCTTCGACCTCCAACTCCATGTGGCCGCCGTTTTGGCGGAGCGTTACACGGATTTCGCCGCCGACGGGCGAGTATTTAACTGCATTTGACAGCAGATTATCAACAACAGTACGCAACTGGTCCGGATTGCCGTCGACTTCAACCGGCCGCAATTGATCGGTCAGCTCGATCGATTTGGTGCGTAGCCGAATCTGATAGTCCTCGATCAGTTCCGATACGAGCTTCGCCATATTGACCGTTTCCCGAAGCATCGCGCCGGGGCGAGCGTTGACCTGACTGTAATTGATCAACTCGGCAATCAGCGTATCCAGCTTTTGTGTATTGCTGACCACGATCTGGGCGATCTCGCTCTGTTCGGTATTCAGTTCGCCGACCACCTCGTCCGCCAGCAGCTCGGTGCCTTCATGAATAGTTGCCAAAGGCGTCTTGATTTCATGGGATACATGACGGATAAATTGCTGCTTGGCTTCCTCGAGAGCCCGGAGCCGGCTGCGCAACCAATCCAGCCGCTCGCCCAGATACTCCAAATCCTTAGGTCCGGTCACCTGGATCGGCCGAACGAAATCGCCGGCGCCGAGCTTGCGTATCGCGTGATCCATCTGCCGCACCGAGCGAATGATAAAAAAAGTCACAAACGAAATTAAAACCACGGAAATGGGCAGCAGAACCGACGACTCCTGCAACATACGGCGCTGAACCGCGGAGGACCTGCTCTCCAAATTGTCGACTTCGGAGTCCACAATACTCGAGAAACCGCGGGCGAGCTCCCGTGCCTTCAGATTGAGCGCCGAAAACATTTCATCGGCCTTTTCCATGCGCGCCTTTCTAGTGCGGTCCCTCAGTTCGCGCGTTGCACCGGAACGGCGGCTATCCGTTTTCTCGGGTTTTGCCGCCAACTCATTCGACATCGTCGAAACATGCTGGCGGATCCCCCCTTCCTCCACCGAAAACTGCTGAAGCAGGGCGACCAGCACGGGTTCTTCGGTCAGGCTCAAAAGATTGCTGATCACTTCGCCAAGGTCCCGGTGAACCGCTTCGAAAGCAACGCGGCTCTCCGCATCCTCCAAAATCAGATACCGCTTGGCCTTGCGCTCGAAATCGGTGAGCTTTTCGCGCAGCAACTCCTTTTTTTGGCTGATTTGGGCTACTCGGTAAGCCGTTTTTTGAGAGGAAACCGCCAATTCTTTGACCGCTGTGACAGCGAACACCAAGGCGAGCACCAAAGGCAGTATCGCCATCGTAAAACCGACAAGGATCAGCTTCCTGAGCGATATTCTTCGCAGAAGAGTAAAGAGAATCAGCATGGAGTCTTAGCTGGAATTCCGATTGTAATCGAGTGCGTTTTTTAAAGTTTCTGCCAGGATTGGAGCCAAAAAGACGACATTCGTCGGATGAGAAATACTGTCACTGCTCCCGATCTCCGAGACGCCGCAGTGCAACAGTTTATCGACGGCGTTCTCGACGAATAACGGGTGCGTCACCAGCACGTCGATTTTCTCAATTCCCTGCGCACGCAGCTTAGTGACGGCTTCGATCAAGGTCGTACCGGTACTGGCGACGTCGTCGATCAGCACCACGCTGTGTCCCTTCACTTGAAAATCAGGCGTCTCCACGGCAACTGCCCGGTCCCCCAGGCGTTGCTTTAAGGCGACGGCAAAGGGAAGTCCACAGCCTTTGGCGATGGCACTTACCCATTGCTCTGATTCGGCATCCGGCCCCACTAACAACGGCCGGTCGGACCGCTCCGAGAGATAGCGCGAAAACAGAGGCGCGGCAGATATGACAATCGGATTTCTCGCCGGAACCGCTTCTTCGAGCCGGCGGATACGGTGCAGATGAGGATCGACGGTCACGATATCCTCAAACAATTCCGCAAGAAACCCCCCAATGATTTTTTGACTGACGATCTCGCCCGGTCGAAAGGCACAATCCTGACGCATGTAACATAGATACGGCGCTACCAGAGACAGTCGTTTGACGCCTTGGTTCCGTAACGCACGACTCACCAGAAGCAGTTCGACCAATTTATCGTTGGGATCGTGCAGACTACGGAATACGACGACATGCTTGTCCGTGATCTCCGGCAAGGTCACCTTGCTTTCGCCGTCCGGAAAACGGTGAATGCCGACCTCACCGTACCGGGCATCTAGCGCCTCCACCACCGCCATGGCCTGACGGCGAAAATCGTAAAATCCTAAGATCATGGTCAATATTCCACGTAACCTTTAGGTATCTTATCGAACTCGCCCAATTCGTAACCCGTGCGCTGACGAACGAAATCGCAGGCGAAATCGTAATTCGACGGAAATTCCGCATGAATGCGGTACAGCGTTTCGCCTTTTTCCACCTTATCGCCCAGCTTTTTTAGCAAGTCGACACCCGCCCCCTTCGACATCGGCGCTCCGGCCAATCGTGCAATCCGAGCCAGAGAAAAATTGTCGATATGGGTCACTGCGCCCGAGCATTCGGCGCAGACTTCGTAAGTCAGTTTGCCCAGCTCGAATTTCCGCTCTTGCACACCTTGTGCCAGAACAATGCGATTCATCTTTTCCAAGGCCCGTCCCGACTCCAAAATTTCCCGAGCGATGGCATAGCCTTGGCCGCCGCGGACATCCGGATCGAATTCAATAATACGTCCGGCCAGCCGCAGGGATTTTTCCCGCAGATCGGTCGGCGCACGCGGGTCGTTCTCCAGTACCTGCATCACATCGCGCACCTCCAGAATCGGCCCGATACCGTAACCGATGGGTTGCCGACCGTCGGTGATCATGACCTCCAAATAAAGTCCCAAGCGGTCGCCGACGTACTCGAAAAGTTTCCGCAACTGCATCGCATCGCGCATATGCCGAACTTTGGCAGTCGGCCCCACCGGGATATCCAACAACAGATGCGTCGCGCCCGCCGCGAGCTTCTTCGACAAAATCGAAGCCACCATCTGACCCTGCGAATCGATCCCCAGAGGACGCTCTACCGAGATCAGCATGTCGTCCACAGGCGCCAGGCGCGTCCTTCCGCCCCAGACCAGGCAACCGCGTTCGATGCGGACCAGCTTGTCCAGGGTTTCCGGCAAAAGATCGACACGCGCCAGAACCTCCATGGTATCTGCCGTACCGGCCGGCGACGTAATGGCCCGGCTCGAGGTTTTCGGAATCAAGGTACCGTGCGCCGCCACGATGGGCACGACCAGCATCGACGTCCGATTGCCGGGAATGCCGCCGATGCAATGTTTGTCGGCAACCAAAGGCTCGTTCCAATTGATCCGGATTCCGGTCGCCAGCATGGCCTTGGTCAAGAGCAGCACTTCATCCCGGTCCAGACCGTTTTGTCCGGTCGCCACCAGGAAGGCCGCCATCTCCATTTTCGAATAACGGCGATTCGCGATATCCCGCGTGATGGCGATATAGTCGTCGTAGCTCAGCCGCTCTCCGCCGATCTTGCGGCGGACGGCATCCATGGAAGCCGGGGGCTCCGCCTGTGCGACCCGAACGTCGTGTCCCTCTTCCGCATGCAATTGACTGAAGGCTTGCTCGGACAACCCCAGTTCATCGGGACTGACGATTTCGTCATCGTCCACCACGTTCAGCACGGCCTCGATCCGCTCACCGTTGCAAAAGACCTCGATCTTGGCGAGCGCCTGGAAACCTTCCGCCCGGTAAACCGAACACTCCCGATGGAGATAGGCGACATTTTCCCGATAGGTGTCTATGGCGATGCGGCGTAGCTTGAGCCGGTAGCTGATATGATCGTCGCGGAGATCGGATCTTGTTTCGGTCATAGGTCCGAAATAGTTCTCGAAAGAATTCTAATTTTTCTGAAGAAAGCTGGATTATTTATCATAAATACCGCTAAACCCTTAAAATAGCACGTCACTCGTGTTCAGTCGTTCGTCACGCCCTTCTGCCGCCTATTTTCCCGACATGCGCGCCGCCTTTTTCTACCCGATAAGCTCGATTGCGGCGCTGCTCGCTATTTGGCAAGCCGCCGCAATTGCCTCCGGATCGCCGTTGTTGCCGGCGCCCTTGGATGTATCCGAGGTGTTTCTGTCCGAAGTCCGCTCCGGAGCGCTGCCGTATCATCTCGGTGTGACGCTGGCGCGGCTGGCCGTCAGCTTCGGCTTGGCCATGAGCATGGGAACCGCCTTGGGGATATTTCTGGGCCGGCACGAAAAACTGGACCGGTTTTTCGACAGTTGGCTCGTGTTTTTCCTGAACATTCCGGCCCTGGTGATCATTATCCTGTGTTACGTCTGGTTCGGGCTGGTAGAGAGCGCCGCCATCGCCGCCGTAGTGATCAACAAGCTGCCCAATGTCATCGTGACCTTGCGGGAAGGCGCGCGGACGCTGGACCGTGATCTTCTGGAGATGGCCGAAGCGTATCGGTTCGGTCGGTACAAGACTCTGCGCCACGTCATCTGGCCGCAGCTGTACCCGTTCTTCATTGCCGCCTCACGCACCGGGCTCGCGCTGATTTGGAAGATCATCCTGGTCGTGGAACTTCTCGGACGCAGCAACGGCATGGGCTTTCAATTGCACCTGTTCTTTCAGATGTTCAACGTCTCCGCCATTCTCGCCTACACCATCGCCTTCGTCGTCGTCATACAGTTGATCGAAATCGGCCTCCTCAAACCCCTTGATCGCCATGCGCAACGGTGGCGCCGATGACCGCGGTTCAAATCGAGATCGTCAAAAAGGCCTATCGGCCCAAGGGAGAGGCGAGCGCGCCCGCAATCCTCCAGAATTTGTCCATCACGCTCGGCACCGGCGAATTCGCCTGCATCGTCGGTCCGTCGGGTTGCGGCAAGACTACGCTTTTAAATATAGCAGCCGGACTGGACCGGAATTATGAAGGCATGGTTCGAATCGGCACCGGCACCGGCAAGCCGCACATCGGTTATGTCTTTCAAAATCCGCGCCTGATTCCCTGGCGCACGGTGCGGGAAAACATCGAGCTGGCTCTCCCGAAAGAGGCCGATCCCGCCTATATCGACCATCTGTTCGAGGTGGTCGGACTCGCCAACGCGCAGAACGTGTATCCGGAGCGGCTGTCGCTAGGGATGAGCCGCCGTGTCGCCCTGGTGCGGGCCTTCGCCGTCAATCCGGACCTTTTGCTCATGGACGAACCCTTCGTGTCGCTCGACCCGCCCACAGCCCGCCGGGTCCGCGAACTGGTCGTGGCGCTCTGGCAAGAACGTCCGCACACGGTGCTGTTCGTCACCCACGATCTCCGCGAAGCGATCGAACTGGCGGATCGATTGATATTTTTATCGTCGCGCCCGGCCTCGGTGATTTGCGACATTCCCGTGGACATCCCGCGCACGGAACGAAGCGAGGCCGCGATCGAAACCTTTCGCCAGCGGCTTTACTCGGATTATCCGGTCATTCGGGCGCTGCTTTAGGAGGATGTTGAAAGATACACAGCCCGCGGTAGCAGTTCGTTTTGCTCGTCGGCATATTGTGCACCCGGCTCTTAGCGGCAATTCCTCCTGAGCAGCGCTCTACCAAGTGTTCTGACATTCCAGGCGGTATTGTGAAGATCTTCCGGAATGCCATGATTAACGTGGCCATAGATCGCTTGCGGCGGCGGCTAGTTAAGATGCCATTCGGTAAATTTCAAATTGAAATTTCCGTGTTATCAATAGAGAAACGATTACTCAGCTCTTTTAGGTAACCTTGAAAACCACCATGGAGACATCATCCGCAAAGGAATTGCGGTGGCAGAAGGCTCGCAGCGCTTCGATAACTGTGTCGATGATCTCTTGAGGACTACTGGAGCCTTGGGCGGCAAAAAGCGCGCTAAGGCGGTCGATCCCGAAAAATTCGCCCTCGGGGTTCTGCGCCTCGGTCACGCCATCGGTATAGAGCAGCACGAGATCTCCCTTGTTCAGAACGGTGCCTTTCTCTTCGAACGCCACCTCCTTGACCACCCCAAAGATAAGCCCCTCGGCATCCAGTTCCCGGCATACCGTTTCGCCGCTACGCAGCAGCAGCGGGGGGTTGTGTCCCGCATTGGCGTAGCACAGCCGTCGGCTGACGTGGTGGTATTTCATATAGAACATCGTGATGAAAAGGTCGGCCCGATTCAGATCCTCATAAAGCAAGGTGTTCAAGGCACGGAGGATTTCCCCGGTTCCCCCTACCTGGTCCTGTTGTGCATGTTGTCTGTGCAAGACCTCCGCCCTAAGAGTGCTGCGTGTTTCAGCCATGATCAGTGCCGCGCCCATTGAATGGCCGGAGACGTCGGCGATGACGAGATCGATGGTGTCCTGCTCCCAAAAATAATCGAAATAATCCCCGCCGACATGGGTGGCCGGCAGGCAATAGCCCGCAACGAGGATACCGGTAAGCTGCAGCGGTGAGCTAGGTAAAAGGGACAGCTGAATCTGCTTGGCGAGCTCCATCTCATGGCGCTCCTCCTCCGCCCGCCGGAGTTCGGTCACATCGGTCTGGGTGCCAATGTAATGGGTGAGATTGCCCTGATTGTCCCGTACCGGGGAGATGAACAGTTCATTCCAGAACGGGGTTCCATTCTTCCGATAATTTTTCAAGGTCAGATGGCAGTCGCGGCCTTCGCGCAAGGCTCGACGAAGTTCCGCAACCGCTTCCGGATCGGTGTCCGGCCCCTGCAACAGACGGGGATTGCGTCCTATCAGTTCTTCAAGGGAGAAGCCGGTGATTCGGGCAAAGGCGGGATTGGCATAGATGATGGGATAATTCGGCTGCCTCGCATCGGTGATGATGATACCCACACTGGAGGCCTCAATGGCGCGATTGCGCAGCCTGAGTTCCGCCTCGTACCGTTTGCGTTCATGGATTTCTGCCTGTAAGTCCGCGTTGGCTTGCGCCAACTCGATGGTACGGAGGCGAACCCGCCGTTCCAAGTTATCATGGGCGCTCTGCAACTCCGCTTCTGCGCGCATGCGCTCTGCAATCTCAGTTTTCAGCGCCTGATTCAGCTGGCGCAGCTCATTGTTGGCTTCACGGAAGCCGCGATGGGTCATCTCGAAAGGCGCGAGACTCTCGGCCCAGAACTCCGCCGCCATCGCCACCATACGTCTGCTCTCTTCGGCGGAAGACAAGCCTTCCAACGCAGCCGCCAGTGTCTCTCGGTAAATCAGCTCGATATCCAACACTCCTAGACCGGATTCGATCGCGAGGCGCCCGAGCTCATAGGCTCGCTGCAAGCCGGCCTCTCCCGCTCCGGCCAGATAGTCCTGAAGTCCTAAGGTATAGCGTTCCGCGAATTGAGGCAGCATATCGCTCATGGCGCGGCTCCCAAGTAGCGCACGACAAGCACCAATGCATCATCGGTCGTTTTGCCGAAGCGGGCCAGAATACGGTCGGCAATCTCCTGCACGTCCTGGTGCCGAAGAAGCGGATCGATCAAGGGCAATCCAGCGGCGAAATCAGTGCGGATGCCGTCGGTAGTAAAGATCACAAGATCGCCCGGCGTGATGGGAAGATACGAGGTGCGCAGCGGCGGCAGCTGATAGCCGACCACGCCGCCGCGCATCAACAGCGACTCGCGTGACGGCGGCGAATCGAAGGTCCGCAGCAAGAGGCCATCCACATTGCCGATACCCAGCCAGGCCATTCTTCCTTCACCCGCATTGATTGAAGCCAGGCTCATCGCCACGCCGCGCGTGCCCTTCAGTGCCCGATGACAGCGTTGCACCAGTGCTTCCGGTTCTTCCCCGGCATGGTCTGCCAGCGTGGCGATTGCGACTTCGGCAGCGGCATTGGCCGCTTGGCCATGGCCCAAGCCATCTACGGCTGCCATCAGCACCCCATTCGGAATGAGCTTGACCATAGGACGGTCACCCGACACGGCTTCTCCGGGAAACGCCCGTGCGGCGATACCCTGTTGGATCAACGCACCCATTTCGTAGTCCTCACAGTCGTGCCCTGGCCGACACTGGAGGTGATTTCGAATTCGTCCATCAGCCGCCTGGTACCAGGCAAACCCAAGCCCAATCCTCCGCCTGTCGAGTAACCATCCTGCATGGCCTGTTCGATGTCGGCGATGCCGGGCCCTTGATCGCGGGCGATGATAACGAATCCGCGGCGGCTTCCGTGTTCGACTCGGCTCAGGATGATTTCTCCGCACCGCGCATATTGGACGATATTGCGGGCCAATTCGGAGAGGGCAGTTGCGATCACGACCAGATCACTCGCCGAAAATCCCAGTTCCTTGGCCAAATTCCGTGCCTGCTGTCGAGCCAGCACGATATCGGAGTCTGACTGAATCCTTACGCAGACTTCGTCAGCCACGGCGGTCAGCCCCTTGGCTTCTATGATCGAGAATGGCAAGTGCTTCCTCCAGATCCAGTGTGGTTTGTACGCCGGAGAGTCGGAGATCCAAACCCAGCTGCACCATCGCCAGCGCCACCTCCGGCCGGATACCCACAATGACTGCCTCGGCGCCGCGCAATCCGACCGCCTGGGCGATGTTGCGCAAGGTGCGAGTCGCGAAAGAATCCATAACATCCAGCGTGGTCACGTCCAAAATGACACCGCGCGAGCGAAACTGGCCCACCTGCTCCACCAGGGCGTCCTGCAACTCCAGCAAATCGGTATCGGTCAGCTCGGCCTGAAGGGAAGCGATCAGATAGGAACCATTTTTCAGAATGGGCGCTTTCATATAGAAGGGCTGGTTCTACGTTACATTGGGGCCGTCTCCCCTCCGACAGGACTCAGTCGGTAACCCAACAACCGTTCCGCTTCCTCAAGGCCGCTTTGAAGATCAACGGTCGTTTTCACCGGACTCAGGTCCACGCCGAGCGCCACCAGCGCTTGAGCAATCGAGGGTGACAGGCCGGTGAGGATCACGGTCGCCCCCATGAGCCGCGCCGCACTAACCGTCTGCAGAAGATGGTTGGCGACCTTGGAATCCACAATCGGCACACCGGTAATATCCAGGATCGCGACTTTCGCCCGTGTAGTGCTGATGCTGTTGAGCAACTGCTCGGTCAGCTGACGCGCGCGATGCGACTCGAGTGCACCAACAATCGGCAGGATCAGCAGCCGATCGCGGACCTGCAGCACCGGGGTGGGGAGCTCGCGCATGGCTTCCTGCTGTTGGCGGATCAGCTGCTCGCGGTGGTAGATGTACGTGTCGATGGCGAGGCCGATGTCCAGAAAAACCACCTTCATCAAAGAGAGATAAGCCTCCAGCGCTCTTTCCGGCGCATCTTTATAGGCCTTGAAAAAGTGAGCCGCGACAGCTCTCAAGTAGAAGGTATACATCCCCAAATACAGATTGACGGGCAGGCCGATCCGCTCGTGAACCGCGCCGATCTTGAGGCGATCTTCGATGTAAGCCTGATCGTACTGGCCTTGTGTAAGTCTTCTAAAATAGGCCTTCTGCGCGCGCTTGACACGCTCGACGAGCTCGGCGTTCGGAAAAAACGCCCGGGCTTCTTCGAACGAGAGGAGATGCTGGTAAAAGGCTTCGATGATGGGGTCCGCATACGTCTGGGCGAGTTCATCAACGCCCGCCAGTTTTCGCATGTCCTCATCGCCGAATTCAAGAAACGCTTGGCGTTTGGCGATTTCCCGTTCGGTAATCCCCATTTCCTGCATCAACGGCCATTCGGCACCTGGCTTCCTGTCTCCATTCATTCCGGTTTCCTCCGGCACTTTCTGCGGATTTTGTGATTCCTAACGGCATTGATCCCGCTCGGCGGGACCAGGCCGTTAGGAATGCAACGATGGTGCATTCCGGCGTGTTTCCTAAATTCCCTATCCCTCACATAGGACAAGACCGTCTGACGAGTGGATAGTGCGGGTCACTGCGCCCCTCGCGTTCGATCCGGAGCAAAGGGTCCACACAAGATCGAACGACTAGGAAGATCAGCTCCTGTTCCTGAGGGGAATTCTTTCGGACACAAAACAGTCTATCAGATATTCCTTAGTAAATTAGTCGGATTTAACAGATCATTCCTCTATGCGCATACTCATTCCTGCACCTTGACAGTAGCGGTACTGATTGGTTGTCTGTCGAAGAGGGTTCGCTTTTCGCCCTG
>Ga0196972_1000052_pt1 | contig 103183 bp, 112 predicted proteins | sample S1v_2013CmetaG_FD_148618 | JGI IMG/M metagenome (GOLD analysis project Ga0196972, IMG submission 148618) | Soil microbial communities from Anza Borrego desert, Southern California, United States - S1+v_20-13C | ecosystem: Environmental > Terrestrial > Soil > Desert | place: USA: California...
TATTGGTGAGGAAGTCCCTGATGGCGGAGATGAACTGATTGGCCGGCGCATACTCAAATTCACGGCCGAAGAACTGGCGAGAGCGATGCCCAACGTCAATGATACATTCGATGAAACGATCAATCTAGGAACGTGCTTTGACGAACAGGGGATTGAGGGAGATTGCGTGGAAACACCCATTTTCCCGACCGGTCCGTGGTACGAATTCACTTATCGCCTCACCCGACTCCCCGACCGTCCTCCCGTAATTGGTCCCGTACCGTAATTGGGTGAAAGTTGGGGCAGGTCTACGGCATATCTAGTACTTAAACAATGAACGGCGAAAGCTATCGGCTGACTCAAAGCCGGAAACGGAAGCTCAAGCGGCCCGAACCGGATCTCGCTTGACGCCAGAGCCCCTGTCTAATGCACAAAGGGGCAATCGGCCCCTTCTTTTTAGCCCCCCCTGGTCCACGTTCTCTCCGCCCTACCGGTCCATTTTTCCGCCGCCAAACGAAATCAGGCACCATTCATCTTTATCGTCCCAAGGTTTCCAACCGCTCGATACTCTACATGACGGAGCGTTTGAAGCGCATCATGCAAAGACGCTGGGAAAATAAGACGTCTGATTGGGTTTTCACAGATAAGACGGGAAAGAAACCGAGAGGCTGCAATGACCAGGCGATTCGTAAGGCATTCAAACGAGTCGGACTGGAGGATTTTCACGTTCATGATTTACGTCACGTCTTCGGTGCTAGGATGGTCTCCTCTGGTATGTCGCTATATGAGACCCAAAAGTTATTAGGTCATGCTACTCCAGCCATGACGCAGCGCTACGCATTCTTAGCTGAACAGCACGTATCGGCTAAAGCACAAAAAATTCTTGATGAGATGGCGGAGCGAATTGAGGAGGACAAAATCGGTCATTTAGTCGAGTTTGATTGAAAAGGTAGAACATAAAGATTTTCCACCCTCTGATTTATATAAAAAATGACGCATTACAGATCAATACTTTACGTTTTTTGATTCTGTAACTCATTGATTTTATTAGCGTGAAGTGGTGTAGTACAAAATTCCCAAGCTGATGACGTGGGTTCGATTCCCATCACCCGCTCCATATTCGCCCATTTTCTCTTCTCAAGCATTTATTTTTCAATCGCTTCGCCGCGGCCCGAAATGGCTAAGCCGGCATACTTAGTCTATTCCTTTCGGATTGCCATAGAGAGAGGCCGACATAAGACACAATCCCCACATTGACGACGAAAGTCATGACCTTGATCCACGAGATGCCGGCCAGTAGCTCGAAAAGCTCTATGGGAATATAGATAGCACCGCTCACCACCGCGAACCACTCGGCCCAGCGCCGGCCTCGCCACAACCCGTATGCCTCGATGAATCGCAATCCGGCGTAGAAAAAGGCGAAACTGGCCAGCCACCAAAGGCTTTTATCCGAGAGCCGTCCTGCCAAATCGATGAAAATTCGTGGATATCGGCTGGCCGGATTGAGGTGAAAATGACGGACAATTTCCTCAGCTATCTGCTGGACATCGTGATGGATCAGAGAAAAAAGTCCGAACCCCGCCAGCAAAATCAGTGCTCCCTTGCTTAACTCGACCATTGCTATGACACGCAGGCCGTCCGGCGAATGCGAAGAAACGGCTTCGCTATTTTGCTTGGCGGATAATTCTTGTCCCATGACCATGACCCTCCTAAAATCCTTGGCCGCTAACTTCCTAAGCAAATAGACTCACGACTGAGCGATTGGATCATGAATTCAACCAGCGCGAGATGTTTTAAGTCGTTTAAAGCCGACTGTCATACGCTCTCGGTTTCCGTAGTAGGTCGTTGGCAATACCCTTTTGAGTAGACCCACTGTGTTTCTTATCCGTTTCATCGTATGAAAGACCCGATCAACAATAATCAAGTCAGCATGAACGCCTTTAAACGCCTGCTGTTCATGGCGCTGTTTTTTGCGCTCTTCGGCATCGTACGCTTTATTCTATGGGCCATCGTGCTATTCCAATTTTTCGCCCATCTTCTTACCGGTCGGGCCACCCGCCTTGGCGTGAAATGGGGCGAAGCCCTGTCGTCTTGGATCTATAGCATGATGCTTTTCATGTCCTACAGCACGGACCGCATGCCTTTCCCGTTTGCCGCTTTCGGCGCGAGAGAGGATTGATGGTCGAAGAAATCCTTACTCAATGCTGTTAGGTTAAGATGGAGGAAGCCATTCGCCCTGAGCGTAGTCCCGCTCCCCGCATAAAGCGGTCGCGAGGAGATGAGGCCGATGAGTAGACGGCCCTCCGCGGGACCTCGCCTTTGTCCTACTCCGCTACTGAGCTCCGAAGGACTACGCTCAACGATTCTTAACCAACCGCATCAGATCTTTACTTGGCCCCATCGCGGCTCCTTTGTGTCAGTCAATCTCCAAAGGCAAAAAAAACCCACCATTCGGTGGGTCAAGAGGAGGAAGAACACATACATATAGACATCCTGATGGCCCATTAGTTCATCCGCGCACGAATTTTTGTTGCCCGTTACCTACAAATTGTTGGGTTTATGGCCCATATCATCGATTTGTAGGCCGTTGCCAGACATGTTGCTCTATGCCGAATCCCCTGTGGCCGATACTGCAGCCGCGTTTGCGCGAGTCGCTGCTGACGCCGATGGAGGCGGTCGGCATGGCATTTTGGGTTTCGGCCCCGTTTCGGCACAAACTCGACCGCGGACAGGAAGGCGCGGGCCGCATAAAACAGCGCAGTGGCGATTCATCCGCGAAGTACCTGCACCGGCCCGATTCGAGAATGGCTTAATTCTGCTACCGAACATTCATTTGCTTTAACCGCGTTTGTAAAAACCGCGTTCCTTGATCTACGCCATCCTGAATGAAGCAGTCGATGTGTTCAGGGCTTCGATCGAGTTTGCTTTCGTAATTCAGGCTTTTCGCCAGATCGACCGACATCTCTATTCTTGGGATATGGTAAGGCGCGTCCGGATCGTCGGGGAATGATCGGGGAATCTTTATCGGTTCCTTGATATCGAAATCGGTCAGAAACTCGTCCTTGAACGCGCCCGAGATGATGAAATCATTGATCCGCTCGATTTGCCGCAAACTGTGAAACAAGGAGATGTTGCCCGTGAGTTCGTTATGGCGATCGAGAATGTCGTCCGGCGCGACCGGAATTTCATCGGCTATGGTTGGATTGATTTTTATCATCCAAATTTCATTAGGGATGTTTCGAGCTCCGACAAATCGGGGGTAGATTAAGGTGGAGATCGGCGGATTGTCGGAAAACAGCCCATCCCAATAGGCCATTTCGCCAATGGATACCGCCGGGAAGATGCTGGGGACGCACGCCGAAGCGAGGAGATAGTCGATTCTGATCGGTTCGAGGTATGAACTGAACTTATGCAATCGGCCGGTCAGCACGTTGCAAGCGCCTATGATCAGAATCGGCGGCTCCGTTTGCTGCCCCAGAGCGGCGAGTTCCTGGGCATCGACATGGATTTCCAGCAACGTCCGAAGATCCGTGAATTCGCTCCGAATTCCGAAAGTAGCAACTGAAAAAGAGCTTTTTGCCAACGGAGAAGAGGGGCTAACGTTGTACTGGGGTATCAGTCCCTTTCCAGTTAAATAAAGCGAGTGAATAACTGAATTATTGAAAAGACGTTCCTGATACGTTTTGGCGGTATTGTCGTTCCAGAAATCCAAAACCCGCTTGCAAAGGGGGCTTTCACCGCGTTTTAAGGCGTACCAAAGCATAAAACCGCAAATGGCACCGCCCGAGGTTCCGCTGATGCTTACGATGTTGAAATGATCTTGGACGTTGTTTTCCGCAAGGGCTTTGAAGACACCGGCGGTAAAAGCGGTTTGGCTTCCGCCTCCCTGGCAGGCGATGGCGACTTTGGGTTTCATAGGGAAAAATTCTCCGAAAAAGCTTTGAGCAGAGGGCGAACCAAGGCGCGCCTCCGTCCCGGTTGCTTGCCGAGGATCGACCGAATTGTTTCCTCTATCTACCTGACCGGATATGTCGCTAACTGGACCAGCCCCACCACGGCCATCACCCCAGCGATAATCAACAACGCGACGCGGACACGGAACTTACTGAAATGGGCGGCGATACCGGTGAAAAACAGCGTGGCAGAAAAGATGACTGTGGTGAGCACATAGTCATCACCCTGCTGGTTGGCCGCTTGCGCGTGATCGGAAGCCGTTCCCGCTTCCTGTTCCAATTGAGCGGCCCGGTCCGAAAATTCCTGGCGGTACTCCGGCAAGACGAAGGGCGAGCTGGGTGCGGCAGCGTTTGCCAGTGGCCGGCTGGCTATCCAGGCGTCGAAGGCCGGCCTGAATTCGGGCCGAAAGCGTTGTTCGAAGAATCTCGCCCGTTCTTTGTCACCGTCCTTATAGGCATTGAGCCACTCGATGAAAAGCTCCAGGTCGACGGATCGGTAAAGACAGGCGAATGTTGCGATGCGGGCCGATTGGACCCACCGAGTGGACGCGGTGTTGTAGCTGGCCGACTGGACGCCGCTCCAGCGTTTGGACTGGTAACCGGCCCACGACGACGCCAAAGCCGCAACCGACAGCAGGATGGCGCTGGCGATGTCCAGCCAATATTTGAATGGCAGAGACGTTTGACGCTGCGCTCTGCCTCCTGCGGGGGACACGACCCTGTCGGATTCGGTGTTGTCGTCCTGCGCCATCATTCCTCCCTGTCGCTGGTCTTGGAGGTCCTTTTTTCTATCCAAGTCCGGTGTTGCCGACACTTACCCCTGATCGGCAGTTTGGCCATGACATAGCATTTGCCATGCGAGCGTCTTGGATTTCGACTATAAGCAACTCGGAAAATTTCGGATCAACACCCGGCGCCCCGGCACGATAGCGTTTTGCCGTGCCGGTGTTTCGTGACGTAATCCGGGCTTGCGGTCGGAAAGATGCCGTCCTTCGCGGGCCGGTAAACCGCGATAGGCAAAGGACTTTTCCAAGATGCCGGTCATCCCGCACGGAACCAACCGATTGAAAAACGCGGGCGGTGCAATTCCCGCTCGCTATCGTGCCCAATCCCTAAGCCGCTTTTCGATTCAGCAGGTAATACACCACCGGCACCACATACAGGGAAAATGCGGTGGAGGCGAAAATGCCGAAGATGAAGCTCCAGGCGAGGCCGGAGAAGATGGGATCGAGCGTAATGACGAAAGAGCCGAACAGCGCGGCGGCGGCGGTGAGAAAGATGGGGCGGAGCCGGGTGGCGCCGGCCTCGATGAGGGCGTCGATCAGCCTTTCGCCCTGAGCCCGCAGTCGCTCGATGAAGTCGATGAGAATGATGGAATTGCGCACCACGATACCGGCCAGGGCAATCATGCCGATCATGGCGGTGGCGGTGAACAAAATCGGATTGTCAAAACCCGCTACGGGCTCGGTGAACAACAGATTGAGCAGCGCGAAGCCGGGCATGATGCCGATCACGGTCAGAGGAATGGCCACCATGATGATGAGCGGCATGCCTAAGGACCCCGTCTGCGCCACTAGGAGCACATAGATCATGAGCAGGGCCGCGCCGAATGCGAGCCCGAGATCCCGGAACACGTCCACCGTAATCTTCCACTCCCCTTCCCCGGCCAGATCGACCGCATAGCCCTCGGGCAGCGGTTTTTCCTCTTCGATGTCCCACCAGTCGAACACGGCTTCCACGGGACTCCGCCCCGCCATTTCCGCAGTCACGTAACTCAGGCGCCTGAGATCTTTATGGTAGATCGTGAGATCCGCCGGCTCCTCGATCGCCTGGCCGATTTCGCCCAGCGGCACCAGCGAGCCGTCCAGGCCTTTCACCCGGAGCGTATCCAGATCGGCCATAGAGGAGCGTTCCGCGCGCCGCAGCCGCATAACGATTTCCAAGGGCTGGCGCTCGGACGAGACGTGCACCACTCCGGCGGAAACCCCGTTCAACGCGGCACGTAAAGTCTCCGCGACGTCCGCCACGGTCACGCCGTGCAGCGCGGCCTGCTGACGGTCCAACTGATAGCGGACCACGGTCTGAGGCTCGTCGACGGTGTCGTCCACGTCGACGACGCCCTCGATCCCGGCGATCTCCTGTTTCACCCCTTCGGCGACCCGCGCCAGATCGGCATAAGCCGCGTCCAGAGGCCCGTATACCTCGGCCACGAAGGTGGACAGTACCGGCGGACCGGGCGGGGTTTCGACGATCTTGGCGTTAGCACCGTGAGCCTTGGCGATCCGTTCGATATCGGGACGGATACGTAGGGCAATCTCGTGGGATTGTTGCTCGCGCCGTTCCTTGGGCAGCAGATTGATGCGAATCTCGGCCTGATGGGGCTCCCGCCGCAGATAGTAATGGCGCACCAAACCGTTGAAATCCATGGGCGATGCGAGTCCCACGTAAGTCTCGAAATCGGTCACTTCGTTAACAGTGGCGAGATAATCGCCTAGCGCCCGCGCCGCCGCATCGGATGCTTCCAGCGTGGTGCCGCGCGGCATGTCGACGACGATTTGCAGCTCATTCTTGTTATCGAAAGGCAAGAGCTTCAGCGGCACAATGCGGAAGACCGCCAGCAAGGCCGAGACTACGAAGGCGGCCAGCACCAGCCATAGAAAAATTTTCGCCCGGCTGGCGGTCGCCAAGAGCCCCCCCAAGGTGCGGTGGTAAAACCGGCATACCGTACTCTGCTTGAGATCGAACGCTTCTTCGCCCTTGCCGTATTCGCTCTTGAGCAGGTAATAGCTCGCCCACGGCGTTACGGTAAACGCCACCAGGAGCGACACCAGCATCGCGATCGGCACGTTGAACGCCATCGGCGCCATGTAAGGCCCCATCATGCCGGTGATGAAGAACATCGGCAGAAAGGACACGATGACGGTGAAGGTTGCGAAGATCGTGGGGGGACGGACCTCGTCGACCGCGGTCAAGGTCGCCTCCAGGGGCGGCTCCCGGCGCAGCTTGAAATGGCGGAAGATGTTTTCCACGTCGACGATGGGATCGTCCACCAGGAGCCCCAGCGACAGAATCAGCGCGAACAGGGTCACGCGGTTGATAGTGTAGCCGAAGATAAGATCGCATAAGAGGGTCACACCTAGCGTCATCGGCACCGCCAAAGCAACGATGAACGATTCTTTCGGCCCCAATGCGAAGGCCAGAAGCACGATGATCGTAACGATCGCAATGAACAGGTGTCGGACCAGTTCGTTGACCTTGTGATTAGCGGTCTCGCCGTAGTTGCGGGTGATGTTGACGGTGACGTCTTCGGGAATGACGGTGCCGTATAGCCCTCTCGCCGCCTTAATGACCTCTTCGGCCACTGCCACGGCGTTGGCGCCTTTCCGCTTGGCGATGGCTAGGGTAACCGATTGCCGCTCTTCGCCCGGCTCGGCGGCTGCGGTTTCGTCCAACTGCGGGCTCTCGGCGGCCGCCGGCCCGTAGCCGATCCGCGTATAGCTCTCCGGCTCCGGCGGACCGTCGATGACCGTCGCCACATCGCGGAGATAAACCAGTTTGCCGCCCTGACCCGCCACCGGCGCGCCGGCGACCTCTGCTGCGCTCGTCAAGAACGGGCCGGCTTCGAGGCGGACAGCGCGGTTAGCCTGTTCGAAGGTTCCGGCCTGTAGGTTGATATTAGCGGCTTGCAAGGCCCGTATCACGTCCAGAACGCTCACGCCGTGCGCCGCCAAACGCGCTGGGTCCGGATAAACCGAGACCTGCCGGCGCTCTCCGCCGACCACGGTGATCTTGCCGGCATCCCCCACCACCGAGAGTTTATCCTTCATCTCGTCGGCCAAACGGCGCAGCGCCGCCGCATCGTAAACTGGATCATTCGACGACAACGCCAGCGTGACAATCGGAACATCATCGATTTCCACCGGTTTTACGGTCCAGGAGCTCACCAGGGGCGGTATCCGGTCCTGGTTGGACATCAGCTTGTTCCACACCTTGACCAAGCTGTCCTCGCGGTCTTCGCCGACATAGAAGCGCACCGTCACCAAGGCTTCGCCTTCTCGGGAGACCGAATAGACGTATTCCACGCCGTCCACTTCCCTCAGCAAGGTTTCCAACGGCGTCGACACCAGTTTTTCGACTTCTTCGGCATCGGCGCCCGGCGCGCTGATCAAGACGTCCGCCACCGGCACCACGATCTGCGGCTCTTCCTCGCGCGGCGTCAGCACCAGCGCGGCGAACCCGGCCAGAAAGGACGCAATCAGCAATAGCAGCGACAGCTTGGAGGTGATGAACAGCTCGACGATGCGGGCGGTCAGACCGCGTTCGACCGGTCTTTCCGCGCTCATCGGCCGTTCTCCGGAAGCAGCACGGTATCGCCTTCCTTAAGACCCGAGAGAATTTCGATCTGGTCATCGTACCGTTTGCCGGTGCGGACGTGGCGCAACCGGACCTTATCGTCGACCACCAGCCGCACGCTTTCGAGCTGCCCTACGCGGCTCACCGCGAAAGCCGGTACCAGCAACACATCGTCTTGGCCGCAGGATTGATGGAGCCAACCGAACGCGCCGGGCTGCACACCCGAATCCTCCGGCAAACGGGCTTTCACCAGCACGGTTCGAGTTTGGGGATCGGCCGCGGGTTGGATCTCCTCCACCACGGCCTTGAATTCCTTTTCCGGACTGGCGATGCAGACCTTGAGTTCATCACCGATTTCGACCTGGCCGGCGCACTGGGCCGGAACGGCACTCTCGATCCGAAGCCGCTGCGATTCCTGAAGAACCAGTATCGGTGTGCCAGGCAACGCCATATCGCCCGGCTCCAGACGGCGTTCGACGATGACGCCGTCGAAGGGTGCGCGCAGCGCGGTTTCGGTCTGTGAGGATTCGGCCTCGCGAATTGTATCTTTAGCTTCCCGGACTCGCGCTTCGGCGGTACGGGCGGCCGCCAGGGCGGCGTCCAAATCCTGTCGGGTCGCCGCCTCTTTATCGTAGAGGTTTTGCAGCCGGCGGGCATCGGCACGCACCTGGGCGGCCTGTGCTTCGGCTGCGGCGAGGGCGGCGCGCGCCTGCCCGAGACGCGATCGAGTTTCCCGCTCGTCGAGCCGCGCCAGCACCTGATCCCGCTTGACCCGGTCGCCTGCGCGAACCGTGATATCCAGAATTCGGCCGGGAATCTTGGGAGCGATCTGCGCTACCGTCCGTGCCGCAACAGTGCCGGGCCATGCAAAGACTTTCTCGACTTCCTTTCGAATCACTTGGGCCGTGGGCGCGCTCTTATCCACTCCCCCATCCGCCGCAGCCTCGCTGACCCCGGGTTCCACCTTGTCCTTGAAACCTCCCTGCATCCACACGAGAAGCACGATTAAGGCGGCTACAGCGACCAAGGCGTATATGAGCTTGGTCCGGGAGTATGTGGAATGGGTCATGAATAGGCCTTTCGATTTCTTGCTTGTTTGGAAGCGCGCAAAAATCCCCGGCACCTGCATGAAAACCGGCCAGAGCGGAGGTTGAGGATCGGGCTATCCGGGAATTTCACCGCCAATGCCCCACCGCCTTCTGCAGCTGAGCTTGCGCCACCTGCGCTTCGTAGCGGGCGACAATGGCGCGCAAGGCAGCGTCGGCACGGTCGGTTTCGGCTTCCAGATACCGCGTCACGGTCGCGGTGCCGCCCCGATACTGCTCGTTGACCAGGCGTAAGGCCTCATCGGCGGCGGCCGCTCCGGCTTCGGCCACCTTCAGGCGTTGCCGCGCTTCGTCCAGTGTCGTATAGGCGCGCCGAACCTCGTCCTCGATCTCCAACCGAGTGCGCTGCTCCAATGCCTGCGCCTCGGACAACCGGCGCTCCGCTTGCGCAATACGGGCGGTGACCGAGCCGCCCGAGAAGAGATCCACCTCAGCGTTGACGCCCAGGGTGACATTGTCGCGGCTGAACGCGAAATCCGGCGAGCGGCTGTTTTGACCATAAGCGGCGTAGGCGTTCACCCGTGGCCAGCGCGCTCCCCGCTCGGCCTGGAGTTCCTCGCGTCTGATTTGCGACTGATGTATCGCGGCTTGCATTTCGGGACGCTGGGCCAAGGCTTGATCGAGCAGCCGAGTATAGTTCTGATTTGGAAGCTCAGAAGACAGGTCAGCCGGTTCTATAAGTTCGACCGTTTCGCCCGTCGTGATGCCGAGCAATGTCTTGAGCGCCGAACGGGACAATTCGATGGCATTTTGCGCCCTCAATTCGGCCTCGCGAGCTTCCGCTGCACGCACGTCCAGCGACAGTACGTCGGCCTTGAGCGCCATACCTTCCGCCACTCGATGCTTGGTATGCTCCAGTTCGCGCTCGACGGCCGTGATCGAATGGCGCGCCACATCCACTTGCTGCGGTGCAGACAGCAGCGCGTAATACGCCGCCGTCACGGCGGCGGCCAAACGGTTGCGGATCGCCGAACGTTCCAGTTCGGCCGCTTCAACGCCCAATTCGGCGGCCTTCTTCCTGTAAGCGTCTTGACCGCCCCGGTACAACGACCAGGTGCCGACGATCTCGGGGCGGAAATTTTCCACCCAGCCGGGATGATTGATGTCCAATCCGAAGTTGAAACGCCGCTGGGCCACGATATAGGAAAAGGCTTGCGAAGGATCGTCGGAATAGGCGTAACCGACCCGCGCCATAAGCTTGGGATAGAAGTTCGCGGCGGCTTCGGCGACCTTGGCTTCGGCCTCGCCGATCCGGGCGGCGGCCGCGAGAAGATCGGGATTCTGCTCGAATGCGAGATCAATCGCTTCCTCCAGCTTGAGCGGATGGCGAGGGCTTGCTTCCGCCCGTGTGTCGGCGACAGCCCCGATCCCGATCATTGCCAGGCAGAGTGTCGCACCCGCGGTCAAAAGTCTCGACTGGGAACGCTTTGAACTCATATTGTGCCTTTGCTCCTTATCTTCTTGCACCTGGATGCGCGCCAACCGCCAGAAGCTTCGAAAACCAACTGTCTACACCAGACCTACGTTCGATTACGGACGAACCAGAATATAAGTATATTCTAATATATAATCAAGCCCGGATTTCCCTCGAAAGGATTGCGCCCCCTCGGGATGTTCGATAGCTTTTAACCATTCGCACCCTAGCCCCCAGTCTCCCGCGAGCGAATGGAGAAACAGCCGAGCGTCGCGCGAACTGAATTTACAACACGAACCATAGGAAAGCATCTCAATGTCCCGGGACAGAGTCTTCATTCCCCTTAACATCGCCATATTGACGGTATCCGACACACGCACGGAAGACACCGATACTTCGGGAAAGAGTTTGGTCGACCGGCTGAGCGCCGCGGGACATCATCTGGCGGATAAGCGCATCGTGCCCGACGACATCTACCGAATTCGCGCCGTGGTGTCGGAGTGGATCGCTTCCGAAACGATTCAGGTCGTCATCACCACCGGCGGCACCGGCGTGACCGGACGGGACGGCACGCCGGAAGCGGTTTCAGTCCTGTTCGACAAGACTCTGGACGGATTCGGCGAGGTTTTTCGAGCCATCTCCTACCAGGAGATAAAGACCTCCACGATTCAGTCCCGCGCCATTGCCGGTGTGGCCAACGGCACCTACATCTTCTGTCTGCCCGGCTCCTCGGGCGCATGCCGAACCGCCTGGGACCAGCTCATTCGCGATCAGCTCGATTACCGTACCCATCCGTGCAATCTGGTGGAATTGATGCCTCGGTTGCTGGAAAAATGAGCCAAGCCGCAGGCGCTCGTCCCAAAAAGCTTACGGCTGACATACACCACGAAATGCAGCAGTCTCGAATCCGGAGCAACCCTATGATCCAGCTTACGCTTGCCGCCTTGTTTTTCGTCGGCATTCATTTCTTGATCGCCGGCACCTGGTGGCGGGATCGGCTGATCGAGAAATACGGCGAGCGCATCTATCGTATCGGCTTTTCCAGCCTTTCTCTGCTCGGCCTAGTCTGGCTGATTTACGCCTATCGCCAGGCGCCTTATATCGAAACTTGGGGTCAGCTCATGTGGTTCAAGCCCATAGCGGCGCTTCTAATGCTGGTCGCATTTATCCTAGCTGTCGCCGGCGTAACGACACCCAATCCGACGGCGGTAAACGGTGAATCCCTACTCTCTGAAGCAGAACCGGCACGAGGCATTCTCCGGATCACCCGTCATCCCCTCCTTTGGGGAATCGGCCTATGGGCCGTGGTGCACCTGATCGCCAACGGCGATGCCGCGGCGCTCGTACTGTTCGGGTCCTTGCTGATCCTAACGATAGGTGGAACCCGCTCGATAGACGCCAAACGTCGAAGGCACTTCGGGAAACAATGGGCGAACTTCACGGCCGCCACATCCAATATCCCTTTCAACGCCATCCGAGAGGGGCGCAATCAGCTCAAATGGGCCGAGATCGGTTGGTGGCGCATTGCGCTGGGCGTGGTGCTTTATCTCGGAATGCTGCACTTCCACAGCAAACTATTTGGCGTGTCGCCGCTTTTCTGAGGCTGCCGGTTGCGGCATCGGGATCAAGTCCCGAAAATTCGGATCGAAACTTGAGATTAAAAGGAGTCACGGTAATGAACGACGATACTTTCAATATGGACGTCCGCAAGTTTCTGAAAAAGGTCGGTGTCACGTCGCAACGGGAAATCGAGTTGGCCGTGCACGACGCGCTGCAAGCCGGCAAGCTGGTCGGAAACGAGACGTTTGCCGTAAAGATGACCTTGGAAGTGCCGGCCCTGAACATCCATCACGTTATAGACGGCGAGATTGCTCTGGAGTAGTCCCTTCAGCGGCACTCGTGCGCCGCCGCTCGACAGCGGGTTCAGCCGCCGGTCGCGTTCATATGGCGGAAGATGACCGGTTGAGCCTTGATATCGAAATAATGGCGCTCGGGCTTGATTGCCATCGAATCGACGATCGCGTGCTTCAGTTTGTCGATATCGCCCGGGTTAGCCCGTAAGACCCGTTTGAGGTCTATCGAATGTTCGTTGCCCAGACAGAGCAGCAAGCGGCCTTCCGCCGTCACTCTCACGCGATTGCAGGTTCCGCAGAAGTTGTGGCTGTGCGGGGATATGAATCCCACCCGGGTATTGGTGCCGGACACCCGATAATAACGGGAGGGGCCGCCCGTGGTTTCCGGTGTGGGCAGCAGGGTAAACCGCTGGTCTAGATCCCGCTTAATGTCGTCGCTCGAATAGTATTCCTCGGCACGGTCGTGCCCGTCGACCATGCCTAACGGCATTTCTTCTATAAAGCTGATATCGATGCTCTTGGCGATCGCATAGGCGACCAGTTCGCTCACCTCGTCGTGGTTGCGATTCTTGAGCACGACGGCATTGATTTTGAGTCGTTTGAACCCCGCATCCAGCGCAGCATCGATGCCGCGGAGCACCTGATCCAAGTCTCCGATCCGAGTCATTTTCCGAAACCGATCGGCATCCAGCGAATCGAGACTGATATTGATGCGTTTTATTCCGGCGGACTTCAGCAGGGATGCCGTTTTTTCCAGTTGCGAACCGTTGGTCGTCAAGACCAGTTCTCTAAGGTCTCGCAACTTGCCAATTTCTTGCAACAGATCGACTGCACCCTTGCGCACCAAAGGCTCACCGCCTGTAATCCGGATCTTTTCGACGCCGAGTTCCACAAACGCCGTGGCGATGGTCAGGATTTCCTCGAGCGTCAAAATCTGCGCGCGCGGCAAAAAGACCATGTCTTCGCTCATACAATAAATGCAGCGAAAGTCGCAACGGTCGGTGATGGAGATCCGGACGTAATTGATATGCCGCCCAAAGCGGTCGATCAATTGCGCTGGTAGAGCCGCCATAGAGTTATCGTTCTAGTCGGGTCAGTTCGAAAACCTCATGATTTTCCCACGAACCCGGAGCAATAGCCAAGTAAATCACTCGGAATTTAGCCTATTCTCTTCAGTCCGAAGGCTGGCCGCTAAGAAACCGCCAATGCTTTTTGAGCCTCCGTCGCCCAGCGGATCGATTCCACGTAAGCACGGGCCGGTACGCCCTGCTCGAATCTGCACCCCTGAGTTTCACCGGGTTCGGCGCGCTCGCATGCAATGACGGCGCGGAGCACCTCTCCGATTGGACCACTGCCATGCAGCAGCGCTTCATTGATGCTGTCGTCGAGATTCAAGTGTCGCAGGACGTCCTTCATGGGAACATCCATAACTGCGTCCAACAAGGAAAATAACCCGGCTATGTAATAAAGCTCGGTACTTGGCCGTTTCGATCGTTCGGCTAACAGCTCGCACGTTCGCGCCCGTATCATTGCCGTAGTCAGCAACTCGCGTGGACGGTAATCGACGGAATTGACCAGAATCACGGATGCCCAGTTCTTGATCCGCTGCATGCCGAAGAAAATCACGGCGCGACGGATTGACTCTATCCGTTTGGTGACACCGAAAAATGCGGAATTGACTAAGCGCAGAAGCTTGTAACTCAAGGTCATGTCGCGCGTGATGATCGCCTCGGCTTCGGCAACATCGACCTTAGGATTTTGGAGCCGCGCCAGCAATTCGAGTACAGCCAAGCGATTCCCTGGTATTTCGCAGCTGTGTAAATGTCTGGGCCGCTCGAAGAACATGCCTTCGTAATAATCAAACCCCAGCTTGCTGAAACGATCGTATTCGTCCGGCGTACTTACATCCCGCACCAGAAGATGCAGATTTTGGTCGTGGTGAACCATCCAATTCTTCTTAAAACCGTCTAGTTTTTGGGCATCCACAGAGCAGATCGATACGAAGTCGGCCTCGCGCCTAAGCTCGGCAAAATCGCAGGGTGGGTTGTGAAGCGCGATGGTAAAACCCTCGCCAGCCAGCCGGGATGCAGTTTCCTCTGCCGCAGTATCATTCAAAACATCTCCCGATACCGCCAGGACCACCTGGGATTTCGGCCAGGCCAATGCTTCGCAAACGGTCAAAGAACCGGATGGCATACGGATCATCGCCCGACTGTTCCCGACCAGATCTCTTAAATCCAGCTCTTGGCCAGCCTGCCGCACCGCCTCGGTCCACTGCTCTTCATTGTCTTTACTGCCTAAGCTCAGTGCCTCACCGCTGCAAAAGCTAAGCTCATAACCGTACACATCGAGAGTATGCGTGTATATTGGCACACGACCGACTAATCCGCCGAACATAGTTGCCCCCCTACCGTATGTCGTCCTAAGAATGAAGCCAAACAAGAGGCTAGCATAAGAACCTTCTAAGCGCTCGACATATTGCCATCATTTGGGACGACAACTGGAGTCCCCTTAGAACCAATCGTTAGCTTGCCCTGGGACAATTTAACGTAGACTAAAGCCTTAAAGGGCAATGTGGACGCAAGCTACGGATTGCTGTAACGGCCAAAGCGGCTCTCTGCTGACGCCGCGTCCGCTGCTGCGGCCTGAGACAATTTTCCGGGCTTTATCGGAGATAAAACTCAGCTCAAAATTGTCTTTTACTATAGACGTCCCATAAGCCTGCCCCAATGGACTGAGCATTACACGGCGGCCAAAAACCTCTGATCTAAACTCCGAAAGAACGGGACGGACATCCGAGACAAACAAATGAATAAGCTCTTACAACTCTTTAAAGAAGCATCGGCTTTTAGCGAAGACAATGTCGGCTTTCTCGAAGATCTCTATGAGAAATTCTTGCGAAATCCAGAGTCTGTCGATGAAAGCTGGCGGGAGAAATTCCGATCGATCCAGCAGGAACTGACGCGAGAGGAGCCCGCAGCCGAAAAAAAACGCCGTGTCGACAGAGCGGCAATCGGAGAATTCGAAGCCCAAGAAATTTTGCGCAAGCAATCCGCAGTCGACCGATTGATTGATCAATACCGCACCCGCGGCCATCAGGCCGCCGACAACAACCCGTTAAAACTGTCGCCTCCAGGGGATCTGCGGGACTTGAACCCGGCCTATTACGAGCTGAGCGAGGACGACCTGGACCGCCCGTTCTATATCGACATTCTGCGAAGTTCGGAACGGCTGCCTTTACGCGAGATTCTCTCGATGCTGCGGCAAACCTACTGCGGTCACGTCGGCGCCGAATACATGCACATCGTCGATAGCGATATCAAGCAATGGATTCAGGAACAGCTGGAAAGCACGCGCGCGCGGGGAGCCTTCGATGTTGAGGAAAAGAGATGGATGCTGAAGCTTCTTACCGCGGCCGAGGGCATCGAAAAATACCTGCACCGGAAATATGTGGGGCAGAAGCGATTTTCGCTTGAAGGCGCGGAAAGCCTGATCCCGCTGCTGGATGATCTGATTCAGCGGGCCGGCGAACAAGGAACCAAGGAAATCGTGATGGGTATGGCTCACCGCGGACGGCTGAATGTGCTCATCAATATCCTTGGGAAAAAGCCTAGCTCGCTATTTCAGGAGTTCGAAGGCATATATCCGAACGCCCCCCCGTATGCCAGCGCAGGCGATGTGAAATACCACATGGGCTTCTCGTCGGATATCGAAACGGGAGGCGGCACGGTGCATCTTGCCTTGGCCTTCAATCCTTCGCATCTCGAAATCATCGACCCGGTCGTGGAAGGCTCGGTGCGCGCACGCCAGGACCGGCGTGAAGACGAAGACGCCGAAACGGCGGTACTTCCAATCCTGATTCACGGCGACGCCGCTTTTGCCGGACAAGGCGTGGTCATGGAGACGCTCAATATGGCCGAAACCCGAGCTTATACGACGGGCGGGACCATACATATCGTCATCAACAATCAGATCGGCTTCACCACCAGCAACCCGTTCGATGCCCGATCCACGCTGTATTGCACCGATGTCGCGAACATGATTCAGGCACCGGTGTTCCACGTGAACGGCGATGATCCCGAAGCGGTGCTCTACATCACCCGACTCGCGCTCGATTACCGGATGAAATTCAAGCGGGACGTGGTGATCGATCTCATCTGCTATCGGCGCCACGGTCACAACGAGGCGGACGAACCGGCCGTGACCCAGCCTTTGATGTACCGGTTTATCCGCAACCATCCGCCGGTACGGAAGCTGTACGCCGACCGCTTGATCGCCGAAGGGGCGGTCACCGCGGATACCGTTCAACGCATGGAAGAGGATTACCAGAACGGTCTAAAAAAAGACGAAATATTCCTCCGACCGATCGTCCACGACGCCATGAGCTATGCCAAGACCCGATGGAATCATTACCTTGGCACGGAGTGGACGCTGCCCTGCGACACGGGTTTGCCACAGACAACGATTCACGACCTGTCCGAGCGGCTGACCGACATTCCGTCGGGATTTACCCTTCATCCGCGTGCGGCGGCGATCATGGACAGCCGGCGCAAAATGGCGGCCGGGGAAATCCCTCTCGACTGGGGATATGCGGAAACCCTTGCCTACGCCTCGCTGTTGACCGAAGGTTACAGCGTCCGTTTGACCGGTCAAGACGTAGCCCGCGGAACTTTCTTCCATCGCCACGCGATTCTGTACGATCAGAATTCCGGTGATGCCTACATTCCGCTTCAAAACCTCGGCGGTAAACAGGCGCGCTTTTACATTTACGACTCCCTCTTGTCCGAAGAAGGCGTGCTAGGATTTGAATACGGCTACAGCAGTTCCGAGCCCGACACTCTGGTGATTTGGGAAGCCCAGTTCGGCGACTTCGCCAATAATGCCCAAGTCGTGATCGATCAATTCATCACTTCGGGCGAAACCAAATGGGGGCGGCTCAGCGGACTGACCATGCTTCTGCCTCATGGTTACGAAGGCCAAGGTCCTGAACATTCGTCGGCCCGCATCGAGCGCTACCTGCAACTGTGTGCGGAGCAGAACATGCAGGTCTGCGTGCCGACGACGCCGGCTCAGATCTTTCACCTCTTGCGTCGGCAGATGCTGCGACCTTACCGAAAGCCGCTGATCATCATGACGCCCAAAAGCCTGCTGCGGCACAAGTTGGCCACTTCGCGGCTGGACGAATTATCGGACGGGAGTTTCCGCAACATCATCGGCGAAATCGACGCCCATGATCCTGCCAAGATCACCCGTGTCGTCCTGTGCACCGGCAAAGTGTTCTACGATCTTCTGGAGACCCGACGCAAGGAAAACCTGCAACATGTCGCCATTATCCGCATAGAACAGCTCTATCCCTTCCCTTACGACACCTTCATGCAGGAGTTGGCCGGCTATCCCCAAATGAAAGAATTGATCTGGTGTCAGGAGGAACCGGAAAATCAAGGGGCATGGCACCAAATCAAACACCGCTTCCTGAGCCTGCTGGAAAAGGACATCACCCTCAGCTATGCTGGACGCCCAATGTCCGCCGCGCCCGCCGTGGGTCAATTCCACCGGCATTTGGAACAGCAGAAGAAAGTTGTCGAAGATGCATTGTTTGGAACCGTGCCCCGTGAAGAGTCATTAGGAATCGTTCATGCGCATCGAAGTCACCGTGCCTAATCTGCCCGAATCCGTCACCGACGCAACCTTGCTCGACTGGCACAAACAGCCGGGCGATCCGGTACAGAAGAGCGAGACGCTAGTCGATCTGGAAACCGACAAGGTAGTCCTCGAAGTACCCGTGCCGGATAACGGCGTGCTGCAGGAAATCCGCCATGTTAAGGGCGACGTGGTTGGGAGCGGTGAGCTTCTGGCGGTGATCGAAACGGAGGCTCGTCCCACGGCCGCCGAAACCGCAGCGCCTGCGGAAGTTCCGGCAAAACCGGAGCCTGCGGCTGTACCCGAGGCAGCACCCCGACCCGCGACATTCGCCCAACAACCCTTGGGGCCTTCGGTACGTCGGCTGGTCATGGAGCACAACCTCGACCCGACTCAGATCAAAGGCACCGGGCGCGAAGGCCGTCTGACCAAGCAGGACGTCCTGGATTATTTGGAGTCCCGGAAGAGAAACGTCATTGAAGAGATTGCTCCTCGAACGTCTGAGCCGTTGCCGAAGGAAAAACCCGCGGTTAGTGCGCCGGAGGGCCGGGCCGAACGGCGCGTGCCCATGTCTCGGCTTCGCGCCCGCATCGCGGAGCGCATGATCGAGGCGCAGCACACGACGGCCACCCTAACTACCTTCAACGAAGTCAATCTGCAGAAGATCTTCGACTTGCGGAATCAGCACCGAGCGCGTTTCGAGCAGGAATACAAGATCAAGCTGGGCTTTATGTCCTTTTTTGTCAAGGCGACGGTGGAAGCCCTCAGGCGGTTCCCGATTATTAACGCCTCCATCGACGGGAATGACATCGTCTATCACGATTATTACGATATTGGCATTGCGGTATCCACCGATCGCGGTCTCGTGGTGCCGATTCTGCGTGATGCCGACCGCCTCGGTTTCGCCGAAATCGAAAAGGCGATCATCGATTTCTCGCAGAAAGCGCGAGACGGCAAGCTCAGCTTCGAAGAACTGACCGGCGGTACATTCACCATCACCAACGGCGGCATCTTCGGTTCCATGCTCTCGACGCCCATCCTCAACCCGCCGCAGAGCGCCATTCTCGGGATGCACGCCATTAAGGACCGACCGGTGGTCGAGGACGGACAGATCGTGATCCGGCCGATGATCTATCTGGCCCTCTCCTACGATCATCGCATCATCGACGGCCGCGAAGCGGTGACGTTCCTGTTCACTTTAAAGGAACTGCTGGAAGACCCAGTCAGATTACTTCTGAAGATCTGAAGCAGAAGCTTTATGTTGGCGGTGTCGGCAGACCACCCACTACTGGCTGCTTTATCGACTTCGAGCGTCAGGCCGCCCTTTACCCGTTCAGAGCTCGAACCATGCGGGCTTCAGCCCTCCGTGGGCGCATCATGCGGAATAGGTGATCGGATAGGTTGTACATCACCGTGGGTCTCCGTCGGATCCGATTTTTGCTCGGACGACCGGTCGAACAGGGGCAGTCGGATCGAAAATTCGCTGCCCTGATCTTTGCCGGAGCTCGCAACCGAGATCTTGCCGCCATGCATTTCCACTAGGCTTTTCACGAGAGCCAGACCGATCCCCAGTCCGCTATGACCACTATGCAGTGGCCGCGCAAGCTGAACGAAGGGTTCGAAGATATGCTCAAGCTTGCCCGGTTCGATTCCGATCCCATTGTCCCGAATCCTTATCGAGATTTCCTTTCCCACCTGATTCATCGCCAATTCTATCCGGCCGTTTACCGGCGTAAATTTCGAAGCATTCAGCAATAAATTTGCGACGATCTGCGAGAGCCGTGCCGGATCGCCCCAAACATCGAGCGGCTGATCGGCTCCTTTTAGCACCAACTCCTGCCGGTTTTTATCAATGACTGGCTGGCAGGCTTTGACAGCCTGGGCAATGGCCGAAGCCATATCGGTTATCTCAAAATTCAGCCTTAACTTCCCTCTCGCAACCCTCGATACATCCAAAAGATCGTTGATCAATCGGGTCAGATGTTTAACCTGACGCTCAATGCTGCTGGCGGCCGACTCAAGTAAATCCGGCCGTTCCGAGCCGCGCCGCCTCAATAATTGTGCTGAAGTCAGAATTGGCGCAAGCGGATTCCGAAGTTCATGAGCCAGCAGGGCGATGAACTCCTCATTTTTTTGGTCCGCTTGGCGCAGCGCTTCTTCGGCCTCCTTGATCTGACGTAAGCTCTCCTCTGCGCGTTTACGGTCGGTGATATCGGACAGGACACCGACCAGCCGTTGGCTACTCTCTTGGTCATCCGAAACCCGCTGCCCTTGGGCTTCCAGCCAGATTGAACGTCCGTCTGGCAAGACAATGCGGAATTCTTGACTGTAGCTCTGAGGGGATTGATCCTCAGCCTTGGAAAAAGGGTGCAAATTCCGCTCTGCGATGTCCTGCACCCAGGCTAGGAATCGATCCTCAAAATCGATAGCCGTATGAATATTCGTCGGGTCTAGCCAGGTTATTCCCCCGGTCGCCGAATCGCGCTCCCATACCGCCATTCGAGCGGCTTCGAGAGCCAACTGCAGCCGCGCCTGACTATCCCGCCATGCTTTCTCACCATATTTGATTTGCTCAGTCATATCCTTAATAACATTTACGCCCGGCACAAAGTCGTCGTTCTCTTTTTTATTGGAAAAAACTAACCTGCAGACTCCGTTCTATTTGAGAACCATTCGGCATCACGCCTGAAATCTCTTTTTTTGGAATTAGCTCCCCCGATGCGATTACACGCTGCAGTAGCGGAATGATCGCGAGACCAACCTCCGGAACGACCTCCTGCACACTCCGTCCGATATGCGCTTCCATAGGAATCCCGTGAATTTCCGCACGCCTCTGGTTAATACGAACAAAGCGAAAATCCCGGTCAAGAAAGCAGAGCCCCACAGGCGCCGTAGCGTAGGTGCTTTCGATTTCATTTAGCTGCGATTTGACGGCACGTTGGCTTCGGATGAACAATTCCTCCAACTGTTGCCGTCGCCCTATCTCTTGTTCCGGTATTTGTTGACAACGTAAGGACCCGTGGGCATTTAATCTGGACAGCCGGTGCCAGTGGCCAATCCCACTTAGCAATAGCCCCTCGGTTATGAGACCGCCCAAGAAGGCGCCGATGACGATCGGAATGAGCAACAAACAGCTGACCGGAATTTGCCGGCTCGTTACATGGGCCGTTGCGATTAATCCTAAAATAACCGACAGTGAGGCAAGCACAGCGACATATGGCCTAAGAAGCGCGAATGGAGCCTTCGGCTTCAACGTCTCGCTGGATTTATTGAAGCTGGACACGCTTGATCTCCATTCCGATTACACTGGGTGACGCCCGTTTTCTAGTCCTAAGCAATTTAGTCCATTTTCAAACCGAATACATCGGACCGGATGATAAGAGCTCCTACGTATTTTTGTTTGTATCCGTTATGGATTAAATAGAGGCTTCCTAGCCCAGCGTTCAAGCTGCAGATTAGGGCGACTCGAGCAATGTCGCGAAAGTAAGGATGACTCGCTCAGTTACCCTAAGCTTATTGGAACATTTTGGTTTATAAGACAGGCCGGAATGTTTTCCAACATCATTGTAGGGTACGACGTCGCACAGCGCTTCGAATGTACGTACTCTTACTTAAGTCCTAGGCCACGCTCTTAACGTTTCCGGTGCAGGGTGCAGCCGGAAAGACCCCATAATGCGAAACCAAGAAGATTGAGATAAATGGCGGAGTCGATTGGTCGATATTGGAGTTGGTTTCAGCGCGGAGCTGTTGCTGGTTTTGCGAGTCGGCGACAGGTTTTCGCTCCTGGGCACTCGCTTAAATCAAGTCCCTCTTGCCAGGCAAGCTCGGTCCGATGGTTCTTAACCCGCTCCAAGCCATACTGTTCCGGCCAAAATAAGGCTTTGCCGGACAGAAACTTGTCCTACCGGTTAACGGATTCCCATCTGAATGGCAAGCGCTACGAGATCGGCAAGCGATTGAACACCCAGCTTCTCCATGATGCGAGCCCGGTGAATTTCAGCGGTACGATGACTGATACCCAATGCCTTACCAACTTGCTTGGCCGAATAACCACGCGCAAGGAACACCAAGATTTCCTTTTCACGAGGCGTCAGATTGGCATAAAGAGCATCGAGCTCGTGCTGACGCGACTTTTCTTCGTAGCGCTGGTAACTGAGAGCAAGTGCGTTTCTGATCGCCGGTATCAGTACGTCGGCATCCACGGGCTTTTCGAGGAAATCTACGGCGCCCCCTTTGAAGGCAGCTGTTGATTTGGGCACATCGCCATATCCCGTGAGGAAAATGATAGGAAGGTTAAATCCCCTCTCGGTCAGTATCTGTTGCAAATCCAATCCGGAAATTTGAGGGAGATTAATATCCAAAATGAGGCATCCTTGTTGCTCGGGCTTCACCGCCGCTAGGAAATCGGGCCCGGACAAGTAAGTTTCGACGACAAATCCCTCGGCTCTGAGTAATGCCGCCAGGGCATCACACACATCGGGATCATCGTCGACAACAAAAACTGTTAATCCGTTAACAGCCATATCTAACGCCTTTCCAATTAGTATGGTTTTCGAGAGTACACGGTCGATATTTTCCATGAAGGTCTTGCATTTGTATATACGAATATGCAATCAGACCGGCCGTAAATTTTACGGATCAATACATTATCCTATCTCTCCGAACATAGCCCTGTAAACCTATGTTCATATCACCTGTAAGCTCAAACTTGCGTGGAGACGGAATTTCCAAGCTTTTCTCGAAATGATCCCGATTACACAGCCCACAGTTTGCGCTTGGCAAACTCTCTGCCATAAGCCAGGACCAAATCTTTCACTTAGACCACCGGGGCGATCATGTTTGAAGCGCGAGCCGCTAAAGCTTGTCCAATAAATTAAAGAGATCCGACCGTTATTTCCGCGATCTCAATCATGCCGCCGGAAAAATTAATTCTGGCTATTTTCAATGCCTTAAAGGCACCAGCAAGGAATGTCGAAAGAATGAGGAATTTCGATGCCCATCGCCGCGGCACGAGCCGCATACTGGAGCCGGGACGCAATTGCTGGCGCAGTGCCCGCGCTCGTCGGGCTTCGTTCTTGATCGATAGCTCGGCATATTTTCCCGCATTGCGAGCGGCAGCGACCCGTGCGCAGCGGTCTATATTTATCGTCGGCTGGGACATCGACAGCCGAACCAAGCTAGCTCAAGACGGCGTCGACGACGGATTTCCGGTCCAGCTCGGAGATTTTCTGAAAGCACTTATCGAATGCCGCCGCGGGCTGGAAGTCTATATTTTAAATTGGGACTTCGCGATGCTGTATGCACCGGGTCGCGAAGTCCTGCCTATCTATACTCTGGGCTGGCAAAGCCATCGGCACCTTCATTTTTATCTCGATGGCCGGCATCCGGTCGGCGCTTCGCACCACCAGAAGATCGTTGTAATCGATGACGCCGTAGCCTTTGTCGGTGGTATGGATCTCGCCCAAGAACGTTGGGATACGCCCGACCATACGCCCAATGCCTCATACCGCCACCGGTCCAACGGACAAGCGTACGCCCCGGTCCACGACGTGCAGATGATGGTGGACGGGGATGCTGCAGCGGCGCTCGGTGCGCTCGCCCGTGAGCGCTGGCGGTATGCGACCGGATGCGATATCCCCGCTGGCAGCCATGCCGGAATTGATCCTTGGCCCCCGTCGATCATGGCCGACATCACGGATGTCGATGTTGCGATCGCCCGAACTGCTCCACGATTCAACGGTGCGTCCGAAATTGTCGAACTCCGGCAGCTATACCTCGATGCCATCAAATCAGCGAAAGACATGATTTACATCGAGAATCAGTATCTGACGGCATCCTCGATTGGCGCTTTGCTCGAATCACGACTTCGCGAGCCGACTCCGCCGGACATCGTCGTGGTGTCACGACTGACCGGCGGCGGTTGGCTCGAGCAAACCACCATGGAAGTCTTACGAGCCCGGCTGCTTCGCCGTCTTCGTGCAGCCGACCGACACGGTAAATTCCGGATCTATTATCCGGACTGCGATGGGCTGAACGACCAGTGCATCAACGTACATTCCAAACTGATGGTGGTGGATGACCATCTCGTGCTCGTCGGCTCGGCGAATCTGAATAATCGTTCGATGGGGCTGGACACCGAATGCAATCTTGCTATCGAAGCGACCGAACCACGAATAGCACGAGCGATCAGCGACTTCCGAAATCGCCTGCTAGCCGAGCATTTAGGCGTCGGACCAGAACGAGTGGAACAAGCCATCAAACATCACGGATCGCTTATTTTCGCCATTGAGGGCCTGCGCGGAAATCCTCACACACTTCGGCATCTCGAAGGCGAGGTGTCACCCGAAGCCGATGCCCGTCTGCCAGAGGCCAGCGTGATCGATCCGGAAGCCCCCATCAACCCCGACCAGTTAATCGACGAGCTCATTCCCGTCGAGCACCAACCCTCCGCCAGGAAACGGATTATTGCCACCCTTGGACTGCTTGCGGCTATCGGAGGACTTGCGGCCGCTTGGCGCTGGGGGCCACTGCACGACTGGCTCGATAAGGAAACGCTAATCAGCGTCGGACGTGCCCTGCAACAGACCCCGGCAACGCCGGTATGGGTTATCGGAGCCTATATACTTGCTGCCTTGACGGCAATACCGATCACCTTAGTGATCTTTACGACGGCGGTCGTATTCGGTCCTACCACGGGCTTCGTCTATGCGATCCTCGGATCACTGGTTGGCGCTTCCCTCACCTTTGCCCTCGGCCATGTTTTCGGTCGAGATATCGTGCGGCGTTTGGGCGGCACCCGGCTCAACACGCTCAGCCGTTGGCTAAGCCATCGGGGCTTGCTTGCCATGCTCACGGTCCGGCTGATACCGGTCGCGCCATTCACCGTGGTCAATCTGGTAGCCGGAGCCTCCCATATCCGTTTCCGCGACTTTTTACTCGGCACGATTCTTGGCATGGTCCCTGGCGCCATGGCGATCACGGTTTTTTCAGATCGCTTGGCTGCTGCGGTTCATCACCCGAGCCCGATCAATATCGCTTTGCTCGTCGGCTCCGCTGCCGTTATCGGGGCTGCTGCGTTCATCACGCACCGCCGGCTGCGACGGCGCGAAGCGGAGAATACGGCCTGCGCCGATGGATCGTTAGGGTAGTGAGTTCGGTCCCCGGCCATGTCTTTAGTCGTCGCGACTTACAACGTTCACGACTGCATTGGACGCGACGGCCGCTACGATCCGGACCGGGTTATGACAATCATTCGGGAGCTCGACGCTGACCTTATTGCACTCCAGGAGCTGCAATGGGAGCCCGAAGTTGCTCTCGATCTGCTTCAGCATTTCGCGTCCCATTTACACTACAGGGCAGTGCCGGGGCCGACGCTGCTGCGCCGCAACGGTCACTACGGCAACGCTATTCTTACCCGGCTGCCCGTTCGTAGCATCCGGCGCGTCGATCTCAGCATCCCGCACCGGGAACCCCGCGCCGCCATTGATCTGTCGGTCGATAGTCCTTGCGGTCCTCTTCGCGCGATCGGTACTCATTTGGGATTGTTTCCCGGCGAGCGGCGGAAACAGATGACCCGGCTTCTGAGCATACTGGCCGGTGCCGATCCGCCGGCGCTTCTATTTGGCGATTTGAACGAGTGGTTTCTGTGGGGAAGGCCTTTACGTTGGCTGCGTAGGCATTTCGGACACATACCCGATATTGCGACTTACCCCTCTATACTCCCTTTGTTTGCGCTTGACCGAATTTGGGTCAAACCGCGAGAACTCTTGGTGGATATCGCGGCATACTCCACGCCCTTGGCACGGGAGACCTCTGATCATCTACCGTTGCGCGCTGTACTGAAACGCCCCGATTCGAGCTCAAATCCGTCCGAGCTTTAATTCGCACCGTTTCAGTAATGAAACATAATCCTTATCGACAACCTCGTATCCATAAGCAAATCTAATTTACCTGGGCCTTGAATTTTTTTATAACTTGACTACCGAGGCTTTGCTGAGGTGCAGGACTTAAACTCGCCAACTTACTCAAAATAAGGAAAGTACCATGAGAATTAAAGGAGACTATTTGAGGAAGAGTCTGCCGGCACTTTTGGACAAATGGGCAGACGATGTTGATAGGCTGGATATCCGGATCCAACCCGACGACGAAATGGATGCAGACAACGAAGACCGCTACGAACGCCCCCATTCGATCGGCTTCGATTCTGGCTTCCACGCGCAAGCCGGTTAGCTAAGGCTCCCGGATTGACGCGGCTCTGCTCGTCCAAGCTTTTCGGCTATCCCTACAACCCTGAGGACCCGAGGCATCGCCTCACTTCGCCGCCCGAATTCATTCGGGCGGCGAAGTCAACTCCAAAGCTTGTTAATCGGCCCGCCGCTCGCGTCTCGTCATTGACGCCGGTCTTGCAATTTCCATAACAACATCGTCATCTTGCTCTAGAAACAGCGGTCGACGAGATTTTCCGGTCGCGTGCGATAAGTCCTAACTCGCCCTAAAACTGATCGCCGCGTCTGTTTCCCTGCATACTCTTGCCTTTATCATGAACGATTCGACAAAGTTCGCATTCAAACGCGCAGCTGATGCCCCCGCTCTGCCCGATGCCAGCCTTCGTTTCATCATTCACTGCATGGCCGGGTTTCGCGGATGGTTTTTGCTGATGCTGATTCTGGAAACGGGGCAGGCTATGAGCAACATCCTCGTCCCCTATGCCATCGGGCAGATCATCGATGGCGTGACGGAAGCGAGCAGTAATGCGATCCCGTTGGCGGAGCGCTTGAAAACGCCTTTGCTGCTTTTCGCCGCGTTGAATATCGCCGAAATCCTGTTCAGCCGAGCCAGCGGCGCCTGTCTGATCCTGGTGGGACCGCGCTTGCGCCAAAGGACCACACAAATGCTATATGCCTATCTGCAGCATCATTCCGTCCGCTATTTCAGCGGGCATTTTGCCGGCGCACTGGCGCACCGGATCACCGAAACTGCTATGAGCGTCAATCATACCGTTTGGGCCATTCTCTTCGATTTTTGGCCGATCGGAGTCGTATTCGCCGTATCCATTGCATTGCTGATGAGAACTCACGCGGATCTCGGATGGTTTGTAGCGGCCTGGGTGCTGGTCTACGTAGGCGTATCGTTCTGGCTAGCCAAGCGCTGTCGCCCCTATGCTCAGGCTTATGCCGAAACCCGCAGCCAGGTAAACGGCAAAATCGTCGACTCCGTGACCAATATCCTGAATGTCAAATTGTTCGCTCGGCTGCATCACGAACGAGATTATCTCAACCGTTATCTCGAAACGGAGGTCAAGGCCGGACGTCGAACGTTCTGGTACATGGAACGGGTTCGCTGGTTTCAGTTTATTTCCGCGGCTGCGCTGAAGGTAGGCACGATTTACTTTGCCCTTAGGCTTTGGGACCAAGGCCTGATCGGCGTCGGCGATTTCGCAATGAGTGCCGGACTGGCGCTTCTGATCATCGGCGATGCCCGCAATCTCAGCCGCCGCTTTCTGGAATTCTTCGAATACGTGGGCAATGTCGCCAATGGCGTAACCACCATCGTCAGGCCTCATGACATCGTCGATGCGCCAAAGGCGCAGCCGTTGCGAATAACGCGCGGACGAATCGAGTTCCGCGACGTGCGATTTGCCTATGTGCCGGGACAGTGGGTATTCGACAGCTTGAGCGTCGTCATCGAACCCGGTCAGCGGGTCGGCCTGGTCGGGTTCTCGGGCTCCGGAAAATCGAGCTTCGTAGCCCTAATCCTCCGCTACTACGAACCTCAGGGGGGTCAGATTCTGATCGACGGCACCGATATCGCTCACGTGACCCAGGATTCTCTTCACGAGCAAGTCAGCCTGATTCCCCAAGATCCCACCTTGTTCCATCGTTCACTGCGGGAAAATATTCGTTACGGACGATTGGACGCCAAAGATGCCGATATTGCCGCCGCAGCCAGAATGGCCCGTGCGGACGAGTTCATCGACGGCATGAAAGACGGCTACGAATCTTTGGTGGGCGAACGCGGTGTCAAATTGTCCGGCGGTCAGAGGCAACGTATCGCAATCGCCCGGGTCATGGTGAAAGATGCACCGATACTGATTCTCGATGAAGCGACATCCAGCCTCGATTCAATAACAGAGAAAGCGATTCAGGACAGTCTGGATCGGTTAATGGGTCGAAAAACGGTCATTGTCGTCGCCCACCGACTATCCACAATCGCGCATCTCGACCGTATCTTGGTCTTTGACCGGGGCCGCATCGTCGAGGACGGGAATCATCAGGAATTGCTCGCAGCAAAAGGGTTTTACCACAAGTTGTGGGCCATGCAGGCAGGAGGCTTTCTGCCGGATACAAGCGCTGATCTCCCATGTTACGTCGAACAGCAACGAGACTGTCTGCTTGACGCCACTCTTGCAGAAGCAAGCTCAGCCGAGTAAAAACGTGATTCGCTCGATGACACGAGCCGCGATTCGGACTTGGCTTTTTCCCCGTCCGACAACATGCTGCGCATTGGAGCCCGTACAACAGGGCACCTCGAAAAACCTATTGCGCGCCCCGATTGTTGCGGGATGCTTGGACAGTCCCGCAGTACAGGGACGTACTATATGCACAGGAGTGAAGAATCCTCATGTACTTCCATGTACACTCCGGTTCCTGTGTTGCGGCGCCCATCCGTGGGAGAGCCGCCCCTGTTGGGGCCTGCCTTCGGCAGTGCGAATTGACAATTGACAACGTCCTTCCGTGGACGTTGCCCTTCGGGCGAACGCGGTTCGTCCCATTCCACTCCCAGCGGAATGGTCGCTTCCGGTGGATTTGTCCGGGCGTCTTGCACTCGGGCCGCTCGCGACGGTTTTTCGAGGTGCCCAAACGGCTCCGGTTCACCCTTCAAACCCAAAATGGAGTGTAAACATTATGAAGAAATTCGGATTTTTTGCCCGAGCAATTGCGCTTGTTGTATTCGGGCTGTCCGGCTGTGCCCCTTCGCCGTCTGCCGATGCAGAGAAACACAAACGGGAAAGCCTGAAATTTTTGGTCGACAACGAGCAAAAACCTGGCGTCGTGAGTACGGCGAGCGGGTTGCAGTACCAAGTCCTCAGCGAGGGCAACGGCATTTCACCGAAACCCACCGACACGGTGACCGTTAACTATCGAGGCAGCCTGATCTCCGGTCAGGAATTCGACAGCGGCGAAAACGTGAGTTTTCCTTTAAATGGGGTTATTCGCGGCTGGACCGAAGGCTTGCAGCTCATGAAGGAAGGAGCCAAGTATCGCTTTTTCATTCCTCCGGAACTGGCCTACGGCGAACGCGGTGCGGGTCGTGTGATTCCGCCGAATGCAGCGCTGATTTTCGATGTGGAACTGGTGAAGGTTAATCCTTAATCCATTTGCCCTGAAAGTCGATCAGACTGCGGCGATGCGGTTTCACTTCAACTAAACCTATCATGTTCGAAAACCTCTTCGATTCTCAGACGATCAAAGATTTCATACCTCATGGGACCTGCCTCCTTTGGCGTTCCGATTTGCTGCTGCTTCATATCCTATCGGACTCGCTGATCGCAGCGGCTTATTACTCCATTCCCGCGGCACTGATCTACTTCGTAGTCAAGCGGCAAGATCTTGAGTTTCGCTGGGTCTTCGTCCTGTTCGGCATCTTCATCATGGCCTGCGGGGCAACGCATCTAGTGGAAATATGGACGATCTGGCACCCCGATTATGTCCTTGAAGGATTCGTCAAGTTGTTTACCGGTCTCGTCTCGATCGCGACGTCGGTCCTGTTCTGGCCGCTGATTCCCCATGCTCTTAAACTCCCGAGCCCGGCCAGGCTCGAAGAGGCAAACCGGCAGTTACAGCACGAGATTGAGGAGCGAAAGGGAAAGGAACGGGAAATCAGGCAACTGAACGCCAATCTCGAAAAAATGGTGGAGCAGCGCACCGCGCAGCTTGTCGAGACAAACGCGCAACTCGAAGACGAAATCAAGGAGCGCCTTCGCATTGAGGAATCGCTGCGCGAATCGGAAAGCCGCTATCGTACGCTGTTCGAGCAAATGCCCGATGCGCTGGTACTCATGGATATCGAAAGCGGCAAATTTATCGACTTCAATCCAAAGGCTCATCAAAACCTTGAATATAGCCGCGATGAATTCGGGGAGCTAACGATGAGCGATATCGACCGACAGGAATCGGAAGAGGACCTAAGACGACACATCGAGAAAACTCGAGATACCGGGGGGGATCTCTTCGAGACCGAACACATTACAAAAACCGGCACAGCACGAAATGTCCGCGTCACTACCAAGGTTATTCAGGTTAACCAAAAACAGTTGATTCAAGCCGTATTTACGGATATCACGCACTACAAACAGCTAGAACTCGCACTGCGTACCCAGCAGGAGAAATTGGAGCGATCCCAGAATCGGCTCGAATATATCGTCAACACCAGCCCATCCGTAATTTACATACTCTCCCGGACGGGCAACCCGGAATCTCCCTTCAAGGTCGATTTCATTGGCGAAACCATAACGCTAGTGACCGGCTATGAACCCTGCCAATGGTATCGTAATGAGACTTTTTGGATCGATCATGTCCATCCCGATGATCGCGCAACCGTACTGGAAAGCGCGAGCCGACTCGTGTACCAAGGCGAGCTGACGCATCAATACCGATTCCGACACAAGGACGGCTCGTACCGGTGGATTCACGACAAGCTTAGATTGCTTCGGGATTCCGAGGGAAATATGATCGAAGTGATCGGTGCCTGGGTCGACATTACAGAACGAAAGCAAGCTGAACTGGCTTTGAAAGAAGCCAAAGAAGCCGCTGAAGCCGCCAATCGAGCCAAAACCGAGTTTCTCGCCAATATCAGCCATGAATTGCGGACGCCTTTGAACGGAGTACTCGGATTTACTCAGGTTCTTCAAAAACAAACCGATATCACTCCGAAACACAGAGAATATCTGAACTATATTGGCCGCTCCGGAAATCATTTATTGACATTAATCAACGATCTTCTCGATTTATCTAAAATAGAGGCGGGCCGGTTGGAAATGGAAAATTCCATTTTCCATTTTTTGGATTTTATCGATAGCATTGCCGAGATGTTCGAATTCCGAGCGACCCATAAAGATATCGGTTTTGTTTATGAAAAAGCGGCAACCCTACCCGAGTATGTCATTGGCGACGAGAAGCGATTACGGCAAATACTCATCAATCTCTTAGGCAATGCCATAAAGTTTACCCATCAAGGGTACGTCGCTCTGAAAGTCTTTAGTGACGAAGAATTCATCTACTTTCGGATAAAAGATACCGGGCTTGGTATTGCTGAAGAAGACTTGGGACGGATTTTCCTGGCCTTCGAGCAACTGCCATATCACGACTCCATGGAAGGAACGGGCCTTGGCCTGGCCATCAGTAAGCGGCTTGCCGATGCCATGGGCGGGCAAATCGACGTTCACAGCGTGCTCGGCAAAGGCAGTGTTTTTACGGTTTCCGTCGCATTGCCGACGGCGTCAAAACCATCAAGACACAAGGTCGATGAAACGGAGATTGTGGGCTATAAGGGAAAAACCCGACGAATATTAATCGTCGACGACAATTCGGATAACCTCACGATGCTGTCGGCACTGCTGGAATCTCTAAATTTCGTCATAGAGACAGCCTCGAATGGCAAAGAATGCTTGGACAAATTCGCGGTATTCAATCCTGATCTGATCATGATTGATCTCTTGATGCCCGATATGGACGGGTCGGAAACCGTCCAGCAGCTGCGGCAGAACGAATGCGGGCGAAACGTCAAGGTAATCGCCGTGACCGCGCACGCATTCGATGATATTAGAGAGATGTGCCTGGCGTCGGGTTTCGATGACTTCATCACTAAGCCCGTGGAGCTTGGAGACTTGCTGGATAGCCTGCAAAAATCCTTGGGATTGATATGGTGCTATGCGGGCGCCGATCCGCAAGAAGAGCCGGCGCGTGCGAATATCTCATAATCCAGGCGGGCGTTAGACCAAGGACGATCACCCGTCGAACGCGGAAACCGTCAGATTCGTGTTATGGCGAGGCTGTTACAAACCTTCATGGTCTTGCGAGGCAATCATGACAGCTGCCGACGACGACGTCCCGAATGATTTATCGTTACTTCGAGTGGCAGAACCCATCGGATAGGTGCCGATTTGTTCCCGGATATCGTCGCCGTGTACACGGTTGGAGGGCTTGACCAACTGCACTGCGGCGAGTACCAGGATCGGTGCGATGATGAAGCTGCCGGTCAGCGCCTGCAATTTCAACCGATCTGGATCGGGAAGTGCTTCTCCCCCATAAGCCAAGCAATAGGTCACCCCCAACTGAAAAATGACGATGCCGCTCCAGAAACACGGCGCGAACAATCCCTTGCACGGTATATAGGCCAGTCTAACCGGCTCTCCACGTCCTTTCTCCATACGCAGCAAAAACCGGTCGACACACTGATTCAGCAGAATCGTCACCGTCGCAACGATGTACCACCCGGCGTAATTTTCGAGAGTTACCCCGAAATGAATACCCGGCTCCGGATAATGATAAATGTCGCCTAGGAACCAATATTTGCCGAGATTGGCGATGGGATCGACGATGAGGTCTACGACCAGCATCAAAAACGCCCCGAGCAACAGCACCGGCACCGAATTTCGAATCTCGGGCGAAGTCACGCGCTGCACGTCGTATGCCTTGATCCAAAGGGGAGACATGAAAAACTGTGCCAGCGAGAAACTGACATAGCTGAGGAACGAAAACGACAGGCTGTCGAAGAACGGAACGCCGAAAACGACCAAATCGTTGCTCAGCACCTCGTAATGGTAGACATACTTACCGAACGGAATCCCGTAATTGATGCTTCCCCACTCGGCGAGCAGAGCCACTAAATAACTGCTGATCACCCAAATCACCGTTCGCAGCGCGCCTTGCTCCAGCCAGGAAAGCGCCAGGAATGTGATCAGAAAAATCGTGATGTAAGGACGATGGGTCAAAGACCAGAAGAGCTGCTCGAGCATTCGACAGGTGTAACTAGACGTTTATGAAAACGTCCATATTAACCGGCGACGACATAAGCGACCAGCGTGCTGGTATGCTCGTTCCGAAGACCGATTTCCACCTTTGCGTTTAGGTTCTCCATGAAGCCGGGGCACTTCTAGACGTCGCCCCGTCACGTATAATGGCGGCCTTTATTTTGAAGGAGCCACCATGTCGCAATTCGACAACGTCAGCGTCGTCAAAAAAGCCAATGTCTACTTCGACGGCAAGTGCATCAGCCATACCGTCCTCTTTCCGGACGGCAGCCGCAAGACCGTCGGCGTGATCTTTCCGTCCACTCTGACCTTCAATACGGCCGCTCCGGAAATCATGGAAATCAACGCTGGCACTTGCCGAGTGCGGTTGGCGGGCGAAACGGACTGGAAGACCTACGGAGCCGGCGAATCGTTTCAAGTCCCGGGCGACAGCCGGTTCGATATCGAAGTCACAGAAATGCTGGATTACGTTTGTCACTTCGCTTGAAACAAGCGAAGACCTAACGCGATTGGCTTTTGTGTTTCCGCCGGGTCTTTTGAGACGCCGCTTTCGACGTCTTCTTAGCCTTAGCGTGGGCTTTCTTTGCCTTTGGTTTCTCGGCCGCTAGCTGAAGCGCCTGAGCAGACTCTTTCTGCTTTTGCCACTCGGCGAGACGGTCCAGAACCAGGACCATTTCGCCGGGCGCCATCTCGTCGATCAGGCTGTTCTTGCCATCGACCGCATTTTGATTGCCCTGCTCTGCCGCGAGCGTATACCAAAAATAAGCTTGGGCATTGTCCTTCTCGACACCTTGGCCGGACGCGTAGAGCGAGCCCAACACGGCCTGGGCACTCGCTTCATCCTGCTCCGCCGCTTTGCGGAACCAGCGTACAGCCTCGCCCATGTCGATCGGCGTTCCAAGACCGTAAAAGTGGAGGACGCCGAGCTTGCTTTCAGCCGTCGCCTCGCCTTGCCGGGCCGCTTGCTCATACCAGTGCCGGGCCTCGACATAGTCCTGCGGCACGCCCAGTCCTCTCATGTAAAGATTGCCCAAATTGACCTGAGCCTTTGACATCCCCTGCTCCGCCAGGGGCTTGAATTCAGCGAGAGCGGCGGGATAGTCCTGACGTTCGATGGCCGCCATTCCCTCCTCGAACCCGGCCAAGACCGGCGCTGAAACGACCAGCCAGCCGCTCACCGCCAATAAAGCCAAAACGGGTAATTTTTTGTAGCGAGACGAAATCACGATGTGTTCCGGTTTTTTTAGGGGTTGGGATAAAGAGATGTGAACGATCAAGCCCATCGGCCAGGCCGCACTCAAGACTCAAGCGACCGACAACACGATCTTGCCGATGTGCCGGCTGCTTTCCATCAGTCGATGGGCTTCCGATGCTTCGGCCAGAGAGAATACGCTATGGACAATGGGCTCGATCTGCCCCGATTCGAGCAGCGGCCACACCTTTTGTCTCAGGGCCTCGGCAATTGAGGCTTTTTCTTCCACGCTTCGCGGCCTCAAGGTCGAACCAGTCAACGTCAGGCGGTTCAAAAAAATGGGCAGCAGGTTGATTTCCGTCTTAGGTCCGCCCTGAACCGCTATCACGACCAGACGGCCATCGGCGGCCAGACAACTGAGATTCCGCTGAAGATAAGGCCCCCCGATCATATCCAGAATCAGGTCTACGCCCTTGCTCTCGGTCAATATCCGGATGCGATCGACAAAGTCTTCTTCGCGATAGTTGATCGCCCGAGCTCCGAGTTGTTCGCAAAACCGGCATTTTTCTACGCTTCCAGCGGTCACGAATACGTCAGCACCGAATGCACGAGCCAGCTGAATTGCCGTGGTGCCAATGCCGCTGCTGCCCCCGTGGATCAGCACGCTTTCCCCGGCTTTCAGCCTGCCCCGCTCGAAGACATTGGTCCAGACCGTGAAAAACGTTTCCGGTATGGCGGCGGCTTCGATCGGATCGAGGCCTTTCGGGATCGGTAAACAGAGCGCCGCAGCGGCCAGACAGTATTCCGCATATCCCCCGCCGGTCACCAGGGCGCAAACCGGTTCGCCGATGATGGGCCTATGCACGCCTTCGCCCAAGGCCGCCACTTCGCCGGCGATCTCTAAACCTGGGATGTCTGAAGCCCCCGCCGGCGGCGGGTAAAGCCCTTTGCGCTGCATGACATCGGGCCGGTTCACTCCAGCCGCCGCCACCTTGATCACTACTTCGCCCGGCCCGGGCTGCGGCGTCGGGCGCCGGCATGTTTGCAAAACCTCAGGGCCACCCCATTGGACGATCTCGACAGCCGTCATGATATCGGGAACAAGACCGCTCACAAGAACTCCTATAGATTGGCCAACCAAAGCCGCACCCGTAGCCCAAGCTCGCTGGTATAGCCGATAGTGGAAAAGCGGATAGTCCCGTCCGGCCCCAAAATAAATACGGCCGGCACACCGCGGATGCCGTAGTCTTTGCCGATAGCGCCTTCTTGGTCGAGAATCACCGGGACCTCGAATCCTTCCCGCTTGACATACTCTCGGACCTCGGCTTCATCTCCCGACAGCAGGGCCACGCTGACGAGCGGCGTGTCTTGCGCCACCGAGCGAATGGAGCTCTGCATCGCCTTGCAGATCTGGCACCAACTTGCCCAGAAGTAAATTACGGCTGGCCGTCCTTCACCGTTGGGTACATCAACCGTCGCACCGTCCAAAGTCGTGGCGCGGATCGGAGGCGGCGTTCCGGCAACCAAGCCACGGGTGGCAATCAACTGTACACCGACGTACAGCGCAATCGCGGTACTGCCAAATACCAGCATTTGCTTCAGTTTGCCTGCCATGGCGCTACTCGAAGCGTCTCAACAAATCGCCGCCGTTTTGGCGCAGCCACTGGCGCTCCGCGGGATAGCCGGGCAAATGCCGGGCGACCAAATCCCAGAAATCGGCCGAATGATTTCGGTGGCGGATATGACACAGTTCGTGCACAACCACGTATTCCAAAACTGACGGCGGCGCGAAAGCCAAGAGCCAGTTCAGGTTGATGTCGTTTCTCGGACCGCAACTGCCCCACCGGCTCTTCATTCGCTTGATCCTGATTTGACGCGGATATAATCCGAAACGGACGGCATGCCGCTGTACGATGGATCCGGCCTGACCTCGTATCCACAACTTGGTCCAATCAAACAGCGCGGTCCGGGTGAGATGCCGTAGATCCTCCGAACGACCGACGGGCACGGAGACCAAGAACTGGCCGTCAAATTGGATATGTGTCCGTCGCCCGGCATGCTCGCGGATCACCAGCGGCACTTCACGACCTTGAAACGGTAGCGTCGAACCGTTTTCCAAATGCCGAATCGGCCGGGATTCGGCAATCTTTGAGCGCATTTCTGAGAGCTTGCGTTCGGCCCAATCGTGATGCTTATGCAAAAACGCCAGTGCTCGAGCCTCGCTGATCGTGGGCGGAACGACGAGCTCGATTCCTTCGGGTTTTGCAATCAAACGAAGATATTTGGCCCGTCGGCTATGGCGAATGCTGTAAGGCAGAGGAACCCTTGCCGACATGGCTTAGCCTTTTCGAATCGCCACGACTTCCAATTCCTTATCCCCCATCGGTCTCTTCCACGTCACCACATCCCCCACTTGAGCTTCCAGTAAAGCTCGCGCCAAAGGCGACATCCAGCTGATTTTCTCATGAGTCGCATCCGCCTCGTCCTCACCGACGATGGTGAAGCGAAGTGTCTGGCCGTCCGCATCGAGAACCTCGACGGTTGAACCGAAGCGCACCTTGTCATCTGCCTGGGCATCCGGCTGCACCACCACAGCGCTTTGAACGCGCTCCTCGTAATAGTTCAAATCCCGCTCCACCTGTTTAAGCTGTTGCCGGGCGCCGAGATCGTCTTTTCCAATCAGGCCCTCTTTCTGCGCGCTGAGCTCTCGAACCCGTTCTTGAAGCTGCGCCAGCCCCTGAGGGGTAACATAATTGGTATGTGAGCTTCGAGGGCGCTCGGGAAGATCGTCGCCGATCTGTTCGCCATCCGGTTCTTTGACAAAAGCACGACTCATGATAACTACCTCAAAATCTTAGCGACAAAGATATGGAAAAATTCCATGCCAGTAAGGTGGCCTGATAGGAGTTCCACATAATGGTCGAAACAAACTCCACGATTGTAAGTTTATGTTTTCACGTTGATAAAACATTTGCTCTCATATTTGTCGGTCAAAATGATACAAACTGCTATAGTTCATCGATAAACGGCTGTCTTATTCACTGATTGCGACGAGACCTAGGTGCAGAAGCAAGAAGTCCACGTTAAGAGCCTGCTTGATCGTATACTCGCACTGGAACAGTTGACCGTTCTGTTCCAGCCGATAGCCGTATTAGATAAACAAGCGATTTTTGGATACGAGGGTTTAATTCGAGGGCCTTCCGAATCTTTGCTACATCGGCCGAATGTTCTGTTTGCGGCAGCGGCCAAATATGGGCGCCTGGTGGAGCTGGACTTTCTGTGCCGCAAATTGATTATCCGACAATTCGCCAAACTCGGTCTGCCCGGCCATCTCTTCGTCAATGTTAATCCCATCACTTTGACCGACGACGAATTCATCCATGGACGGACACTCATGTATCTCGAGAATCACAAATTAGATCCGGACCGCGTCGTTGTCGAAATCACCGAGACGCAACCCATCCAGGACTGGACAGTATTTCAACATGCGCTTCAACATTATCGCGGAATGGGCTTCCAAGTCGCCTTGGATGACCTCGGAGCCGGCCATTCCAGTCTTAAACTCTGGTCCGAACTGAATCCCAATTTTGTCAAGATCGATCGGCATTTCATCGAGGGTGTCAACGAAGATCAAACCAAGCGCCAATTCATCAAATCCATCATAGAAATCGCCAAGTCTCTGGGTTGTCAGACGATTACCGAAGGCATCGAGCATAAACATGAATACGCTGCCTTGCGCAAATTGGGCATTGATATGGCCCAAGGATTCTATTTCGCGCCACCGAAAAAAACTCCCGATGTTACACTAAGCCCGCAACTATTCAGCGACCGACAAAAACGTAACGTTTATTCGGAAAAGCTGACGATCGCCCATCTGCTGAAAGAAGTTCCAACCGTATCGCCACAGTCGAGCATGGAAGAAGTCGGCGAAATCTTCCGAATCAGCGAAACACTCCAATCCGTAGCCATCGTGGACAACGGCGAACCCTTAGGACTCGTTCTACGCAACGATCTGATGAATCTCTTAGCAAGCCGATACGGACGCGATTTGCACGGCCGGAAACCCATACGGGAATTCACCTTCAAGCCAGCGCTCAAATTCGACCTGCATACATCTCTCGAAGACGTCAGCCGTTGCCTAACCAACGCAATCAATCATCAAACGAGTGAATTCATCATTACGGACAACGGACGCTTAATCGGCAAGGGCACGCTTCTCGATCTCTTGAGCACTATCACCGACCTGCAAATTACCAAAGCCCGGCACGCTAATCCGCTGACACTATTACCCGGTAATGTTTTGATTCAGCAGAAACTGGATGAGTTCCTCCGCAATCGAGAGCATTTCATTGTCGCCTACTGTGATCTCGATCACTTCAAAGCATACAATGACGTTTATGGCTATTTGCGCGGCGACGATCTCATTCAGCTCGTAGGTCGTCTATTAACGGAAATCGCGGATCCCGATCTGGACTTTGTAGGGCATCTTGGCGGCGACGATTTCATCGTCCTGTTCCGGAGTACCAATTGGCGAGAACGGTGCCAGCAACTCTTACAAACTGTCGAGACACTCGTCCCGGACTATTACACTGCCAAAGACCGACACATCGGCGGCATAGAAGCCAGCGACAGCCATGGCGAAAAGCGATACTTTCCTTTTGTATCCCTCTCCATCGGCATTTTTCCAGTCGCCGCGACACAGAATAGTTTGACTAAAGAAGCGATTGCCGAACTGGCGCTAATAGCCAAAAAGAAGGCTAAAGAATATTGCGGAAACGCAATGCACATCGAAAATGCCGAAACCGACCAGCCTCTTCCGCAAGAAGAACTCGCGATTCAACTCAAGTCTCTCGTTCATTAACAGATTGACCGGATTCCACCCTCAGTTTCATTTCAACATTTCCGCCGCCAACCGTGCCAGTTTGGCCACGCCATTCTCCTCCCCCAAATCGTCCCTGATTTGCCTCAGCGCCTGCCGCATCGTTTCTGCATAATCGCAATCCTTAAGAATTCGGGCGATCTCACCGGCGATCTTGTCCGCCGTCGCATCATGTTGGATAAACTCGCAGACGACATGTCGGCCCGCCAAAATGTTCGGCAGTCCGATATAAGGAATCCGGACCAGCAGGCGACCAAGCCAGTAACTTAGCGGGGTTAGCCGATAGATGATCGCCATCGGCACGCCCAATAGCGCTACTTCCAGGGTCGCAGTGCCGGAAACCGTAATCACGGCATCACAGCATTGCAGCGCATCGTAATCCTGTCCTTCAATTAGTCGGATATGGAGACTGTTGCCTGCAAGATGGCCTTGCAGCAATTCGTCCTTTATCGATGGTGCCCGAAAAAGAACGAATTGCACGCCAGGAAACTCGTGCGCCAGACGTCTGGCAGCGCCTAGGATAACGGGCATAAGCCGGTTGACCTCGTTGACCCGGCTACCCGGCAGCAGTCCGATGACCGGACTCTTGCACGCAAATCCGAATTTTTCCATGGCGTCGGACCGCTGCATAGCTGGCCTCACCTTTCCCGCCAAAGGATGGCCCACATAGGTCACCGGTATTCTATGCGCTTGGTAGAACGGCACTTCGAACGGGAAAATCACCGCCATGTGATCGATGATCCGACCATAGCTCTTCACCCGACCGGGGCGCCAGGCCCAAACCTGCGGACTCACGTAGAACAAGACTTTGATGCCGCACGCTTTGGCCTTTCGAGCAAGACGAAAGTTGAACTCCTTGTAGTCGACACAAATCAGCAGGTCTGGTTTCTCCTCGCAGGCTGTCCGCTGCATCGAATGGAGCGCCTGACGAATTTCACCGTAATGTTTAGCCACCTCGGTGAGCCCGATAACGGCGAGATGAGTGGAGTCGCAACGGAGCTCGACTCCCGCCTCTCGCATCTTGACTCCGCCCATGCCGATACCGCGAAGATTAGGGATCAGTTTTTTCAGCTCCCGAAACAGGTTCGCGGCGTGGAGATCGCCGGAGGCCTCTCCGGCGCTCAACATGATAAGCGGCGAGTGGTCAGTCATTCAGAGCCGCGCGGATGACCGACACGATGCGGCGGATATCGGCTTCCTGAAGCTCGGGATAAATGGGCAGAGAGAGGCAGCGCTCAGCAACCGATTCCGTGACCGGCAGAGTTAGCCCGGCACACTCTTCGGCAAATACCTTCTGCCGATGGAGGGGAACAGGATAATAAACCGCGCAGGCGATGCCAGCCTTCTGGAGTGCCTGCATGATGGCGTCACGCCGATCGGTCAGTAGGGTGTACTGATGGTAAACGTGAACCCCGATGCCGTCCTCGTAAGGCGTCGTTACCGGCAGATCGGCCATCAGATCCGAATACAGATGCGCGACACGGCAGCGATTACGGTTGAAGTCGTCGATGTGCTTCAGCTTGATGCGCAGAATCGCCGCTTGCAGCTCGTCGAGCCGGCTGTTGTAGCCAATCACGTCGTGGTAATAACGCACCTCGGACCCATGATTGCGCAACACCTTGACCTTATCGGCAAGATCGTCATCATTCGTGGTCACCAAACCGCCGTCGCCATAGCAGCCGAGATTCTTGCTCGGAAAAAAGCTGAACCCGGCGCTCACGCCGAAACTGCCGGTTTGCCGTCCGCCGATCGATGCGCCGAAGGATTGGGCGCAGTCTTCCACCATCTTGAGTCCGTGCTTTTCGCAGATTGTGGCGATCCGCTGCATATCCGCCGGCTGGCCGAACAAATGTACCGGCATAACGGCAGCGGTCTTTTCCGTAATCGCTGATTCGATGGCTTCTGGATCGATGTTGAAAGTCTTGGAATCGATGTCTACGAACACCGGCTTGGCGCCCACGTAGCGAATTGCCTCGGCCGTTGCGATAAAGGTAAATGGTGTCGTGATGACTTCGTCCCCTTCTCCGATACCTGCTGCTAAAAGAGCGAGATGCAGGGCATCGGTTCCGGAAGCGACACCGATTGCATGCTTGCCCCCCAGATAAGCCGCCGTTTCCTCCTCAAAGGCCTTAACGTTCGGCCCCAGGATAAAGGCGCAGCTATCTAAGACCTGCCTCAAGCTTTGATCGATTTCGTCCTTGAGTTGCAGATATTGGGCTTTTAAATCGACCATGGGGATCATGAGATCTAACTCTCCTTTAAGCATTGTTATGAAAAGCGTCGCGTAGCGACATCGTGCCCCCTATCACCAAAAGCAGAAAGAGGTCAGGAAGACCATTCGCAGCATGTATGCCATGAATGGTTAAACGTTGAGCAACCGGGTGATTTCGGTTGCCGTTGCCAGCGCACGCCGTCCCGCTTGCCCGGACACCAACGGCTCGCTCCCGTCACGAATACAAGCCACGAAATGCTTGATCTCCTCCATCAAAGCATCTCCGCTCTCGAATACGGATTCCTCACTGAGGATTTCCGGTATGCCGGGAAACATCTCGCCTTCGCCTTTGCGATGGCGTGTCAACACGCGATTCTGAAAATCTACGGAAATGTAGGCGTTGGGCATGAACATGCGCATCTTGCGCTCGACTTTCTGGCTTACCCGGCTGGCCGTGACGTTGGCCACGCTGCCGTTTTTGAACGCGATACGCGCATTGGCGATGTCGACGTCCCCGGTCAATACCGGCACGCCTTTGGCGTCGATGCGGTCGACTTCACAATCGACCACGTCCAGGATGATATCGATATCGTGGATCATAAGATCGAGTACCACACTGACGTCATTGGCGCGCGGCTTAAAGGGCGCCAAACGGTGCGACTCGATGAAAATCGGCTTGTCCTCGGTCAGATCGAGAGCTAACAGAGCAGCATTGAAGCGTTCCAGATGCCCTACCATAAGCATGCGGCGCTTTTCTTCGGCAATATGGATGAGTTCATCAGCCTCCGCTACTGTCACCGTGATCGGCTTTTCCACCAGCACATGCGCTCCGGCCGTCAAGAAATCCTTAGCCACTTGGTGGTGCAAGCTGGTTGGTACCACAATGCTCACCGCATCGACGCGACCAAGCAGTTCGCGGTAATCGGTCAGCGCCCGGCTACCGGTCTTCTCAGCTACGGCTTGGGCCGTCTGTAGATCCGTATCGACTACGGCGACCAATTCGCAATCCGGAAGTGCGGCATATTTTTCCGCATGGAACTTCCCCAAGTAACCGACTCCGATCACGGCACATTTCAGTGGGCTCATAGTGCTTGTTTTTATGCTGAAAAAGAATAGATGCGTCGATATGCTGTGCGAATCAGTCTTCGCTGCGGGCATGAATGTCGATAAAACCTAAAGTCCCGTGGCGCTTCGATTCTTCCGCGAGCCAACGGCGGAGATAGGCCAGTTCCGGCGTGTCCGGCAAATCGTCCAGGCTCTGTTTGTTTCGCAAACGCCGAAAGGCGGTTGATACGGCTTTAAGACGGTCGCCGTCGATCCCCGCGCGTCGCAGCCCCACCAGGTTCAGCCGATAGTGCTTGCCCGGTCTTCCGCCCACCATAGTAAAAGGGATGACATCCTTATTGATGCCCGCAAGTCCCTGCAAGATCGCGAAACTGCCGATACGACAGAACTGATGAACCATAACCCCGCCCCCGAAAAAGACCCGATCGCCTACCTGAACATGGCCACCGAGGGTTGCGCCGCTAGCGAAGATATTATTGTCGCCGAGCCTGCAGTCGTGGGCCACATGACTATTATTCATCAGATAATTGTTCGCACCGATCCGCGTAGTGCTGCCTTTAGCCGTGGCGCGGCTCACCGTCACGCCTTCGCGGAAAACATTGTCGTTGCCAATCTCCACATAGGTCTCTGCTAAAGGATCGAACCCCAAATCCTGAGGCAAGCCGCCGATGACCGCCTGAGGACAAACATGATTATTCCTGCCCATGCGGACATACGAATGAATGACGGCATGCGCTTCGATGCGACAATCGTCTCCGATCTCGGCGCAGCTCTCGATCACGGCATAGGGGCCGACCGAAACACCGGCGCCCAGTTTGGCATCTGGAGCGATACAAGCGGTAGGATGAATATTCGCAGTCATAAGAGTCCTCGGGCAAGCTCAGAACGGTTTCAACCGCGCGGATGGCAGCGGGCGTGAAGATCTTTTAGGCGCTCCTGGGCGACGTGAGTATAAATTTGGGTGCTCGACAGGTCGCTGTGTCCCAATAAGAGCTGAACCACCCGAAGATCGGCTCCATGATTCAACAAGTGCGTAGCAAAAGCATGTCTCAGAGTATGGGGTGAAAGCGGCTTGTGAATTCCGGCTAGCAACGCATAACGCTTGATGAGGTGCCAGAAGGCTTGACGCGTCATTGCAGCCCCGCGATCCGTCACGAACACGTCGTCGCTGCGTCTTCCTCTCAGGATTATCGGCCGTGCCGTCTTCAGGTAACGATTCATCCAATCCTCGGCCTCTTCGCCGATCGGCACCAGGCGATCCTTGCTCCCTTTACCAATCACGCGAACGACACCTTGACGAAGGTTCAGTTGCCCGAGCGTAAGTCCGACTAATTCACTCACCCGAAGTCCGGTAGCATACAGGATCTCCAACATGACTCGATCACGGCAACCTAAAGGCTCTTCGGTGTTGGGAGCCTCCAGCAAGGCTTCCACATCCGTTTCTGTAAGCGTTTTAGGCAGAGGGCGACCGATCCGAGGTGCCTCGATAGTTACGGTCGGATCCCGATCCATCATGCCTTCACGAGTGATGAATAAGTAAAACTTACGAAGACTCGATAGCAAACGGGCGCTGGTTCGCTCACTTGCCTTCTGACGATATTTCAGTGCTAAGTAGCCTTCTATCTCGCCCGCATCCACTTGACAAAGCGTTTTTTTATGCGCCGTATCCAACCACGCGGCAAATAGGGTGAGATCGCTACAGTATGCTTTTTGAGTGTTCTGGCTTAACCCCTCTTCTACCCAGAGGGCATTCATGAAACGTCGGATCAAATCGCCGTCCGAGTCGGCAATGCGCGGTTCAATCGAGCGCACAGCCTTCATGCCTCAATAACCAACGCTTGCTTTCTAAAGATGGTCCCGACGTGTAACCGCAATACCCACCCACTCCACGTGCTGAAACGATGCGGTGACGGGGAATGATCAAAGGAAATGGATTAGCACGGCAGGCTGCTCCAACAGCGCGAGCGCAACTCCCGAGCGACTCGGCCAAACTGCCATAGGTTTCAACCGAGCCGGCGGGAATATCTACAAGTGCCTGCCAAACGCGCCGCATAAATCGAATGCCATCCAATTGCAGCGGTAGATTAAAACGGAATTTCGGATTCTGAAAATAAGCGGAAAGCTGACATTGCGCTTCTACAGGAACCGGATTCGATGACTTATGCGCCGAAACGTCATCCACCGTGAAATCGATACTGACGAGACGGTCACCTCGATCGGTTATCGGTAGCAGCCCAAACGGGGCTGTCAGCAACCACGACTCCTCGTTTGGAGTCGTACTAACCGATGGCCTTTTTACAAAGTGCTCCTGGTTTATTTCGCCCCCTATACGAGAAACGGGCAGCGCTCGCTGCCCGTCATCGACTCTCGGATCAATCGCCGCGGCAATTTCCCTATCAAATCTTTTCTTTGATACGAGCGGCCTTACCGGTGCGGCTACGGAGATAATAAAGCTTCGCACGACGGACGTCGCCGCGGCGTTTAACCTGAATCTCCTGAACCTGAGGGCTATACGTTTGGAAAACCCTTTCCACGCCTTCGCCATGAGAAATTTTACGTACTGTGAAAGCGGAGTTGTATCCTCTATTCCGCTTGGCGATGACCACGCCTTCGTAGGCCTGCAAGCGCTCACGGTTTCCTTCCTTCACCTTCACCTGCACGACCACAGTATCACCTGGACCAAAATCCGGCACCGTTTTTTGGCTCATCCATTCGCGCTCAAGTTGTTGAATAATATGACTGGACATTGCGATTCCTCTTAATTCGTTCCGGCTTTCAATTCGTGTTTAAATTCTTCCAGCAAATTCCGCTGCTCCGCATTAAGCTCCAGCTTAGCTAATAGATCCGGCCTTCTTAACCAAGTTCGACCGAGGGCTTGTTTCAGGCGCCAGCGACTAATCGCGCCATGATCGCCACTCTGCAAAACCTCGGGAATTCGCCGACCATCGATCACTTCAGGCCGAGTGTAATGGGGGCAATCCAATAACCCCGCCATGTGCGAATCCTGAACGGCCGAATCGGCATGCCCTAAAACGCCCGGCAGCAATCTAACCACCGCATCGAACATCACGAGCACCGCCAGCTCGCCGCCACTCAAAACATAATCGCCTATCGACCACTCTTCGTCGATCTCGGTTTCGATCAGGCGTTCGTCCACCCCTTCGTAGCGTCCGGCAACCAGAATGAGTCTCGGACATTGGGCAAAATGCACTACAGCCTCTTGGGTTAATAACCTACCCTGCGGACTCAAATAAATTGTCTTCGCAGCCAGATTCGAATCGGTCCGCGCCGCGCGAATGGTGCCGCGCAAGGGTTCGACCTTCATGACCATGCCCGGCCCGCCGCCGTAGGGACGATCATCTACCGTTCGATGCCGGTCCGATGCCCACTCTCTCGGATTCCAGAGCTTGAGATCAACTATCCCCCGTTCGATTGCCCGTCCCGTTACGCCATACCTAACAGCACTTTCAACCATTTCGGGAAACAGGGTAATAATATCGAAACGCATTAAGCTGCGACTTTAAAAATCCGGATCCCAATCCACGACCAGGACACCCTTTTTTAAGTCGATATCCTTAACAAATTCCCCGATCACAAAAGGGATTAGACGCTCCCGCTCACCGTGAACTGCCATGACATCATTCGCGCCGGTTTCCATCATGCCGGTCACTGTACCCAGAGTAATGTCGGATGTCGTACGAACCTCAAGTCCGATTAAATCCGCCCAGTAATACTCGCCTGGCTTTGCAGGTTCAAACTGCTCCCTTTCAACCAAGATGGACAGCCTGGCCAACTGTAGCGCTTGGTCGCGGGAATCCACGCCTTCCAAGCGAGCCACCACTGAATCACCATGCCGCTGCCCACCGACGACTTTAAATTCTTTTTGAGTCGCCTCATCGCCGATTAACCAAGGCGAATAAACCAATATATTGTCCGGCGGGTCGGTATATGAACGGACCTTTATCCATCCTCGGACGCCAAACGCGCCCACTATCTCACCGGCAATAATCTGCCGCGCCACGGAGGTAAACTTGTGTCGCGGGAATATCTCTACGCCGTAGCCGCCTCTGCGTGCTTGCGGAATTCTTTAATCAAGGCATGAACCCGTTCGGTAGTCTTGGCGCCTTGGCTCAACCAATATTGAACGCGGGCATCATTCAAACGTAGTTTTTCATCTTGCCCGGAAGCAATCGGGTTGAAAAACCCGACCCGCTCAATGTAACGACCATCTCGTTTACATCTGCTGTCGGCAACGACGACATGATAGAAAGGGCGCTTTTTTGCGCCACCACGGGCAAGACGAATCGTGACCATTAAAATTCCTCTTAGGATGCAAGAACAACCCGAAAAAGCCGGCTATTTTACCGAAAAACTTGTCTATGTGAAGATCTGCCTGCCCTAATCAAGCCAAACCGAAAGACAGTATCAGAACTGAAACGGCTCTGCGTCATATGGACTAAATTGAAAACAGGCTCGCAGCACCTGACGCCCATCCAATTGGGCATTTGCCACTCGAGATCTTCCGCACTTTAATGGAATGGCGGAGAGAGAGGGATTCGAACCCTCGATAGAGCTTTTAACCCTATACTCCCTTAGCAGGGGAGCGCCTTCAGCCTCTCGGCCATCTCTCCGAAACTGATGAGATTATAATCGACTTATTCTGTATGCTCAGCTGTTTTTTCTGATGTTTGAGCCTGCTGTTCCCGTTTTATACGCTCATAGATCTCTTCCCGATGCACCGAAACTTCCTTAGGTGCATTCACACCGATGCGAACCTGATTACCCTTCACCCCTAATACGGTAACCGTTACATCATCCCCGATCATCAGAGTCTCACCGACTCTACGAGTCAATATCAACATAAATCCTTCCTTTCCGGTCGATCATGACCTACTTAAAACGGTGCCACTTGCCGCGACACCAAGCCAACCAACACAAACGGTTAAGCGCTATATTATATCAGTTTTTCTTATGTTTATAATGAAAATTTAACGTCAAGCCGCTTCCACCGATTGTTCAAGATTAAAGGCTTCGTGCAAACTTCGAACCGCAAGTTCCAAATATTTTTCGTTTAAAACCACGGAAATTTTAATTTCCGAGGTCGATATCATTTGGATATTGATTCCATCTTTTGCAAGAGCCTCGAACATTTTGCTGGCAATCCCGGCATGCGAGCGCATCCCGACACCGACCAAAGACACTTTGACAATTTTGTCGTCACCAGCGACTTCGCGCGCACCGAGTTCCGCGCAAGTGGCACGCAGGATGTCCAAGGCTTTCCCATAATCATTGCGATGCACCGTAAAAGTGAAATCCGTCGTTGCGTCCTCTCCGATGTTTTGGACAATCATATCGACTTCAATATTCGCATCCGCGATGGGACCAAGGATTTTGTAGGCAATACCGGGACGATCGGGGACCCCCATGATAGTCAGCTTAGCTTCGTCTCGATTAAACGCTATCCCGGAAATTAACGGCTTCTCCACGTTTTCTTCCTCGTAACTGATCAACGTACCGGGGCCCTCCTTAAAACTCGAAAGCACCCGCAGCGGAACATTGTATTTACCGGCAAACTCAACTGATCGAATCTGTAATACTTTCGATCCTAAACTCGCCATTTCCAACATTTCTTCGAATGTAATCCGATCCAGCCGACGCGCACGCGGCTCGACGCGTGGGTCTGTGGTGTAAACACCGTCCACATCGGTATAGATCAAGCACTCATCCGCCCTAAGCGCAGCAGCTAAGGCTACAGCCGTAGTATCCGACCCACCCCGCCCAAGTGTAGTAATATCGCCGTCCTCGGTGATCCCCTGAAAACCGGCCACAACCACTACCCTGCCCCGCCGAAGATCGCTTAGGATGCGATCAGTATCGATATTCAAAATACGCGCCTTCGTATGCGCTCGGTCGGTCACAATCCTGACTTGTCCGCCGGTATATGAACATGCCGGGACGCCTTTCTCGTGCAGCGCCATACAGAGGAGGGCAATGGTGATCTGCTCGCCCGTAGCAAGTAGCACATCCATTTCCCGCGGCTCCGGACGCGATTGGATTTCTTGGGCCAAAGCCACGAGGCGATTGGTTTCTCCGCTCATAGCGGATACAACAACAACAACGTCTTCGCCTCTCCCTCGTGCCTTAAGAATGCTGTCGGCAACATGCTGTATCCGTTCGGTATTACCTACTGATGTGCCGCCGTATTTATGTACGAATAAGGCCATATTCTTCTATGAAGTATGTCTATGATTATGCTGTATGACGCCGCACCCAATCCGGTACGCTCTCCAAAGCTGCGTCCAGCATCGCCGGTTTAGTCCCTCCTGCTTGAGCCATATCGGCGCGGCCGCCACCTTTTCCACCGACTTGCACAGCCACGGCATTAACCAAATCGCCGGCCTTAATCCGGTCGATCTGATCTTTAGTCACTCCCGCAATCAGCGTTACCTTATCTTCTTTCACCGATCCCAACACGATCGCCGCACTGCCCAGCTTATTCCTGAGCTGATCGACCATATCCCTGAGCCCCTTGGGATCGCTTTCGTCTACTTTTGCCGCCAAAACTTTTACACCGTCGACCGATATCGCCCGAGAGGCCAAATCATCACCGGCGGCACTCGCCAGTTTGCCCCTGAGTCGCTCTAGCTCCCTTTCCAAAGAACGATTCCTTTCGAGGAGCTGATTAATTTTCTCATCTAAAGCCTCCCGCCCGGCTTTCATTCTCTCGCCGAGAGACTGCAAGATACGATCGCTTTTTTCTACCCAATCGACAGCAGCCTCACCGGTAACGGCCTCGATTCTCCGAACCCCGGCCGCCACTCCGGTCTCGCTCACGATCTTAAACAAGCCGATGTCGCCTACGCGCTTGACATGAATCCCGCCGCACAATTCGGTTGAAAAATCGCCGATCCGAAGGACGCGCACGTTATCGCCATATTTTTCACCGAACAAGGCCATCGCTCCTGCCTTGATGGCAGCCTCCTTCGGCATCATTTCCGCCGTAACGGCATTGTTGGCGCGGATCTGCTCATTTACCAGACGTTCGATCCTCTCGAGTTGATCCGCCGTTACCGGCACGAAGTGAGAAAAATCGAAACGCAACCGATCGGGATTAACCAAAGATCCCTTCTGAGTCACGTGATCCCCAAGAACTTTCCTCAGTGCAGCATGGAGCAGATGAGTCGCGGAGTGATTGAGGGCCGTAGCACTTCGCGCCTTAACATCGACCTTCGCTTCGCAGGCCAAACCAGCTCTGAACGCGCCTTTCGATACTCGCCCAATATGAAGAATCACATCGCCGGTTTTCTTTTGCGTATCGAATACTTCGAACAGATTTTCCCCTGCATGGATGGTACCTCGATCGCCGACTTGCCCACCCGACTCAGCATAAAACGGCGTTTTTGCCAAAACCAAAATGCCTTCTTCGCCCGCTGTCACTGTCTCAACGGAGCTGCCGTCCCGCAACACTGCGACAACGGTCGTCTCCTCATGCGAACTCTTATAGCCGGTAAATTCGCAGTGTACGTCGATATGTACATCGTGGGAGTAATCGACACCGAAATGGCTGGCCGCGCGTGCACGCTCCCGCTGCTCCTCCATCGCTCTCTCGAAGCCTTCCAGATCTAAAACCAGGGCGTGCTCACGGGCAACATCGGCCGTCAAGTCAACCGGAAAACCATAGGTGTCATAAAGCTGAAACACAGTCTCGCCGGAAATTGTCTTGCCGCTCATCCCTTTAAGATGGGACTCGAGAACTTTCATTCCCTGCTCCAAGGTCTCGGCAAAGCGCTCTTCTTCTTTCTTTAGAACCTGCTCCACCATAGATCGATCCGCAACCAACTCCGGGTAAGCGTCACCCATCTGCGCGCAAAGCGGGCTAACCAAGCGGTAAAAGAAAGTATCTCGAATCCCCAGCTTGTAACCGTGACGAATCGCCCGACGGATGATGCGGCGGAGCACGTAACCCCGCCCTTCGTTAGACGGCAGAACGCCGTCGGCGATCAGAAAAGCGCATGAGCGAATATGATCGGCCAGCACTCTCAGTGAGCTGTTGTCGGTGCTTTCGACTCGTGCAAGATCTGCTGCGGCTTTTACTAAAGCCTTAAAAATGTCGATCTCGTAATTACTGTGTACGCCCTGAACGACCGCGGCAATCCGCTCTAATCCCATACCGGTATCGACTGACGGCCTAGGCAGGGGCGTTAGCGTTCCATCCGGCGCGCGATCGTACTGCATGAACACCAGATTCCAGATTTCGATGTACCGATCGCCATCCTCGTCGGGCGAACCGGGCGGACCTCCCGGAATCCCTTCGCCGTGGTCGTAAAAAATCTCGGTACACGGCCCGCAGGGACCGGTATCTCCCATGCTCCAGAAATTATCTTTCGAGCCAATGCGTGCAAACCGTGCCGGATCGACACCCACATCATTAAGCCAGATCGCCTCGGCTTCTTTGTCTTGGTCAAAAACCGTGACCCAGAGCCGCTCGGCCGGCAGCCTCAAAACCTCGGTCAAAAACTCCCACGCGTAATGAATCGCGTCGCGTTTGAAATAATCGCCGAAACTGAAATTCCCCAGCATCTCAAAGAACGTATGATGGCGCGCCGTATATCCAACATTCTCCAAGTCGTTGTGCTTACCGCCTGCCCGCACACAGCGCTGCGCCGAGGCTGCACGAACGTACGGACGCTCTTCTCGCCCTAAAAACACGTCTTTGAACTGAACCATACCTGCGTTCGTAAACAACAGCGTAGGATCATCCGCCGGAATCAACGAACTGGATGGAATGATCGTGTGTTGCCGTTCTTCAAAAAACTTGAGAAAGAGTGAACGCAGTTCTGCACTGGTCATTTCGCTGCTACCGATGGTTTCATTCTTATTTTTGCGGGGATCTATTCGCTGTCAGGATATCTCAAGCGTTTGAGCAAACGACGGATCTGGTCTGACTCGAAGCCGCGCCGCCTGAGAAAACGCTCTCGCGCCGCACGCTCATCAAGCGTATCCGGAATTGTCTCGCCATACCTTTTGACATAAATTTTTCGGATGAGCGCATCCCAATCCTGATCATTCTCCAACGCTCTATCCGCATCAATGCCGCGTTGCCGCAACTCCTGACGAATCCGATACGCGCCGTAACCCTTTTCGGCACGGCTGCGTGCGAACACTTCGGCGAAACGCCCGTCGCTCTGAAAGCCTTGCGAAACCAAATCTGCAACGACTTGCTCAACCATGGCCTCCGAATACCCCTTGCGACAGAGCTTCTGCCGCAACTCAAAGCTGCTGTATTCGCGATGTGAGAGATAACGCAGGGCTGCAGCCTTTACCGCCTGCAACGAATCGGAAACGTCGCTCAGGATCCAGCCTCCTCGAGCGGATCAGGCGCGGCAACCCGCCCCACTGCCGGGGAGTTGCCGCCGAAAGCTTTTTCACGGATTTTAGACTCGATGCTTTCAGCCAAATCCGGACGCTCCTTCAGGAAATTGCGCGCATTATCCTTGCCTTGACCGATGCGCTCCGTTCCGAGACTGTACCAAGAACCCGACTTCTGCAGAATGCCGTAGTTTACGCCCAAATCAACCAATTCGCCTTCGTGGGAAACGCCTTCGCCGTAAAGAATTTCAAAGTCGGCATTTTTGAACGGGGGCGCCACTTTATTCTTCACCACCTTGACACGAGTCTCATTGCCGACCACCTCGTCGCCATTCTTAATCGCTCCCAAGCGGCGAATATCGAGGCGCACCGATGAATAAAATTTGAGCGCATTGCCACCGGTCGTCGTTTCCGGGTTGCCGAACATGACGCCAATCTTCATACGGATCTGATTGATGAAGATGACTAGGGTGTTCGAACGTTTGATGTTGGCCGTAAGTTTTCGCAGCGCCTGGGACATCAAACGAGCCTGGAGCCCAACATGGGAGTCGCCCATTTCGCCTTCGATCTCCGCTTTAGGCGTTAGGGCCGCCACCGAGTCGATTACGACAATATCCACGCTGCCAGACCGAACCAACATATCGGCGATTTCCAGCGCCTGCTCGCCGGTATCAGGCTGCGACACCAGCAAATCGTCGAGATCGACGCCAATCTTCTCCGCATAAACGGGATCCAGAGCATGCTCGGCATCGATGAAAGCCGCCACCCCGCCACGTTTTTGCCCCTGAGCAATGACTTCGAGCGTCAGAGTGGTCTTGCCGGACGACTCTGGGCCGTAAATCTCTACAATACGTCCACGAGGCAAGCCACCACAGCCCAATGCGATATCGAGAGACAACGAACCCGTGGGAATGACTTCGAGATCGCGCATTGCGGGGACGTCTCCCATCCGCATTACGGACCCTTTACCAAACTGCTTTTCGATTTGAGAAAGCGCTGCGCCCAACGCTTTCCTTTTGTTTTCATCCATCGATTTAATACTGACTAAACCATTGTAAATAATTACCAATTATCTCACATACGAACCATCGGGAACAGTCTGAAAACGCGGCAGATCCCAGCTCTTCCGCATCAGATACGTTGAGCCGGTGCGGCTAATTTGGGATTCAATCAGACTGAACGAACTCACGTTCCAACAGATTGGATGATCGAGAACTTGCGACGAAAGACAGCCCGGGCGACCTTTTCGGGCCAGGGTTAAATGTGCCCGGTACGGTCTGTTTTCCATGGCAAACCCGACTCGACCAAGTTCCGCTATTAAACTATTTGCCAGACTTTTCAATCCCTCCGGCGCACGTGTGGGTGAGAGGCAGATAATTTCGCTCCTTGGCCAAAACTCGATTCGGTCCAGATTCAGCTCAAATGACTGTCCGACGACGCTATCGGCAACCCGATTGATCAAGGGCAATCGATCTTCGTCCACCCCCCCTAAAAAAGCCAATGTAATATGAAGATTTTCGGGCTTTACCCATCTAGCCGTGTTCGTTTGTTTAAGCGCCTCAACGATCCGCGCCAGCGAAGTGCGCACCGCCTCGTCTGGCCAAAGTGCGAAAAATAAGCGGAGCGTCTTAATCTCGGCAGACATCGAGAATACCCTGGAGTGCAGCCCGTACTGCTTGCTGCCTGATTCCACGTCGATCACCACCAAACTGCATGCACTGTACGCGGCAAATGCCGTCATCCCGCTGCCACGCGAACCATACGGTGCCTATAGGCTTATCCGGTGTACCGCCGGTCGGTCCAGCGATCCCGCTAACGGCCACTGCTACATCCGCCGCGCTATGGCTCAAGGCCCCCGCCGCCATGGCTCGCACCGTCTCGCTGCTCACGGCGCCGTGGACTTGAATGATTTCGCTCGGCACGTCCAGCAACTCGCACTTCGCCTGATTGCTGTAAATGACGAACCCGCGATCGAACCAGGCGGAACTTCCGGGTACGTCGGTGACACATTGGGCCACCCACCCGCCGGTACAAGATTCGGCCAACACCAGCACTCGCCCCTGAAGCCTCAAAACCTGCCCAACCTTGCGCGCCAACGCGTATAACTCTTCGTCCTCCGCCATGTGTGTGCCATTCGCTCAATCGCAGAGCTTTATTCTATCCGATAAAATACTCTGATGACCGATCAAGCGACCATACTCTCCCGACACACTCCCTTAATGCAGCAGTACCTGCGTATCAAGGCCGAACATCCCGACCAGCTTCTCTTTTTCCGAATGGGGGATTTTTACGAACTGTTCTACGAGGATGCCCGTAAAGCCGCACAGCTCTTGGATATTACCCTGACCGCGCGGGGTGAATCGGCCGGCGAGCGCATACCGATGGCGGGCGTTCCCTATCACGCCGTTGATGGCTATCTCGCTCGACTGATCAAACTCGGCGAATCCGTCGCCATCTGCGAACAAATTGGAGATCCGGCCGCATCCAAAGGCCCCGTTGAACGCAAGGTTGTGCGTGTCGTCAGCCCCGGCACCGTCACCGAAGAGGCCTTGCTGGAGGATCGCAAAGAGAATCTGTTGGTCGCCATTGGTCAACTCGGAGAATTCTATGGTATCGCCGCATTAGACCTGGCAGGCGGACGATTCACTGTTCAGCAGGTCAGCAATATGGAGCGAGTGGTTGGCGAATTGGAACGTTTAAATCCTTCCGAGCTGCTCGTCAGCGAAGATTGGTCTCCACCGCCGACCGTAGCCGCACGACGCGGAATCACCCGGCGACCGCCTTGGCACTTCGATCCCGAGAGCGCGCGCCATAGATTGCTTCGTCAATTCAAAATCCACGATCTGACCGGCTTCGGCTGCGAAAATTTGCCTGCCGCCATCGGAGCTGCAGGGTGCCTGCTTCAATACGTTCAGGACACCCAAAAAAGCGCGTTGCCCCACATCCAGGGCTTACGGACAGAAACCGGCGAAGAAAGCATCATCTTGGACGCTGCAAGCCGGCGCAACTTGGAACTGGATCTCCATCCCTCGGGTCAGGTCAATCTCACCCTGTTCGGCGTACTTGACCGCACCTCGACCGCCATGGGCGGACGCCTGCTACGACGCTGGCTCCATCATCCTCTACGGGATCAAGGCATTCTCCGTCAGCGTTATGAAACCATAGAGGCACTCCTCAAAGACGGGCGTTATGCATCCATCCGCGATGTATTGACATCGATCGGAGACATCGAACGCATCGTCGCCCGCATCGCGCTCAAATCGGCGCGGCCGCGAGATCTTGTGGTATTGCGGGTATCCTTGGGCATGCTTCCCGAGCTTCTTGATCGGCTCGAAGATCTGGAGAGCACTCTACTCATAGATATACGGAGGCGAATTCGAGAGCAGCCCGAGGTTTACCGACTGCTTGATAAGGCGATCGTTGAGAACCCGCCCATGCTGATACGCGATGGCGGCGTCATTGCCGAAGGCTACCATCAGGAATTGGACGAACTGCGCACCCTCAGTCAACACACGGAACGCTTCCTGGTTGAGCTCGAGCAACGGGAACGTCAGCGAACCGGATTATCCAACCTAAAAGTCGGCTACAACCGCGTGCAAGGCTTCTATCTCGAGCTCTCTCGCACGCAGGCCGACAAGGTTCCAGCCGACTATATTCGGCGCCAAACCTTAAAAGGTGCCGAGCGCTATGTCACGCCCGAACTAAAAGCGTTTGAGGATAAGGTGCTGAGTGCTCGGGAACGCTCCCTGGCCTTTGAGAAGGCCCTTTACGACGAGCTTCTGGATGTCCTCGGCACTTATGTAAAGGACTTACAGGACTGCGCATCGGGTCTCTCGGAGTTGGACGTCTTGGCTAACCTGGCCGAGCGCGCCGAAAGCCTGAACCTTACCATGCCTGTGCTGGTTCAGGAATCGGGCATTCGCATTACAGGCGGCCGACATCCTGTCGTCGAAACAGTCACCGATACGCCGTTTGTTCCCAACGACCTAGAACTGAACTCCGACCGCCGCATGCTCATTATCACCGGCCCGAACATGGGCGGAAAATCCACTTATATGCGTCAAACGGCCCTTATCGTTTTAATGGCGCATATCGGCAGTTACGTGCCCGCCGAAGCAGCGGCGTTAGGTCCTATCGACCGGATTTTCACACGAATCGGCGCCTCCGACGATTTGGCCAGCGGCCGATCGACCTTTATGGTCGAAATGACCGAGACCGCGAACATCCTCCACAATGCGACATCTTCAAGTCTCGTGCTGATGGATGAGATCGGTCGCGGCACCAGCACCTTTGACGGTTTGGCGTTAGCCTGGGCGACGGCCGATTATTTAGCGAGAAAGATCCAGGCATTTACGCTTTTTGCCACCCACTATTTCGAATTACTTACGCTACCCGACGAGTGCCCTGGGGTGCAAAACGTTCACCTGGACGCCGTTGAACACGGCGATAGGGTTGTGTTCCTTCATGCCGTTAAGGACGGTCCGGCTAATCAGAGCTACGGACTACAGGTAGCGGCTCTGGCTGGAGTGCCGAGAGCGGTGATTGACAACGCTCGCAAAAAGTTGACGGTTCTGGAGAATCAGGCTTACGTGGAACACCAAAGTGAGGCACGGCAATTCGATCTTTTCGCCAATACCGAGCCCCACCCCGCAGTGGATCTACTCAGAACAATCAGCCCCGAGGAAACCACACCTAAACAGGCGTTGGACCTGCTGTTCGTTTTAAAGAAGTTGACGCGCTAAGCAAAACACTAAGATCGCCCAACGTGAATCGGTCGCTTATTTTTCGCTCTCTTGAGCCAAGATCTTAGCCAATTGGCCGGCCGGCACATATCCTGGCAGGATGTTCCCTTTTTCGGTAACGAGCATGGGTGTTCCGGCGGCGCCCATTTGCGTTCCCAATGTCAGATGCCGATCTACGGGATTATCGCATTGCCTGCTTTCGACCGTGTCGCCGCGCTTGGCTTTGGTCAAAGCTGCATTGCGATCGTCCGCACACCATACCGATACCGCTTTTTTGTAGGAATCCGAGCCTTCACCGGCACGCGGGAAAAACAGGTAGCGAATCTCGATACCTTCGGCCAAATATTGGTCGATCTCAGAATGCAGCTTTCGGCAGTAGCCACAATCGATATCAGTGAATACGTATACCAAGTGCTTCGAGCTCTTAGGCTTGAAGACGATCATGTTATCGAGGCCGACTTTTTTCAGAGAGTTTATCCGGGCATCGGCCAGCTTACTTTCCGTCAAATCTTCGCGCGCCTTAATATCGATCATCGAGCCCTGAAACAGATACCGACCGTCCTCTGAAACATAGAACAGCTTTGGCCCTACAACTACTTCGTAAAGACCCGACATCGCGGACGGTGTGATCGAATCCGGCTTGACTCCGGGCAAAGCCTCCTTTAGCGCTTGTTCAACGGCTTTATTGTCGGCATAGGCCGGCTCGAAGAATAGAGCCGCCATACCTAACATTGCGACACCCCAATATGCTTTCATGAATGTATCCGTTTGTTGCTTCGGTTTTCGATTTATGTCAGCAAACGCTCGATATCGAGAATGAATGCGAGACTCATCAAAGATAACAAAATAAATAAGCCGATTTGTTGAAAGAAGGCTTGCGTCCGCTCCGACACGGGACTCCCTTTGACAGCCTCGATTACATAAAACATGAGATGTCCGCCGTCTAGCACAGGAATGGGCAATAAATTCAACACGGCCAAACTGACGCTGACAATGGCGAGAAACTTAAGAAACTGACTAAAACCGATGCTCGCTGATTTCCCGGCATACTGGGCGATGCTGATCGGACCGCTCAGGTTTTCGATACCCGCTTTGCCGACAAGCATTCTGCCGATCATTTTCAAAGTTAAAACGGAGTAATCGCCGGTTTTCTCGATTGCGGCCGCAAACGCAGAAAGCACGCCCAGACGGTACTTTACCTGCATAGCATCAACAAGGTGCTCGGGTACCTGAACCGCGGCACCTATTCTCCCGATACGACCTTCTTCCGATTCGACCGGTACCGGCGTTATCGAGCGGGACAGGCGCTCGTCGCCGCGCTCCACAACCACCTCGAGCGAAGCGCCGGGGTGAGCACGCACGTAATCCACCCACTCCCGCCACGTCTTAATCGGCTTGCCGTCCACACTCACGAGCAGATCACCGGCTTTTAATCCGGCCCTATCCGCCGCACCGCCCGGCTCGACCCTGTCAATAACCGGCGGAAGAGCCGGTTCCCAAGGACGAAACCCCAGACGCTGATACAATAGATTCGGCTGTTCAGCTAGCTCCGCCGGTACCGTCAGGGCGCGCTCCAGCTGTTCACCGCCCTTCGTCTTCACATCGACGGAAATTGCGTCGCCTTCCATGATCCGCTCGAGCAATTCGCCCATGGCGTGATTCCAGGTAGGTGTCTTTTCACCGGCCACAGCCGCGATCTCATCGCCTTCCGCAAACCCGGCCTGAGCCGCCAGTGAGCCACTAGCAATGGGTCCCAACACGGGGCGCATGCCGGTTTCGCCGATCATGAAAACCGCCCAATAGACCAGGATCGCCAAAATGAAATTGAAGAACGGTCCAGCAAATACGATTGCTACGCGACGGATTAGAGGCTGCCGATTGAAAGCGTACGGCAGATCCGCTGGCGCCACCGGCCCTTCCCGCTCATCCACCATCTTTACATAGCCGCCTAAAGGAAGTGCCGCCACGGTGAATTCGGTGCTATCGGGCGTTCTTTGATGACGCCAGAGAATTTTCCCGAACCCCAGCGAAAACCGGATAACCTTAACCCCTAATTTCCGCGCGGCCCAAAAATGGCCTAGCTCATGAAAGGCGATTAGGATCGTTAACGCTATGATGAAATAAAAAAGCGTATGCAGAAGCGAAAACATGAGAGCGTTAATACACCGCTAAGCGGTTAATGTATGACTCAGCCCTTGAGCGAGCAACGCGGTCCGCCTCGAGAACGGCATCAATTGCGTCGGCAGGACCCGGCTCAATAGTTGTCATACAATGCTTGATGATCTCAGGAATATCCGTAAATCGTATTCTACGATCCAAAAAAGATGCGACGGCAACTTCATTAGCGGCATTTAGAACAGCGGGCATCGTTCCAGCCGCACGAACGGCTTCATAAGCCAAACTCAAACACGGAAAACGCGTTTCATCCGGCGCCTCAAAGTCCAACTGTCTGACACTGAATAAATTCAGAGGTTCCGCACCCGACTCAAACCGAGCCGGCCAGGCCAAGGCATGAGCGATGGGAATACGCATATCGGGGCTACCCATTTGCGCCAACACCGTCCCATCGACATAGTCGACCAGCGAATGAATAACGCTTTGCCGATGAATGACCACTTGAACGCGTTCAGGCGGCATGTTGAACAGCAAGCATGCCTCGATCACCTCTAGTCCCTTATTCATCATGGTAGCGGAATCGACAGAAATTTTCCGGCCCATGACCCAGTTCGGATGAGCGACCGCCTGATCCGGCGTTACATCGCCCAATTCTTCCAAAGATTTACGCAAAAAAGGGCCACCCGAAGCGGTAAGTAAGATCCGCCGGACGCTGGAAGCCGTCTTACCGGCATGGTAATCCGCGGGCATGCACTGGAATATAGCGTTGTGCTCACTGTCGATCGGCAGCAGCTTGGCGCCAGACTTGGCGACTTCGGCCATAAAAAGCTGGCCCGACATCACCAGTGCCTCTTTGTTCGCCAAAAATACCGTCTTGCCTGCTCGCGCCGCTGCCAAAGTGGGCAGAAGTCCTGCTGCACCGACTATGGCGGCCATGACGCCGTCCACTTCGGACAACATGGCCACTTCTTCCAATGACTTCGGGCCGCTTAGCACCTCGATGCGCGGCAACCCCGCAACACTCAACCGCTCCCTAAGTTCTTCAGCCTGAGCTTCGCCACGCAAGACCACATATTGAGGTTGAAACCGCAGGCATTGATCATAAAGACGATCCAGGTTGTTGTTGGCGGTGAGCGCCACGACCCGGTAAAGATCCGGGTGTCTTGCAACCACATCGAGTGTACTGACGCCGATCGATCCCGTCGAGCCAAGGATGCAAATGCCTTTCATCTTAAGGAGCTTCCTTGTTGGAGGGAGATTTTTCTTCGTTCACAGCGCCCTCCTCCACAAAGCCTTCATCGTTTGCCCCCTCCTCTTCATGAGGAGCTATCTCTCCCGGACTTTCCGTAGTCAGTTCCTGCGGAATAACGACGTTTGTTTCCAATTCCGTCGTCAGAAACACTCCCAACAGCAACGAACCGGCGTAAAAAACCGAAACTGCCGCCAGCAAGCTATCGATGCGATCCAGAACTCCGCCATGGCCCGGTAAGATGGCGCCACTGTCCTTCACTCCACGGACTCGCTTCGCCAGGCTCTCAAAGAGGTCGCCACAAATCGACACCAGCACCGTGAACAAGGACAGGAAAACAAAGTCGGCGAGCATGATTGTTTCGAGTTTTACGAAAACGCCTATGGTGACAGCCAACATCACCGCAGCAAATAAGGCCCCATAAACGCCTTCTACCGTTTTGCCGGGACTGATCGGCTCCAACAACTTGGTATGTCCCCAGCGTTTGCCCACGAAATACGCAGCTGCATCGGCTAACCAGATGAGAAACACCAGATAAAGAACCTGTTCCTGATGAAAATTCAATCGCAGCCAGACCATTAAGATCCAGCCAGTGATCAGCACGAATGCGCCAGCTGCCAATTTCGCAGCAAGCGGATACTTAACCTTAACCAATCTCTCGGGCATCCGGCGAAACGCGATGCCCCATAGGAACCACCAGGCCACCACGGGCCAATAAAACCACTCCGGCAGTTCGCCCGGCGCCCAAGTGATCGCGAAATACCGCGCGGCGAGCAAAAAGATGAGGACCACGCCAACGAAACCGAAACGCGCCAGCAAACTACCGAGCCCGGAGAGATTTGCCCACTCCCATGCGCCAGCTAATATAATCGCGCCCCAAAATATTGCAAAACCATCAGCGGGCAAGAATAAAATTGCGGCGATTATGAGCGGCGCCAGCACTAAAGCCGTAATGACTCGATTTTTCAGCATGTCTGTCTCGTAAATAGCAAAATTAACGGAATTCGCTTGTCTTAGTGCAAACGTTCTCTGAAACCAGATCCTCGACCTGCTCGCCGGTATATCCAAAGCGCCGCTGTCGACTTGCATAGTCTTTTAACGCCAGATCGAGTGATTGATCGTCAAAATCCGGCCACAAGGCAGAAGTGAAATAGAGCTCGGTATAAGCTAACTGCCAAAGCAAAAAATTGCTGATCCGCTGCTCGCCCCCGGTGCGAATGAAAAGATCGGGTTCCGGCAGATCCGCCAGTGTCAGCTGGGATCTAAAGCTGTCTGCGCTAATGTCATCAGGATACAGATCGCCTCGCGCTACCTTTTCAGCCAGCGCACGCGTGGCTTGTAAAATGTCCCAGCGGCCGCCGTAATTAGCCGCAATAGTCAGATTCAAATGGGTATTTTCGTTGGTGAGTCTTTCAGCGGCCGCAATCCTCTCCTGCAGCGCAGACGAAAATGCCCCTCGGTCGCCGACGACCCGAAGACGTACGCCATTCTCGTGAAGTTTTTCGGTTTCCCGCTCTAAGGTTGTCAGAAACAACTCCATAAGCAATGACACTTCTTGCGGAGGGCGCCGCCAGTTTTCGCTGCTGAACGCAAATAAGGTAAGCGCCCCGATTCGGCGCTTCAGACAGCATTCGATAACTTTTCGTACAGCTGCAACACCGGCACGATGCCCGGCCGTACGCGGTAGAAAACGCTTTTTCGCCCAGCGACCATTGCCATCCATAACGATGGCGATATGGCGGGGCAGCCGGTCATCATCGATGGGAACAGCAGGCACTTCCATATTTAGGTTCCGAACTGATCATCATTTTGGAAAACGAGGCGCCTCACCGCTCCTGAGTGGAGCCGGTTTCGCCGGGGCACCATCGAGTACTGACTGATAATTGACGAAAGAGTCGAACGGCGACACGAAAGGGCCGATTAAATCGCTAATAGATCCGCTTCCTTTTCGCTTAGCAAAGCGTCGACGTCTTTGATGTACTGGTCGGTCAATTTTTGAATTTGCTCTTGACTACGGCGCTCTTGGTCTTCCGAGATTTGTTTTTCCTTCAACGCAGCCTTAAGCTCATTATTGGCATCACGCCGTATATTGCGAATTGCAACACGAGCATTCTCCGCCTCGTGACGCACGACTTTGATCAGATCGCGCCGCCGTTGCTCGGTGAGTGGCGGCATGGGAACGCGGATTACCGAACCGGCTGTCGAGGGATTCAAGCCTAAATCGGACGTCATGATCGCCTTTTCGATAGCCTGAACCATGCTGCGTTCCCACGGAGTCACGGTCAGTGTACGGGCATCTTCCACAGCAACATTGGCGGTTTGCGTCAACGGTACCTCGTTGCCGTAATAAGACACCATAATATGATCCAGGAGGCTGGGATGAGCTCGGCCGGTCCTTATCTTGGCAAACTCATGCTTGAGCGCCTCGATACTCTTCTTCATTCGTTCCGTAGTCCGTTTTTGAATATCGTCGATCATAGTTATTTACCGGTTTCAATTAAGGATCCAATATCTTCGCCCAGGACCACACGCATGACGGCACCCGGCTCGAACACATTCATTACCCTCAGCGGCATATTATGGTCGCGGCACAAAACCAGCGCCGTAGCGTCCATTACGTTAAGGCGTTGATCCAGAGCCTCGTCATAGGTCAATCGCGAGTAAAACCGCGCATTGGGATCCTTAAGTGGATCCGCCGAATAAACCCCTTCCACTTTAGTAGCCTTGATCAACAACTCGGCATTGATCTCAATCGCGCGAAGGCTTGCTGCCGAATCCGTCGTGAAAAACGGGTTACCGGTGCCCGCAGCAAAGATGACAACCCGTCCTTTTTCCAGATGCCGGACCGCACGACGCCGAATGTAATCCTCGCAAACCTGATTGATTTTTAAAGCCGACATGACGCGGACCGGCTGCCCGAGCTTTTCCAGGGCGTCCTGCATGGCGAGGGCATTCAGAACCGTCGCCAGCATACCCATGTAATCGCCGGTAACCCGATCCAAGCCTTCCGATGCCTTTTCCGAGCCACGTATGATGTTGCCGCCCCCGATGACCAGCCCTATCTGGACACCGATTCGACACAAATCATTGATCTCATGCGCTAGGCGTTTAATCGTATGTGGGTCAATCCCACTTCCCTGCTCCCCCATAAGCGCCTCGCCGCTTAGCTTCAGCAGAATTCGGGTGTATCTAGGCGCGCTCATCGGTTCAAATTCTGTGTTGTCGATTGATTATCCACAAACCCCTGGCGGATGCTGTGAAAAGCACTCCCGCCAGGGTTCTACTCGAGAACGTTTAACTGTTCCGTACTTGTGCCATCACTTCTTCGGCAAAATTGCTTTCCGCCTTTTCTATGCCTTCGCCGACCTCAAAACGGACGAAGCGTCCAACGCTCGCTCCCCGACTGCTCAGTAACTTACCGACAGCTTGATCGGGATCTTTGACAAAGGGCTGGCCTAGCAAGGTAACCTCTCCCAAGAATTTCTTGATTTTGCCCTCTACCATTTTCTCGACGATATTAGCAGGCTTTCCTTCGGCTTCAGCTTGCGCTTTAGCAATTTCCCGCTCCTTGGCGACAGTTTCCGCGGGCACGCCCTTTTCGTCCACACACAAGGGTTTGCTGGCCGCGATGTGCATCGCGATATCCCGACCCAACTCCTGATCACCGCCGATCAACTCGACGAGAACTCCGATACGGGTTCCGTGCAGATAGCTTGCGATGATACCGCTTTCCGACGTAATGCTCTCGAATCGACGTACGTTAATGTTCTCGCCAATTTTGGCAACCATCGCCCGACGCGTTTCCTCCACGCTGGAACCCGTGGACGGCATTACCGTCGCGAGCAATTCATCGAGTGAACCGGCCGTCGAGTCCAGTGCGGTTTGCACAACGTTATTGGCGAACTCCACGAAATCATCGCCTTTGGCGACGAAATCGGTCTCGCAATTGATTTCCACGATCACCGCACGTTTACCATCAGCACTCGTTTTTGTGGAAATCCTACCTTCGGCGGCAGTGCGGCCGGATTTCTTGTCCGCTTTCGCGAGACCCGCTTTCCGCATCAATTCAACCGCGGCCTCCATATCGCCGTTGGCTTCCTGCAACGCCTTTTTGCATTCCATCATCCCCGAACCGGTGCGTTCGCGGAGCTCCTTCACCATTGCGGCACTGATATTCATTGACCAAACCTCATCATTGATTACTTATCATCGCTCTTCACGCACTTACGCTTATAAAAACGCCCCCTGATGGAGGCGTTTTGAACGTATTCAGGCGCAGAAGGAAAAACGCGCGCCGTTATTACTCGGCATATGCGCCGGCCGCTTCCGCAGCGGAATCCGACCCCGTCTCGGTATTTGACTCCATCTCTACAAATTCGTCTTCTCCTCCTGCAAAATCCAGGCTATGCGCCTTGCCTTGCAAGATCGCCGTCGCGGCGCTCTGCACATACAGCTGAACGGCACGAATCGAGTCATCGTTACCCGGTATGACGTAGTCGATGCCGGCCGGACTGTTGTTGGTATCGACAACGCCGACAACCGGAATGCCCAGCTTTTTTGCTTCGCTGATAGCATTCTTCTCATAGCCTACGTCCATAACAAACATTACATCCGGAAGCCGGTCCATATCCCGAATCCCGCCCAGGCTATGCTCCAATTTCTCCAACTCGCGCATCATGCCAAGTGCTTCCTTTTTGTTGAACCGCTGCAAGCGACCGTCGTCACGCATCGCCTCCAACTCTTTCATACGAGCGATAGATTGTTTGATGGTTTTGAAATTGGTGAGCATTCCGCCCAGCCAGCGATAATTCACGTACGGCATACCACAACGCTTAGCTTCGTCTTCGATGACCTTGCGAGTGGTTCTCTTGGTGCCGACGAAAAGAATTCTGCCCCTGTTGGCCGCCTGCTGTTCGAGGTATCTCATGGCCTCGTTGAACAGAGGGATGGTCTTTTCCAAATTGATGATGTGGATGTTGCTCCGCGCACCGAAAATATACGGAGCCATTTTGGGATTCCAATAGCGCGTTTGGTGACCAAAATGTACGCCGGCCTCCAACATTTGGCGCATGGTTACATTAGACATTCAAAACTCCTGATCAATTTCTGCCGGCTTAAACCGGCATTTGGGTTGAGCCTCCACGCATCCCAACCGGCGACCAAATCACTCGGACATGGCACCCCGCCGGATGTGACGACACGTGTGTGTTATTGCCAAAAATAGCAGCGCTTTATACCATAACCTGCTTTATTCAACAATCCGGCCCTTTTCCCGCACCCCCGCCGAATGAGCGCCACCCGAATTAACGACTCTCGTAATGAGCATCATCCTTAAAACGCCTACCGAAATTGAGAAAATGCGTGTCGCTGGTCGACTCGCCGCACAAGTATTGGAAATAATCGAACCATTCGTGGTCCCCGGGGTGACAACTGAAGAGCTGGATCGAATTTGCCACGACTACATCGTTGATGTACAAAAGGCCATTCCCGCGCCTCTAAATTACAAAGGGTTTCCCAAGTCGATCTGCACCTCGGTGAATCATCAGGTGTGCCACGGCATACCAGGCCCGAAGAAGCTGAAAAGCGGCGATATCGTCAACATCGACATCACCGTAATCAAGGACGGTTATCACGGGGACACCAGCAAGATGTTTCTCATCGGCGAAGTGCCTTTACGAGCCAAACGCCTGGTAAAAATCTGCCAGGAGGCCATGTATCTGGGAATTCAGCAAGTACGACCGGGTGCGCGACTCGGCGATATCGGCTTTGCCATTCAGCGGCACGCGGAGTCACATGGCTATTCCGTCGTACAAGAGTTTTGCGGACATGGTATCGGCCGGAACTTTCACGAAGACCCTCAAGTGCTTCATTACGGCAAACCCGATACCGGAATAATGCTGGAACCGGGCATGATTTTCACCGTCGAACCCATGATCAATCTGGGTAAACGCTACGTGAAAATCCTCCCCGACGGCTGGACTGCCGTTACCAAAGATCACAGCCTGTCCGCCCAATGGGAACACACCGTTTTGGTTACGGAGGATGGCTACGAAATTCTCACTCTGCGTCAAGAAGAGGCACACGCGATTGAAAACGGCCGACTTAAACTCGCCGAGTTATGACGATATCCTTTCGTCTGCCGAACGCATCAAGTCGCTTAGAGAATATATCCAACAGAATAATACGGAACTGGCCGAATGCTTTCATAGTGGCGTTCCTGCCGCTGAACTGATTCGGGCGCGCTCCGATTTCATGGATGAACTGCTCGGAGCATGCTGGAACCATTTCCTAGGCACCGATGCCGAACAGCTCGCACTCATTGCCGTAGGCGGCTACGGCCGACGCGAACTGCACCCTTATTCCGACATCGACGTTTTGATTCTCCTCGATTTTCACTGCAGCAGCGCTAATCGAGTGGAAGAACCGCCCTACCAGCAGAGCTTGGCCGATTTTTTCAATTTGCTGTGGGACATCGGCCTCAAGCCTGCTCATAGCGTCCGTACGATTGAAGAATGCCTGGAACAGGCCCGGCAAGACGTGACGGTCATCACCAATCTCATGGAGTCTCGGCTGCTCCATGGTTCCTCGGTGTTGTTCAAAGAACTGTGGGCACGCATTGGCCCCGAGCATCTCTGGTCTTCGCAAGAATTCTTCGAAGCCAAGATGGCTGAACAGGCCGCCCGCTATGCCAAGTACCACGACACGGCCTACAACCTGGAGCCTAATATCAAAGAAGGTCCGGGCGGTCTCAGGGATATTCAAATCATCGGCTGGATTATCAAGCGCCATTACAATGCGTCGAATCTGAACGACCTGCTTCTGCACGGCTGGCTGACCGAAGCCGAGCACAGCGAGCTCATGCAAGCGCAGCACTTTCTCTGGCAGCTCCGTTTCGCCCTGCACACTTTGACTGGGCGCTGCGAAGATCGCCTGCTGTTCGAGTATCAAAAGGAGCTGGCCAGACATTTCGGATATCAGGATCCAGATGTCAACCAGGCTGTCGAGCAATTCATGCAGCGCTATTTCCGCACTGTCATGGGGCTGGAACGGCTGAACGAAATGCTGTTGCAACTGTTCAAGGAAGCGGCATTACACCGCGACGAGGATGCCGTAATCCTGCCGATCAACAGAAACTTTCAGGCGGTCAATAACTATATCGAGGCCCTGCACCCGAACGTTTTTCGGCAACAACCGCTTGCCCTTCTGCAAATATTTCTCTTATTGCAGCAGAACGCCAGCTTGTTAGGCATACGCGCCGCCACCATCCGGCTCATCCGTCAGCATCTCTATCTGATCGACGAGAATTTCCGCAACGATCCTGAAGCCTGTCGGCTTTTTATGGAGATCCTGCGCCAACCGGGCGGCATCACGCATCAACTGCGGCGGATGAACCGTTACGGAATTCTGGCCGCGTATCTCCCGGCTTTCGGCCGCGTCGTCGGCCGCATGCAATATGATCTTTTCCACGTTTACACCGTGGACGAACATACGCTCTTCGTTGTCCGCAATCTGAGACGATTCGCGCTGGAAAAACACAGACCAGAGCATCCTCTCTGCAATGAAATTTTTCAGATCATCGAAAAACCGGAGCTTCTATACATTGCGGGCTTAATGCACGACATTGCCAAAGGTAGCGGCGGCGATCATTCCATTATCGGCGCGGACATCGCCGAGGATTTTTGCCAGCGCCACGGCATCAGCCGTCGGGATACCGATTTGGTCAAATGGCTGGTTCAGAACCATTTGCTCATGTCCATGACGGCTCAGCGCAAGGACATCAGCGATCCCGACATCATTCACGAATTCGCCACCGCCATCGGGGATCAAGACACGCTGAATTATCTGTATCTCTTGACCGTGGCCGATATTCGCGCCACCAACCCGAACCTGTGGAACTCGTGGAAAGATGCCCTCCTCAAGGAGCTGTACCTGACGACACGCTGGGCATTCCGCCGGGGACTTACAAAACCTCTGGAACAAGAGGAAAAGATCAATGCGGTTAAAGCAGAAAGCCTTTCCTTGCTAAGACGCTTAGGTATCAGCGACCGGACCATCGGCAAAGTCTGGCAGATGGTTAACGACGAATATTTTCTGCGCTATTTAGCGGAGGAAATCGCCTGGCATACGGTGGCCATCAGCGCTTGCAAGCCGGGCGATTTACCCCTGGTCCTGTTGCGTCCGGTCAGCCAACGGGGTAGCGCGGAGATTTTTCTGTACGCGAAGGACCAGGATTTTATATTCGCCTACAGTACGGCAGTCCTGGACCAACTCGGACTGACTGTTTTCGACGCCAAGATCATCACCTCCGCCGATGGCTATGTATTGAATAGCTATCACGTCCTCGAGCAGACCGGAGAACCGATCAATGATCATCTGCGACAGACCCAGATTTGTAGCCGGTTGCGCGCCTGCCTGCTACAGCCGAGCCACACACCGCTCCGCGTCCACCGGCGTGAACCGCGGGAAATCAAACATTTCACGGTACCCACTCAAATTTATTTTCACGACGACCCGCAAAACCGTTATTCGATTCTGGAACTTGTCGCTACCGACCGCCCCGGTCTTCTGTCGAAGGTCGGTCAAGCTTTCAGGCAGTGCGATATACGACTTTACAATGCGAAAATTTCCACCATCGGCAGCAGAGCCGAAGACATTTTCTATATCACCGATCATCAGGATCATCCGCTAAGCAGCGATCTCCAAAAACGCCAACTGAGCGAAGCGATCATCGCATTGGTGGGAACAAATTGAGTCCTCTGCCAGTACGTGTCTCAAATACAAAAGCATCGACGAACTCGTCTTTTCATCAACGACTCGTGCTATGCTTCCCCGCGATTGGTAAATAGGTCGTTCGCTTTTGGAAACCATTGGTTCCAACCATTATCGGAGGACAATGCCATGCCAACGGTTGCAGATCCGCAGATCGAAAACTGGTATCAAGATGTCGAAACCGGAAGATCGTTTCGCGTTGTCGCACTCGACGAGGAAAACGATTCCATCGAAATCCAGTATCTCAACGGCGATCTCGGCGAACTCGACTTCGCTTCTTGGTATGAATCGCCTTTTGCGCCTATCGAGCCTCCCGAAGATTGGAGCGCCCCGTTCGACGACGTGGAAATCGATGACCTCGGTTACACCGATCCAGACTTGCACGATCTGGATCAGCGGGATCTTACTCTGGACGACTTTCTAAACGAAGAGGACGAGCATTGATTCCCACTCAGCCTCGCCCCTTCTTGCTGCTCGTAGACGATTACAACGCGGCAAACGCTCTGTAGCGCTCAGTAAGCCCGAATGTTTCGGCTACCGGTCTGCAGGTTAGATAGCCCTGGTAAGTGTTAACTGCTTTGGAAAATCCCAAGTCATCCCGGAACGCCGTCAGCCCCTGATTGGCCAGTCGGAGAACGTAGGGGAAACTTGCCTCGGTTAAAGCCAGCGTGGATGTTCTGGGATAAGCACCGGGCATGTTGGTCACGCAGTAGTGGATCACTCCGTACTTTTCGTAAACCGGCTCTGAATGAGTAGTAGGCTGCGAAGTCTCTATGCAGCCGCCCTGATCGATACTGACATCAACAATGACGGAACCGGTCTGCATCGATCTGACCATATTTTCGGTCACGACATAGTCTGCCTTGGCTCCACGCCGTAACACAGCACCGACAACTAAATCAGCTTCGGGCACCCGCCGTGCGATCGCGTCCGGCTTGGAAGCAAAAAACTCGAGGTCCGCCGCAATCTCGCGCCGCATCAGTTCGCCCTTGGCTTCGTTTATACCCGCGACCGAAACCTGGGCCCCGAGCCCCCACGCCGTTTGAGCGGCATGAAAAGCCACAACTCCGTCGCCTACGATCAAAACCCGCCCATGGCGCGTTCCCAAAACTTTACCGAGCTGCACGCCTTTACCGCCATTGAATTCCGCCAGGTAATAGGCGCCGACCAACGCGGCCATATTACCCGCGACCGCGCTCATCGGGGCAAGAACCGGCAGTCGCCCCAACTTGTCCTCCAACGTTTCATAAGCCACCGCCGTTGTGCGGCGTTCCAGCAAAATCTCGGTAAGCGAACGAGGGCTTCCTGCCAGATGGAAAAAGGTGAAGACGATCTGGTCCCGGATATAGGAATATTCCGCTTCCACCGGTTCCTTGACCTTGAGCACTAAATCCGCGTCCCACGCGTCCTCGACCTTGCAAATTCGCGCTCCCGCTCGGATATATTCGTCGTCCCCAAATCCTGCACCAAGTCCCGCGCTCGTCTCGATCAAGACGTTATGTCCTGCCTCGACGAGTATAGATACGTAGTGCGGAATCAGTGCGACGCGGTTTTCTTGATTTTTGATCTCTTTAGGTACGCCGATTCTCATAGCAATAGACCCTCCGGTATTCCGGAAACTTCTGAGGGCGATGAGTATGCTCGGAGGGATTAAGCCATCCCCGGAAAGACATGCGCTTATCGTTACTCCGACTGTAGTCGAAACTTTCACGCTCAATTCGAATCCGGACATCCACTGCCGAGTCGTTGATCGACATGAAATTCAGCTTTTGGCGCTGACGTCTTATTAGACTCAGGGCGCAACTCCGGAGCTACCCCAATCGGAGCACCGAAGAGACGCGAAAACCATGCGAAGCATCGACTGTGGATCAATCGATCCATGCGCCTAGTTGAGAGCTTAAACCTCGGATTTCTGAAGAGCAATCCTATCTGGAATGATCTCGTGATCCAGTTCAGCGGCTGCAACGATTGCACCGCTATTGGAACATGCTCAAAGGACTGCGAAGTTATAACCTGATCGGCGGACAGTTTCGTCACACACCGGCATCGATGCCGGTGGCCGCATTCGCGCTGTCCGCGTCGATCAAGGATTGAAATATATCGATTCTCGATGACTCAGCGGCGCCACTCGGCAACCAGCTTGAGGCATTCCCGACGCCACTGGCACTCGAGATCTTTGCACTTCATGCGGTCTTCGGACAAGAAACATGCGGCTTTGCCTCTGGCTCGTTGGATAGCCCACACGAGTTGTTTTTCTGTTCGGAAATATTCGAGGTCCCGGATGCCCTCGTGACGGGCTATATCCAAAAGCTCTGCAGCATCAATCATCAATCTCTCCTTGGTTCAGATAGGCCTAAAAAACAGCGCGATACCACGCATAAATCGTCCATGGGCTGAATTTATCGTTTATTGAAAGCCTAATTCTCCTTCCTAGCTTGTGTAAAACATTCTTCCCGCCATAAACAGCCGTGCTGATCGCAAGCAGCATCGCGAGCCGTGCCGAAGCAGTCGAAATTCCCTTCGACAATTTGGATCTTTCGGATCAAATCCCGCTTGCTCATGCGGCCTGGAACCAGGCCCATACGTTTGGCGATTTCGCGAACTTCATCGACACGCATAATGAACCTCCTCCGGACATCGGCTCAATTCTGAGCTGCGAATTTGATGATTGCGTTAAGGGATCGCACCGGCCTCGAAAAAAATCGGCCATCAAGCGCCTCAAGACTTTTCAAGCAACATACGTGCCGCAAAATCGGCTGCACCCATCAGCCCCGTATGGGAATTTAATGCGACACGAAGCGGGACAGCATCGAGAAACTCCGAAAGCCTGCCTTTAGCACAAAACCCTTCCAGAAAAGTACCGTCCTGCAGGGCAGGCAAGATCTTCGGCGCAATGCCGCCGCCGATCAGAACGCCGCCCGTGGCGAAACACCTCAAGGCCAAGTTGCCGGCCTCCGCACCAAAAATGCGCGCAAACAGGCTCAAAGCTCCCCGACACAGCGCATCTCCCGCATGTAACGCATACGTACTGATTTCCCGCGCCGGGTCGTCGGCCTTTCTTATCGAGGCGGCCACTTCAGGCGATTCGGGTGCATGGTTTGTGTCGCGCAGGAATTCATAAACATTGACGATTCCCGGCCCCGACAGGATCCGCTCATAGCTCACATGCCCGCCGAATTTATTCCTCAAATAAACGAGCAAGCCGTCTTCCAGCGCATTATTAGGCGCAAAATCCCCGTGCCCGCCTTCAGTAGCCAATGCGTGATAAAGATGACCATCCCAGTACAATATGGCCTGGCCGAGCCCGGTACCAGCCGCAATAACCGCCCGGTTGCCGGTGGCAGGTACTGCGCGAGGATTTAGCTCCACCCATTCGTCGCTCTCCAGCCAGAGCAAGCCCAAGGCCATGGCCTGAAGATCGTTCAGCAATTTCACCCTGGAAATGCCCAGCAGGGTCTTCAGGTGCCTCTCATCAATCAGCCAAGGCAGATTAGTCGTTTGGCAGCGCCCGTCAACGACGGGCCCTGCGACCCCGAAGCAGGCGGCATCCAACGACTCACCCTGATCGCCCAAGAAATCCTTGACGATTTCTTCAAGCGAGCCATATCCCGCACTCGGATAAGTCTCCTCCCTCAGTATTGCTGCGGGCAGTCCTTCCAGCCCCGCGTCGTACAAAGCTAGGATCGTTTTCGTTCCACCCACATCGCCCGCTAATAGCATGATGGCCCTCCCTGTCTCTTAGGAGAGGTTAATAAAACCGGTATTCCTGAAACGTGTTGACGTTCCCTTTCTTGTCGAAGAGCAGTACGGCGAAAGGATCTTTTTTCCCGCCCATTTCCATACCGGGCGTGCCTACCGGCATACCAGGAACGGCAAGCCCCGCAGCCTCGGGCTTGGCTTGCAGCAGCTTCTGAACATCCGCGACGGGAACATGGCCCTCGATCACGTAACCGCCGACCAGCGCCGTATGGCAGGACTGCAGCTTGTCCGGGACTCGGAGCTCTTTCTTGATTCTGTCCATATCATTGGATTTGATATCGCGCACGGCAAAGCCGTGTTTTTTCATATGCTCCAGCCATTTTCCGCAACAACCGCAAGTGGGGCTGCGGTAGACCGTCATTTCCACCGGCTTTTCCAGGACCGGCACGCCTTTGTCCCATACGCTCTCCTCGGCATGGGCCGAAAATACCGACAGAACTGCCGTTATTAATATCAAACGCAAAAATTTCATTGATTGCTCCAGGTTTAAAACGTTTCCCCATTCAGAGTGGCGACCACCGAGCGTGAGCCGCCCATATCGCGGTGCTCACCCAAATAGATGCCCTGCCAGGTCCCTAACAGTAATCGTCCGTCGCCAACCGGAACAGTTACGCCGGAGCCCATCAGACAGGATTTGATATGGGCCGGCATATCGTCCGCCCCTTCCAAGGTATGGGTGTAATGGGCCGAATCGTCGGGTGCCAGACTTCTTAGATGAGTTTCCAGATCGCGCCGTACGCTCGGATCGGCATTCTCGTTGAGAACCAGCGACGCGGAAGTATGCTGAATAAAAAAATGAGCGATGCCGACGCGGAATTTCTTTAGTTCAGGCAAGAATCCCAGCAGCTCTTCGGTAATTAGATGAAAACCGCGCGGCCGCGGCTTCAATGCGATTCGTTTTTGCAGCCACATTAGATTTTCAGTATCGGATTATTGTTTTCTGAATTGTACTTGTTGGACCAACATAGCCAATCGGTTACATCGCGTAAATACGCGTTTTTCTGACTTGATTAAGACTTCGAGGCGGCGCCGGCAGTTTCGCGGACGATTAAAACACTCTCACAGCCGTGGCTTTGAAACTGACCCATACCTCCTTCCCCAGCCCCAAGCGAAGATTATGTAGCGATTCGAGCGTGACCCGGGCATGCATTCTCTCGCCAATATCAACGGTAATCCTCGCCCGCCCCGCCTCTTCCGCGATCATGATGATGCGGCCGCGAAACGAGTTGCGCAGACTGGAGTCCAGAGGCCCCAGAGAGAGCACGACTCCCTCGGGATCGACGGCGAGATACGACCCCTGATCCCATGTGCGCAGCACGTGTATAACCAGCTTGCCGGTGTCGAATACGCCATTCCGGAGCGTTCCGCGAAACAAATTGACGAGTGGCGCTCCCACCGATCTTCCGGCGAAGAGGCTGATGGACTCGTCGGCGAGAGCGATGCCCTGTATTTGCTCATGGGTGCTGAACACCACGGTCTTTCCGCTCTTCCGCGTATGGTTCGAGATCACCTGCTCGACTAGGTGCATATTGCTTTGATCGAGATACGTAAACGGTTCATCGAACAACAGCACTTCGGGTTCCGGAGCCAGTGCTCGCGCCAAGGCAACCCGTTGCTTTTCGCCGCCAGAAAGCGCCTTGACGGAACGTTTCTCGAATCCGGCAAGTCCCACCCGCTCCATTGCGGCCATCGCGCTGCGGCGCCGCTGCTCTTTTCCGACACCTCGGAGCCTCAATCCCAACTCGACGTTATCGATCACGCTTCCCTGGAGCAGATAGGGATTTTGCGCCACCAGTCCGACGCGGCGCCGAAGCGCCAGAATGTCCTCTCGCCTGACCCGCTGACCGCAGAAATATATTTCGCCAGCATCGGGATGAATCAGAAAAGCAAACAAATTAAGGAGCGTGCTCTTGCCGGCACCGTTCGGACCGATCAGCGCAGTAATCCGGCCGGCATGAATAGACAGATGATCGATGGTCAAAGCCGGCTTATCGCCATAAGCAAAAACCACGTGCTCCAGCCAATACGCCCTCTTCAACCGGCACCCCGATCAACGGACCGCAGCAGCCAGTTCACCGCAAAGGCGACCAGCAACAACATCATGCCCAAAGCCAATCCGAGCTCGAACTCGCCCTTGCTGGTCTCGAGAGCAATGGCAGTCGTCATGGTGCGGGTAAGTCCCTGAATATTTCCGCCCAACATCATTGCCGTACCTACTTCGCCAATCGCTCGCCCGAAACCCGCCGCGATCGCCACCAGCAAAGCCAAGCGGGTTTCCGACAAAACTAATCGGAATTGCTGCACGGAACTGGCTCCCAAGGAACGTAACGTAGGCAACAAACGCGGATCGGCGGATTCTACGGCGGTCATCGCAAGATTCATGATGAGCGGAAAGATCAGCACCGCCTCACCGATGATGACGGCCACCGGCGTGTACAAGAGAGCGAAGTCGCCCAACGGCCCGCGGCGGCTGAATAGCCCATAAAAAATCAGGCCGATCATGACCGTTGGCATAGACATCAAGGCGTTCAAGCTCTGTCGCAGGAGCCGTTTTCCCGCAAATTCCTGGGATGCCGACCAAACTCCGGCCGGCACTGCAATAAGCGCTGCGAACACGGTTGCAGTAAGCGAGATCTCGAGCGATGTCCAGGCGATTTGGTAAACCTTGGGATCGAACTGAAAAATCAACCGGAGCGCGGCAAGAAAAGAATCGACGAAGTAGTCCATGAAGGAATATCAGGGGCAGCAAGGTCGAATTTTGCGAAAGCATGAAAAGATAAGCAAGTTTTCCATTTACGCCATTCATTCAGCCGAAAATACGGCCGATGTGATTCATTCTTCGCTGACGATTAGCCGCGGCTGGCGATACAATAAGCTTTCTTTCATCCGGACGTATTGACTACCCGCCTATGCGCACCAGCCAATTTCCTCTCAACACCATCAAAGAAACCCCGGCCGATGCCGAAATCGTCAGCCATAAGCTGATGCTGCGCGCCGGTTTGATCCGTAAGCTCGCCGCCGGCCTCTACACTTGGCTCCCTTTGGGATTGCGCGTACTCCGCAAGGTCGAAAACATCGTCCGCGAGGAAATGGATCGCAGCGGCGCTTTGGAAGTGCTCATGCCGGCGGTACAACCCGCGGAGCTCTGGCAGGAGTCGGGCCGCTGGGATGTGTTCGGCCCCGAGCTTTGCCGATTCAAGGATCGCCACGAGCGGGATTTCTGCCTGGGGCCCACCCACGAAGAAATCATCACCGATCTGGTGCGCAACGAGATCAAAAGCTATAAGCAGCTGCCGGTCAACTTTTACCAGATTCAAACGAAATTCCGGGATGAAATCCGCCCCCGGTTCGGCGTCATGCGGGCTCGCGAATTCCTGATGAAGGACGCCTACTCCTTCCATCTCGACAAAGACTCCTTGCAGGAGACCTACGACCGAATGTACGAGACGTACTCCCGCATCTTCGAACGGCTGGGACTGGAGTTCCGCGCCGTACTGGCCGATACCGGCGCGATCGGCGGCAGCATGTCCCATGAGTTTCACGTGCTGGCCGATTCCGGCGAGGACGCCATCGCCTTTGCCGATGGAAGCGATTATGCCGCCAATGTCGAGATGGCCGAAGCTGTCTTTCCCGCCGCAGCGCGTGCGCCGGCGAGCCGCCCCATGGAAAAGATCGCCACGCCGGGCAAGACCAGCATTGCCGAGGTGGCGGAGTTTCTGAACGCCCCGACCGAAAAGATCGTCAAGGCCATCGCCGTGATGAGCGGCAAGCGCGACCTCGATAGAGAATGGGAAGAGTTCTGCCTGTTACTGCTGCGGGGCGATCATGAGCTCAACGAAGTCAAGGCCGGAAAGATTCTCGGCAATTTCCGCTTCGCCACTGATGACGAAATCGAGCAGCACATGGGCTGCCGAGCCGGCTACATCGGCCCGGTCCAAATGTCCAGCGCGACAGGAGCCATAAACGTTATCGCCGATCGTGCCGTTCCGGCGATGAGCGATTTCGTTTGCGGCGCCAACGAAAAGGGGTTCCATCTGACCGGCGTCAATTGGGATCGAGACCAACAAACCCCTCAGCATGTCTACGACCTCCGCAAGGTGACGGAAGGCGATCCCAGCCCCGACGGCCAGGGACATCTCCGCATCGCCCGCGGAATCGAGGTGGGGCATATCTTCCAGCTTGGCACCAAGTACAGCGAAGCCATGCAGGCCACAGTGCTGAACGAGGAAGGAAAAAACCAGGTACTCATCATGGGCTGCTACGGCATCGGCGTGTCGCGCGTGGTCGCCGCCGCCATCGAGCAGAACCACGATGACCGAGGAATCGTTTGGCCCGAAGCGCTCGCGCCGTTTCAAGTCGCTCTGGCGCCGATCAACATGCACACTTCGGAGCGGCTGAAGGAAGCCGCCGAGCATCTGTACCGCACGCTCCGGAATGAAGGCATCGAAGTACTGTTCGATGACCGAAAAGCCCGTCCCGGCGTCATGTTCGCCGACTTGGAACTGATCGGCATTCCGCATCGCGTAGTCATCAGCGAGCGTCTGCTCGAATCGAATCAGGCCGAGTACAAGGGCCGGCGGGACGCCGAAGCGATCCAAATCCCGTTGGAGGAAGTCGTGCCATTTCTTCGGGCACGGATAAACGGCATCGGTTAGCCGCAGTCGGGGCGCCTAATCTTCCATCCACAGTCTGCGCGATCCAGTCGCGCAAGTTGGAACCGCCCTCGTATGCCCTTATACTATGGCCCCGCTTTTAAGAGCGTATTTTAAGAGCTACTGTGCGGCTCGAGGGCTGCGTTGCGTAAGGTGTAGGCTCCTCAGGTACTCCATGTACACTTCGGGTCCTGCGTTGCAGCTCCCGTCCTGGGAGCTGCCCCTAACGGGGCCTGCCTTTGGCAGTCCAAATCCGCTTCTGGCGGATTTGCCCAGGCACATTGCCCTCAGACCACTCGCGACGTTCTTAGAAACACGCTCTCAGCGGTAAGGCGCTGAACTTTGGAACCGAACAGTCCTGCATGAATCCTCATCTGCAAAAACTACAGCCCTACCCGTTCGAAAAGCTGTCCGAACTCAAGCAAGGAATTACCCCGCCGGGCGACAAGATTCATATTGCGTTGTCAATTGGGGAGCCGAAGCATCCGACGCCGCACTTCATTGCCGAAAGCCTGATCGCCCACCTCCACGGGCTGGCCAATTACCCGGCCACCAAGGGACTCTTGGAACTGCGCCGAGCCATCGCGGACTGGCTGTCGCGCCGGTTTTCCCTGCCCGCCGAAAGCGTGGATCCGGAACGTCACATACTGCCCTGCAACGGTACTCGCGAGGCGTTATTCTCGCTCGCTCAGTGCATCATCGACGCCTCGAAGCAACCGCTGGTATTGATGCCAAACCCGTTCTACCAAATTTACGAAGGGGCAGCCCTGCTGGCTGGTGCGGAACCCTATTTTCTCAATACGACCCGCGAAACCGGCTACCTGCCTAACTTCGAGTCGGTGCCGGAAAAGATTTGGGAACGTTGCCAACTCATTTACATTTGCTCCCCCGGCAATCCTTCAGGCTCCGTCATCGGTACCGAGACGCACAGAAAGCTCATAAATCTGTCGGAGCGTTATGATTTCATCATCGCCTCGGATGAGTGTTATTCCGAGCTTTATATAGACGAATCGGCTCCGCCGCCCGGTTTGTTGCAGTCCGCCTATGCCATGGGCAATACCGAATTCAAGCGCTGCATCGTCTTCCACAGCCTTTCGAAACGCTCTAACGCGCCGGGGCTGCGGTCCGGCTTTGCCGCCGGAGATGCCGAGATCCTGAAGCAGTATCAGCTGTATCGCACCTATCACGGTTGTGCGCTCTCGCTTCCGGTTCAGCACGCGAGCATCAAAGCTTGGCAAGATGAAAAGCATGTCGTGGAGAATCGTGCGGCGTATCGGCAGAAGTTCTCCGCAGTCTATGAAGTCCTGAAGGATCAGCTCGACCTGTCACTACCGCCGGCTGGCTTCTATCTCTGGCCCGACACGCATTACGACGATCGCCAGTTCGTGCGGGATCTGTATGCCCGGCAAAACCTGACCGTGCTGCCCGGCAGTTTTCTTTCCCGCGAAGCGCAGGGAGTCAATCCCGGCCAAAACCATGTCCGGATGGCGTTGGTCGCCCCCTTGGAGGAGTGCGTGGAGGCTGCCCACCGCATTCGAGAGTTCATTCAATCCTTGTAAATCGAAAAGTAAAGCCATGTCCTTAGAAAACATCATCAACGAAGCCTTTGAAGACCGAGCTCAGCTCACCCCGACCTCAACCAGCGCGGTCATCCGTGAAGCCGTTCAGGAAGCCTTGGCGCTGCTCGACAGCGGACGCGCCCGGGTTGCCGAAAAGAAAAACGGGGACTGGGTCGTCAACCAATGGCTCAAGAAAGCCGTGTTGCTCTCTTTCCGCATCGCCGACAATCGGATCATGGAAGGCAGCGAGACCAAGTATTTCGACAAGGTCGAACCGAAATTCGGAGGCTTCAGACCGGAACACTTCGCCGCCATGGGCGCTCGCGTGGTGCCGCCGGCGACCGTTCGGCGCAGCGCTTACATTGGCCCGGGCGTGGTATTGATGCCTTCATTCGTCAACATCGGCGCTTACGTCGATTCCGGCACGATGGTCGACACCTGGGCTACCGTGGGGTCCTGCGCCCAGATCGGCAAGAACGTGCACCTGTCCGGCGGCGTCGGTATTGGCGGTGTGCTGGAGCCGTTGCAGGCCGCCCCCACCATCATCGAGGACAACTGTTTCATCGGCGCGCGCTCGGAGATCGTTGAGGGAGTGATCGTCGAGGAAGGCTCGGTCATCTCCATGGGCGTGTATATCGGGCAGAGCACCAAGATCTACAACCGCATGACCGGCGAGATTACTTACGGACGCGTACCGGCCGGCTCGGTGGTGGTATCCGGAAATCTTCCCGCGAAAGATGGGAGCCACAGTCTTTATTGCGCGGTCATCATCAAGCAGGTGGATGAAAAAACTCGCAGCAAAGTCGGCATCAACGAATTGCTGCGCGATTAGTCGAGCTGCGACTAGGCAAACCCGACCGGGAAAGTTAAATCATAACAATGAGGTAATACTATGAAGAAAAGCCTGTTCCTGAGTTTCGCCCTGCTGGCTTCCTCAACCGCCTTTGCTGCCACGGATCATTATGTCCGCCGCGAGGGCAATCATGTGCAGCACCTTAAGATCACTAAAATCGCCGACGACATCAACGTCAGCATGGACGTGGATTTCGAACCCACCGGCTCGGCGGAGGAAGGCCGGAAACCGTGCTCGGCGGAAATTTCAGGCGACGCCAAGGCAATCACCGAGAACGAGATCGTGCTGAAAAAACAGGCCGAAGGCGAAGCCCACTATTGCTCGTTGAAGATATTGTTGTCCAACGACGGCGCCAAGGTCGAACAATCGCCGGACTGCAAATATTTTGTCGCGGGCATCTGTCACTTCGACAGCGAGGGTCGGGAACTGATCAAGGTCAAATAACGGCCTATTCGTCCCCGCAAATGCGAGGCCCCGCCGGTCGAGCGGGGCTTTTTTGCAGCATAAGAACGCATGCCGAGTCTTCTAAAAACCGACGAAAAACAAGCATTCTCACGTCATCGACAATTGCTCCGCCAACTCGGTCAAGACCTGCCGAGGCAACTTGCCCGTCTCCGAGCGAGGCAGTGTATCCAGTAAATATAAGGGGCGAGGCAGGAAAACTGGATCGAGACGCGTCTGCAATTCTGCGAGCAACTGCTCTTTAGTCTTGCCCGGAGCCACGGCGAACGCCGTTAGGCGAACGGTTCCTTCCGGACCGCTCGGCAAGAAAAAGACTCCATCGCGAACTCCCTCAATTTCGTTCAACACATGGTTCAAAGCACCGAGAGAGGTGCGCTTGCCAGCAATGTTGACTAGATCCGCGCTGCGTCCCAATAGCTTGAACTGGCGAGAGCCGCAGCATTCGATCAAATCGTTCAACATGATCGGCCCGGGAAGATGCTCGGCATCGACCCAGGATCCGCCGGCTTTTTCTTGAAAATGCACCCCGTCGAATGCATGCCATAGATCGCCGTGGCTCGTACGGCGGGAGGCAATCGAGCCCGCTTCTGTACAACCGTAAATCTCCAGCACGCGTGTTCGAAACAGATCTTCCGCCTTGGCTGCCCAATCTTGAGAAAGCGGTGCCGTGGCGGACACGATGAATTCGATTTCCGGCAGATTTTCCCCGGCTTGGATAAGAGCCCGAATGTGCACCGGCGTCGTCACGAGGATCCGAGGCTTCGGGCACAATTCCAGAGCCGTGCGGATATCGGCCGGAAAAAAAGGCTTACCGGAGTATAGCGCCACTCCATCAAGACAAAGCGGCAGAAGAATACTGGTCTCGATACCGTACATGTGCTGAGGCGGTACCGTAGCGATGACGGTAGCCGACTGTTCCGGCTTCAAACCTAGGCCTGCGCCGATCAGTTTTGCGCTTTCGCAAAAAGTCCGCCACGTCTTGACGTGCGGTTGAGGCTGGCCGGTGCTGCCGGACGTAAAGGCGATCGCCGCAACTCGATCTCCCGGAATCTCCGGAAGATTAGCCTTCAAGAGCGTCACCGGATGTCGGTCGCAATCGTAACGGACGATCCTGTCGAACCCTTCCGGAGCCTCAGGGCCGTCGGTTAGGCAATAAAGCTGAGAATACTGCTCCGCCAGTTGCTGCAAAACTCTGGGTGCCCGGCTCGGCGGCAGCAGATTGATCTGGCCTTTGAGCAAAGCTGCGGCGAAAGCCGTGAGAAATCGGTACCGGTCCTCGCATAGATTGATCATGTACGATTGATCGGGAAGATTCGCCGCCAGATTCAGGGCCTCCCGGAGAAACTCGCCCGCGGTTACCAAGCGACCATCAGCGATGGCGACGACTCGCTCATCGCTGAAATAATCGATCAATGGATAGTGAGGTCTTACGGGTGTAGCGCTGCCGGACTCGGCCTTTTCCTGATACTTCGTTAATGGCCTGTTTGGCACGGGTATGATTGTTTCTGAGATGGGCATTGCACAAAAACTATACGCAAAGCATTTGCGTATTTAAAGCAAACTGCGTTTTTCTGACATAAGAACAACAAGCCTTTTGGCGAATACCCTTTATTGTTACGAGAGATCCTGTGCTCGCAATACTCCGTGTAAAGTATCTGTACTCAAGTGGAGTAGAAACCGCTTTGAGTTGGGTCAATCAAGCAGATAAATTTACAAGCTTCGGTACAATCTGATATTAAGGGAATGGCGCTTCGATTTCGCGCGCCCCGATGTCGATTTAAGTTCAACAACCTCAAGGAGAGTTCCAATGAAAAAGATAATGATAATCATGGGTGGTTTGTTGTTAATCGGCCCTTTCCTAGCCCACGCGACCAGCCATACTCCAGGAGCCGGTCCCAAGGGAGACGGAGCGAGCGGTTGCGGCTGGGGCGCCTTACTGTTCGACGGCAACAGCGGCGTCGGCGCCCATATATTCGCCGTTACCACGAACAACAGCTTCGGCAATAATACCTTCGGCTTATCGTCCGGCACCAATGGCTGCGACGCTGATCAGACCATTCGCTACAGGGGCGGCCGCATGTACATCGGCGCCAACATGACCAAACTGGCCGAGGACATGTCCCGCGGAAATGGCGAAACGCTTGCCGGGCTTTCCGAAGTCATGGGCATTGCAAAAGAAGATCGGCTGGCTTTTTACGCTTTGGTCAAAAAACATTTCGCCGTCATTTATCCTCGAGAATCCGTAACCAGCGACGAGGTCATGGACGCCTTGATTGTTGTGATGAAGTCCGACTCCGCATTATCGAAATACGTCGGCTGATTTCTTACTTGCGAGGCGCTCCTCGAAATACGAAGCGCCTCCTCTTTTTGCTTCTGCCGTGAAATCGGCATTGTACCTGGCTGTCGCTCTGACACTTCAGACGGCTGCTCCCAGTGCTTTTGGGTTGGAAGATCCCTCGATGCTGCTTCGGCAGGCACGAGCGATGCGGTTGCATGATGATCCTGCTTGGCTGGCCCTAGGTCACTATCGGCGCACCCTCTTTGGAGACTGGGTCAGCGACGCGGACGATCCGGCCTTTTTTCTCGCCGAAACGGGTCAACGCGATCCGGAAGCCGAATTATCGGCCACGCTCCTAGCCTATTTCGCGCCCGGAGATGGAGACCATCACTCTCGATGCCGATTTCCGGCACGTTATCATTGGCTGAAGAGCCGGCTCGATTTCGGCGGCTCGACCTCTTCGGGTCGCGACTGCAAAGCATTTTCGGAATGGGCCGAGATGCTGAAGGCCCATTCGGTAAGCCTTGTCTTTCCCGCATCCTACCTAAACAGCCCATCGTCCATGTTTGGACATACGTTTCTGCGCCTCGACCGGGAAAATCAGGATGAAGATGCCCGTCTTCTCGCCTATACGATCAATTATGCGGCGGACGTGAATGTGGCGGACAACGAGCTGTTCTACGCTTATCGAGGTCTATTCGGCGGTTATCCGGGCGTGATAACGGTACAGCCGTTTTATGAAAAAGTTCAGGAATACAGCGATTTCGAAAATCGCGATATTTGGGAATATGCCCTGAACCTGACATCTGCCGAAACCGCACAACTGATCCGTCATGTTTGGGAAATTCAGCCCGTTCGCTTCGATTATTACTTTATCGGAGAAAACTGCTCCTATCGTATTCTGAGCCTGTTGGATGTCGTGCGTCCGGATCTTGCGCTTCGAGAGAAATTTCCCTATCGCTCCATTCCATCGGATACCGTGCGTGCTATCACTGATGCAGGCTTGGTCAAACAGGTGGATTACCGTCCATCCGCGGCAACGGTGTTGAACGAGCACACCCACCAGCTCACGACTAGTCAGCGCCACATGGCCCAGTTGTTGGCTGACGGGAAAATCGCTCCGGATAATCGTTTCCTTCGAGCGTTGCCAGCCGCCGACCAGTCCGCTACGCTGGAAACGGCATACGAGTCTTTGCGTTACCGGACTTTGGCCGACAAATTGCCGAGGGACAGTATTGCCGGCTTAAGCTATAAGCTCCTACTGGCACGCAGCCGAATCGATGCCGCCTCTCCATTGAAATTGCCGGAACGTCCCGCAACACGGGATGATGACGGCCATAAACCCTGGCGCATCGACCTCGGCTTCGGTTTTTTTGATCGCACGGCGTTCGGATCATTTCGCCTGCGCTCTGCCTATCACGATCTGACCGATCCTTTAGACGGCTACCGTCTCGGGGCCCAGATCAAATTCCTCGACGCCAGCTTCCGGTATTACGAAGACGAAAGATTCCGGGTCGAAGCCGTCGATGTAATCAATATCGCATCATTAACGCCGCGCACAGAGTTTATTCAGCCTTTATCGTGGTCTGTCGACCTTGGCGCCCGGCGAAAATTGCTTGAAACCGGCCGGCCGTTGGTCGGCTATCTGGATGGAGGCGTAGGTTTGAGCTATAGCGTCGGCGACGGAATGATCTTCGGTCTGATAAACGCCACACTGGAAGCAAGCGAGGCGATTCGATCAGGCGTCGACATCGGCGTCGGACCTCGAATCGGCTGGTTGTATCAGGGGCTGGGCGGACAGGGGCTTTTGGACTTCAGAATCGACTGCTATCTCGCGGGAGATCAGTATTGCGCAGGCGGTTTGCATTTGGACCACACTGTGAACCTAGGCCGGGATTATGCATTGAACCTGCGTCTTGGCCGAGAGCGAGGAGAGCACACTTACGCGAGTGAATTCCTTTTGTCGGTGCGGCGGTATTTTTAAGACCTTACGATAGAACCAAACTATTGCAGCGGCTTTATATCCAGAGCAGATGGAGAATTGACGTGCCCCGCCGCTTTTTCCGAAACCTTTTAGTGATTCCATTCGCCCTCAGTCTTTCTGGATGCGCCGGACTTCTCTTTTATCCGGACCGGGCGATGCGGCTCACGCCCGGTACCTTGGGCCTGAAATACGAAGATGTAAACCTGACTGCACCCGAGGGGATTAGATTACACGGATGGTTTTTGTTGGCTCAGGGCGAACCGCGCGGAACGGTGTTTTTCCTCCATGGTAATGCCCAGAACATCAGCACTCACATCTATAGCGTCGCCTGGCTGCCGGAATCGGGATATCAGGTGTTTCTGCTGGACTACCGCGGCTACGGTTTATCCGAAGGCTCGCCGGGTCTACCGGAAGTATTGACCGATGTGGCTGCAGGTTTTCAATGGCTTTTGAACGAGCCTCGCGCAACAAAGAGAAGCCTGTTCCTCTTAGGCCAAAGCCTGGGGGCAAACTTGGGCGCTTACTTCGCGGGCGCCAACCCGGAAGTGCGCCATCGCTTATCTGCAATCGTTTTAGATGCCCCTTTTGCCAGTTATCGCGAAATTACCCGTGAAAAACTGGCCCAATTCCCAATTACGTGGCCGCTTCAGTATCCACTCTCCCGGCTGATGCCTGACGACTATAGCCCGATCAAAAACATTGCCGAGCTGTCGCCCGTGCCGCTGCTCATTATCTGCAGCGAGACCGATAAAATTGTACCGGCTCACCACAGCATTGCGCTGTTCGAAGCGGCCGGCGAACCGAAAGCACTCTGGCTAACTAAAGGACGCCACATCGCCACCTTTGGTCAGGAGAAAAACCGTCAGCGCTTGCTTTCCTTTCTCAAGGAACATGAACGCTAAGTTGCTCCAGCAAAGAACAATGATCTTACGACTTGAACGAAATGCTCGTACCGAGCGCCAGCTCTAGATCGCGATCGGCGCGCCCACGGTTAACCGCGATTTCGATCAGTCCCATCGAATTTTGATACCAAAAGGCTTGACCGACGGGCACCGAACAAAATGTTTCCGCCTGCACCACTAACCGGCCGTTTACACAAAGCGTCATTCCGTTGTACTCGGTCCTGTGACGTATTCCGGTAATGGCATTGCCGTAGTGATCAAAATAGATGATTTCGAGGAGATCGGACGGCCATTCGTCCAGCTCCGGTTTGTGATGGCTCTGGCTGGCCCAGCCGAAATCATGGGAAGCAATGCGTGCCGCAATGGGGGCAAAAAGATCACGACCATGGAAACTGGATGAAAGTATCGTTGGACGCCAATCGATAATCCGCCATTCCGTCTCGCTCGATTGCACCGCCACAGTGTTAAAGAGGCCATTATCCGGCCCCACAAACCACCGCCCATCAGCATGCAGAACGACTGGCAACCGTTCGCCGCCAACACCCGGATCAACCACAGAGAGAAACACGCTCCCAGCAGGAAGCTGCCTCGATAAGGCCGCAAGTAGATACGAGCTCCATCGAGACTCTCCCATTGGCGCGTTGCTAACAAGATTTACAATATCGACTCCAGGGGCCTGCAACCGCAGCACTGCTTCCATTTGCCCCAGATACGGCCCATCGACCCCGAAATCGGTAAACAGAAAGATCATCACGGCATCAGCGACAAGCAAATTTGCGGCTAAGATCTAAGCCTATTCGTCTTGGAGGTTTGGAATCTGCTCTTCGCGTTTAGGCCGAAAAAATCGGGAAAACACAAGCCCCAACTCGAACAGCAGCCACATTGGCACAGCCAGCAGAGTTTGTGAAACCACGTCCGGAGGTGAAAGCACCATCCCGATGACGAACGCGGCCACAATGATGTAAGGTCGTTTTTCGGACAGGCTCTCTCGCGTCGAGATACCACTCCAAATTAGCAGGATGGTCGCAATCGGAACTTCAAACGAGACTCCAAAAGCGAAGAACAAGGTCAGTATGAAATCCAGGTAATGCGTAATGTCCGTCATCACCGCGACGCCGGCTGGAGCCGTCGCAGTCAGGAACCCAAAGATGAGGGGAAAGACCACATAATACGCAAAGGCCATGCCGCCATAAAACAGCACTGTACTTGCAAACAGGAGCGGCAGAATTAGACGGCGCTCGTGCGCATATAAGCCTGGGGCGACGAACGCCCAAGCCTGATAAAGAATATACGGCATCGACAGAAAAACCGCCGCTACCAAAGTAAGCTTGAACGGTGTCAGGAATGGCGAGGCAACGTCGATCGCGATCATTTGCGAACCCGGCGGCAAATGCTTCATGAGCGGCCCTGCCAAATAGGCGTAGATCTCGTTGGCAAAATAGGCCATGGTCATGAAAACCAACAAAACTACGACGATGCAGCGCAATAAGCGGTCCCGCAGCTCTACCAGATGGGAGACGAATGGCTGCTCGATGTCTTCCATCGGTCGGTCGTGCTTTTTATTCGCCTTATTCGCCATCACGCTGATCGAATAGGATTGGTTTTTCGCGTGCTTCGCTAGACTCCGCAACCGGTACTTGGCTTTCCTCCTTTTTGTGTCGGATCGAAGTCGATAGCAACTCGACCTTTCTCTTTTCTTCGATTAAGGATTGATGCAATTCCTGCAGCTGAAGCTCATGGTCGATTTCTTGCTTGACCGAGTTGGCCATGGCACGAGCCCTTCGAACCCACAATGCAACCTCCCTAGCCACCTTGGGTAGCCGTTCCGGCCCAAATACTAGAAGCGACACGACACCGACTAAAACCAATTCCCAAAAGCCAATATCGAACATGCTCTTGGCTCGTTATCAGGTTTTGTCTTTGTTCTCGTGGACAGCCTCTCCGTCGATCGTCCGCCCGTTTTTCTCGTCGCCCCCCTCGCTCATCGCATTACGAAAACTCTTTATTGCCGATCCCAAATCGCCTCCAATGTTGCGCAGCCGTTTGGTACCGAACAGTAACAACACGATCAAGAAAAGGAGCAATAGCTCCCATATGCCTATACCCATCTATTTACTCCTACATGCATCCCAGGAACGTTCACCCGAAAGATATCACCGAATTCGTATCTTGAAGAATAACTAAGCCGCTTTTCGAAATGGCCAAACGCCGTGTTATTCCGCGGTATCCATCCGTTTCTTGATCCTTGGTAATTTTCAATTTGTAAAAAGACTTTTCACGCACCTAATCAACCTGGCCGCTGCACAGTAGGACCAAAGTAACGCCAATAAGTTACGCCCTACTTTACCAACTCACGAATTAAGTTCTTACATATTCGTGAACAATCACTTTAGCCATCCTTACCCTTCCGTCACTAACCTTTATGCTTTTACCACCAGTTGCGATAAAATCAAAGAGTTTAAGTACTATTCTTCGATGCACGGTCCGCTATGGCTCCTGAACTTTAGCTGCTTCCCGGAAGCCCCATCTTTAAGAGCTATTTTCAGCCAAGAAGCCAGGACTGACGGCACTTTTGTCATTACATTCTGTCTCTACAGGCGACGATATACTTTTCTCCAGAGTCGATTACAATTGAGTCTGGTTGCTACCTTCTTCGTTTTTCCGCATAATTCCCGGCTCGAACGAGCTTATCTACGGTCTTACTGTATGCAAACAATGATGCTTAAAGCAAAGTTACACAGAGCTCGAGTGACGCATTCGGAACTCGAATACGAGGGTTCTTGTGCCATTGATGGTTTGCTGCTCGACCGCTCGGGAATTAAGGAATACGAACAGATCCACATTTATAACGTCAATAACGGGCAACGATTCACGACCTATGCCATTCGCGCACAAGAGGGATCAGGCGTTATCTCTGTCAATGGAGCTGCCGCCCGGCTTGCCGCTCCCGGAGACATCGTGATTATATGCGCCTATGTGGGATTGAATCAGAACGAACTCATTGGCTATAAGCCCACGCTGATTTATCTCGGAGACCATAACCAAATCGTCCGAACAGGCCATGCGATACCCGTGCAAGCTGCCTAAGCGCTGCGGTATCACTTAATTTTCTTGCCGCTTGTGTTTTTTACAGCGGCTCGCAACTGAGACTAATCGACAGCCCTGTACCTAAAAAAATCACATCTGCAAAACCGCAGCCGTGACATCTGCCGCCTGGCGATTTGCTTTCACGTCGTGCACTCTAAATACGGTTACTCCCGCTGAGACTCCAAGAACGGTTGTCGCTATTGTTGCTCCCACCAATTCTGATGGACACATCTCACCACAGATCGCCCCCATAAAGCGCTTGCGGCTTGCCCCCAGCAAGACTTTGTAACCGGTCGCAACAAAGCGTCGCAGCTCTTTAATCAGCCTGAGATTGTCGTCTCTCCGCTTTCCGAACCCAATGCCTGGATCAATAATAATGCTCTCGTGACTAATGCCCGCCTCCTGGGCTGCTTCGGCCCGCTCGACTAGAAACATCAGCACCTCTTCAACCACGTCAAGGTAGCCTGGGCTTTCCTGCATATTTTTTGGACTACCTTGCATATGCATGAGCACCAGAGGTACGCCAGTCTTCGCCGCAAGCGAGAACATCTCGGGATCATCCATACCGGCCGAGATGTCGTTCACCATGTTTACGCCCGTCGCTATAGCCGCGTCTGCAACTCCGCTCCGCGTAGTATCAATGCTTAGTAAAATAGTGGGCGGCAAATGGCTCCGCAACATCCGGATGACTGGAATAACGCGTTGCAGCTGTTCCTCTTCGCTAATTGGTTCGGAGCCGGGTCGCGTAGATTCACCACCAACATCGATGACATCCGCGCCTTCCGATACCATTCTCTGCGCGTGTGCTAACGCGTCCTCTAGCGCACAATATCGTCCACCATCTGAAAAACTATCTGGTGTTACGTTTAAGATCCCCATGATGAGGGGTCTATGTTGCATGACCGATCTCTCGTGCAAGAACGCCCTTAAACGTTGAAGATCCTGAGCGGTGCAGGGGGTAACGATAACTCACCGCAACTCTTATAACCGCCGTGAGTTCCCTAATCTTATTGGCAGCAGGGACAGCCCCGCCGAAGTGACACGCGACTGGCCCACTTCGATTGGGGGCCAGCCACCGCAGCCGTTCAAGGCCGAAATCGTTTTTTACTGGGTGTCTCGAACTTATGCATTTGAGCGATCAACGAGCTCTACATACGCCATCGGAGTAGCATCACCCTTTCTAAAGCCGCATTTCAAAATTCTTAAATAGCCACCGGGCCGGTCCTTAAACCGAGGGCCTAACTCATCGAACAGTTTTACGACCGCCTGACGGTCTCTTATCCGAGAGAAGGCGATCCGCCGAGCCGCTACGCTATTCTTCTTCGATAACGTGATAAGGGGTTCAGCAAAGCGCCTTATCTCTTTTGCCTTCGGCAAAGTCGTTTCAATAATCTCGTGCTGTATCAACGACGCAGTCAGGTTTCGAAACAAGGCTTTCTTGTGACTGCCCGTGATGTTAAATTTTCTACCCGAATTACGATGCCGCATTTATTACACCCACACTATTTTAAGAGTCCTGTTGCTCTCTTCTAAGACCCTCGGGAGGCCAGTTCTCAAGACGCATGCCGAGCGACAACCCCTTCGTCGCCAGCACATCCTTAATCTCGGTGAGCGATTTCTTCCCCAAGTTCGGAGTCTTTAATAGATCCACTTCCGTCCTTTGAATAAGATCGCCAATATAAAATATGTTTTCCGCCTTTAAACAGTTTGCGGACCGAACCGTCAATTCGAGATCGTCAACCGATCTCAGCAGAAGCGGGTCAAACTGCGGTTTTTCTTCGTTAATTTTCGGTGTCTCTTCACTCTTCAGAGCGACAAACACCGACAAATGCTCGTTTAAAATCGACGCCGCTTGACGCACCGCTTCCTCAGGATCGACGGTGCCGTTCGTCTCAAGCTCTAGAACAAGCTTGTCAAGGTCTGTTCGTTGCTCGACCCGAGCGTTCTCCACGAGATACGATACACGTCGAATCGGGCTAAAAGAGGCATCTATAGTGAGCACGCCGACCGCCGACTCCACCTGCCCTCCGTTTCTCGAACCGACCGGCTGATAACCCCGCCCCTTTTCGATCTTCAGGGTCATACTGAGTTTTCCGGAGTGCGTTAAGTTCGCAATCTCCAACTCTGGGTTTAGAATTTCTGCATCGTGCGTCAGCTCGATATCGCTCGCCGAGACTTTACCGGGGCCTGATCGATTGATCCTGAGGGTCGCTTCGTTTCCGCTCGGGATACGGATCGCGAGATTTTTGAGGTTCAGAAGAATGTCGATAACGTCTTCTTGAATACCATCAATGGTGGAATATTCGTGCAAGACGCCTTCGATTGTTACCTCAGTAACCGCACAACCCGGTATAGACGACAGGAGCACCCGCCTCAGCGCATTACCGAGGGTGTGCCCAAAGCCTCTCTCTAAAGGCTCAATCACAATCCTTGCGCTATTTCGATCTATCGGATTGACGTCAACCAAACGCGGTTTAATAAGATTCGCCAAGTAATTTTGCATCGATTACGAAAGACAATTATTTGGAGTACAGCTCAACAACCAATTGCTCGTTTATTTCAGAGCCTAAGTCGCTTCGCTCAGGCACGGACCTAAATACGCCGCGCATTTGCTTTGCATCGACATCGACCCAGCCGGGAAATCCATACTGTTCTAGAACTTGCAGCGCGTCCTTAACTCTTAGCTGATTCTTTGCCTTTTCGCGAACGCTAACGACATCCCCCGGAGCGACCTGATAAGACGGTACGTTTAGCACCTTACCATTAACCATAATCGCTTTGTGACTGACAAGCTGACGCGCTTCGGCTCTGGTAGCCGCAAACCCCATCCGGTAGACGACATTATCTAACCGAGACTCTAACAAATTTAGAAGGTTCTCGCCTGTAGACCCCTTCCTGCGTGATGCGCTCTTATAATAGTTTCGGAACTGTCGCTCCAATACGCCATAGATTCGCCGGAGTTTCTGTTTTTCGCGAAGCTGGATAGCGTAATCTGACATGCGCGCCCGTTTCTGACCATGTTGACCGGGCTGCTGATCGAGCTTGCATTTCCCTTCGAGCGACTTGCCTCGAGCTTTCAGAAATAGATCGGTACCTTCTCTTCTACTGAGCTTGCACTTTGGACCTAGATATCTGGCCATTTTTCACCCCTCTGCCTTATACCCGCCGCTTCTTTGGAGGACGGCACCCGTTGTGCGGGATTGGCGTGTCGTCGATGATATTTGTAATCTTGAATCCCATATTATTGAGCGTTCTAACCGCCGACTCTCTACCTGGCCCTGGCCCCTTAATTCGAACGTCCAGATTTCTCACCCCATAATCCTTGACTATATTCCCCACTTTTTCTGCGGCAACTTGAGCGGCAAAAGGAGTACTTTTCCGAGACCCGCGAAATCCCGACGCTCCGGCCGTCGCCCAAGCGAGCGCGTTACCTTTACGGTCCGTGATGGTAATTATAGTGTTATTGAACGACGCGCTAATATGGACAACCCCGTCCGAAATATCTCGTTTAATCCGTTTTGCGGGACGACTAGATGCAGCCATGTCGATACCTTATCTCGAAAACCATTCTATAGCTTTATTTGCGAATCGGCCGGCGCGGACCCTTCCGAGTTCGCGCGTTCGTGCGAGTCCGCTGCCCCCGAACCGGAAGCCCGCGGCGATGCCGCATTCCGCGATAGCAGCCCAGATCCATCAAGCGCTTAATGTTCATCGCGCTCTCGCGACGAAGATCACCCTCAACGACAAACCTCGCGACTTCCTCGCGGATTCGTTCGATGTCACCTTCTCCGAGCTCTTTAACCTTGACCGAAGGGCTAAGACCTGTGTTCTCACAAATCAAAGCCGCCCTTGATCTACCAATACCGTATATCGCCGTAAGCGAAACTACGAGGTGCTTGTGATCGGGAATATTAACTCCCGCAATTCGTGCCATTTATCCTGCCTCCATATCGTTTCTCTGGACGTGGGCTGAATTTCGCATAATATCATGCCAATTAAAAATACGCTATCAATACTCAGCCTTGCCGCTGCTTATGACGCGCGTCTTTGCAAATTATGCGAACGATCCCTTTCCGTTTTAAAACCTTGCAGTTTCGGCAGATCTTTTTAACTGACGCACGAACCTTCATTCATATTCCCCTGTATATTGTCAACCGCAGCTCGATAAACCCGGTTAGCTAAGTTTTATATTCGATTTCTTCAGCAAACCTTCGTACTGATGCGAGATAATGTAGGTCTGGATTTGTGACATGAAGTCCATTACCACCACCACGATAATCAGCAGCGAAGTTCCACCAAAATAGAACGGAACGTTCCAATAAAGGATTAGAAATTCCGGCAGTAAGCATACTGCGGTGATATAAATCGCACCTGCCAACGTCAAACGAGTCATAACAGCGTCAATATACGACGCCGTCTGTTGGCCTGGCCTAACACCGGGAATAAATGCTCCAGATTTCTTTAAGTTCTCCGCCGTCTCGTTTGAGTTGAACACCAAGGCTGCATAGAAGAAACAGAAAAACACGATTGCGCCGGCGTAACACATCACGTAAAGCGGTTGACCGGGCGACAACGTGGCAGCAATATCCTGCAACCATCCGAGGCCTTTACTATTTCCAAACCAACCTGCAAGCGTGGCAGGGAACAAAATGATGCTGGATGCAAATATCGGTGGAATTACACCCGACATGTTTAGTTTCAAAGGCAAAAAACTCTTATGAGCGGCATACATCCGCCGACCTTCTTGCCGCTTAGCGTAATTGATTGTTATTCGACGCTGCCCACGCTCGACGAACACCACGAGCGCAGTTACTGCAAGAGCGATACCAAATAATCCAACGATGCTTATCATGCTCAGTTCGCCCGTGCGAGCCAATTCGAGGGTGCCCCCGATCGCCGACGGCAAGCCAGCCACGATTCCAGCAAATATAATGATCGAAATACCGTTTCCAATACCGCGCTCGGTAACCTGCTCTCCAAGCCACATCAAAAACACGGTTCCACAAACCAATGACGCAGCCGTGATGAAAAGAAAATGAATTCCGGGACTAATAACAACCGGAACTCCAGACGCAGATTGGTTTTGCAGCGCAAGCCCCACTCCGATGGCTTGGAATGTTGCTAAGAATACAGTCCCGTACCGCGTGTACTGGTTAATCTTCTTTCGTCCGGACTCGCCTTCCTTCTTTATTTGCTCCAGCTTCGGAATAACTCCTGCCATCAGCTGCATGATAATTGACGCCGAGATGTACGGCATGATTCCCAGAGCAAATATGCTAAGACGCTTAAGCGAACCTCCAGAGAACATGTTTACCATGTCTAGTATAGACCCGCCCTGTTGAGCAAACATTGCTGCCAGAGCTTTCGGATCAACCCCAGGGATCGGAATATGCGCCCCAATTCGATAAACCACTAGGGCACCGATGACGAAGAGCAATCTCTGACGAAGCTCGGTGAGCCTGCCAAATCTATCGGAAAGGGTGGAATTAGCCGTGCTCACTTATGCCTCGATCGTGCCGCCTGCAGCTTCAATTTTTGAACGCGCGCCTTTCGTGACTTTTATGCCGACAAGAGTCACTGTAGCAGTCAAAACGCCCGAGTCGATAACCTTGACCGAACGCGCCTGTGCGGGAATCAGATTGGCCGTCTTCAGCGTCTGAATATCGACTTCGGAGCCGGCAAATCGATTTAATTCATTTAGCCGCACCTCAGCTGAAAAGCCTTTGACTCTCGACTTAAATCCAACTTTCGGTAATCTTCTCTGAAGCGGCATCTGACCGCCCTCGAATCCGACCTTGTGGAAGCCGCCTGCTCGAGCCTTTTGGCCCTTGTGCCCTTTGCCACAGGTCTTCCCAAGAGTCGACCCAATGCCACGACCGACACGGACTTTCTTCTTTCTGCTGCCTTCAGATGGCTTTATCGAATTTAGGAACATTTAAACTTCCTCGATCTTCAGCATATACGCAACCTTGCTGATCATCCCACAGTTGGCCTCTGTGGCATGAACGTATACTGGGCAATGCATGCGTCTGATACCTAGTCCGCGGAGACACGCTTGATGGGATTTCAGCCGGCCGATACCACTCTTTATCTGCGTTACTTTCAATTGTTTCGCGCTCATTTACCCTTCTCCGCACGACTATCTGCAAGCTTCCCTCGTTTCGCAGCGACAAACCTGGGATCTCTAATCTCCGTAAGCCCTTTAATCGTCGCGCGAACGACATTGATCGGGTTATTCGTCCCTATACACTTGGCTAGCACATTGTGCACCCCGACGACCTCAAATACTGCACGCATGGCACCGCCTGCGATAATCCCAGTTCCCTGAGACGCCGGCTGCATAAAAATTTTCGCAGCCCCGGTACTCGCCGTAATTGCGTAATGAAGGGTGTCGCCATTCAGGCTGACCTTGCGCATATTTCTCCGAGCTTGTTCCATCGATTTTTGGATCGCAATAGGCACTTCTCGCGCCTTGCATAATCCGTAACCGATTCGACCGTTCCCGTCACCGACGACAGTAAGCGCGGTAAACCCGAACTGACGCCCGCCTTTTACCACTTTAGCAACTCGCCTAACCGCGACCAATTTCTCCTGAAAGCCTTCGCTCGAACTGCTCTGAACATTTACGTTCGCCATACCGATTCCCCCTAAAACCCAAGGCCGGCTTCACGTGCCGCGTCGGCTAAGGCCTTGACGCGTCCGTGATACTTAAAACCCGACCGGTCGAAGGCGACGTTTGATACACCCGCCGACAAGGCTCTCTCAGCAATCACTTTTCCAATTAGCTTGGCAGCTTCGACGTTTCCCGTCGCAGCCAACGTAGATTTAATATCCGCTTGGACCGTCGACGCCGACGCGAGAACTTTGGACCCATCGGCACTTGTTATCTGAGCATAGATATGGCGCGGCGTCCTATGGACAGTAAGCCGGTTGACGCCTAATGACTTGATGATCGCTCTAGCTTTCGCCGCCCGCTTCAATCTCGCCGATTTCTTATCCATCAATCACCTACTTCTTTTTCGCTTCTTTTCTGACGACTTCCTCGTCCGCGTATCGGACACCTTTCCCTTTATAGGGCTCTGGCGGGCGATACGCCCTTATATCGGCGGCAACCTGTCCCACTCGCTGTTTGTCACATCCTTTAACCACGATCTCAGTCTGAGACGGAGTTTCAATCGTTACGCCCTCTGGAGCTGTGAGCTCTAAAGGGTGTGAAAAACCGAGGGACAAACTCAACACATCGCCTTTTGCCTGAGCCCTATAGCCAACTCCAACCATCGTCAGCTTTCGAGCGAAACCGACGCTCACGCCAATTACCATATTCGCAAGATTTGCGCGAGTGCTCCCGGCGAGTGCGTTAGACTGCCGATCGCCTTGGTTAGCAGAGACTGATATGACGCCATCTTCGATCTGGACACGAACCTTAGGACTTAGGGTGCGACTCAATGCACCTTTAGCACCTTTTACCGTGATTAGATCGCCGGAGATGCTAGCCTCAACCCCTTTCGGCAGAGATATTGGATTTTTTGCTATTCTGGACATTGATAAGTCTCTACACTCGACTAAGACACCAGACAGAGAACTTCACCGCCATGACCACCATCTCTTGCTTCCTTGTCGGTCATAACCCCTTTCGAGGTAGACACAATAGCCGTCCCTAAGCCACCCAGAATGGTCGGGAGCTTGTCCTTAGAACGATACATGCGGCAACCAGGCTTGCTAATGCGCTCAAACTGCTCGATTACAGGCTGCCCCTTGTAATACTTGAGCTGGACACGTAGCTCAGCCTTTCCGGCGCTCTGAGTTACCTGATAATCCAAAATATACCCTTCGTCCTTCAACACACGACATACCGCTGTTTTTACTTTCGACGACGGCATAATAACTTCGCTTTTTCCCGCGGCTTGACCGTTTCTCATACGGATAATCATGTCAGCCAGCGGATCGGTCATACTCATTTTAAATTCTCCGTAAACAAAAACGGCAGGCTCGCGAGCCTAGAGTCGGACAGACCACTCCTACCAACTCGCCTTGGTCACACCCGGAACGTCGCCTCGCATGACCGACTCCCGTAACTTGTTCCGCCCGAGTCCAAATTTTCTATAGAACCCGTGCGGCCTACCCGTTAGGCTGCAACGATTATGGAGACGGGAAGGCGATGCATCTCTAGGAAGCTGCTGAAGCTTTAACTGTGCCTCGTATTTCTCCTCGTCAGTCGAGGATACGCTCTGCGCGATAGCCTTTAGAGCAGCGCGCTTTTTGTAGTACTTATCGACCAGTGTTTGACGCTTTTTCTCGCGTGCGATCATTGATTTTTTTGCCATCGACCTTCCCTACGTTCTAAACGGAAACTTAAACTGCTCCAGCAACGCGCGCGCTTCTTGGTCGCTGGCCGCCGAGGTAGTGATCGTTATGTCAAGACCGCGTAAGGCGTCTATTTTGTCATAATCAATCTCAGGAAAGATAATCTGCTCTCTTACGCCCATACTGTAATTTCCTCGACCGTCAAATGACCGTGGACTCAAGCCGCGGAAATCGCGAATTCGAGGTATCGCGATATTGATAAGCCGATCTAAAAATTCGTACATCCTATCACGACGCAATGTTACTTTGCAGCCGATTGGCATTCCTTCTCTTATCTTGAATCCTGCGATCGACTTTCTAGAAAACGTAATAATCGGTTTTTGGCCAGAAATCTTTTGCAGATCGTCCATCGCATTCTGGAGTATCTTCTTGTCGGCTACGGCTTCGCCAACCCCCATATTCAGGGTTATTTTTTCCAGTCGCGGAACTTGCATTGCCGACTTGTAGCTGAACCGATTGATCAGCTCAGGAGCTACCTGTTCTTTGTAAATAGATTGAAGCCTAACCATAATTTTTTCTGCCAGATCAAACGTCAATAACTTCGTTTGTGGACTTAAAGTAACGAACCTTTCTACCATCAGCCAAAAGTCTAAAACCCACCTTATCGGGCTTATTGGTCGTCGAGTTAAATAGTGCAACGTTCGATAGGTGAATCGGCATTGCCTTTTCGACTATGCCGCCATTTATCCCTCTCATCGGAATCGGCCTCTGGTGTTTCCGAACCAGGTTAACCCCCTCAACAACAACCCGATCATCCGGCGAAACCGATAAGACGATCCCGCGCTTCCCTTTATCTTTTCCGGTGAGCACTACAACTTGATCACCTTTCTTAATCTTTCGCATAACGCATGGATCCTCGTTAAAGCACTTCAGGTGCGAGCGAAATGATCTTCATGAACTTTTCAGACCTCAGTTCTCGCGTTACGGGTCCGAAAATACGAGTGCCGATAGGTTGATGCTGATTATTGAGCAAGACCGCCGCGTTGCCGTCAAACCGAACAACCGAACCATCCGTACGACGAACGCCCTTTTTGGTCCTCACGACCACGGCGTTGTAAACTTCACCTTTTTTGACGCGCCCGCGCGGAATAGCATCCTTGACACTAACTTTGATGATGTCGCCGATGTTTGCATACCTACGATGCGAGCCGCCGAGCACCTTGATGCACATGACCTTTTTTGCGCCGCTGTTGTCCGCCACATCCAGGTTGCTTTGCATCTGAATCATCTTCGATACCCCTTATTTCTAGCCGTTGCGCTTACCGGTGTCACTTCGCCCTCTCAACTACTCGGTCCAGCTTCCAAACTTTTCTTTTGGACAGCGGGCGGCAGGACGAGACAACTACGGTGTCACCTTCGAGGCATTGGTTGTTTTCATCGTGAGCTAATACCTTGCTCGTTCTACGAACGAATTTCCCATAAACTGGATGCGATACAAACCGTTCAACCAACACGGTTATGGTTTTATCCATTTTCGAGCTAATAACTCGTCCCGTAACCGTACGGGATACTTTGCCTGCTTCGCTCATACTGAGACGCTCTTCTCCGTTAGGATTGTGTTCACCCTAGCTATGTCCCGCCTTATACCGCACAACTGGTCTGGTTTGCTCAGTTGTCCAGTCGTCTTTTGCATTCTGAGGTTGAAACGCTCCCGGTGCAGCTCGAACAGCAGTTCTTTCAGTTCGCCCTCGGTTTTCGATCTAAGTTCGCTGGCTTTCATTACATGACCGTCCGAAACGAAAAGGTTGTTTTAATAGGAAGCTTCGCGGCAGCAAGCCCGAACGCCTCACGCGCGAGCTCCTCGCTTACGCCCTCAAGCTCGTACAGCATCGTACCCGGCTTCACTTCCGCAACCCAGTACTCTACGCTTCCTTTTCCACTCCCCATTCGAACTTCCAAGGGTTTCTTCGAAATGGGTTTATCCGGAAACACGCGAATCCACATTTTGCCGCCACGCTTCACATGTCGCGTAATGGCCCGCCGCGCCGCCTCGACTTGTCGAGCGGTAATCCGCCCGCGCTCCACCGCCTTCAACCCGAACTCGCCGAAACTAACCCGGTTGCCCTTGTTGGCTAGACCGGTGTTTCTACCTTTCATCTGTTTTCTGTATTTAGTTCTCTTCGGCTGCAACATGGTCGACTAGCCCCGCTTAAACCTCAGATGAAGCGACGCTTTTCGTTTCGCTCTCTGTGGTTGAAAAAACCTCACCCTTAAAAATCCATACCTTCACCCCGATAACTCCATACGTGGTTTTCGCTTCCGCAAAACCGTAGTCGATATCGGCGCGGAAGGTGTGCAGAGGAACACGTCCTTCACGATACCACTCACTGCGCGCGATTTCGGCGCCGTTAAGTCGTCCGCTTACGTTAATTTTCACACCTTCCGCACCAAGGCGAAGGGTATTGGTAACGGCCCGCTTCATCGCGCGACGAAACATGATCCGCTTCTCTAGCTGCTGAGCCACACCTTCAGCTACAAGTTGCGCGTCTAGTTCCGGTTTGCGAATCTCCTCTACGCTCACCTGAACCGGGATACCCATCATCGACGACAAATCTTTACGCAGCGCATCGATGTCCTCGCCCTTCTTTCCGATAACCAGGCCGGGTCTCGCAGTATGGATAGTTATGTGTGCATTATTCGCCGGCCGGTTGATTTGGATGCGGCTGATCGATGCATGCCCAAGCTTTCTTTTAAGAAACTCCCGAACCCTCAAATCATTAGAAAGAAAGGCCGGATAGTCCTTGCTAGACGCGTACCAGCGGGAGGTCCAATCTTTAATGTAGCCGAGCCGTATTCCGGTCGGATGAACTTTCTGCCCCATAAATATCCTTTATCGATACTCTGACACGTGGATCGTTATATGACATGTCCGCTTAAGGATGCGATTGGCGCGCCCTTTTGCGCGTGGCGACATACGCTTCATAGTTGGGCCCTCAGCCACTTCAACCGCACTGACCAACAACTCGTCCACATCAGCCCCGTCGTTGTGCTCTGCGTTCGCTATTGCGGATTCGAGTACTTTTCTCAAAATTCGCGCAGACTTCTTCGTACTATAGCTAAGAAGATCAATCGCCTTATCGACTTTCAACCCACGAATTTGATCCGCCACGAGCCTACACTTTTGTGCGGACACACGCGTGTTACTTAATTTCGCTACCGTTGCCATGTTTCACCGCCTCAGTTATTTTGTCTTCTTGTCGGCTTGATGGCCTTTGTAGGTCCGAGTTGGGGCGAACTCCCCTAGCTTGTGGCCTACCATGTTATCGGTTACAAGTACTGGAACATGTTGCCGGCCATTGTGAACTGCCAAGGTGTATCCGATCATCTCAGGAATGATCATCGAACGGCGCGACCATGTCTTTATGGGTTTTTTTGCCCCGGACTGCTCCATCTCGGCTACTTTTTTGAGTAGGTGATGGTCGACAAACGGTCCCTTCTTAATCGAACGTGGCACGTCTTCTACCTCTCATATCTATTTTTGCTTACGACCCCGCACGATCATGGCATCAGTGCGTTTGTTGTTTCGGGTCTTATACCCTTTAGTTGGTGCACCCCAAGGGGATACCGGATGTCTGCCACCTGACGTTCTCCCTTCACCGCCTCCGTGCGGGTGGTCAACAGGGTTCATCGCGACGCCGCGCACCGTAGGCCGAATGCCTCGCCACCGCGTTGCACCTGCCTTACCCAAAGAAATCAGGTTATGCTCGTTATTCGAAACCTCACCAATTACCGCCTTGCAGTCGACAAGCACTTTGCGCATTTCGGTGGATCGCAGGCGAATTGTCGCGTATGCACCCTCTTTTGCAACAAGCTGAGCGGATGCTCCGCCACTACGTGCCAATTGCGCACCCTTACCCGGCTTGAGCTCGATACAGTGGATCAGAGCGCCGATCGGGATATTTCTAATCGGTAGGCAATTGCCGGGACGTATCGGTGCGTACTCGGACGACACTATCTCATTTCCGACACTCACACCCTTAGGCGCAATTACATAACGACGCTCCCCATCTTTGTAAACGACGAGCGCGATGTGAGCTGTTCTATTGGGATCGTACTCTATCCGCTCGACTCTGCCGGGAATGTCCAACTTGTCCCGCTTGAAGTCGACCACACGGTAGAACCTTTTATGACCGCCGCCCTTATGGCGAGTGGTAACCCGACCCTGATTATTCCGGCCGGAATTTCGTGTCTTTTTTTCGACAAGACTAGCATAAGGCTTTCCCTTGTAGAGACCTTCAGTCCGCACGCGAACCACAAACCGAGAGCCGGCTGACGTAGGTTTCGATTTAATAAGCGCCATCTGATATTCCCGTAGTTATTTTCTGTTCAATGGACTTGCGTTTTTCCTACGCTACGGACAGATCGATATCGAATCCCGGCTTCAGTTTCACGTATGCTTTTTTCCAGTCCGAGCGTTTGCCCACGAATCGTCCGGCCCGCTTTACCTTCCCACTTACATTCAGCACGTGAACCGATGCCACTTCAACCTTGAACAGAAGTTCAACCGCCTCTTTAATCTGAGGCTTACTTGCGGTCCGTTTTACACGAAAGGCAATCTGCCTTGCCTTATCAGCTGCAGACGTGCTCTTTTCAGAGATTATTGGCGCCTCAATGACGCTCATTAGTTCCAGCTGCTTCATGCTAGACCGACCTCGAGTTGCTTTGCTGCCTGGGACGTTAAAATCACTCTCTCACTGTGTACAAGTGCCACGGGATTTACAGAACCGGCCGTGCAAACTAATACATCACGGAGATTCCGGGCAGCCAAGAACAAATTTTCGTCAATCGCATCGGTGATAACTAGCCCGCGATTGATACCAATGTTTTGGAGTTTCTTCAGAAATTCCTTGGTTTTAGGAGCCGCCGGATAGATGTCATCACTTATAAATAACCGGCCCTGCCGCAATAACTCGGACAAAATGGACCTCATCGCTGCTCGGTACATTTTTTTGTTGAGTTTTTGATCATACGACCTAGGGCGAGCCGCAAAAGTAACACCGCCAGTGCGCCAAAGAGGGCTTCGCGTTGTACCGGCACGAGCGCGCCCGCTCCCCTTTTGCTTCCAGGGCTTTGCACCACCGCCACTTACATCCGAACGCGTCTTCTGCGCTTTCGTGCCGGAGCGTGCGCCAGCGAAATATGCAACTACTAGCTGGTGAACGAGAGAATCGTTGTAATCTCGCCCGAACACTGTTTCGGAGACTTCGAGCGGCGCGCCGCCATCGATCACCGATGGAATCTGCAACCCCATATTACCCTCTTTACTTCTTAACAGCTGGCCTAACGACGACATCGGAACCCTTAGCGCCCGGTACAGCCCCCTTGATCAGCAGCAGTGAGCGCTCTTTATCAATCGCGTACACCTTTAGGCTTTGCACGGTGGTCGTTACATTACCGAGATGACCAGCCATTCGCTTACCCTTAAACACGCGACCGGGCGTTTGGTTCTGACCGATAGAACCGGGAGCGCGGTGCGACAGTGAGTTTCCGTGTGTTGCATCTTGGGTTCTAAAGTTGTGACGCTTAACTACACCCGCGAAACCCTTACCGATACTTGTCCCCTGAACATCAACGTACTGGCCTTCCTGGAAAATATCCACACCCAGCTCGGAGCCTACCGGATACTGAGCCGTATCGCTCTCTTCTAAACGAAACTCCCATAGCCCGCGCCCTGCTTCAACACCAGCCTTAGCGAAGTGTCCGGCAGCAGGCCTGGACAGACGGGATCTTTTCTTAACCCCAGCAGTCACTTGAATCGCGCGGTAACCGTCACTATCCAAAGCCTTGACCTGCACGACGCGATTCGGCTCCACATGGATTACGGAAACCGGCACTGCGGAGCCGTCTTCGGCATAAATACGGGTCATACCGCACTTCCGCCCTACCAAACCTAACGTCATCGATCACTCCTAAATACGTCAATTCAATTTTATTTGTACGTCCACGCCGGCTGCGAGATCGAGCTTCATCAAAGCATCAACCGTTTTATCCGTCGGGTCGACGATGTCCATCAGGCGCTTGTGAGTTCTCAGCTCGTATTGATCACGTGCGTCTTTATTGACGTGCGGTGAAATAAGAACTGTGTAGCGCTCCTTCTTGGTCGGAAGCGGGATCGGCCCCAAGACTTGAGCGCCGGTTCGCTTTGCCGTTTCAACAATTTCGCTGGCGGACTGATCGATCAACCGATGATCAAACGCCTTCAGACGGATCCTGATTCGCTGTTTCTGCACAGAATTACTCCAACACTTTGGACACCACACCGGCCCCGACGGTCCGGCCGCCTTCGCGCACCGCAAAGCGCAAGCCCTCTTCCATCGCGATCGGCGCGATCAATTTCACGGTGATCTTGACGTTATCCCCCG